>Ga0075433_10001496_pt1 | contig 17263 bp, 15 predicted proteins | sample RhiMethybrSRZTD2_FD_75299 | JGI IMG/M metagenome (GOLD analysis project Ga0075433, IMG submission 75299) | Populus rhizosphere microbial communities from Tennessee, USA - Rhizosphere MetaG P. TD hybrid SRZTD2 | ecosystem: Host-associated > Plants > Roots > Rhizosphere > Soil | place: USA... | reverse complement strand
GATCCGACCCGCCACGCGGACCGCCTGCAGCGTGCTGCGGTCGTGGATGCGCAGGATGTGGGCGCCCTCGCGCACCGCCAGCGTCGCCGCCGCCACCGTCCCCCACTCGCGCTCGCCCGCCGGCAGCCGCTCCTCCCAGCTGCCGGCCAGCACCGCGCCGACGAAGTCCTTGCGCGAGAGCGAGACGTAGAGCGGCAGGCCGAGCGAGCGCAGCTCGCCGAGGCGCCGCAGGATCTCCAGGTCCTGCTCGGTGGTCAGGTCGAAGTCGAGTCCGGGGTCGATGGCGATCTGCTCCTCGCTCACTCCAAGTCGCGAGGCCACCTCGACTCTCCCCCCGAACCACGACTTCAGATGCTCGACGACGTCGCCATGGTCGCACGCAGGGCGATCGACCCGCGGCGGTCCCTCGATATGCATCAGCACATAGCCGCAGCCCGTCCCGGCGACCAGCTCGAACATCTCCTCCGAGCCGCCGGAGATGTCGTTGACCGCGACCGCCCCCGCATCCAGCGCCCGCCGCGCGACCTCGGGCGAGAAGGTGTCGGCGGAGATGGGGATGCCGGAGGACGCGCCGTCCTCGCCTCGCGTGGCCTCCACCAGCTCCTCGATCGCCGGCAGCAGCGCCGCGGCCTCTTCCTCAGCCCCGACCGGCGGCCCGCTGCGCGCCGCCACCGCACCCACGTCGAGCATGTCGAACCCCGCCTCGACCAGTGCCCGCCCATCCGCGACAGCCTGCTCCGGCGTCCCGCTCCGCGCCCCCTCGAACATCGAGTCGGTCGTCACGTTGACGATCCCCGCCGCGACGGGCTGCCCGAGGTCGAGGGTGCGATCGGCGAGCTTCCAATTCAGCGGGTGGGACGGCATCCGGTCGAGATTAGCCGCAGCGGAGCCTCCCCTTGCCTTGAGAAGCAGCGACCTGAAAGAGCTTGGCGGCGGCGGGTCAGCCGAGCGCCCGCCGCAGCACGACGACGTGCGTCCCCGCTTCGTCATACCCGAAAGACCCCGCCCTGAATGACACCGCGAGCCGGAATGGGAGCTCCCGTCCCGCCGGCACGGCTTTTGCCCTCCTCAGTACCCCGGCAGGGATCTCTAGCAAGATCGACCGCGGGGCTTTGTTCCTGAAGAAGCCACTCAGCTCCCTGCGAGTCATCGCGACCCTGACCAGGCGTTGCGGACTTCCTGCTTCGATGAGCGTCGCCCTGATACGCCGCCCACGACCCTCGATCGTCTCCACCTGCCTGGGCAGGGTCAGCTCGAATCCCGTGATGTGCGCCCAGCTCGAGCTCGGCCTGATCCGCAGGCGAAGCGCGACTCCCTCCCGCGAGACGCGGCGGACCCTCAATCGGGCTCGGACCGAAGGCAGGCAACCGTCCCGACGCTGGATGGCCGCATTGCCGGCGCAGGCTTCGACCGTGGCGAGGCCCTCGTCACCGAAGCCCCGATCGAGCGCCCCGCTTTGCTCGACACGAGCGACGACGATCCTCCCCGGCTTGCCCCCCCTGGGCCTTCCGAGGAAGAGGGTGCGGCCGTCAGCCAGCGAGGCCACCGCCTGCCCTATACCCGGCAGCGCGCTCCCGTCCGGCTCGGTCAGCAGGACTGTCCCGCCTTCTCCAAAAGCCGGATCAAGGGTTCCCCCCGGCAGAAAGCGGAGAAGCAGCGGACGCACACAGCTGTCGCAGTAGGGACCGTCCTGGCCAGTCTTCGTGCTGACCGCGCCGGCGACGGCGACCTTCCCGTCCGCTTGGACGGCGAGATCGGTTGCCCAGGAAGAGCCTGGTCCAGGCGAGACACTCGTGAAACCTCCTGAGCCGAATCCACCATCAAGGACGCCCTCATTGGAGAAGCGCGCGAGGATGACGTGGCTGTCACCGCTGCCTGCTGCGTAGAGCCCATCCGCCGTCGGGAGGAGCGCGTAGAAGAAGGGCAGTGATCCCGAATAGGAGATGGTCACCAACCCGCCGTCGCCAAAGGCGGGGTCGTAGGGGAGGCCAGTTCCTGGCACGATGCGGGCGAGGAAGCCCTGGCTCTCTTCATGCGGACTTGCGCTCGGCGAACTGTAGCCCGCCGTCAACAGCGAGCCGTCGCCCAGCGAGGCGAGGGCGCCCAGCGGGCCCACGATGCCGACCTGGCTCACCGGCTCTGCCGAGCGGCCGTCGAGGGCAAAAATGTACGTATGCGTTTCCTGTCTGGGAGGGATTTTGATGCGGACGTCGGCGCTGGCGAGCGCAATTCGGCCATCGGGAAGGAGAGCGATGTGGGCAGAGTCACCTCCCGCCCCACGTCCGGCCGCCGTCCCGTTGTAGCCGAAGCTGAGGTCAGGGCTCCCGTCCGCTTGATAGCGCGTCAACCGCGCCGAAGAGCTGAGAGCGACAATCTTGCCGTCGGGCTGGATGGCGACCTCGGTGAGAGGAGTGGCGTTGCGGTCGATGGCGATCCCACCGTCGCCGAAGCTCGGATCCAGGTGACCATTTGGCGTCAGTCGTGCCAGCATGCCGAAACCCGGAATCACCCCGCCCGCGACGACGATCTTGCCGTCGGGCTGGACTGCCATCGGTGCCGCAGCGCCGGCACTCGCGGGGCCGGCATACAGCACCGCGAGCAGCACAAGCACCGCCCCCGCTAGCCCTTCAATACCCCTTCCGTACCCGATCACGTCGCTACCGTAACAGCGGCTTTGGCCCTCAGTTGCGTCTACACCGACCTCGACGGGACCCTGCTCGGGCGGGGCAGCTCGCTCTTCCGCGACGCCGAGGGGGGCTTCTCGCTGGCCCAGTCGCGCGGGCTGGAGGCCTGCCACCGGGCCGGGGTCGAGGTCGTGATCATGTCCGGCCGGCGCGAGCCGCAGGTCCACGAGGCGGCCCGGCTGATGGGCCAGACCTCCTACATCTACGAGGCCGGCTGCGCCTTCGCGATCGAGGGCGAGACGACGCTGCTCACCGGCGACCTCGTCCCCGACGAGGACGGCACCGTCTACGAGAAGATCGAGCAGCGGGGCATCCCCAAGCTGCTCTTCGAGCACTTCGAGGGGCGGCTCGAGTACCACGCGCCCTGGCACCACGGTCGCGTCCTCTCCCACCTCTTCCGCGGCAAGGTCGACGTCGGCGAGGCCAACGAGCTGCTCGCCGCTCGCGGCGGCGGCGACCTGCGCCTGCTCGACAACGGCGCGATCGGCCGCGAGATGGCGGCGATCGACGGCCCCACCCACGCCTACCACCTGGTCCCCAAGCTGGTCAGCAAGGCGAACGCCGTCGCCGCCCACGCCCGCGCCCGCGGCTTCGACCCGACCGAGTGCATCGCCGTCGGCGACTCGGTCGAGGACCTGGAGGTCGCCGCCGCGGTCGGCCGCTTCTTCGTCGTCGCCAACGGACCCGAGCGCGACCCCGGTCTGCGCGCCGCGCTCGCTGCCTGGGACAACGCGACGGTCACCGGCGGCGCGATGGGCGACGGCTTCTACGAGGCGGTCGTCTCGACCCTGATGGGCGCTGGCTAGTATCGAGATCATGGAGGGAGCGACGGTCGCCGAGCAGGAGTACCTGGAGATCATGTTCTGGCTGGAGGAGGCCGGCCTGCCGATGACCGGCGCCAACATCGCCCGCGCGATGCAGCTCTCGCCGCCGACCGTGCACGAGATGGTCGGGCGCCTGGTCGACGACGGCTACGTCGAGCGCAACGCGGACAAATCGCTCGCCTTCACCGGCTCCGGCCGCGAGCACGCCAGCTACATCGTGCGCCGCCACCGCATGATCGAGCGCTTCCTCACCGACGTGCTCGGCATTCCCTGGGACGAGGTGCACGAGGAGGCCGAGCGGATCGAGCACGCGATGTCGCCGGTGCTGGAGGAGCGGATGCGGGCGGCGATCGGCGACGCGACCACCTGTCCGCACGGGCACCCGATCGTCGAGGGCGCACGCGAGGCCGGCTCGCTGTTGGCCGACGTCGAGGTCGGCGCCGCGGTCCACGTGCTGCGCTTCGAGAACGAGGCCGAGGACCTGCTCCACTACCTCAAAGAGGCGGGGCTGGAGCCCGGCCTGGAGGGGACGGTCGAGGGCTCCGACGAGGAGGGGATCACGATCGCGTCGGCAGACGGCACGCACCGGGTTTCGCGCAGCGTCGCCGAGACGGTTTCCGTCCGCGCCGACCCGGCGCCGCCGCCGCGGGCGGCGATCCCGGAGCAGTTGGTCCTCTCTTCAGACCGCTACGGCCGCTGAGGCCGCGCAACCAAGCATGGCCAGGACGCAGGGAGCGAAGCGTGCTCTGCACGTGAGCGACCGAGGACGCCGCCGGGCGCCGGTTGCGCGGCCTCAGGCGGGTGAGCCGGCGCGCACCGACTCCAGCGCGCGGGCAATCCGCGCGACGCCCTCCGGGATCCGCTCGGGGGGGACGCTGGCGAAGGAGAGGCGGAGGCTGCTCTCGCCGCCCTCGATCATGAAATCCGGGCCGGCGACGAAGGCGACGCCCTCGCCCTTGGCCTCGGCGAGCAGCGCCGGCGTGTCCGTCCCCTCGGTCAGGTCGAGCCAGAGGAAGTAGCCGCCACCGGGAACGACGAACTCGGCCTCCGGGATCTGATCGCGCAGCGCCTCGACCAGGGCGTCGCGCCGATCGCGCAGGGCGCCCTTGACGAACTCGATGTTGCGGTCGAGGCCGCCGGAGCGGCACAGCTCCAGCACCACCGCCTCGGCCAGCATGTTCGGTGAGATGTAGGTCTCGTTGGCGCGCCTGGCCAGCGCGGCGATCTCCGCTCCGGGACCCGCCAGGTAGCCCACCCGCACGCCGGGGCTGACCGTCTTCGAGAAGGAGGAGGCGTGGATGACCCGGTCGGCCGTGTCGATCGAGAGCATCGACTCCAGCGCCTCGCCCTCGAAGGGCAGCTCGCGGTAGGGGTCGTCCTCGAAGATCCAGAATCCGTGCTCGGCGGCGAGCTCGACCAGCCGCACTCGCTTCTCCGCCGAGAGCGTGCAGCCGGCCGGGTTGTGGAAGTTGGGGATGACGTGGGCGAGCTTCACCGGCCCCTCGTCGAGCGCCGCTTCGAAGGCGCCCAGATCCAACCCGTCGGCCTCCAAGGGCACGGGCGCCAGCTCGACCCCGAGCCGCTGCAGCATCAAAAGCGTGCGGTCGTAGGTCGGCTGCTCGACGATCACCCGATCCCCCGGCCCCAGCAGATGCTCGAACACCATCCAGCCCGCCTCCAGCGACCCGTTGGCGATCATCACCTGCCCCGCATCGAGGCCCCCGTGCCGCTCGGCCACCCACTGGCAGAGCCCCGGATGCCCGATCCCGGTCCCGTAGGAGAGCGCCTTTTCCCAGTCCTCGGCAAGCGCGACCGCGGCGGCCTCGCGCACCGCGTCCTTCGGCAGGATGTCGGCGGAAGGCGCCCCGCGAGCGAATGAAATCGTGTCGTTCGCCATCGCCAGCGAGCCTAGCAACGCGCCGGCCCGGCGGGTCGTTCAGCCGCCGCGCAGGACTTCGACGGCGATCCGGGCGGTCTCGGTCGGGCTTTCGCCGACCCGCACGCCCTTCGCCTCCAGCGCTTCCTTCTTCGCCTGCGCGGTGCCCGAGGAGCCGGAGATGATCGCGCCGGCGTGGCCCATCTGCTTGCCGGGCGGCGCGGTGAAGCCGGCGATGTAGGCGACGACCGGCTTGGAGATCTCGGCCGCGATGAACTCGGCCGCACGCTCCTCGGCGTCGCCGCCGATCTCGCCGACCATCACGATCAGCTCGGTCTCCGAGTCGGCCTCGTAGAGCTTGAGGATGTCGATGAAGTCCGAGCCGATGATCGGATCGCCGCCGATCCCGACGATCGAGGAGTTGCCCTCGCCCGCCTGCTTCAGCTCGTTGCCGATCTGGTAGGTCAGCGTGCCCGACTTGGAGACGACGCCGATCTTGCCGGGATCGAAGAACTGAGCGGGGATGATGCCGACGTTGGCCTTGCCGGGCGAGAGGACGCCGGGGCAGTTGGGCCCGATCAACCGCACCCCCGCCTGCTTCGCCTTCCAGTAGGTCCTCAGCATGTCCAGCACCGGGATGCCCTCGGTGATCGCGATCACCGTCTCGACCCCGGACTCGATCGCCTCGTCGATCGCCGGCGCGGCGAAGCGGGCGGGGACGAAGATCATCGAGGTGTTGGCTTCCTCCTGCTCGACCGCCTCGCGGATCGAGTCGAAGATCGGCACGCCCTCGACGTCCTGGCCGCCCTTGCCCGGCGTCACGCCCGCGGCCAAATGGGTGCCGTAGGCCTTGTTGCGCAGCCCGTGGAAGGAGCCCTCGCGGCCGGTCAGGCCGGAGACGACCAGCCTGGTCTTCTCGTCAACGACAATGCTCATGACGCGACCCAGACGTTGCCAGGCAAGGACGCAGGGAGGTCCGACGAGGGGAGCGCACTTTTCAGTGCGTGACCCGAGGAGGCCGACCGAGGACGCAGCATGGCGACGTCTGGGGCCGTCATGCCAGCTCGACGACCTTTTGGGCGGCGCCGAGCATCGTTTTCTCCTGGTGCAGGTTGGAAAGGCCGGCGCCGGCGAGGATCTCCAGCCCCTGCTCGGAATTGGTGCCATCGAGGCGGACGACCAACGGCACGCTCAGGTCGAGCTGTGAGGAGGCCCCGACGATCCCCTTGGCGATCTCGTCGCAGCGGGTGATGCCGCCGAAGATGTTGAAGAGGATCGCGGTCACCTTCTGGTCGGAGGTGATCACGGTCAGCGCGTCGACGATCGCCTCGGCCTTGGAGCCGCCGCCCGCATCGAGGAAGTTGGCCGGGGCGCCGCCCGCCTGGGCGACGACGTCGAGGGTCGACATGCAGAGGCCGGCGCCGTTGGCGAGGATGCCGACGTTGCCGTCGAGCTTGACGTAGGTGAGGCCCTTCTCGCGCGCCATCGCCTCCTGCGGGTCGTCGATCGACTCGGCGTCGATCTCGGCCAACTCCCCGTGGCGGTAGAGAGCGTTGCCGTCGATCGTCACCTTGGCGTCGAGCGCGACCACCCGGCGGTCCTCGGTGACGATCAGCGGGTTGACCTCGATCAGGGTCGCGTCCTCGGCCTGCGCCACCCCGGCCAGCTTGGCCAGCACGTCCGCGGCGGCGTCACGAACGTCATCGTCGAGGCCGGCGGCGTCGACGATCGGCCGCGCCGCGGCCGCGTCGAAGGGCCGCGTCGGGTCGACGTGCTCTTTGACCAGCGCCTCCGGGTCCTCCTCGGCGACCGCCTCGATGTCCATCCCCCCCTTGGCGGAGACCATCGCCAGCAGCTTCTTCTCGCCGCGGTCGAGGATCACCGAGGCGTAGTACTCGGCGGCGATCTCCGAGCCCCCCTCGACCCAGACCTGCTCGACCCCGAACGGGCCCTCGCCCCGCGGGCCGCGGATGTCCATGCCGAGGATCGCCCCGGCGTGCCGCTCGGCCTCGTCCCGGTCGGCGGCGATCTTGATCCCGCCCGCCTTGCCGCGGCCGCCGATCAGGACCTGGGCCTTGATCGCGCAGGGATAGCCGATCCGATCCGCCGCGGCGACCGCCTCCTCCACGGTCACGGCGACCTCGCCGCTCGGCACGGCGATGCCGTGCGCGGCGAAGAGCTGCTTTCCCTGATACTCGAGGAGGTCCATCGGAGGAGGCGCCCTGCGGCGCGCGCGGCAGCCTATCCGAGATCGTGCGCCCGACGCCGCGCCCGCCCGTGCCGGTGACATAAGATGCCGCGCCCTGTGCCCCTCCCCGCCTTGAAAAGCATCAACTGGGTGACCACCGATTGCTACGGGACCCTGATCGACTGGGAGAAGGGGATCGTCGAAGCCTGCAAGAAAGAGGCTGCAAAGGACGGCTTCAGCTTCGACGAAGGACCCTTCCTCGGCCGCTTCATGCAGGTCCAGGCCGAAATCATGGCGGGCTCCTACGAACTCTACGCGGAGGTGCTGCGCCGCACGATCGTCAAGGTGGCCAGGGAGATCGGCTGGGAGATCGAGCCCTCACGCGCCCAGTTCCTGCCCGACAGCGTCGCTTACTGGCTGCCTTTCCGCGAGGCAAACGCGGCAATGGACCGGCTCGGCAAGCGCTATGAGATCGGCATCATCTCCAACATCGACGACAAGTTGCTGGGCATCTCCCGCCGTCACCTGCGCACCGAACTCGACCTCGTCGTCACCGCCCAGCAGGTGCGCAGCTACAAGCCCGACCCGGTCCACTTCAAAGAGTGCGCGCGGCGGATCGGCGGCAAAAAAGGCTGGGTCCACATCTGCTCCAGCTACGACACCGACGTCGCCCCGCTGCTGAAGATGAAAGTGCCGGTGATCTGGGTCAACCGCCACAGCGAGAAGCTCGACGGCCGCAAAGCGCCCAGCGCGACCGTTAAGAACTTCCGCGAGGCGGCGAAAAAGCTCGGCGCCGGTTAGCGCCCCGGGCTCCCGGCTGCTCGTCCTGGGCGTTTTCTAGCGTTCGCCTTCGCAACTTCGCCCGCAGGGGACGGTTTTCGACCGTAGGCCGCCCCGGGCGTCCCGCATTCGATGGACGGAGTCAGCCACACCCGAGCGTCTTGGCGCGCCCGCCCGCTCCTCGCGGCGGCGCTGCTTGCCCTGCTTTGCGCGCTGGCGCTGGGCGCGAATCGCGCTCGCGCGCTGGAGCCCGCGGAAGAACCGCCGCTCGACCCCAACCCCGAACCGCCGAGCTTCGTCGTGATACAGACCGACGACCAGACCCTCGACGGCCTCTACGCGACCTTCACGCCCTTCCCCGGCGCGGCCGAAATCCGCTCGATGCCGAACACGCTCGACCTGATCGCGAAGAAAGGGATGACCTTCAACCGCTACTACGTCTCCTACCCGCTCTGCTGCCCCTCGCGGGTCAGCCTGCTGACCGGACGCTACGCCCACAACACCGGCGTCAAGGGCAACGTGCAGCCCAACGGCGGCTACTTCGGCTTCTCCTTCCGCGCCGCCTACAGCCACAACCTGGCGACCTGGCTACAGGGCGCCGGCTATCGCACGATCCACATCGGCAAGTTCCTCAACGGCTACGGCGACGAACCGTACGACAACGGCTCCACCGTGCCGCCCGGCTGGAGCTCCTGGCACACGGTGCTGAAGGCCGACACCAACCACTACTTCTACGGCTACACGCTCAACAACGGCCAGATCAGCGAACCCTACGGCGAATCGGGCAGCTGGGAAACCCGCGAATACGGGCAGCGCGACCCCGCCGGCTGCCCCTTCGCGCCGGAAGAAGGGCGGCCCTGCCTCTATGAGACCGACGTCTTCGACTGGATGGCGCGCGAAGAGCTGCTCGCCACGCCGCCCGAACAGCCCTTCTACCTGCAGCTCGACTACACCGCGCCGCATGGGGACTTCCGCAAGCCCGCCGGGCCCGAGCCGGCGCCGCGGCACTACAACTGGTTCAAGGGAGCCAAGCTTCCCCACGATCGCTCCGAAGGGTTCGACGAGGGCAACGTCAGCGACAAGCCGAGCTTCATCCGCGAAGCCGAACACCTGACCCCCACCGACAAGCGGACCTACAAGGTCTACTGGGAGAAGCAGCTCGAGTCGCTGCGCGCCGTCGACGACGGGGTGAAAGAGGTGATCGACACTCTTGGGCAGCTGCACCGGCTGCGCAACACCTACGTTCTCTTCACCTCCGACAACGGCTTCTTCTTCGGCGAGCACCGGCTGATCGGCGGCAAGTTCCTCTCCTACGAGCCGGCGACGCACCTGCCCTTCCTGATCCGCGGGCCGGGGATAAAGCCCGACAGCTCGACCGGCGAGCTGACCGCGAACATCGACATCGCGCCGACCATCCTCGACCTCGCCGGGGTCGAAGCGGACAAGAGCGTCGACGGCCGCTCGATGGTCCCCTTCCTGCGCGACAGCGAGCTGCGCACTCGCCGCCCGATCCTCTTCGAGTCGTTCGTCCAGACCAACGACGTCGAAGCCAACGGTGCGATCTCGAGCACGGGCGAAGGCGACGGCGGGCGTCCCGGGGGCAACGGCAGCGGCGGCGGGCGGGCGGCGAGCGCCTCGACCAGCGGCACGCCGGCCGCGCGCGCCTCGATCCTGGCGCCGCCGCTCAACTACGAGGGAATCCGCCTCGGCCCTTACAAGTACATCGCCTGGCCCGACGGCGAGAAGGAGCTCTACAACATCAACAGGGACCCGAACGAGCTCAACAACATCGTCAAGGTGCCGAACTTCTACCCGATCCGGAACTTCCTCCACCGGCAGCTGCGCCGCTTCGAGAACTGCAAAGGACGCGAATGCCGCGAACCGACGCCGCCATTGCCGCTGACCCGAATCGAATTCGAGCGCCTACGCGCCAAGCGCCAGAAGGAAATCCGCGAACACGAACGCGAACGCGAAAAGGAACGGCGCGAAAGAGAACACGGTGGCCGATAGGGGGACGGGGTGTCCCTCGAACCGGCGGATACTCAAAACGGCGGTCTAATTGAGGGACTAGCGAAACTCCCCACGCCGCTCTAGGCGTGGGATCGCTGGGGTAGCCGGGTCGGGGATACCCCGTCCGAGGACGAGGTTTACCCCCAGCTATTCGTTTTTGAGCGGATAGGCGTAGGTGCCCATCGACTTTTTGCAGGTCGGGTTCGGGCAGAACAGGGTCACTACGGCCCAGCCTTGAGGGGCTGGTGCCGGTATGTGCATCCAGTTCGGCCCTGCGCTGTTCGTGATCGGAACGTTGCAGTCGGGGCAGTTGATTGCTGAGAGTTCGATTGCCATGCGGCGACCTTAGCGATCTGCGCGGCCTATCGGTACAGCAAGAGTCCTTTCAGGGGAAGGAGCGGTAGTCCTATGCAGAAAGCCACTGGGGTGAATCCAGTCAGCTTCCTGGAAACCGGTGTCCTCTATTGTGATGACAATCACGCCCGGCTGGCTCAGTTCCCGGCAGATTGCATCGACCTGATCTACCTGGACCCGCCGTTCTTTTCAAACCGCCACTACGAGGTGATCTGGGGCGATGAGGCCGAGGTCCGCTCTTTCGAGGATCGCTGGGAGGGTGGGATCAACCACTACATCGCCTGGATGAAGGAGCGCATGATCGAGGTCCATCGCGTCCTCAGGCCCACCGGGTCCGTCTACCTCCACTGCGACTGGCACGCCTCCCACTACCTCAAAGTCATGATGGACGACGTTTTTGTCGGCGGCGAACTCCAAAACGAGGTCGTCTGGTACTACCGGGGCGCCGGAGTCTCCCCGCGCCGTTGGGGCCGCCGTCACGACACGATCCTTTTCTACACCAAGGGAAAGAAGGAGTGGACTTTCAACCCCGATCCAGTGCGCGAAGAATATGCAGAGGCGACCAAAGAGCGGTTCAAGCACTACATCGGGAACGTCAGGAAAGGTGGCGACTTCGGTGAGCAGAACCTCAACCCAGACGGAAAGCACCCCGATGACGTTTGGGAGATTTCGATCGTCGCGCCATCGGCAAAGGCTCGCCTCGGCTACCCGACCCAGAAGCCCGAGGAACTGTTGGAAAGGATCATCCTCGCCTCTTCAAATCCGGGTGACATCGTCCTCGATCCGTTTGCCGGTTGCGGGACGACTCAGGTTGTCGCCGAGCGGCTCGATCGCGAGTGGATCGGCATCGACATCAGCCCGACCGCAGTCAATCTGATGCGCCGCCGCATCCTGACTGCGACCAATGGGGCTGCCGACGTGAAGCTCATCAACATGCCCAAGAGCGAGGCCGATCTAAGGGCGCTGAAGCCTTTCGAGTTCCAAAACTGGGTCATGCAGCAGACGAGCGCGACGGCCTCCCCCGTTAAGTCGGGAGATATGGGAATCGACGGGCTTTCCTTCATGTATCACGAGCCGATACAGGTGAAACAGTCCGAGAGCGTTGGTCGAAACGTGGTCGACAATTTCGAGACTGCGGTTGAGCGCAGCGGCAAGGACACTGGGTACATCATCGCCTTCAGCTTTACGAAGGGAGCGCGCGAGGAGGTTGCCCGAGCGAAGGCCGCAAGCAAGGTCAACATCGTCTTGATCACGGTCGAGGAGTTGCTACTGGCAACCGATGCCTTGACCAGACCGCAGGCGTCCCCGGTTGCCGAAGAAGTGATCCCTATCGCGCCGGAGCGTTGGCGTGGCCCAACGAGAAACCACAAGCGCCTTTTGGCGGCCTTGTTGGATTCCGCAGATCAGCCGCCAATTATTGCCCCCAAACGTAACGCAAAGCCATCGGGGCAAACCTTGGTTGACAGCGAGCGATCGCTCATCCCCACTTAGCAACGCGGCTTGGCTGTAGCGTCCCCGTTCCGCTTTCTAGAGCGGTTTTCCGTCCGATCCAAGCAGTAGAGTCGGTCGGGCAACAGTCAAGAAAGAGGCCCCCGCGACGGTGGAACGTCCGAGGGCCAGGCCACCCGAGGTGTAGCTCGAATGGCAGTCCCCAAAGTAGCAGGAGCCCCGGCTTCTGCCCAGATCGCAGGACTCCTCGATTCGCCCGAGATTGGGCGGCTGATCGAGGAACTTCAGGCTACGCGCTGGACGGGCCGTCCCGGCTATCCGATCCGCACGATGGTCGGGCTGGCTCTCGCCAAGAGCATCTACGCCCTGCCGACCTGGACGAAGACGGTTGCCCTGGTCCGCGAGCATTGGGCGTTGCAACGAGCGCTCGGCTGCGAAGGCAACCCGCCAAGCGTCTATGCCGCTTACCGCTTCGCCGAAAAGCTCCGGGCGCACGGCGACAAGCTGGAGCGCTGCATCGACGGGGTAATCGAAGGGCTGCGCTCGAAGCACTCGGCCTACGGCCGCGACATTGCCATCGACGCCTCGGATATGCCCGCTTACGCCAACGGGCAGCGTGACATCGGGAAGGTCAAGGAGCTACGGCGCTTCTCTGACCCGGACGCAAGCTGGGGTCGCCGCTCGGCGATCTCGGTTCGTAAGGGCGGCTCCTTCTACGGCTATCGGCTCCATCTCGCCGCATGTGTGACGACGGGCCTTCCGGTCTCCTGGCGGGTCGAGACCGCCAACGCACATGAAGGCTGGCAGGTAGCTGGGTTGCTGGATGAGGCGCGCGGCCGAGGCTGCATGGCCACGACGGTGGCTCTCGATAGGGGCTACGACAGCGCCGGGGTCCACGGCGTCTGCGCCGAGCGCGACTGCCTCCCGGTCATCCCCATGCGCCGGACGACCGGTGTCAAGCGGGGCGACCATCTGCCGCCGGAGTGCGAGCATGGCAGTTGGAAGTTCGCTGGGTCTGATCGCAAGCGCGGCGCGTCGAAGTGGCGCTGCCCGACCGGCAAGTGCAAGCCCGCCTCAATGTGGATCAAGGCCGACCGGATGCACCCGCTGATCCCCTACAAATCGAAGCGCTGGAACAGCGCCTATCGCAAGCGGGTGGCGGTCGAGCGGGAGTTCGGACGGCTCAAGAACGAATGGGGGTTGAAGCCCCTTCGCGTTCGTGGGCTTGAGCGCGTCCGCCTCCACGCCGACCTGACGATCCTCACCCGGTTGGCTTGCGCCCTGTCTCGGGCGCGGGCTGGAGCTAACCACCCACGAAACGGCCGGGACTCGTCGTCCCCGGCTGCCAAGCGATCCCGTCCAGCAGCCGGTCGGGTTCGACATCCAGCGCCACTGCGAGCTTGAGCAGGGTGTCGATGCGCGGGATACGCGATCCCTTCTCCAGCAGGCCGATGGCCGTCCGGTGGAGGTCGGCGCGGTAGCCAAGCTCTTCCTGAGACAACCCCGCCCGCTTGCGGCAGCGGACGAGGTTTGCGCCGAAGCGCCTTGCGACCTTCACGTCGAAGAGAGGCGGTCGAAGTGAAGCGCTGCCCGCGTGGGTAGCACCAAGGCTCCCTGACAACGTAGAAGGCCGATGCCGACGAGATCGCGGATTGCTCTCTCGGGGTCGTCGCCTTCGTCTACGGCCACCTCGCGGGCGATCTCGCAGATGGTCAACTGCGCGGGGTGTTGGTCGAGGACGAGGCTTAGAACCGCGCTCTGCGTGCGTTCGTCCTCGCGCTCGGTTGGGCGCGGGCTACTCTGGTCCAGCATCGGGACTTACCTCCTGGTGCCGGGCCGGGGGCTGTTAGCGCAGCGCCCCGGCCGCTTTGGTCATTGACCAGGCGACCGTAGGGTCAATCAACGATGCGGATCAAGGGTTTCGCTAATCGTTTCGCGAGACCCTCAATTAGACCGCCGTTTGTCGGGGCGAGGGCACCCCGTCCCCCTACTCAATGACCGCGAGGATGTCGCCACTACTTACCGCTGCACCTTCTGCGACGTTCAGCGTGGTCACCTTGCCGGAACGGTGGGCGGCGATCTCGTTCTCCATCTTCATCGCCTCGATCACGCAGATCAGATCGCCCTCGGAGACCTCGGCGCCCTGCTCCACGGCGACTTTCAGCACGGTGCCCTGCAGCGGCGAAGGCAGCGACTCGCTCGAGGCGCTTCCGCCGCCGCCAGCCTTGCGCTCGCGCTTCGGCGGCTTCCTCCCGCCCGCGGCCGCCGTTGTCGCCCCTCCCGCCGCCGCCTCGCCGATCACCTTGACGTCGAAGAGCTTGCCGGAAACCTCGACCTTGTAGTCGCGGTCGACCAGCTCGACGCCCTCCGGCGCCTCCGGCGGCTCAGCCTCCGCCGGCGCCGTCGTCTTCAGCCACTTCTTGTCCTCCATCAGGTCGCGGCAGGTCTCCCCCCTCGCCCACTGCTCGGTCGCGAGGATCGCGCTGTGGAAGGGGATCAGCGTGGTCAGGCCGCCGACCTCGTACTCGCCGAGGGCGCGCAGCATGCGGCGCGTGGCGTGCTCGCGGTCGACGTCCCAGGCGATCAGCTTGGCCACCATCGGGTCGTACATCGGCGTCACCTCGGAGCCGGCCTCGACCCCTGAGTCGACGCGCACGCCGGGGCCGGCCGGCTCGCGGTAGGTAGAGATCGTTCCGGGTGCCGGTGCGAAGCTCTTGTGGGCGGCCTCGGCGTTGATCCGGCACTCGATCGCGTGGCCGCGCAGCTCGACCTCCTCCTGGGCGACCGAGAGCGCCTCTCCGGCCGCGATCAGGACCTGCTCGCGGACGATGTCGATCCCGGTGACCATCTCGGTCACGCAGTGCTCGACCTGGACGCGGGTGTTCATCTCGAGGAAGAAGTACTCCTCGCCGACCTGCATCCCCTCGACCGTGCCGGCGCCGCGGTAGCCGACCGCGGCCGCCGCGTCGGTGGCGATCTTGCCGATCCGCTCGCGCATCTCGGCGTCGACCTGCGGGCCCGGGGCCTCCTCGATCACCTTCTGGTGGCGCCGCTGCAGCGAGCAGTCGCGCTCGCCGAGGTGGATCACGTTGCCGTGCGAGTCGGCGAGCACCTGGACCTCGACGTGGCGCGGGTCCTCCAGGTAGCGCTCGACGTAGACGCGCGAGTCGGAGAAGAACTTCTCGCCTTCGCGGGCGGCGCCCTCGAAGGCCTCCTCCAGGTCGTCGGCGGTCATCGCCACGCGGAAGCCCTTGCCGCCGCCGCCGCCCGCGGCCTTGCAGGCAACCGGGTAACCGGCCTCCTCGGCCTGCTGCTTCGCCGCCTCGACGTCCTTCGCCGCTTCGGTCGCGCCGGGAACGATCGGCACGCCTGCCTCGGCCATGATCTCGCGCGCCCGCGTCTTCGACCCCATCGCTTCGATCGCCTCGGCGGGCGGGCCGATGAAGACGACCCCCGCCTCGGCGCAGGCGCGCGCGAAGTCGGCGTTCTCGGCGAGGAAGCCATAGCCCGGATGGATCGCTTCGGCGCCCGCTTCCTTGGCGGTGTCGATGATCTTGACGACGTTCAGATAGCTCTCGGCCGGGACCGCGGGGCCGATCAGGAACGCCTCGTCAGCCTCGCGCACGTGCGGGGCACCTCGATCGATCTCCGAGTACACGGCCACCGACCCGATCCCCATCTCCTTGAGCGTGCGGGCAACGCGAATCGCGATCTCGCCGCGGTTGGCTATCAGCACCTTCTCGAACATCGGGGGCGGCACTCTATAAATGCGCGCGGTGGCTAGGGTGCCCGGTCAATGTTGATCGAGCTTCAGAGTCATTCGACCGTGTCAGACGGGCAGCTGGCGCCGGCCGAGGTCGTCGCTGAAGCTGCTAAGGCCGGCGTGACCACGCTGGCGCTGACGGACCACGACGCGATCGCGGGGGTGCCGGAGGCGGCGGAAGCTGCTGAGAAGCTGGGGGTCGAGCTGGTGCCGGCGATCGAGATGTCTTGCGTGCACGAGTACGCGGAAGATCTGCACGTTTGCGGTTACTGGGTCGACCTCGGCGCGATCGCGCCTGCCTGCGAGCGGGCTCAGCACGAGCGGGTGTCGCGCGCCGGCGAGATCGTCGAGAAGCTGCGTGGGGAGGGGTTCGACCTGCACCTGGAGGACGCGGTACGCGAGGCGGGCGACGCGCTCTCTATCGGGAGGCCCCACATCGCCCGTGCGGCGGGGGCGACGGGGGACCTGGGGCCATTCTTCGAGGAGTACCTGGTGCCGGGCGCCAAGGCCTTCGTGCCGCGCCGCTGGCCGACCGCCGAGCAGGCGGTCGAGACGATCAAGGCCGCCGGCGGAGTCGCCGTCGTCGCCCATCCCTACTGGGACATCTCCGAGCCGAGCGAGGTCGACGAGCTGATCCGCGCCCTCGACGTCGACGGCGTCGAGACCTTCTACCCGAGTCACAGCAAGGAGCAGACCGCGCACCTGCTGGAGCTGTGCGAGGAGCTCGACCTGATCCCCACCGCCTCCTCCGACTACCACGGCCCGACCCACAAGACCTTCGCGAGGTTCGCCGCCTACGACACCTACGGCCTCGCCGAGCCTCAGGTGCCGCGCCTGTAGCGACAGCGCTCAGCCGCGCCGGCGGCGCAGCACGATCACCTTTTCCAGTGTGCGCGGGGCGCCGCCGGTCGGGGTGAAGGTGACAATCACGCGGATCCTGCCCCTGCCGTGCCGCTTGAGATAGCGGCGCAGGCGGACCTTGGGCTTGATCGGCAGTCGCACTCTCGTCGCCTGCCGCGGGGTCCGCGATAACCGGCGGAAGCCCCGGCCGCTCAGCTTCACGACCCCCGGCCCGGGCACCCGCACGTAGAGGACAGCGAAGCCGTTGGCGCGCTTCCTGATCAGGCCGGCAAAGTGGAAGCGATTCGAGGGCGGTTCAGCCGGGGTGTAGACGGGGGTGTAGGTAGGCCCGGCTTCCGTTTCCGCGCCAGCGTCGACCGTCGGCGCAGCCCAGAAGAACGCCAGCCCCAGAGCTGCTGAGAGCAGCACAATCCTGATTCCCCACCTCACGTCTGGCAGCTTAGGGAACGACCTAAGCAGTGACGGCGGCCGCCG
>Ga0075433_10001493_pt1 | contig 17291 bp, 18 predicted proteins | sample RhiMethybrSRZTD2_FD_75299 | JGI IMG/M metagenome (GOLD analysis project Ga0075433, IMG submission 75299) | Populus rhizosphere microbial communities from Tennessee, USA - Rhizosphere MetaG P. TD hybrid SRZTD2 | ecosystem: Host-associated > Plants > Roots > Rhizosphere > Soil | place: USA... | reverse complement strand
AGATCAGCTCCACGTATCCGAAAGCGCCCGGAGTCTGTTTCACCAGCCCGGCCACCCCCTCGTTGCCTTTGCCGCCCAGCCCCACGGGCCAATTCACCGAAGTCGCAACCCCGATGGTCTTCTTGTATTCGGCCGAGACCTTGGAGAGGTAATCGCACCAGATGTAGGACGTGCCGGAGCCGTCGGAGCGGTGCACCACGGTGATTTCGGTGTCGGGCAGGGTGACGCCGGGATTGTCCTTGGCAAGCGCCGGGTCGTTCCAGCGGGTGATCTTGCCGAGGAAAATGGCGGCGAGAGTCTCGCCGCTGAAATTCAAGTCGGCGGTGACATCCGAGAGGTTGTACACCGGCACCACGGCTCCCAGCACGGTGGGAAAGTGCAGGACCCGGCCGGGGGCGGCGAGCAGCTGATCGGGGGTCATCGGACCGTCGGTGGCGCCGAAAAACACGGTCTGGTTCGTGAGCTGGCGGATACCGCCCCCCGAGCCGATCGACTGGTAGTTGATCTGGACGTTGGGATGCAGCTTGTTGTACTCGGAAAACCACTTGGAATAGATGGGGTAGGGAAACGTTGCGCCGGCGCCGTCGATCTGGATGGTCTGCGAGACCGCCGGCGAAGCCACCGCCAGGGTGGTCAGGGCGGAAGCGAGCAGGAAGCGCGCGATTCTCATGGTTCACTCACCTCGAAGGGTTGGGTTCGGTGCCTCAGAAATTAAACAGCGAGTGCAGCGCGTAGCGAATCTCGCTGGGCCTGGCCGGATCATCGAATGTCACGAACTCGTAATCCAGCATGAGCGAGACCGCGGCGGGCTTCTGAATGGGGAACCAGTAGGCGATTCCCGCAACCCGGCGCTCGGTTCGCTCGTCTACGTCGGCGTTCCTCTTCAAGCTGTCATAGCGCAGCAGCCCTTCGATTCCGATCGTCGATCGCGGCGTCACCCAGACCGAATATCCCTCGCCATGCACGTCCGGCGCGGCCGCGTTAGGCTGGTCGTGGGCGTCCAGGTACTCCACCGCCGCGTTGACGTAGCGGTGCTCGAAGCTCATGTTGCCGACGAGCCGGGTGCGGTCGTCGTTATTGGCGTAATGGTCCGCATCATAGAAGGCCGTGAGCCTGAGCCCCTTGATGATCCCGCCGTTCGGCACGGGACGGAAGCTGACCCGGAGCTGCAGCGCCTTTTCATCGTTGGCGTCGGCCTTGGTGTATCCGTCACCGTCGTAGATGCCCCCATGGACGTCCCCGAAATTGCCGGGAAAGTTGTAGTGCAGGCTCAGTCCGAAATCGGAGGAAGTCAGGTATTTCTCAACGTCCGTGAACGTCGGTCCCTGAAAGCGATAACGGTAAATGCTTTCGTCGTAATCGATGTAGGGAGTCTGCTGCAGCCCCAGGCGCACCCAGGATCCCTTGCTCCAGGAATCGTCCAGATTGAATTGTCCGTACGCATACTTGAGCCGTATCACCAGCGAGCCGTTCACGTTCAGTCCCGCGGCGGTCTCGCGCAGGATGTCCGGCGTGATCCGGTAGCTCACCAGGTGATGGATCGACCCGGTCACATTGATGTACGCCCGGGTGATGTCGAACGAGCTGGCATTGACCTGGTTTCCATCGACATCCAGAATCTTCGGCTGCTCGAGGTACGTGAAATTGGCGAAAATCGTCCCGCCGACTTTGACGACGGGGGTGTCATCCGCTGCGGTGTGCCCCTCGGCCGGGGTGACCTGTGCCCGGACTGAAGGCGCCACGGCCAGGATTGCGAGCAGCGTCATTCCGGCCAGAACGTGCCGCCCCACGAGACAAGCTGGATTGGCCAAGAGCCCTTTCCGCCTCCCACCCGGGAGGAACGGCTCAACTTTAGGGCAGAATGGTGACGACCGTGCAGGGAAATCGTGGCTGGATGGTGAAAGGTCGATGCGGAGCATGCGCGCCATTGCGTCCAACAATTCCCAAGCCATCCTTCCTCCTTCGAGTGAGGGGCGACCACCGCCAGGCGGTCCCGGATTAGTCACCGGGTGACCGGATATCGCCCGAATCACTTGTCACAATGTCACGGTCATGTGACGGGTCGGACTCGGAAAGGTGACGCTCGTGTGACAGGCGGTGCGGAGGGGAAGTTCATGGCTGGATTCACCCGGTGGGAAAGGTGAGCTGGAACTCGGTGCCGCTCCCGGGTTTGCTTTGGACCTCGATGGCGCCGCCCATGGCCTGGGTCAGATGCTTGGCAATGGCCAGTCCCAGACCGGTGCCTCCCTCGCGCCGGTCCCGCGAGCGGTCCACCCGGTAGAAGCGCTCGAAAATGCGGGGCAGATCCTCCGGAGGAATGCCGATGCCGGTGTCCTTCACATTGATGATGACCCGACCCGACCCCGGCTCCGCCTGGAGAAGGATGGTCCCGCCTTCAGGGGTGAACTTGACTGCGTTGTCCAGGAGGTTGATGAGGACCTGGACAAGACGATCGCGATCCGCCCGCATCCGCGGCAGTGTCGCCGGCACCCGGACGTGCAGGACCTGCTTCTTCCCCGTGACCAGAGGTCGCACCATCACTTCCACCTGGGAAACGACCTCCTGAAGGGACATGGCGCCCACCTCCATGCGTGATTGACCTTGCTCGATGGAGGAGAGATCCAGGAGATCCTCGATCAGCGCCTGCAGGCGGCGGGCATGACGATGGATGACATCGGCGAATTCGCGGACCCGCTCGGCATCGAGGAGGCCGCCGTCCCGGAGTGTCTCGGCGTATCCCCGGATGGCCGTGAGCGGCGTGCGCAGCTCGTGGGAGACATTGGCCACGAATTCCCGCCGCACCTTTTCCAGTCGCTTCAGCTCTGTCAGGTCGTGAAAGACCACCACCGCTCCCACGGTTCTCGAGTTCTCCCGGATCGAAACCAGGCTGGCGCCGAGGACTTTCTCCTCGGGGCCCGGGAGAACGATTTCCCGGGCGGTGGGTTTGCTCCCCGCGAGCGCCGCATCCACCGCTTCCTGGAGTGCGGGCACCCGGGCGGCCTCCAGCGGCCTGAGCCCCTGGAGGGGAGGCGTGGCCGCGAAGAGGGTCTCAAAAGCGCGATTGGCCAGGAGAATCCTCCCGGATCCGTCGGTGAGCAGCACTCCTTCCACCATGGTATCGAGCAGCCCCAGCAGCTGGTTGCGCTCGCGTGACAGGAGCGACAGGCGTTCATCGAGCTGGTCCGCCATGCGATTGAGAGAGCGTCCCAACCGGGCGATCTCGTCCCGACCCGCGGGCCTTACCCGCGCGGCGGTGTTGCCGCCGGCGATTTCCGAGGCGGTCTTCGAAACTTCTTCGAGGCGGCTTGCCAGGCGACGGGCGACCAGCCAGCCCAGGGCCCAGGCGACGAGCAGGGAGAGAAGCGCTGCGGTGAGCAGCGGCAAGCGGATTTGGCGCTGCGCCTGGATCACACCGGTTAGTGGAAGCGCCACCCTCACGACACCCAGGGAAGGGTTGGCCGGGTCCACTCTCAGCGCCACGTAGAGCATGTCTTCGCCCAATGTGGCACTGTGGCGCGTGGAACGCCCCTGGCCGCTTCGCAAGGCTTCCTGGATCTCAGGTCTTCCCGCGTGGTTTTCAACCCCGGCCAGGGCCTCCCCGTCCAGCTCGGAGTCGCCCAGGACCTTTCCCATGGCGTCAACGAGCGTGACCCGGACGGCAAGGTCCCGGCCCAGTCGATCGGCGAGCTCGTCGGCGTGCGTTTGGGGATCCGGATCCGAGCGATAAAAATCGCTTGCCAGGAAGGCGTCCTGCTTCAAATGGTCTGCCAGCTGATCGGCTACGTGGCGTCCGATAGCCCGGTGGAGGAACAGGGCCGCAATGAGGCTGGACACCCCGGCCACGAAGATGAAAAGGAGGGTCAGTCGGTTCTGAATTCTCAGGAGGGCCCTTTCGTCAATCGGAAGCGTCCACTCCGTCGGGGCGGAAGCGGTAACCGACGCCCCTCACGGTCTGGATCCAATCGCCGACCTTTCCCAGCTTGGCCCGGAGCCGCTTCACATGCGTATCCACCGTGCGGCTCTCCACGTCTTCCGTGTAACCCCACACTTCGCTGAGGAGCTGGTCTCGACTGAATGCCCGCCCTGGTCGGCGGGCCAGGCGATGCAGAAGCTTGAATTCGGTCCCGGTGAGCTCCAGCTCCCGTCCTGAGATTTTCACCGCGTGGGCTGCCAGATCGATCAACAGGGGAGGGAAGGAGAGCGGCCTTTCAGTTTCTTCCGCCATTTCCCTGCGAAGAATCGCCTGCACCCGGAGAATCAGCTCGCGAGGGGAGAAGGGCTTTACGACGTAATCATCGGCCCCCAGCTCGAAGCCGACCACTCGATCGACCTCCTCGCCCCGGGCGGTCAGCATTAGGATGGGGACCTTGCGGGTTTTTTCGTCATTCCGCAGGGCCCGTGCGACCTCGGTGCCGGGCATTGCGGGGAGCATCAGATCCAGGATGATCAGGTCGGGAGGGCTGCGTCGCACTGTCTCCAGGGCCTGGCGGCCATCGCTGGCGGTGAGAACGCGAAAGCCTGCCTGCGCCAGGTTGAAGCGCACCAATTCGAGGATATCCCGCTCGTCATCCACCACCAGCACGGTTTGAGGCATTCGGGAAATATCTCCCCTTCTGAATGCAACAGCCAGATTATAGGGTACCAGGACCAGGTCAGTCTCGGGCACCCGGTTTGCGCCCGTGTGACGAATCGAAGGCGATTTCGTGACAGCTCCCGTTGACTCACGCCGGGCTCAGATTCATGCGATGACGGGGGAGTTTCGCAGGATTGACACCTCCAGGGTGCTGCGGTACGATGCCCGCTCCTTCCGCAAATCCCCTGGAGGTGCGCCTTGCAGCAGGAGGCCCCCGGCCTTCGAACCACTCCTCTCAACGAGGTCATCCGCCAGGCGGGTGCGAAGCTGGTGGATTTCGCCGGCTGGGAGATGCCGGTGCAGTTCCGCTCGGTCCTCGAAGAGCACCAGGCGGTGCGGACGCGTGCCGGGCTGTTCGACGTGAGCCACATGGGGGAGATTCGGGTGGAGGGCCAGGGCTCCCTGGCCCTGCTGCAAAGACTCACTCCCAACGATGTCGGGAAGCTCGTCCCCGGACAGGCCCAATACACGGCGCTACTGACCCCTCAAGCCACCTTCGTGGACGACATCCTCGTGTACCGCAGGGACGAGCAGCGGTTTCTCCTGTGCGTCAATGCCTCGAACGTTGAAAAGGATTTTCGATACGTTCGTGAAAACGCCGCGGGCCAGGTGCGAGTGGAAGATGCCAGCTCCGAGTACGCCCAGCTCGCGCTGCAGGGGCCGCGCGCCGCGGCCATTCTCGGCCGGGTGGCGGACCAGAGCGTGGAGGCGGTCCCCGGTTACCACTTCATCGAAGGAAGCGTGCGGGGCGCGCCCGCCCTGCTGTCGCGCACCGGCTACACGGGGGAGGATGGCTTCGAGATTTATCTGGCGCCCGGACAGGCCGCGCAGGTCTGGCTGGATCTGTTGCAGGCCGGCCGGGAGGATGGACTGATTCCGTGCGGGCTCGGGGCGCGCGACACGTTGAGATTGGAAGCGCGAATGCCCCTTTACGGGAACGACATCGACGAGACCGTCACTCCGCTGGAGGCCGGCCTGGGCTTCATGGTCCACCTGGACAAAGGAGACTTCCTGGGGTCCGCCATCCTTCGCCGCCAGAAGGAGCGTGGCGTAGAAAAGAAACTGATGGGCTTCGAGCTGACCGATCGGGGAATCCCGCGCCATGGCTATCCCCTGAGAGCGGGGGGGAGCGAGGTGGGCTGCGTAACCAGCGGCACCTTCTCTCCGAGCCTGAAGAAGAGCATTGGATTGGGATACATCCCCTCGGCGTCGGCCCGCATCGGCGAGACGATCGAAGTGATCATCCGGGGAAACGCGGTGTCCGGGCGAATCGTCAAGACTCCCTTCTACAAGAGGCCATCATGACCGAGAGCAAGACGGCATTTCCCAACAACCTTCGCTACACCAAGGAGCACGAGTGGGTGAGGGTGGAGGGGACGGTGGGAACGGTGGGAATCACCGACTATGCCCAGTCGGAACTGGGCGACGTGGTATTCGTGGATCTTCCCGAGAAAGGGCGCGCCCTGGTGGCGGGGGAGGAGCTGGGCACCATCGAATCGGTCAAAGCCGTTTCCGAAATCTACGCTCCGCTCTCGGGGGAAGTGCTCGAAGTCAACGAGTCCCTGCGGGATCACCCGGAGCGCGTCAACGGGGACCCTTACGGGGAGGGATGGCTGCTGCGCGTGAAGATCACTCAGCCGTCGGAGACGGAGAAGCTGCTGTCGGCGGAGGGCTACAAGAGCCACGTGGAGGAGGGAGGACACTAGGCGTGCGCTACATCCCTTCCAGCCCGGCGGAGCGCCGGAAGCTACTCCAGGTGCTGGGCCTCGATAGCATCGACCGGCTCTTCGACACCATTCCCGAGGCTTTCCGGCTCAAGCGCCCGCTCGATCTGCCTCCTGCGCTGCCGGAGGCGGATCTGGTGCAGCACCTGAGCGAGCTTTCGCGGAAAAACCTGGATCCTCACAGCTCCGCCCAATTCCTGGGCGCCGGGGCCTACCGCCATTTCATCCCGGCCATCGTGGACCACTTGATCTCTCGGGCCGAGTTCTATTCCTCTTACACCCCCTACCAGCCCGAGTTCAGCCAGGGAACGCTGCAGAGCATTTTCGAGTTTCAGACGATGATCTGCCAGCTCACGGGAATGGACGCCGCGAACGCTTCGCTGTACGACGGCGCCTCGGCCCTGGCGGAGGGAATCCTCCTTGCGCACCGAGCCAAGCGGCGCCAGGAGATTCTGATTGCGGGCTTCGTTCATCCGGAATACCTGAAAGTCGTCCGAACCCTGGTCACCACCCTCGGAATCGAGCTGAAGATGATCCCCGCAGGGGAAAGCGGCGCCTGTGACGTGGATCGTGTCGCCGGCCAGCTCACCGGCCAGACCGCGGCTGTGGTGATTCAGATGCCCAACTTCGTCGGTCGATTGGAGGACATCGCGCCGTTGGCCCAGGCCGCGCATCGAGCCGGTGCTGTGTGCATCGTGGTGGTGAACGAGGCGGTCAGCCTCGGAATGCTAGAGGCACCCGGAAACCTCGGGGCCGACGTGGTTCTCGGGGAGGCTCAATCCTTCGGCGTCCCCCTGTCCTACGGCGGGCCCTACCTGGGATTCATGGGGGTTCGCATGGAGTACGTCCGGGAGCTGCCGGGGCGGCTGGTGGGCCAAGCGAAGGACGCGCAAGGCCGGGACGGTTACGTTCTCACCCTTGCCACCCGCGAGCAGCATATCCGGCGTGAGAAAGCGACCTCCAACATCTGCACCAATCAGGGATTGTGCATGCTGGCGGCGACGATTTTCATGGCGACGCTGGGCAAGCAGGGCATGAGGGAGCTGGCGCTGCAAAACCGCTCCCGGACGGAGTATGCCAAAGCGGCTCTGATAAAAATTCCAGGCTGCAAGCTTCCCTATCCCGGGCCCGGGTTCAACGAGTTCGTCCTCGAGCTTCCCAAGGAAGCGATCGCAGTCCACCGCCAGCTTCTCGGAAAAGGCATCGTGGCGGGGTTGCCGCTGGAGCGCTACTTCCCGGAGCGCAAGAACGATCTCCTGATCACCGTGACCGAGACCAACAGCCGAAATCAGATCGACCGACTCGCCAAAGAGTTGAAGGGAGCGCTGTGAGCGTCGAGCGAATTCCTCCGAAGCGCCGCGAGGGGCTGCTGTTCGAGAAGAGCGTCGCTGGAAAGCGCGGCTGCGACGTTCCTCTCTGGGACGGACCCGAGCCGGAGGCGCTGAGCCCCAGCTACCTGCGCGGCGAGATTCCCGGATTCCCGGAGCTCTCCGAGAGGGAAGTCGTCCGCCACTTCACCCGCCTGTCCAAGCTCAATTATGCGAATGACGAGGGGCTCTATCCTCTGGGCTCCTGCACCATGAAATACAACCCGAAGGTGAATGAGAAGATTGCCCGACTGGAGGGCTTCGGAGAGGCGCATCCGCTGTTGCCGCCGGAAGCCGCGCAAGGATGTCTTCAGGTAATGGCCGACCTGGAACGGTACCTCTGCGAGATTACCGGCATGGACGCCTTCACCCTGCAGCCCGCCGCCGGCGCCCAGGGAGAATTCACCGGAATCAAGATGGTGCGCGCCTATCACGAGAGCCGGGGCAATCCGCGTCAGGTGGTGCTCATTCCGGATTCCGCCCACGGCACCAATCCGGCCTCGGCCCACCTCTGCGGGTACCGGGTCGAGCAGATTGCCTCCGACGAGAGGGGATGTGTCCATCTGGGGTTTCTCAAGGAGAGGATGAGGGACGACGTGGCGGTGCTGATGCTCACCAACCCCAACACCCTGGGCGTGTTCGAGCCCGAGATCGGTGAGATTTGCCGCGTCCTGCATCAGGGAGGCGGCCTGGTCTATCTGGACGGGGCCAACCTGAACGCTTTCGTGGGCGTGGCCCGCCCGGGTGACATGGGAGTGGATGTCATGCACTCCAATCTCCACAAGACCTTTTCCACGCCGCACGGCGGAGGAGGGCCGGGAAGCGGCCCGGTGGGCGTGAAGGACACCCTGGCGCGATTCCTGCCGGTGCCGCGTGTGATCCGAGATGAAAAGGGGTGGCGCCTGAGCGCCGATTTTCCGGAGAGCATCGGGAAGGTCCACTCGTTTTTTGGTAATTTCGGAATGCATGCCCGGGCCGTGGCCTACATTCTCGCCAACGGCGCTCAGGGGCTGCGGGAGATCGCCGAATCAGCCGTGCTCAACGCCAATTACCTGCGCAAGCGCCTGGAGGGTGTTTACCACCTGCCCTACACTTCTCCCTCCCTTCACGAAGTCATCTTTTCCGACAAATATCTGGAGAAGCACGGTGTAAAGACTCTGGACGTGGCGAAAAGGCTGATGGACTATGGTTTCCATCCTCCCACGATCTATTTTCCGCTGATCGTCAAGGGGGCGCTGATGATCGAGCCCACCGAGAGCGAGGGGATCGAGGATCTGGACGCCTTCGTGGACGCGATGCTCAGGATTGCCGAGGAAGCGGCGGAAGATCCGGAAGTGGTCCGCTCGGCCCCCCATACCACTCCGGTTGGAAGGCTTGACGAAGCCGCCGCGGCACGCCGGCCGGTACTGCGCTGGAACACTGACCCGGAAAAATCCCGCCCCGACTGAACCTCCTTCGACGGAATCTCCGCTTCCCGCAGGTCACGGATCGATGCGGCAGCCCGAGCACGGATGCGGGTGGGCCAGGAAGCATCGAGACCGGCACCGCCGCAGGGTTCTCCTTCGCTACGAGGTCCTTCTTCGCAGGAGTGCCTCTACTCCGATTCAATTGAACTGAATTCCGTCGGGGAGATGGGTGATTTCCATGCCTTCGGAGACCTTCACCCGGCAAGCGAGGGCCTTCTTCTCCAAGGCTCCGGCACGATAGGCGAAAATGCAATTGTGGCAATCGCCGTTCCAGCAAAAGCGGCTGTAGGAGATATCACAGGCCAGATGCTGAAGGATGCGCAGCAGGGTGTTGTTGTCCGGGACAAGAACCTCCTTGCCGCCAATCCGGACCCGGATCTCTTTGTCGTAGTCGTCCAGGAGTGTGGAGTCCATGCTTTGTCTCCCGGGTCAATGTAGGTTCTCCGGCGACGGACATGCAAGACCTCCTGGTCACGATCGGAAGATGGAATGTCGGGAAAATGACGCCATTTCATGCTTCAGGAAACCAGAGTCCCAACTGGTGCAGGAGACGGGGGAAGAGATCCAGGGGAAGTCCAATCACGTTGGTGGCGCTGCCCTCGATTCGATCCACGAAAAGAGCCGCGGCTCCCTGGAGCGCGTAGGCCCCTGCCTTGTCGCTGTACTCGCCCGTGTCCAGGTAGCTCTCGACCGCCGCCGTTGGGAGGGCATGGAAGCTCACACGGGTCTCCGAGACTCCCGACGCCCATTGGTTCTCCGGCAACAACAGCAGCGCCAGGCCGCTCAGGACGAGGTGGGACCGCCCGGCGAGTGAAAGGAGCATCTCGCGCCCCTCGGCACGATCCCTCGGTTTTCCGAGTATCTTGGAGCCTGATACCACGACCGTATCGCAACCCAGGACGAGAGATCGGGGTGGTGCCGTCGCTGCCCCGGCCCAGGCTTTCTCGACGGCCATGCGCAGCACGAACTGCTCCGGGCGCTCGTCGCCTCGAATCTCCTCGGGAAGGTTCGTGGGGTTCTGAATGAAGAACACCCCCAGTTTTCGGAGAAGCTCCGCGCGTCTGGGTGAGCCCGAAGCCAAAAGGAGAGGTCGATCCAGTGGCAGCATGGCGGCCTCAAATCGCTCGGAGCGGTTCAGCCGGGAAAGGGGCGCTCCAGAGCACAATCGGAGGGTGATGGGGTACCCGGTTTTCGAGGGTATCGCGGTTCATTTTCTGCCGGCACCTCGCAATCGGTCGTTGAACTCAGCGATCCCGGACATTATAATTGCTTCCAACCATGATGGCTTCGTCAGTTAGGACCCTTTCGCGATCCCTCTGCGGCATTCTCCTGCTTCCCATGGCGGTTGCCGGTTGGCTCGGTTTCCCGGCGATTCCGGCGGCCCTTGCCGCGCAGGGAGGGAGCCCGGCCCCGAACAACCTTGCATCCGGCGTACAGCCGGGGCCCCCTCCTGCCCTCGCCATTCTTTACACGGACGAGGTCATCGGCTGGACCGAGCCCTGCGGCTGACCCAAGCACCCCTCCGGGGGGCTCGCCCGTCGGGCGGGATATGAGAAGAATTTCCGTCAGGCCTACCCGGATACCCCTCTAATCTGGCTCGATGCCGGTAACTTCTCCGGAGACAACTCGGAGGCAGGTTTGCGCAATACGCAGACGCTGCTGCAGGCGATGGGGCGATTGGGCTACGCCGCCGCGAACTTGGGGGAGCGGGACCTCCAGCTCGGCGTCGATCGCCTTCAGGAGTGGGCGAAGCAGTCCGCGGTTCCCCTCATCAGCTCCAATCTCGTTTATCAGGACAGCGGCCTTCCAGCCTTTCCATCCTCCCTGGTGAAGCCGGTGACTCTCGGAGGAGCCACGGGGAAACGAAAGCTCAAGGTCGGAATCGTGGGTTTGGCCCGGATGAACGCGGGGCTGTCTGCACCTCTCCCGGATGGCCGTCGCATCGTCACGGCCGATCCTTTGACGACTGCCAAAACTCTGATTCCTCCACTGAGGAAGAAGTGCGACTTGATCATCGTCCTGGTTACTCTGGAGCCGGATCAGGCCAGGGAATTGGCCAGGCAGGTCCCGGGCATCGACATGATCCTGGGCGGGTTCGGAACGCTTGAGCTGTCCGAGGAGATCGGCGCGAATCCCGTCTCGCCTGGGACCCAGCCGACCCGGCTCATCTATGTGGGAAACCAGGGTAAAAAGGTGGGAGAAATAAGGGTGTCCCTCTCGCAGCCTCCGGCGATCGCGTCACTGCAAAGCAACACCATCATCCTGGGCAGCCAGGTGCCCGACGATCCCGCGATCATGGATCTTGTTGAGAAAAACCGCATCGCCATCAACGAGATCCACAAGAAGGACGCCCCCCTCGTGGACGGGGACAAGCTGCGCTCCATGTGGGAAGGGGATGGTTTCGCGAAAGCGGCGGCCTGCAAGTCGTGCCATGCGGAAGCGTTTCAAGTCTGGGAAGCGAGCTCGCACTCACGCGCTTTTCACATCCTCGAGGAAAAGCACCAGGACTACAACCCCGACTGCGTGGGATGTCATACCACCGGATTCCGGCGGCCCACCGGTTTCGTCAACGCAAAATCAACCGCCGATCTGGAAAACGTCCAGTGCGAGGCGTGTCACGGGCCGGGGAGCCGCCACCCCGAAGTGATCGGGGCCGGCTACGGCGCCGTCGCAAAGGAATTCTGCGTATCGTGCCATACTCCGGAGAACAGCCCTGATTTCAACGATGCCGCCTATCGGCTCAAGATCAAGCACTGGGAGGAGACGCCTGCGCAGGGGGCCGCTTCCGCCTCCTCCCGCTGACGCTCTCCTCACTCCGGCTCCCTTTCCGGACCCCGAGAAATTCTTCCAGCTGGTCCATCCTGTGGATCCCCATATCCGCCAATTCTCCCAGGTAGCGAATCAGGATCAGGGCGGTCGCCCGCGCGTCTCCCAGCGCGCGGTGTCTCCCTTCGATGCGAATTCCATAGTGCCCCGCCACGGTGTCGAGGCGCCGGTCGGGAAGTTGGGCCAGCAAGCGGCGGCCGAGGCGGACGGTGCACAGGCAAGAATTGGTCAGCCTCAGCCGGTGGCTGCGAGCTAGGGCCCGGTTCAGGAATCCCAGGTCGAATGGCAGGTTGTGAGCCACCAGGACGGAATCCCCCAGGAACTCCAGGATCCCCTCGGCAATCTCATGAAAGCTGGGGGACTGGGCCACCATGGATTCGCGGATTCCGGTCATCGAGGCGATGAAGGGTGGGATGGGGACGCCGGGGTTCACCAGGCTCGAGAATTCCCGGCTCAAGCGATTCTGCTCGATGCGCACGGCGCCTACTTCCAGAATGCGATCCTCTCCCGATCCCCCGGTCGTCTCCAGGTCGACCACCGTGAAGGTCGCCTGATTAAGATTGAAGGTGGGTAACGTCGGCGGGGCCGCCAGGCAAATGGATCCGTCTTCGAGGAGAGCGAACCTTCCGTCTCCTTCCAGCGCCGCATCGACCAGGCGCCTTGCGATTTCCGGAAGGATCCTGTCCACCTTGAAGAGCAGCCGGCACGCCTCCTCGGCGCTGAGCGAGCTGCGCTGGCTCAAAGCCTCCTGGAGTGCCGGGAGCAGCACGGAGAGCTTTTCTCGGGGGATCCGGCGTGACGGAGCGATCATGGCGAGATTCTAGCCGGCGGCTTCTTCCTGTCAAGACGGGCTGAGGTTGGGTGATAATGGTTGTTGCCCGGCCATGAGGTGGAGGGACTGGCAGGATGGCTTCGGTGGAACGGTGCCTTGGGGTGGACCTGGGCGAGAAACGCATCGGGATTTCCCTGAGCGACGCCTTGGGATGGACCGCAGGTCCGCTCGCGGCCCTGGCAAGAGTCGGCTGGAAGAAGGATCTTGCGGCTCTGCGTTCTCTCATCCTGGAACATGAAGTCGGCCGAGTCGTCGTGGGGCTGCCGATCAACATGGATGGCAGCACCGGCGAAATGGCCCGGCGAACGCAGGAATTCGTGGAACGGTTTCGTCTGACCGTCTCGATTCCCGTGGAGACCTGGGACGAGAGGCTCACGACGGTGCAGGCGGAGCGGATTCTTCTGGAAGCGGACCTGAGGCGTGACAAACGACGCCAGGTCATCGATTCGATGGCCGCCTGCCTGATCCTGCAGGGCTACCTGGATTACCGCAATGCCGGAGGGGTCCCCCGTTGAGCCGCCAGGGCGCCCCGCGCAGGAAGACTCCGATGAATCGCTCCAAGAAAAGCTCGTGGCTCAGAACGTCCTTGATGTTCCTCGGTATCCTGCTCTGGGTGCCCGTGGTGATGGGACTGGTGCTGTACTATCTTTGGGCTCAGGTTCCCTACCGCGGCTACCCGGGGCCGAGCATCATCGTGGAGATCCCGCACGGGTCGGTGCAGGAAATTCTCGGGCTGCTGCAGGATAAGGGGGTCCTGCGCAAGGGCTCGTTCGGACGCGTCTACCTGGCCCTCACCCGCCGGGCGGCGAAGCTCCAGGCCGGCGAGTACCTTTTCGAGGAGCCGCTCACCGCGCCGCAGGTCTTCCGGAAGCTGGTCAAGGGAGAGATCTACTACCACCGGGTGACTGTCCCGGAAGGACTGCGCAGCGCGCAGATTTTCAGCCTCTTCATCAAGGAAGGATTCGGCACCGAAGCCGAGTTTCAGCGGGAATTCCTGGAGGTATCGCGTATTGCCGATCTGGATCCTGAAGCCGTGGATCTGGAAGGGTACCTGTTCCCGGACACCTATGCGCTGGCTCGCGGGACGCCGGCGGCGAAAATCGTCGACCAGATGGTCCAAAACCACCGCCAGCTTTGGAAAGACGAATGGCTCAGGGCAGCACGGGAGCAGGGCTTCAACGTCCGCCAGAGTATCACCCTGGCCTCGCTCATCGAAAAGGAGACGGGACAGGGCGAGGAGCGCGGCCTCATTTCCTCGGTCTTCCACAACCGTCTGCGCGATGGAATGAAGCTGCAGTGCGATCCGACCATCATTTACGCCCTTGTCATGAGGGACCGTTACCGCGGGGTCATCACGCGCAGCGACCTGCGGCTGGATTCGCGCTACAACACCTATGCCTACGGGGGTCTACCTCCCGGGCCCATCGCCAACCCGGGCAGGGATGCCATTCAGGCGGCCCTGTTTCCGGAACAGACGAATTATCTGTTTTTCGTGTCCATGAACAACGGGAGACACACCTTCTCCACCACCCTGCGGGAGCACAACCTGGCGGTGGATCGGTATCAGCGATGAAAGGGGTCGTGATTGGGGGCCGCGTCGAGAGGGATCCCGTGATAGTTCAGGGCGCGGCGGCGGTGCTGGTCGGTGAGCCGTTCGCTCAACTGCCCGTTGGGAAGCACCTCCCCCCGGAGAAAGGCCTCGAAGTGGAAGTGGCAGAATCCTTCCCGGTAGACCGGATCGGGACAATGGTGCACGCCTCCCAAACTGCTCAGGAAACGGCACCGATCCGCTGAGACCACATTCTTCAACGTCATGACTCCTCCCGCTGATGCGCCGGGGGGATCATGGGATCGATCGCCCCTATCCGTCAAGGCGCCCCGCGATGCGAAACCCGGCCCGTTGACAGGCAATGTGCCGGTTCATAGACTTCCCCACCAGCCGAGCGCCTGCAGGAGTCAGCATGAAGCTGTCCAGAATCCATGATGAGCCCGACCCGGTGGCAGTGGTGCGGGCTTGGTGCAACGCCGCCGGCCCTGCCATGGCCCGCGCGGCCTTTCCCGGTGGCTATGAGGGAGGGCGTCTCGAGGTGATCGTGCCGGATCGCGCCTGGCTGCGTGAGATGGAATCGCGCCGCGAGGAGCTGATCCTGCGGTTGCGCCGCGAGGAGCGCATGGATCAGCTTCGAGAGATCTCTCTGGTGCTGGAGTCCGCGCCGGAGAAAACACCGCCGACGGCCCCCACGACTCGCCGCAGACTCGAACCGGAGGCGCTTTCTCCCGAGATAGTCCAGGCTGCCGGAAGAATCGGAGACGCGGATCTGTCCCGGCGCTGGCTCGCGGCGGTTTCACACCTGCTGGGCGCGAAACCGCCCGATCATCCAGGCCGATGACCCTGTTGTCGCCAAGCCGCCTGACCTTCGTCGGCGTCTTGCTGTGTTTCCCCGGAGCCTATTTCAGCCTGCGGTTTTTCTCCGGATTTCTGCGCATGCTCTATCGCAAGTTCCATAAGCACCGTGCCTATTTGAAAGGATCCGCCTCCGATTATCTCTGGTTCGCGCTGGGCAGCCTGGCCGCGACGGCGGCAGGTGCCCTGCTCCTGGCGGGGTCCATGCTGCAAAGCGGCCTTCAGCCTTTTCAGGGAACCCGGGTCATCGGGACGGTGCGGGCGGAGTCCCCATCGGAGGGAAGGATCCATCTCACCTTCGACCTCGGGGAGACCCACCCCACGCGCGGCAGAATGGAGGCGGACCTGCCAGGGGTCCGGTGGGCTTTGGAAGGGGAGTATCTCCATTGGAAAGGAGCTCCCGGCTGGCTCGGCTTCAGCGACGGCCATCGCGTGACGGCGGCGCTGGGAACCACCAAGAACTCAGGCGAGCCCGACCGCCCGGAGGACAGCCGGGCGATGGTGGCGGGGACCTATGGTCCGTGGTACCTGGTCCACCAGCATCCGGCATGGGCCCCGATGGCCAAAACTTCGATTCAGAGGTCCCCCTGGCTTGCCGCAGATGGCTCGACCTACGAGTTGGTGGTGACCGAGGCGGGATATGTTTTGGTTTCAGGAGGAAACAAGACCGGTGAGACGACCCCGTAAAGTCCCGATGCGGGCCGCTCAGGAGGTCAGGGAGCTGGAGCTCTGGCGTCGTCCCCGAAGCAGGATCTGGACGCCGAGCACGATGATCAAAACCGGCCAGAAGCGCTCGAAGATCTCACCGAAATGGAGCATATCGAACTGGTCCAGCAGGAAGAGAGTGCCAATTCCGATCAGGATTCCTCCCCACAGCGGCGATTCCTTGTCGGTCCTCGCCACGGGCTTGGCCACGGAAGGTTCGAGCGATCTCTCCTGGTTCAGCCGCCGGGCTTCCTGAATCGTGTAGAAGAGCTGACCGAACCAGACCACCGGGATCAGAAACCCTCCCACCCCTGCGTGTTTGGTGACATGAATGGCCCCGATGAAAATCAGGGCTACGGTCAACGCCTTCAAGTACTCTCCCAGATAGGCCAGTCCTAATCCCGGAACAACGGACAGCCATCCCGCGACCTTCGGTGAATGCTTCTCCCCGCTCGGCGTCGAGATCGGGTTAGCCAGCGGCTGCTCGACGCGGCTCTGCAGGCATTCCCGGCAGTAAGGGATGCCTCTGATTTCGACCGCGCATGAGGCGCAGAGAGAGTGACCGCAGAGCCTGCATTCCGAAAGTCCATCGATCTCGGGGTGGTAGTGGCACTTCATCCGTTTCTCCTCATGCGTGGGTGCCGGGGTTCCGGCTTCTCAGGCGGCGCCACCTTCCGGGATGATGCTGCTGCTCTGATTTCCTGGTGGTTGCGCGGGACGCGGCGCGCTCTGGGGTTGCTTTTCGAGCCGCTGACGCAGCCAATCCATGGAGCCCTCCAGCCGGCCGGGAATTTTCTTGCCCATCGCCGTGGCGGTTTCCTTGAGATCGGAGCTTCGATAATAGAGGCGCAATGCATTGCTGTAAGTCTGATAGGTGGCCATGTTGATTTCCTTTGCCACGCGCTTGCCATCGGAGGTGCCCGCAAGAAACAGCAGTAGCATGGACAGGACGGCACCCGCCGAAGCGGGAGTCAGGCGGAAGCGGGGCAGTCCCAGCCAGGCCCAGAAAACCTCCCAGGGCGTGGGCCTGAGCGTGGTCTTCTCCAGGACCCGGAGCATGAACCCCTCGGGCACTTCCATTCGAGGAAAGGAGTGGAGATCGGCCAGGGCCGAGGTGTAAGCGTCGGCCAGAGCTGCGCAGCCTGGGCAGGAGGTCAGATGATTGCTAAATGCCCGCATCTGTCCCACGGGGAGGATACCCTCGGCATAATCCCCAAGCAGCGCCTGGAAATTCTCGTGGGTCATGATTCAGGCTCCTCTTCCATCGATTCGGCGATCCGCCGGTTTCCCCCGCGCTCATCTCGGGATTTCGAGAGAAGAATCGCCAGCTCGAG
>Ga0075433_10001491_pt1 | contig 17298 bp, 17 predicted proteins | sample RhiMethybrSRZTD2_FD_75299 | JGI IMG/M metagenome (GOLD analysis project Ga0075433, IMG submission 75299) | Populus rhizosphere microbial communities from Tennessee, USA - Rhizosphere MetaG P. TD hybrid SRZTD2 | ecosystem: Host-associated > Plants > Roots > Rhizosphere > Soil | place: USA... | reverse complement strand
ATTCTTTTGAACTGCTCTGCGAAACCATTCTGCGGCTTTGGGCGCACTTCCTGCGGCCAAGTAAGTCAGCCCACGTTCATAGTCTGACTGTCCACCGCTAACGTAGTCGCCCAGTCCCTCCGCGTATATGTCCCAAAACTCCGACGCGGAAGGCTGCTCCGCAACAACGCGGAATGAGAAATTGCTGAACCGCTTTTCTCCGTTGTCCGGATCGGTGATCGTGATGGCAACGCGATAGTTGCCGGGCGCTAAATCGGCAGTCGATATCTTCTTTCCATTGATTAGAGATCCGCCGGGGTCAAATTGTTCACGCTGAACCTCCTCACGTATGATCTTGGCGCTACCCGTCGCGCCGGGCTGACCGTACGCGTAATTCACCTGGAGCTTCCTGCCCGCACTATCCTGCGGTGAAGTCGTGGGCGCCCAGATCTGATAGAAAAGCTTTAAATCCTGTGATGGCAGCAGATCTAGCTCGCGGTCAACAAAGGGTGTGAACGCGACTCCGCCCGACGTGAACGGCAAAACCGCTGCTTGCGATGACGGGACCGCAGTGGCCTGCGAAAACGCAACCACGTCAGTGACAGTAAGACCATCCGATAGCTCTGGTATCAACACCTCACGCTCGGCTGTGAAGGCCGTCTTCATCAACAAGTTCGTCATTATGAATTCGAGCCTATACTTGCCGGGGGCAAGCGGTAGCCAGCCCTCGTATCCAAACGGCTTGCCTTTGACCCGTTCCATCTCATCAGCTTCGACGTAACGCGAGACTTTCCGGGCCTGCTCAAATATTAGTTTGCCGGCGGGAGTAAGCACGCGTATCGAAACCTCAACCGAGTAATAGTAGCGGTCTTGAGATTGTGCCACCCCCATGTCCCCAGGATGGCTGAGGCGGAGCACATAGTGTAACTTGATGTCGCCCAGCGCATCGCGCAGAGGCAGAGTCAATACTTTCAGCGACTCGCCCGGCATGACCACTCGGTGGGATACGTTCTCGCTTAACTCCCGCCGCAGATTGAGTGCATCAACCGTCAAGGGATGGTTGGCTAAATTCTTAATCGTGCCTAACATCACATCCGATTGCAGGCTTGAGACGGCGTCATTTAAGCTAACGGGTTCTCCTGGGATCAAGCTTAAGGTTGTCCGCGCAACCTCCCGGCCCAGTATGCGGTCAATCTCTTTAACTGCCGCTACTCGGCCGTTCTCGGCCCGATAAGATGTAACTAGCTTCTGCGGACCGTCCATGTAGGGGCTGTACAGCCTAAAATCCCCAAAATCCTTTTCGTAGAAGACAACATAGAAAAATGGCGGAAGGGCGGGATGGGAATTGGAGTAAAACCAGATTTCCATGCCGCGTACTTCACTCTGGGTAACGTAGTTAGCGCGTTGTTGAGGAGGACCTAAGGTAATGTAAATACGTCCCCGGTCCGTTGCCCACCCGTCCCGCTGCCGGCCCTTTGAGAAGTACTGGCTTGCATACTCCAGGCGCCGATAATGTTCTTCTTTATAAGTGTTCGCCGGTGCTCCCGGGGTGGGGTTCCTAATTTCCCAAAATCGCTCGATGAACTTCTCTCGTTCTTCACTCGTCTTCAACTCAACAAACGCCTTCTTCTCGTCGCTGGTGATAATGTACAGCACATCTTTCTCAAGCCACTCGCGGTCGCCCTTGGAAAGACCATCTACTTTCTTATCAGCGAACGCGAGCGAACACACAAGCACTAGGGAAAAAACAGTGAGAGCGGAAAGGTGACAAAATCGGCTACTAACTAGCTGGACGGGAACAGACTCACTGCACAGCATCTCGGCTTCCGAGTATAACATCGCTCCCGGTATAAAATCGCCCGCAGGCACGAGCGCCTAAAAGACCACCCTCACCTCAAACTCCACCTGCTTAGGTGCCCCCAACGTGAACACACCCGATCCCGGGGCCCGGTGCGGGTCGCGAAGCGATTGGCCGATTTTGTGCGCTTCTTCGTTGAACACGGCGATGAATTCGTTGCCGATGATCTTGCGCTTCTTCTCAGGATCGATAACGGGCGAGCTTGGTGAGGATTTTTTCGAAGCACCCCATTGTTTACGAAAACGCAGGTAAGCCGTGATGGTCCGTGATCATCACGCAGAGCACGATCAACCAAAGTGGCTGCAACCGCTGAATCCACCCCCGCCCGAAAGCGCGCACAACGCACGGCCGGTGCTAACGTGTGGCGGACGCTCGCGATGGTTTCGTCGATGAAATGTTGAGGCGTCCAATCCGGCTGAGCCTTGCAGATGTTGAGCACGAAATTGCGGAGGATCGGGGTTCCGAATTTGGTGTGGTGCACCACTTTCCAGGAGTGAATGGCCGAGTTGGCGGAGAACGATCGGGGTTCTGCGGGCTGCGAGCTATCTCGTTTTTATATTCTGCAATGGCCTCCGGTTTATATTCTGCAACGGCCTCCGGGTTTCGGCCCAAGCTGGCGTAGGCGAAGCCCAGATGATAGTGCCCGAGCTGAGTTTCGGGATCAAGGCGAAGAGCTGTCTGAAACTGCTGAATCGCTTGCAGAGTACGATTGCTGTTCTGATAGGCGCGACCCAGCAATACGTGTGCCAGTGCTGCGGAAGGCTTCACCTTGATTGCCATTTCGAGTTCATCCGCTGTGGGTGTGGCCTGGTTTTCGGACAGGAGTACAAGCGCCAGGCCAAAATGAATGTCGAAGCTTTTAGCATCTAGGGTTTCAGCACGCCTTAACACCGGCACCGCCTCGACGTTTTCTGCCACTCTTGAAATAGGCCAGCCCCAGCCAATGCTGGAGCTGCGGATCGTCGGGCCAGCGTTGCACGGCACTGGTCCCGAGCTGCACGGCCTCGTTTAAATCTCCGGCTTGCAGGTAACTGAGCAATAGCCCGTGATTGACCTCCACATTCTCAGGCGCGATTTGCCGAGCCTGCTGAAAGTCAGAGACGGCCGTGCGAAATTGCCCGAATCCAGCGCAGCCTTGCCGCTACGAATCAAAACCTCAACTTCTTGCCGAGATTGGCCGGCGGCAAGGTCCAAAAAGAAGATTACTTGTACCGCAAACCATAAGAGACGGCGCAGGTCGCCCATCAGTAATCGTCGCGCATTCGAAGCCGGAAACCGCAGTCGTTGAGAGCGAGACCGCATGATCATTCGCATCCTAAACGTTGGCGGAAGCAGAGTGCAATGCAGAGCGTGCAAATCGAATGCTTTCTGTCTTAGAGTGGAAGTATTCGGCTTCTGAAAATGCAACCCCGTGTTACCCATTTTCCCGGAGACGACTATGGATCTAAGTGATTTTCGCCGCCTCTTTGTTTACGACCGCTGGGCAAACCACGAAGTCTTGAACGCGCTACGGGCAGCCGAGTCCGTGCCCCCGGGTTCGTTGCGTTACATGGCGCACATCATTGCTGCAGAAAGGCTCTGGCTCGAACGCCTGGAGCAGCGAGCGCAGACGTTGCCGGTCTGGCCTGAGTTCACGGTTGAGCAATGCGACTCGCAGATAACTGAACTGGCGTCTCTTTGGGAGAATTTCCTGGAAGGGAGAGCTGCAGCCGATCTCTTAAACGGGATTTCCTATTCAAACAGTAAAGGGGAAAACTGGACCAGCCGTGTGGATGACGTCCTGCTGCATGTGATCATGCACTCGGCACATCATCGCGGGCAGATTGCTGCCGACATGCGGACAGCGGGCTTCACTCCTGCTTATTCGGACTTCATTCATGCCGTAAGGCAGGGTTTTCTGGAATAGAGCAGTGTCAAAGTTAAATCATGCCGCTTTCTGCTTGTTCCCTGTGCCCGCACAGGGTCGGTTGCGAATACACAAGATCGTGAGATATTTACACATCGGGAGGCAGATGGTTGTGCGCACGAATATTGACATCGACGATCGCTTGATGCGGCAAGCCATGCGGCAGAGCGGCGCCCGAACTAAAAAGGCCGCGGTGGAGGCGGGTCTGCACCTGCTTGTAAGGACGCATATGCAAGGCTCCATTCGCCGACTCCGCGGCAGAGTTCGTTGGGAAGGTGACCTCGCTCAATCACGCCTCGGCAGGAACCGAGCGCAAGCTTGAGGCATGATCATTGTTGACACCACTGTATGGATTGACTATCTGCTGGGCACCACAAACTCAGAGACGCTTTGGCTAGACCACGAGCTAGAGCGGCAGCGGCTCGGGTTGACTGATCTTATCTTGTGCGAAGTCTTGCAGGGCATGGCGGATGACAGCAGATTTATGCAAACTCAGGACGATCTGCTGAAATTCCATGTATTTCACACTGGTGGAACGGACATCGCAATCGCTGCAGCCATGAACTACAGAGTCCTGAGGCAACGCGGATATACAGTGCGGAAGACCATAGATTGCCTGATCGCCACATTCTGTCTCGAAGTCGAACACGAATTACTGCATCGCGACCACGGTTTCGATCCCTTTGAGAGGGTGCTGGGGCTGCGTGTCGTACATCCATAGAATAGGCGCTGGGCAATTCCAGTTATTCGTCCGGCATGCCGCTTCACGCTACTCCCACTCAATTGTCCCCGGTGGTTTCGAAGTGATGTCATAGACCACGCGGTTCACGCCCTTTACTTCGTTAACAATTCGATTGGAAATTGTCTTGAGCACGTCATGCGGCAATGGCACCCAATCGGCGGTCATGCCGTCTTCGGAGTGAACGGCGCGGATGGCGCAGGTGTAGGCATAAGTTCGCTGGTCGCCCATCACGCCGACCGACATCACCGGAAGCAGCACGGCAAATGACTGCCAGATTTGCGCGTATAGCCCGGCTTTCTTGATTTCACCCACTACGATGTCGTCGCACTCGCGCAGGATGGCGAGCCGTTCCGGCGTCACTTCGCCCAGAATTCGAACGGCTAGGCCGGGGCCGGGGAATGGCTGGCGCTGCAGGATCTCCTCCGGCATACCGAGGTCCCTGCCAATTTTTCTTACTTCATCTTTGAATAAATCCTTGAGCGGCTCGATCAGCTTGAGCTTCATGGTTTCCGGCAGGCCGCCAACGTTGTGATGAGTCTTTATGGTTTGCGAGGGGCCGCGAACCGAGCGCGATTCGATGACATCGGGGTAGAGGGTCCCTTGCACGAGCCATTCGACCTTGCCTTCCTGCTGCTCGATCCTGTGGGCCTCTTCATCGAAAACAGCGATAAATTCATTGCCGATAATTTTGCGTTTTTTTTCAGGATCGGTAACTCCCGCAAGCCTGGTGAGAAAGCGTTCTGTGGCATCTACGGCGACCAGGTGTAAACCCAGCTTGTCCCGCAAACTCTGCTGTACCTTTTCGAATTCGTTTTTTCGAAGCACGCCATTATTTACGAAAACGCAGGTCAATCGGGAAGGCCGGTGATCGTCACCCAGGGCACGATCAACCAAAGTGGCGGCGACTGCGGAGTCGACTCCACCGGAAAGAGCGCATAGCGCGCGGCCAGTGCCTACGGTGTGGCGGACGCTCGCGACCGTCTCGTCGATGAAATGCCGGGGCGTCCAATCCGCCTGAGCCTGGCAAATGTTGAGAACAAAATTGCGGAGGATCTGGGTGCCGAATTTGGTGTGGTGCACCTCAGGATGGAACTGAACGGCATACATCTTCCTGGCCGGATTCTCGATTCCGGCCACAGCGTTGGGGGACCGTGCGATCTGTTCAAAACCAGGCGCGAGCTCGACGGCCTCGTCGCCATGAGACATCCAGACTTCGAGCGAAGCGGGCAAACCGCAAAAGAGTTCTGACCGAGACGTAACTTCAACTTTCTGATGTCCGTACTCACGTCGTTGTGCGGCGTGCACCTTGCCACCGAGCACGTGCACCATGAGCTGTAGCCCATAACAAATGCCGAGCACGGGAGTTCCAAGATCGAATACCCGCCGCTCGGCCTTAGGCGCGTCCGCGTCGTAGACCGAGGATGGACCGCCGGACAATACGATGCCGAGCGGCTTGTAACTGCGAATTTCCTCGAGCGAGGCCGTGCACGGAAGAACAACCGAAAAGACATTCTGTTCGCGGATGCGGCGCGCTATGAGCTGCGAATATTGCGCGCCAAAGTCGAGGACAACGATGGATCGGCTTTCCACGGACGAGTCTCTCAAATAGAGGAGCAAGTGTAAAGGAGAACCATCAAGGCGCTAATCCAGAAGTACATGAAGCTTCACCAAGGAGACAGCGGCAAATCGCTCAAGATGAGGTCGTCGGCATCTACGCGGGTGTCTACACCCGGACCCGAATCCGGGGCCGGTTGCGGCAATACCTCCATGGGCACCGGTGGCGGACCCAAGGTCATCGACAAGTAGGCAGCAAGCCGGCCTACGTACAGGAAATCCATAACTGCGAAATAACCGAATAGTGATACGAGAGCGACAATCAGAGCCATGCCAGACAATCTTCGGCTCAGCAAAAAAGGCGCGACCACAGCGAAACTTGCTAACCCGAACGCCACGAAGTGCCCGAAGTTGAACCAGGCGCCAATAGCAAAGAAGGGCCAGCGGCGGTCACGATACAAACTGAGGGCAGCCCCGATGCTGCCAAATGTATCTTGTGCGCCGGCGGCCACAAAGATCGGGGCCAGAGACAACAGCCAATTCAAGCCAGACCAAATCAATCCCACCAGCATCAACAGCAACCACAATGCAGGCGCCGCAGCTTCACGGGACACCCACACGGCTGCAATGATGACTGCGCCGAGACTCGCGACGATCGCCGCCAACATCACTGTGACCCGCAAGAAACACAGGCCGAAAAGTGAGCGCAGCATAAGGAACATGGGAGGGCGCGGCAGGCTTGACATTCCACGTTCCCGAAAATATCCGAGCAGAGAGCTTAGCGAGGAGGCCCTCCCGATTGATGCGATCACCATCCACGCGAACGCGAGCGCCAGAATGAGCACGACGAGCGCCGATACCGCCCGGCCTGAACTCCCACGAAAAATGGCCGCAAGCGCTTGCAACACCAAAACCGGATCACGCGTCCTCAGGAGCAGCAGTTGAGCGCGACTGACACTCAGTGTGTTCAAGTATTCGGCCAGGGAAGCAAAAAGCAACAGACCTGCCGCGAGACCAAAGCTCCAACGCCAGGAAATCTCAGCCAGACCGCAGGCGGGCCTGCGCAGAATCGCGCCCAGTCCTTCCAGCGTAGGCGAAGGGGTTTTCATTCCTGCCTAGATGATAAACGCGCCAGCATCTGAAGAGCCTGGTAAAGATAACAACCGAATCGGCCGATAGAAATTGCAGGACGTCTTGCGAGGTGCTTAGATTTGAAAACTATCGTGCTGGCCCGTGGAGGACAGCAAGCTGCAAAGACTCAAGAACGAAGTGATTCGGCATTGGTCCGGATATGCAGTACGGAGAGCAGTAGACGGCGAGGAAGCACTACGGCTTGCTCATGAGGTGAATCCTGATCTGATCCTCCTCGACCTTTCTGCTGCCCAAATTGGGGGCGGGAAAGAAGTTCTGAACGCCCTGAAGAAAGATCCGGCTACCGCCGAAATACCAGTCATCGCTCTAAGCAGTCTTCCTCAAATTAACGAGGCAAGACTGCTGCAGGCGGGCGCCGCGGCTTACCTCGAAAAATCTCGTCTCCTGGGAGACGTGGCGAAAAGGAGCTGATAGATATCATGGAACGAGTCATCCAGGAAACCAGAGATCGCAGAGCGGCGCATGCAAGTTCAACCGCCCATCAAGGCTGAAGTCCGCTTCCGCTTCACCGCACAACAATATTCACCAGTTTGCCCGGAACGAAAATCTTCTTGACGATCCGCTTGCCTGCAATCGCCGCTTTGACCTTCTCGTCGGCGAGAGCACGTTCCAAGACCAGTGCTTCGGATGCATCCGCAGGTACAACGATGACGCTGCGCAGCTTGCCGTTGACCTGTACGGGAATCTCCAGTTCTTCTTCCTTCGCTAACTCGGGATCGTATTTGGGCCAGGGTGCACGCAACAGACTTTCCTTCTCTCCCAGGATGTCCCACAGCTCCTGCGCCAAGTAGGGAGCGAAGGGCGCGAGCAAAAGAACGAACCTTCGTTGTATTTCGGCCCGGAATGCAGCTGGAGCAGCGGCATTACCGTTTCCGGAAAAACTGTCTTGGGCGGAGTTGCACTCGTTCAGGAACTCCATCAGCGCGGCGACGGAGGTGTTGAAATGCCAGCGTCCTTTGAAGTCCTCACTGATCTTCCGGATGGTCTGGTGCAGTTTGCGTAATACCTTTCGTGCTCCAGACGGGAGATCTGTCACGACGTAATCGGGTTGGTAAGCGCCGGTGACGAGGGGCGTTATTGCAATGAAACGGTAAACTTTGGCCAGAAATCGCCCAACACCTTCGATTCCTGTGTCCTGCCAATCAAGATCACGATCGGGTGGCGCGGCGAACAGGCTGTATAGCCGTGCGGCGTCGGCACCGTGGCGGGCGATCATTTCATCCGGAGTCACTACGTTGCCCAGGCTCTTGGACATCTTCGCGCCATCCTTGATCACCATGCCTTGCGTAAAGAGTCGCTGAATAGGCTCATCGTTTGATACCAGCTCCATGTCGCGCATGAATTTCGTCCAGAAGCGCGAATAGATAAGGTGGAGGATGGCGTGTTCTACGCCGCCGATGTACTGATCAATCGGAAACCAGTACGCAATGATCCTGGCGTCGAACGGAGCTTGGCTGTTCTTGGCATCCGTGTAGCGATAGAAGTACCAGGACGAGTCTACAAACGTGTCCATGGTATCGGTCTCACGGCGCGCCACAGCGCCACACTTGGGGCAGGTCACGTTCAGGAACTCGGGCACGCGGCTGAGAGGTGAGCCGCCGGTGAGCGTGATGGAGACGTTATCGGGCAAGACTACTGGTAACTGTTCCTCGGGAACGGGGACGATGCCATCTTTGTCGCAATAGATCATCGGGATCGGCGTGCCCCAGTAACGTTGGCGCGAAATGCCCCAGTCTTTCAGACGGTAAGTGACCGTCGCTTTGCCGAAACCGTTCTTTTCGGCATGGGCGGACATTCTCCGCATAGCTTCTTCGCAGTCGAGTCCGCCGAACCGCCCGGAGTTGACCAGGGTCCCGTTCGTCGTGGTGAATGGCAGCGCCGGCTCCACGACAGTTTCATCCGGATCATCGGGACAGGGAACAATGACGAGGCGGACTTCCAGGCCGTACTTCTGGGCGAATTCATAGTCGCGCTCATCGTGCGCCGGGACGCTCATGATCGCGCCCGTGCCGTAGTCCATCAGAATGTAATTGGCAATCCAGATGGGTACTTTCTCGCCGTTGTAAGGATTTACGGCATAACGCCCGGTATTAACGCCGTGCTTCTCGATCTCACCAATGTCGCCTGCCTCTTTGGCCTTGCGTTGCTCGGCGATGAGCTGATCAACTTTTTTGCGTAGATCGGGACTCGTCGCCGTGAGATCGGCAACCAGCGGATGCTCCGGCGCAAGCTGCACAGATGTAGCGCCGTAGATGGTGTCCACGCGGGTGGTGAAGACTGTGATTTTGGAGCCTGCTGGGCCAGGCGCCCCGTCGAGCTTGAAATCCACCAGCGTTCCTTCGCTGCGGCCGATCCAGTTCCGCTGCATGATGCGGACTTTGTCCGGCCAGCCGGGAAGCTTGTCCAGGTCGCGCAGCAATTCTTCGGCGTAATCGGTGATGCGTAAAAACCACTGCTCAAGCTCGCGCTGTTCCACGGTGGTGTCTTCGTGCCGCCAGCAGCAGCCGTCGACCACTTGCTCATTGGCGAGAACCGTAGCGCATTTCGGACACCAATTAACCTTGCTCTTCTTGCGATACGCAAGACCTCTCTCGTAGAGCTTCAGGAAGAACCACTGGTTCCATTTGTAGTATTCGGGAAAACAAGTGGTAACCTCGCGCGCCCAGTCGTATGCAAACCCCAGGCGCCTCATCTGCGCCTTCATGTTGGCGATGTTGTGCAGCGTCCATTGGCGTGGCGGAGTGTTGGCCTGAATCGCCGCGTTTTCCGCGGGAAGACCAAACGAATCCCATCCCATCGGATGAAGCACGTTGTACCCATTCATCCACATGTAGCGGGCGAGCGCATCGCCAATCGCATAGTTGCGCACATGTCCCATGTGCAGCGCGCCTGAGGGGTATGGGAGCATCTCCAGGACGTAATACTTGGGTTTTGTGGACTGTGACTCGGCCGCGTAGAGCGACGGATCACTCTGCCAGCGCGCGAACCATTTCTCCTCGATATGGTGCGGCTGATAGCGCTCGTCGCGGGTTACGGTGGTGTTTTGTTGCTGCGGCATGCAGATGTTGAGATTGGCCGGAAATTGATTTTACAACGGGCCGTCTGCTTCGGTCCTCTATCGAGGAGTCTGCGGCGGTGTCCTACTTCTTTATTGCCACGGCTATTCCATCACGAATCGGGAGAATTGTCGTGAACAACTCGGGAGAGTTGTACAGCAGACGGTTGAATTCCAGGATGGCCTTGGTGGAACCTTCTCTGGGATGTTTGTCCGCGACCTTTCCGCTCCACAGCACGTTGTCCGTGACGAACAGCCCGCCTTTGCGCAGCTTGGGAAGCGCCAGGCGAAACACACGTGGATAGTCTTCTTTGTCGACATCGTTAAAGATGATGTCGAAATGGTGCCTTTCTTCCGAGAGCAGTTCGAGAGCGTCTCCAGTTTTTAGAGTAACGCGGTCGCTTACTCCGGCCCGCTCGAAGTAGCGGCGGGCCTGCTGCGCATTCCTCGGGTCACCATCGCTGTAGATGACCTTACCGCCTTCACCGACGGCGCGGGCCCACCAGATCGTGGAATAGCCGATGGCAGAGCCCATTTCGAAAACAGTCTTCGCGCCGCTGAGCTGGGCGAGCTGATGCAGCAAGCGGCCTACTGCAGGGCCGACGATAGGGATGTCGCGTTTGGCGGATTCCGCCTCGATTTCCGCAAGAACGGGATCACGAGGCGGGAGAATGGAGTAAAGGTAGTCCTCGACGGCAGGCGCGGTGATGCCGCCCATGCGCCAGGAAGCAAGGCTGGTAGTGGTTTTAGGCAATATTTTTCTTTCGCCCGAGCTAGGCCCGGCGTAATTCAGGAGTGCGCGGGGCGTGTTGCTCGTGGGAAGTTGTCACACCTGGTTTTAATTGGACGACGTCGATATCCGGAACCAGCTTCTGCAGTTCGCTCGGCCTGCCCACCAGGACGGGAAAAGTTCCGAAGTGCATCGGAATAACGGTTTTTGGCCGGAGCAGATTGCAGGCACATGCGGCCTCGCGCGGCGACATGGTGTAGTGATCGCCTATGGGCAGCATAGCGATCTCGGGCCCGTACAGGTCGCGAAGATGGCCATATCGCTGAAAACATTCGCAATTGGAAAATTCGATCACGTAGCCGCAGGCCTCGCCTCCATACAAGAGTTGATCGCCATCCTGGATGCCGCAGGAGTGGTCGGCATGGACCATGGTCACTTTGATGTCGCCTATTGTTTGGGTGCCACCCTTAGTTCATGCCGGAGACATTCTTGACCCCTTTCTTTTCCAGCCAGTGGGCAAGCTCGGGGATTGCGACCACGAGGGGACCGTGTTTCTTGGCAATCTCGACGGCATCGCCGATGTGATCAAAGTGCCCATGCGTACAGAGCAGAACGTCTACTTTCTTGACATCCTTTTCTTTTTCCGGGCACATCGGATTCCCCATCCCCCAGGGATCGATCATGATGGTTTTGCCCGCTGGGGTTTCCAGTCGAAAGGTTGGGTGGCCAGCCAGGTAAGTTTGACGCCGTTCAGATTCATAAAAAGAACCTCCACGATCAGGAGGGTTATTCTAGTGAGCCAGGCAAGGCAGTGCAACGCAGGACACAGTTCAATTTGAGACCTGAAGGGTGTCGCGAATACATCTTGATCTGCGGCGGTTTATGAGTAATATGTTGCCTCCGTGGATCAGCTAAGAGTGCTCATCTCGCGTGAGCAAATCGCATACCGTGTGGCCGCGTTAGGGGCAGACATAACGCGTGATCTCGCCGGACAGGCTGTGATTTTTGTCGGGGTTCTCAAAGGCGCAGCAATCTTTCTCAGCGATCTTTCGCGGCAGGTGCAGCTTGAGGCGACGTTCGATTTCATCGGCGTGGCCAGCTATGGCAATCGGCCCAGCCCCGCGCAGGAACTAAAGAGCGGATGGGATTCTACAGGTGAGGTGCGGCTGACCAAAGATGTGGATCAGTCCATGCGCGACAAGAACATTATTCTGGTCGAAGATATTCTGGATACTGGTCTGACACTGACATATCTCAAGGGACTCCTCCTGGCGCATCAGCCGAAAAGTATTCGGATCGCGGCGTTGCTCGACAAGCCTTCCCGCAGAAAGAAACCGATTCAGGCTGATTACGTCGGATTCCATATCCCCGATGAGTTCGTGGTGGGATACGGTTTGGACTACGCGGAGCGGTATCGAAATCTGCCTGACATTTGCGTGGTTCCACGGGAGTAAATGCATTCAACTGAACCGGCTTGCCTACCAGGATGTTGTAGACTTCAAGGTCCCATCCACACATGGAAACTGATGAACTGGGCAAGCAAACTGGCGAAACCTTACCGCGTGAGTGACGGGGATAGGTTTCGCTTGAAAGACTTCCATCCGCAGGATACAGGGGAATTGAAGTCCAAGGAAGACGCGAAGGAACTGCTGGAAAAGAGCGTGGCGCATATCGAGGAGCTTCAGGACAAGCTCTATGCTCAGGACCAGTGGTCTCTCCTCCTGATTTTTCAGGCCATGGACGCGGCTGGAAAGGATGGAGCGATCAAGCACGTGATGTCCGGGGTTAATCCGCAAGGGTGCCAGGTGTATTCATTTAAAGCGCCGTCGAACGAAGAACTCGATCATGATTATCTTTGGCGCACGACCAGGAACCTGCCGGAGCGCGGACGAATTGGAATTTTCAACCGCTCCTACTATGAAGAAGTATTGGTGGTGCGGGTACATCCCGGCGTGCTGGAGCACGAGAAGGTTCCGGCGGATTTGCGCAGCAAGGATATCTGGAAAGAACGCTTTCAGGATATCTGTTCGTTCGAGCGCTATCTTTCGCGCAATGGTACGGTAATCCGGAAATTTTTCCTGAATGTTTCCAAGAAAGAGCAGAAGCGCCGCTTTCTGGCGCGTTTGGAAGCGCCCGAAAAGAACTGGAAGTTCTCGCCCGACGATGTGCGCGAGCGCGAGTACTGGGACGAGTACATGCAAGCTTATGAGGATATGATCAGGAATACTGCGACCCGGCACACTCCCTGGTACGTGGTTCCCGCCGACAATAAATGGTTCACCCGCCTGGTAGTGGCGGCCGCGATCGTGGAAACGCTCGACGGGCTGAAACTCTCGTATCCTGAAGTGGACGCGCAGAAGCGCAAAGAACTGCAAGCCGCGCGCAAGGCGCTGGCTTCGAATTGAAAACTCGGGTCACATCTTCAGGCACCGCACTTTCCCAGATCGCTTCGAACGATTAAGATAAATCGTTTTATTGCGTGCTCGAACATCACTTCCCGGGGATGAAACAAATGTCTCAGTCCAAAGCTATTGCAAAGCTCGCATTAATTGTGGCTCTCTCATTTTCATGTTCCTTATCAGCACAAAAAAGCGAGCGGGAGAGGAAACCTCCCGAGAAGCCCGCGGTGGAGGAGAATGCCGCGCCCACCCCAAAGACTGAAGACCCTCTTTTTAAAGGCATGAAGTACCGCGTCATCGGGCCGTTCCGTGGAGGGCGCGCGCTGACTGCCGCAGGGATTCCTGGTGATCCCAACACCTACTATTTTGGCGCGACCGGCGGCGGGGTTTGGAAGTCTACAGATGGGGCGCTCACGTGGACATCAGTTTTCGACAAAGAGGGGACCTCGTCAATCGGGAGCGTCGCGGTAGCTCCTTCGGATCCAAACATTGTGTATGTGGGCACGGGCGAAGCATGCATTCGGGGAAACATCTCTCACGGCGATGGCGTTTACAGGACGCTCGACGGCGGAAAGACCTGGAAGAACATCGGGCTTCGAGATTCGCGCGCGATCGGAAAAGTGATCGTCAATCCCAACAATGCAGATATCGTGTTCGTGGCGGCGCTCGGTCATCCTTTTGGCCCGAACACGGAGCGCGGCATTTTTCGCACGACTGATGGCGGCAAGAATTGGGAGAAAGTACTTTACAAAGACGAAAACACCGGCGGGATTGATATTGCGTTTGATCCTCACAACGCCAACGTGCTCATTGCTTCTCTCTGGCAGACGCGGCGAACGTCGTGGAATCTTTCCAGCGGAGGGCCGGGAAGCGGCTTGTATCGTTCGAATGATGGCGGCACGACGTGGAAGCGACTGGAGGAGCATGGCCTACCTAAGGGACCCTATGGACGCGTTGGCGTGGCAGTAGCGGCAAATTCCGAGCGCATATATGCGTTAATTGAAGCGCATGACGGCGGTCTCTACCGCTCCGACGATGCTGGCGAAACCTGGGACCTAGTGAATGGAAATCGCTCGTACCAGCAGCGCGCCTGGTACTACATGCACGTGATCGCCGACCCACAGGATCCTGACACGGTTTACATCGCCAATGTGGATTTCTACAAATCGACCGACGGTGGGCGCACGTTCAACAAAGTGAAAGTGCCGCATGGCGACAATCACGGCATGTGGATCGATCCCAAGAATCCACGGCGCATGATGGTTTCAAATGACGGTGGGGTTACGCTGAGTCTGGATGGAGGGAAGACGTGGTCGCGCCAGGATAATCAGCCCACAGCGCAGTTTTACCACGTGATCACGGATAACCGCACACCGTATTACGTCTACGGCGCGCAGCAGGATAACAGCACGATTGCAATCGCCAGCCGCAGCGATGACCGGACGATTGGCCGTGCGGATTGGTACGACGTAGGTGGGGGAGAGGCCGGTTATCTTGCGCCTTATCCGCCGGACCCGAATATCGTTTATGCCGGCGATTATCAGGGCAGGATCACACGCTTCGATAAACGCACCCGGCAAGTGAAGAATGTTCAGGTCAACCCGGACCTGAGTGATGGCGGGGGAGCGGCAAATTTAGAGCACCGGTTTCAGTGGACGGCGCCCATTGTGATTTCGCCACAAGATCCCGATACGCTCTATCACGGCGGCGAGCGGCTTTTCAAAACGACCGATGGTGGCATGCATTGGGAGGCGATCAGTCCTGACCTTACGCGAAATGACAAGAGCAAGCAGCAACCATCCGGCGGGCCGATCAACATCGACGATACGGGGACGGAGTACTACGACACGATCTTTGCCGTTGCCGAATCTCCGGTCGCCAAAGATCTGATCTGGGTGGGAACGGACGATGGGCTGATTCAAATCACGCGAGACGGCGGCAAAAATTGGACCAACGTCACTCCGAAAGATATGCCGGAGTGGAGCCGCGTTAGCCAGATCGATGCGTCCCCGTTCGATGCTGGTACCGCATATATTGCAATCGACCGGCACCAGTTCGACGACCTTCATCCGTATATCTACAAGACAGCTGATTATGGCAAGACGTGGTCCCAACTGACAAAAGGAATCGCCGACAACACGTTTGTGCGCGCGGTGCGCGAGGATCCCAAGAAGCGCGGCCTGCTATACGCCGGAACGGAAACCGGGGTGTACGTTTCGTTCAACGACGGAGCAGACTGGCGTTCGCTGAAGCTAAACCTGCCTACCACTCCGATTCACGATCTGGTAGTGAAAAACGATGATCTCGTCCTGGCCACGCACGGACGCTCGTTCTGGATCCTGGATGATCTCTCGCCGTTGCGGCAGTTCAGCGACGCGCTCGCCAAGCAGGAGGTTCACCTTTATACGCCTGCGACTGCAACACGCCTGCACGTTTCCAGCGAGGAAGGAGAACAGCCGAAACCTGTGCTGGCGGGGCTGAATCCGCCGCCCGGGGCAGTGATTTACTACTACCTGAAGGAAGCGCCTAAAGATGAAGTCACTCTGGAAATCCTAGACTCCGCGGGCAAAACCATTCGCAAGTACTCGAGCAACAAGACGGATCAACCGGAAGAGCCGCGCAACCCGGAAGACAAGAAGCTGGAAAAACAGATCAAGGTGGAAGCTGGACTGAACCGATTCATCTGGGATTTGCGTTATCAGGAAGCCGATCGCGTTCCGGGCTATTACTTGTTCGAATATAGGCAAGGGGCCTACGGGCCGTATGCGCTTCCAGGCAAATACCAGGTTCGGCTCACCATAAAGGGAAAGAGCCTGACCGAGTCTTTTGCAGTAAAGCTCGATCCGCGTGTCAACGTGGCTCAGGCGGACCTGCAGAAGCAGTTCGATCTCGCCTTACAAATCCGAGATGAGCTCAGCCGGTTATATGACGCGGTGAACCAGATTCAGGACGTCCGCTTACAGTTGGACGGGCTCAAGAAGCGTCTGTCGGACAGCGCCAAGCCAGTGCTGACGGCAGCAGGAGAGCTGGATCAGAAGCTCGCCTTCACACGCGACAATCTGATTCAAATCAAAATCAAGGCCAACGAGGATTCGCTGTCGTACCCACAAAAGGTCGACAGCAAGCTGGCATATCTTGGCCTCGCGGTTTCCGATGGCACCGACTCTGCGCCTACCGAATCGTCTTACCGCGAATTCGAGAAGCTGAAGAAAGCGGCGGACGATAACATCGCCCACTGGGGTGAACTGCAGCGCACGGATCTGGCCGCGTTCCAAAAGATGATGGAAGGGCAGAATATCCAGGCCATCGTAGTGCCGGCTGGAGAAGTCTCCGGTGCGGGCGGAGAAGAACCAAGGTAAGTTATTGGAGATCAAGGACGAAGGGCGTTTTTCCCGGCACCTGGTTGGCCATGCATGGTGATGTCATAATGCAATATTGACATCACGGCGACGTAAGCGCAGGCTGAGAACATGGCCCGAGTTCGGTTCACTCTCCGGATCGAAGCTCGAGAACGTGCCGCTCTCAAGAACCTGAGCAGAATAGAAGGCCGTCCCCATCAATCAGCTGCTCAACGAGGCAATCCGGAGCTATCTCCGTCTTAGAGGCAGAAAAGAGCGTGACCTGGAGGCTCAACTCGCAGCTCTTCACGCTTATCGGAAGAAAGACCCCGGATTGGAGCACGCGATCAACGCCTTCGTCGAGGCGGAAGCTGCCCAGGAGGATCCGCTTGAAGGCGAGCCGGTCGAGGAGCATGACCTGAACAAGACAGCAGGTCCTGTTCAAAGCAAAATCCGAGAGGTTCTAGGTGCCTGACTGGGACGACGACAGTCCCCAGTTGCGAAAGAACCTCGCAGGCGTCCTAAAGGAAATTATCCAAGCCGCGGAACGGCGCGAAACTCCAACTCTTCAGGTGGCGCGACGTT
>Ga0075433_10001487_pt1 | contig 17307 bp, 17 predicted proteins | sample RhiMethybrSRZTD2_FD_75299 | JGI IMG/M metagenome (GOLD analysis project Ga0075433, IMG submission 75299) | Populus rhizosphere microbial communities from Tennessee, USA - Rhizosphere MetaG P. TD hybrid SRZTD2 | ecosystem: Host-associated > Plants > Roots > Rhizosphere > Soil | place: USA... | reverse complement strand
CGATGCTCTATTACCGCAGCCTGGTGGCGGGGCTCGACGTGCTTCCCGCAGCGGATCAGGGCATCAGGGACCTAATTACTGCAGAGGCACAGCAGCGAGGCTGGCCGGCGCTGCATGGCGAGCTCGCGAAGCTCGATCCCGAAGCCGCGGCCCGCATAATGCCGAACGACGCGCAACGCATTCAACGCGCGCTCGAGGTGTATCGAATTTCCGGCAGTCCCATTTCCGTGCTTCAGCGCGGCGCGCGTGAGCCGCTTCCCTTTTCGATCAAGGGCTACGCGCTGCTGCCGGACCGAGCGGAGCTGCACCGGAAGATCGAGCAGCGCTTCGACGCCATGCTGCACGCCGGCCTCATCGATGAATTGAAAGAGCTAAGAAAGAGATACGAGCTGAACGCCGACCTGCCGAGTATGCGCGCGGTCGGCTACCGGCAGGTATGGGCGTTCCTGGAGGGAAGAACGATCGAGAGCGCGATGCGCGAGGAGGCGATCGCCGCGACGCGCCAGCTCGCCAAGCGGCAGGTCACCTGGCTGCGGAGCTTTCGGGACCTGCTCAAGCTGGACGCCGGCGGCCTGGAGCGCGCGGCGGAAACGTTTAACCGGATCCTTCACGAACGACGTTAGAGTCGCCGGCCCCCACTCACGCTCGCCTCCTCTTCGCTGCGTTGAAGCAATACCCGGCCGGCGCGCCGCACCAGGGTGTCCGTCGAGCGACCGCGGTATCGCATGACGCTGCCGGCGACGTTCAAGGTATAGCGGATCGAAGCCGTCGCGCTCTTGCCATCGGCCGAAATCGCCACCTCGTCGATGTCGTGCTGATAGTCGAGCTGCGCTATGCCGCCGAGCTTGTCGCCGATCTCCGCAATGCCGCTGTACATCTGCCGGTACGACTCGCAGGTCTGTTGCTTGTTTTGGGTCACGGCGACCCGTTGGCCATACACGACGCCGCTGCTATGACCCTCGAAGTCGTCGGCGAGCAGGACGCAGAGCGCCTCGGGATTGCGGCTCAAAGTCGCTTCGGCCTGCTTTTGGTAGAACGCCGAGATGTGGTCCTCCGAGATCCTGCGCCCGCCGACAAAGTAGTACCAGCCGGCGACCGCCAGGACCGCGATCAGGAGCAATGTGCGTACGTACCCTCGCGCCTTTATTGGGGTCATTCTTAAGGGCCTCCCGACCGGACCATACGTTATTCCGGTAGCAGCAGCCAGGAAGCACTTGGCGCAAGCGCCGGGTTATTCGGGCTTGATCCCGACTTCGTTGACGACGCGGCGCCACACTTCGCCCTGCTGCTTGACGAAGGCGGCGAGCTCTTCGGGCGTCGAACCGCGCGGCTCGAACGCGAGCTTCTGGAACGCTTCGCGCACGTCAGGCCGCTTCAGTACCACGCCGAGCTCGTGCCCGACCCGGCTGACGATCTCCTTCGGCATGTGCGCCGGGCCGTATACCGCGCCCCACGGCGTAATCGACAGCGGGCGCAGGCCGGACTCGGCAAACGTCGGCGCCTCCGGAAGCAGCGGACTACGGCTCGGCAGGAGCGTCGCCAGCACCTTGAGCTTGCCTTCCTTCACTTGCGGCGCGGCGGTACCGGGCGTGGCGATGGCGAATTGCACCCGTCCGCCGAGGAGGTCGACCGACAGCGGTCCGTCTCCCTTGTACGGGATATGCACCACGTCGAGCTTCTCCTGCTGTGCGAGCTGGGCGGTGGCGACAATGCTGGTGCTGTTGCCGCTGCCATAATTCAGCTTGCCCGGATTGGCGCGGATGTAGGCGAGAAGCTCGGCGATATTGTTCGCCGGCACGCTCGGGTGGCTGAAGATGAAGAAGCCGAACTCCCCCACGAGCGAAACGGGCGTGAAATCGGTGAGCGGATCGTAAGGCGGGTTCTTGCGCACCGCCGGCAACCAGGAGAAAGCGGTGTTGGTGGCGTAGAAGAGGGTGTAGCCGTCCGGCGCGGCCTTCATCGCCGCCTCGGCGGCGATCGCGCCGTCGGCGCCGGGCTTGGTCTCGATTACCACCGGCTGGCCGAGCGCCAGGCCGAGCGGCTGGGCGTAAATGCGGGCGCCGAGCTCGGCCGCACCTCCCGGCGGGAAGGGCACGATGAGGCGGATCGGCTTGTTGGGATACTGCGCGGCCGCGGCGCCCGCGAGGAGCACGGCGGCCAGGGCGGCAAGGATTTTCGTCATGGCTTTCACTCCGGTTCGACGCCCGCCGCGCGCAGCGTGCGGCGGTAGTTCTCCATCTGCTCCTTCACGAACGTCGCGAGCTGCTCGGGCGACGATGGGCTGAGCGCGAAGGCCTGCCGCTCCATCGCCGCCTGCACGTCGGCGCGCGCCATCGCCGTGCCGAATTCGCGATTGAGCCGCGCCACCACTTCGCGCGGCATCCGGGCGGGGCCGAAAAGCCCGGCCCACGAGGTGATCGAGAATTGCGGCATGCCGGCCTCCGCGATCGTCGGCACCTCGGGCAGCAGGGTGCTCCTCTTCGGCAGCGTGGTCACCAGGGCGCGGAGTTTTCCTTCGCGGATGTGCGCGATGGAGGTGCCCGAGGAGCAGATCATGAACTGCACGCGCCCGGCGACGAGGTCGGTGATCGCCTGCGGCTCGCCTTTGTACGGCACGTGCACCATGTGGATCTTCGCCTGCGAGGCGAAGAAGGCGGTGGAGACGATGCCGGTGGTGTTGCCGGTCGCGTAGTTGAGCTTCCCCGGGTTGGCGCGCGCGTATTCGATCAGATCTCCGAGCGTGCGCGCCGGCACGCTCGGGTGCAGCAGGATGAAAAAGGTGTAGCGGCCGACGTCGGTGATCGGCGTGAAGTCGGCCACCGGGTCGTAGGGCGGGCTCTTCTTCATCGCCGGCACCGCCGACATCGGGCTGTTCGTCGCCATGAGCAACGTATAGCCGTCGGCGGGCGCCTTCGCCACCTCGGAGGCCGCGATCGCGCCGTCCGCGCCAGCCTTGTTGTCCACGATGAGTGGCTGACCGAGCGACTGCGAGACCGAGTTGGCCAGGATGCGCGTGATGATGTCGGTGGAAGAGCCAGCAGGGAACGGGACTACCAAGCGCACCGGCTTTCCGGGAAACTGCGCTGCCGCCGATAGCGGCGCGGCAAGAAGCAACCCTAGTGCGGCGGCGGCGAGCGTCTTAAGCACGAGTCCTCACGAGTCCTCCTCACTCATTCTTATAGACCCCTCGAATATTAAGCGCCGCGAGGCAAAACTGCAGCCCGACCAGCGCCCACGCGTGGTCGTGAAATCCCCACAGTACCCACAGGACATTGCCCGCGAGAAAGAGCCAGAAGCCGACGGCGCGTTTGTGAGCAGCGCGCGAGGCGACCAGATAAGCCGCGGCCACCGTGAGGACCATGGCGGGCCATTGCAGAACGTCGAGATAGTCCATGACTGACGTAGGACCCTAGAATGCAGCCTCTCGTTCAGGAGGCGGCATGCAGATCGGAATCATCGGCCTGGGCAGGATGGGCGCCGGAATGGCGCGGCGCCTCGCGCGCGGCGGCGTCCAGGTGCTCTGCTACGACCAGGCCGAGGCGGCGCGCGCAGCGGTGGCCGCCGAGCCGGGCGTCGAGTGCGCGGAGAACCTCCCGGCGCTGTGCGCGCGCATGGAGGGCGAGCGGGTGATCGTGCTTTCGCTTCCCGCCGGAGACGCCGTCGAGGACACGATCCGCGGCCTCGTGCCGCTCATCGCCACCGGCGACGCGCTGGTCGACGGCGGCAACAGCTACTACCGGGACTCCATGCGCCGCGCGCTCGCATTGTCGCAGCAGGGACTGCGCTACATCGACGCGGGCGTCTCCGGCGGAGTGCACGGGCTCGAGCAGGGCTATTGCCTCATGCTCGGCGGCACGCCGAAATCGATCGAGATCTTCCGGCCGTTCGCGCGCCTGCTCGCGCCAGGCCCCGAGGTCGGCTGGCTGCACTGCGGGCCGAGCGGCGCCGGCCACTTCGCGAAGATGATCCACAACGGCATCGAGTACGGGATCATGCAGTCGCTCGCGGAGGGCTTCGCGCTGCTCGCGGCGCGCCCCGAGCTCGACATCGACGCGGCGCGCCTCGCCGAGACCTGGCGCCACGGCAGCGTGGTGCGCTCCTGGCTGCTCGACCTTTGCGCCGAGATCCTGGCGCGGGGCGAGGAATTCGCGCGCGTCGCGCCGGTGGTCGCCGACTCGGGCGAAGGGCGCTGGACCGCGCTCGAATCGATCGAGCTCGGCGTGCCGGCGCCGGTGATCACGCTCGCGCTCATGAACCGCTTCTCGAGCCAGGGCGGCTCGAGCTACGCGCGCAAGCTCCTCGCGATGATGCGCGCAGGCTTCGGAGGACACGCGGTCCAGAAGTCGCCATGATCGCGGTCGTCATGGGCGTCTCCGGCGCGGGCAAGAGCGCCATCGGCGCCGCGCTTGCCCGCGAGCTCGGCTGGCTCTTCATCGACGCGGACGACTACCACCCGCAGGCGAATGTCGCAAAGATGGCGGCGGGACAGCCGCTCGACGACGACGATCGCTGGCCCTGGCTCGATCGTCTCAATGCCGTAATGAAGGAAGAAAAGGACGCCGTAGTGGCCTGCTCCGCACTCAAGGAACGCTACCGTCAACGTCTCGCCCGAGGTATAGAGCAAATCGAATGGGTCTGGCTCAGGGGCGATTTCGAGCTGATTCGCTCGAGGCTGCTCGGGAGGCAGCACCGCTACATGCCTGCCTCGCTGCTCGAAAGCCAGTTCGCCGCGCTCGAGCCGCCGGCGTACGCCATCGCGGTCGACGTGAGCGCCGACGTTTCAGCGTGCGTTGGCAAAATTCTCGCCGAACTCTCGAATAGAACGGCTTCCAGATGAAAAGCCAAAGCTACTTGCCGCGCACTGTCCCTTCCCTGCGCGGGTCGGCGCCGCCGCGCCAGCCGCCGGGAACGCGCTCCACCGCGTGCACGCCGCTCGTAAGGGGATTCGCCTCCACGGCGTGGCCGCGCGCCTCCAACGGGCCCTTCATCGCTTCGTAAAACGCTCCCGCTTCCAGAAGTGTCGGACCGTTGCGCGAGCCGAAGTTCGGTGCCGCAGCCGCCGCCTGGGCATCGAACCGCCAGTCGAGCATCGCCACCAGGGCTTTCGCGACGTAGTTGATGATGTTGGGTCCGCCCGGCGAACCCACCGCCAGCCGGACTGCACCCTGGGAATCGAACACGATGGTCGGCGCCATGCTGCTGCGCGGACGCTTGCCGGGCGCGACCTCGTTGGCCGAGCCGGGCACGAAATCGAAATCGGTGAGCTCGTTGTTGAGGAGAAACCCGCGCACCATGATGCGGCTGCCGAAGGTCGCTTCGATGGTGGTGGTCATGGAAGCCACGTTGCCTTGCGCATCGACGATCGAGATGTGGCTCGTGCCGAGCGCCTCGGTATCGCCGGGGGAAGCGGTCCGCATCGAGCGCTCGCCGATCAGCCTTGCTCTTGCATCCAGGTACTTCGGATCCAAAAGACGCCCCACCGGGACGTTCTTGAAAGCGGGGTCGCCGAGATATTTCGCCCGATCTGCGTAAGCGAGGCGCCCGGCTTCCGAAAAGAGGTGCAGCGCGTCGACCGACAGCGGAGGTGCGCGGGCGAAGTTCGTGCGCTCGAGAATTCCGAGGATCTGCAGCACCGCCACGCCGCCCGCGCTCGGCGGCGCCATCGAGCACACCCGCCATTCGCGGTAGGGCCCGCAGAGCGGCTCGCGCTCGAGCGCGCGGTAGCCTTCGAGATCGGCTTCGGTGAGGTCGCCGGGCTTCGCGTTCGAGCGGACGGCGCGCACAATGTCCCGCGCGATTTCGCCGCGGTAAAACGCGTCCACGCCTTTATTCGCGATGGCACGCAGGGTTTCGGCGTATTGCCGATTGACGATGCTCGCGCCCGCCGGCTTCGCCTTCCCGCCTTCGTAAAAAATGCTTCGCGCCGCAGCATCCCTGGGAAGGAAGGTATCGCGGGCGAGCTGCGACTGCAGGCGCGGCGAAAGCGCAAACCCGCCCTCCGCCGCTGCGATGGCCGGCTGAAACAGCTCGCTCCACGGCAGCTTGCCGTGCCGTGCGTGCGCGAGCTCGAGCATCCGCAGCACGCCGGGAACGCCGACCGAGCGCCCGCCGACCACGGCTTCGACGAACGCCATGGGAGTCTTGTCTTCCTTCAAAAAGCGATCCGCACGCGCCGCGGCGGGCGCCGTTTCGCGACCGTCGTAGCTGCGCAGGCGCTTCTCGCTTTCCGACCAGTAAAGCAGGAACGCTCCACCGCCGATGCCCGAGGACTCGGGCTCGACCAGGCCGAGGACCAGTTGCACCGCGATCGCGGCGTCGAGAGCCGAGCCGCCGCGCTCGAGCACCGCGTAGCCCGCATCGACCGCGAGCGGGTGCGCCGCTGCGACGACGAATTGCTTGCCGGTTTCCTGGCCGCTGAATTGCGCGCAGGAAGCGACGAATACAAGCAAGACCGCCGCGAGGGCGGTGCGAAAATGCAGTGCCCGCAACACCACCATATTTACGGTTTGAGCACCACTTTGCCGAAAACTTCGCGCTCTTCAATCAAGCGGAAAGCCTCGTTGACCTCCGAGAGCGGCAGCGCCTTGTCGACGATGGGCTTGAGCTTTCCCTGACGGATGAGGTCCAGGAGCGCGGCGAGGTCCTCGGGCATGAAGCTGTTCGACCCCAGCACCTGGATTTCGAACGACCAGACGTAGCGCAGGTCTTCCTTCGGATCGAAGCCGGCGGTCGCGCCGCAGGTGAGGACCTTGCCGCGGCGATGCACGGCCCGGAGTGAAGGCACCCAGGTGTCGCCACCCGTGAAGTTGACCACCACGTCGACGCCGCCTTCGAATCTGCGCCGGTGGGGCTTCCCGTACTTCGCGTAGACCCACTTCACGAAATCTTCTTTCGTGTAGTCGATGACGTGGTCGGCACCCATCTGCTTCAGCCGCTCGAGCTTGGCCGGGGAGCTGGCGCAGGCGATCACCTCGGCGCCGGCGAGCTTCGAGAGAAGCACGGCGGCGGTGCCTACGCCGCCCGACGCGCCGAGCACGACGATGCGATCCTTCGGCTGGATCTGGCCGATGGTGTACATCATGCGGATCGCCGTGCCGTAGGCGACCGGCAGGCAGGCCGCGTCCTCGAAGCTCACTTCGGCCGGCAAGCGCACCAGGTGATGCACCGGCACGGCGCAGAGCTCGGCGAGGCCGCCGGGACGCACTTCGCCGACCAGCCCGCCGGGGCCGACCCGGTCGACCGGGTCGATCATCACGCGCTCGCCGACTTTCCAGTCCCGGACGTCCGGGCCGAGCGCGGCAATGTCGCCGGCGAAATCGAGGCCCATGATCGCGGGCATCGGCACCTTGATGCCCGGCATGCCGCGCCGCGTGAAGATGTCGTGGTAGTTCAGAGTACAAGCGCGCACGCGCACCAGCACCTCGCCTGCCGCGGGCACCGGGTCCGGGTAATCGGTCTTGTACTGGATCGAGCCGGGACCGCCGTGGTCGTAGATGACTGCCGCCTTCATTGATGCTCCTTGATGGCAATGCTTTCCAATGCTTTCCGATCGACCTTGTTCGTGCCGGCGAGCGGGAGCTCGGACACGAAGAAGACGCGCCGCGGATGCTGGTAGGCAGGCGCATTGGCGAGCACGAAGCGCTTGATCGCATCTTCGTCGGGGTGCGCGCCCGCCCGGGGCACCACAAAAGCGACGGGCTTCGTCCCCTTGATCTCGTCCGGCACCGGCACCACGCATGCCTGCGCCACGTCGGGATGGCGCGCCAGCACGAGCTCCACCTCGCTCGGGAAGATGTTTTCGCCGCCCGAGACGAACATGTCGTCGGTGCGCCCGACGAACCAGTAGCAGCCGTCCTCGTCGCGCCGGAAGACGTCGCCGGACTTGTACCAGCCTTCCGGTGTCAGGACAGCCGCCGTGCGCTCCGGGTCGTTCAGATACCCGAGCATCATCGCCGGCGTGCGCTGCCAGAGCTCGCCTTCGACAAGCTTCAGTTCGACTCCCGTCTGCGGCCACCCGAGGGCAGCGTCGGGCTTCGGCCGTCCCTGCGGATCCGGACCAAACACTACAGGCCCTGCCTCGGTCGTGCCGTACACGTTCAGCACCCTGGCATTGGGAAACACCTCGCCGATCTGCGCACGCAAGCGCTCGCTCACCGGCGCTGAGCCCATGCGGATCGCCGTAACGCTCGACACGTCGGTCGAATCGAGAAGCGCACGCTCCCGGAACATCATCGCGAGCATCGGCGGCACCGCGGTGAGCCAGGTGGCGGCGAAACGCTCGATGGCCTCGGTGTAGCGGCGGGTTTCGAACTGCGGCAGAAGCACCACCGTGGCGCCCGCGGCGAGCGCGAACTTCAGCGTGCCGAGCCCGTTCATGTGAAAAAGCGGCGCTGCGATCAGCAGCCGATGCTGGTCGTACGGGCCGCCTCGGAGGCGCATCCTCACCGCCCACAGATGCCCCTCGTGCGTGAGGACCACGCCTTTCGGCCGGCCGCTGGAGCCGGACGTGTACAGGACCATCGCAGGCTCGCGGGGCGCGGGAACGACCGGCGTGAACGGCCCCGGATCCTGAAGCGCCTCCCATGCCTTGGTCCCGAATTCCAGGCCCGCCATTTCAGAAGGTACGAGCGCGCGTCGCTCGCCGTCGTACAGAACCAGGCGGGGCGCGCAGTCGTCGAGCACGAGCGCGAGCGTCGCGCGCGGCAATTTGTGGCTCAACGGCACGGCGACGAGACCGGCGCGCATGATGCCGAGATACGCGGCGACAAACTCCGCGCGGTTCGCCGAGACGATGGCGACGCGCTCGCCGCGCTTGAGACCCCGCGCGAGCAAGCCGCGCGCGACGGCGCACGCAGATTGCTCGAGCGCAGCGTAGGAGAGCGTCTCGGGATTCTGCCAGTCACGGCAGTCGATGATCGCCGCCTTGGCAGGGTCGGCGGCCCGGAGAAGATCGCCGAGGTTCGCTGCATCCATCGGATGGAAATTGTCGGCAAAGGCCCCTACCATGTCCAGATGATGACCAAGGATGAACTGCAGGCGCGGCTTCGCGTAGCGAAACTCCACCAATGGCTCGGCCTCGAGGTGCTCGAGGCGGGCGAGGCCGGCATCACGGTCAAGGCGGCCTGGCGCGATGAATGGATCGTGAACCCCGCGCGCGGCTACACGCACGGCGGAATCCTCGCCACGCTCGTCGACGTCGTCGCCGACTACGCGCTCGCCGTGCATCTGGGCGGGCCCGCGCCTACCGTCGACCTGCGCGTGGATTACCATAAGGCCGCGCTCCAGGGCGACCTCACCGTGAAGGGGCGCATCGTGCGCCGCGGCGGCAGCTTTGCGTGCTGCGAAGCGCAGGTGTACGACAAGGATGGCGAGCTCGTGGCTAGCGGCCGCGGCACGTACGCCGTGCCCCAGAAGTAATGCGACGAGGGCGAGACATGAGGCAATTAGTTGCGGTGCTGGTTGCCGTCTTTGCTGCGAGCGCGTTCGGCCAGGCCTTCCCGACCCGGCCCGTCACGATGATCGTGCCCTACGCCGCGGGCGGCTCGGCCGACGTGGTGGCGCGGCCGGTCGCCGCGGAAATGGGCAAGATTCTGGGCGAGAACGTCGTGGTCGAGCTGCGGCCCGGCGCCGGCGGAAACATCGGCGCCGAGTACGTCGCGCGCAGCGCGCGCGCCGATGGCTACACGATTCTGCTGGCCTCGCTGTCCCTCGCGACGAACGTGAGCCTCATGAAGCTCAGCTTCGATCCGCGCAGGGACCTCGCCGCCATCGGCGGCATCACCACCTTCCCGAACGTGCTCCTCGTCTCGAGCCAGGACCCGGCCCGGAGCCTCCAGGACATCGTCTCGCGCGCGCGCACGGACCCGGGCAAGCTCACTTACGGCTCATCCGGGCCGGGCACGAGCAGCCACCTCGCGGGCGAGCTCCTGAGCGTGGCGGCCGGCATCCAGCTCGTGCACGTGCCCTACAAGGGTAGCGGCGCGGTGTACCCGGATCTCATCGCGCGCCGGGTCACCATGCTTTTCGACCTCGCCGGCTCGGCCTCCGGCCATATCAAGGGCGGACAGGTCAAGCCCCTCGCCATGACGGGCAAACGCCGCGCCAACGCCCTGCCCGACGTTCCGACCTTCGCCGAAAGCGGCTTCCCGGGGTTCGAGTTCGGCGCCTGGCTCGGGCTGTTTGCGCCGAACGGGACGCCGAAGGAGATCGTGGGGCGCCTCGAAGAGGCGATGCTCAGGAGCATCGAGACCCCCGAGATGAAGAATCGCCTCTCGCAGTTAGGCGGCGAACCGATCCCCGCCCGGGCCGCGGAGTTCTGGAAATTCTTCAACGACGACGTCGAGCGCTACGCCCGCCTCGTGCGCGAGGGGAAAGTGAAACCGATTCAGTAGCCCGACGGCTAACGGCGGCGCTTGCGCGTGGCCTTTCGAGTCGGCGCCTGCGCCTGCGCGATCTCCTCGCCGCTGCGCCCCTCGAGCTTGGGCTCGATGTTGTCCCGGATCCACTTCGCGTCCCACCACTCGACCGGCAGGACCGCGACGCCGTCCAGATAGACGCCGAAGTGCAGATGGTCGCCGCCGGCGAGGCCGGTTTCGCCCGTTTTGCCGAGGATCTGCCTCTGCTTGATCGAGTCGCCTTCCTTCACGTCGATGGCGCTCAGATGGCTGTAGAGCGTATAGAGGCCGAGGCCGTGATCGAGGATGACCGTATTTCCATAGATACCGAGGTCGCCCGTGAAGGCGACGCGACCGTTGTTCGCGGCTTCGACCGGGTAGTGCTTGGTGACCGAAAGGTCATAGCCCACGTGATACGCGGTGTCGACGGGCTCCTTGTTGTAGGTATACGTGCGCTGGTCGGCGAAGTTCGCCTCGACCTTCGAGTTGCTGAGCTGCGCGAAGGCGCCGCTCCAGAGAATCGGCGCGGTCGACTTGCGCGTGATCTCGGCGATCTTGTCCTCGTTCTCCTTGCGCAGCTTCTTGTTGACGGCGACGAAGACGTCTTTCACAGCGCCTTGCCGCGCGTCGGCGTCCTTCACCAGGGGCACCACCTTGGATTGGAGAAAATTGTCGGTCAGGGCGATGGTGCTTTTCTTGTAGTTGACGTTCTTCAGCTCGTAGACCAGCGGCATCTCGCGCGTATTGCCCGCCTTGTCCGTCGCCACGAGGACGGCTTTCGCGCTGGGCGGCACGTTGTAGGGATGGGCAAAGAGGGCGAAGAAGTTCTCGGGCTGATCCTTGATCTGTCCCTTGGTCCCGGGGAAAAAGTAATCGCCGATCTTCACCCCGCTGGTGACGGTGTCGGGCGAGGGCTTGTAGACGATGGCGCCCACCCCGCCGAAGTTGATGTAGCGGTCATCGGCCACGAGCTGGAGCGTCGGTGGCGTGAGGTCGATTGTCAGGTTCTTCTGCACGACGGTCTCGTTGCCCTTGAAGAAGCCCCAGAGGGAGCCGTCCCGGGCGCTGATCCGCAGGACCGCCGGTCCTTCCTTGAGGCCCCCGATCTTGGACGGGGCGAGCGTGATCTTCTTTTCCCCCACGGGCTGCGCATATTGCTCGGCCGCCAGGCTGTGCTCCGTGCCCGCGGCCGACAGGGTCGCGGTCACGGACTTGAGCCCCGCGCCCTGGTCGCGGACCACGATCTCCAGCGGCGCGACCCCCAGCACGTCGCTGTCCGGCGTGAGCGAAATCTGGGGTGCTTCGCGCTCGAAGCGCGGGGCGAAGTAGTAGCCGCCGAGCGCGAGTGCGGCGACGACGATCACCAGAAGGACGGTGAAGAACGGAAAGCGGCGTGGTTTTTCAGAGGTGAATGCGTTCATGCGGACGAATGGAATTTCTTGCGTTAGGAGTGGTACAGGTCAGCGGATGGTTTGTCCACCTCGCTTTTCAGCGCTCACGGCGCTCGCCTCACAGATTGTTGTCAACCGCGCCGCGATTGTAAGGCCAATCCCTGATCCACGCTGAATTTATCGTCGACACCAGGATGAAAATTTGCACCGCGACTGACGTCGCCAGAGATCTGTAAGCTGACGGCGCAGACCTAGTGCCGCTGCACGAGCGACGCCGGCAGCTCGGGCAGGCGCATGTCAGCCATCAGCGCGACGACGTCGCATGGCATCGGCGCGGGCGGCGCGGGATCGACCTGCGGGCTGACGGTGAGGTTCTCCGCGCTCGCCTTGTAGCTGATGGCCGCGACCCTGAGCTCCTCGCTGTTCTCGCCGTGACGTAGCGCGAGCTCGCGGAAGAAGGGGTCGGCGTCGAATTCCAGCCCGCAGAGCTTCGCCCGGCCCAGGATGCGGAAGGTGTCGAGGTAGCCGCGCATCAGCTTGCGATGGTCGGCGCGCTGCGCCACAGACATCCCATCGACCGGAAGCGCTGTCTGCTGAGCCCACGCGGATGTCGCCGCCGCGAACGCCAGCAGCATCTTGATGAACGGCCGCTCTCGCTGACGGAGTTGTTCTGACAGCGCCGGGATTGTAAGGCCAATCCCCGATTCAGTTTATGGAAATTTCTCGGCGATCGCCCTGGTGGTGCTGCGGCAGGTCGTATTTCTCACCCTGGCGGGACGCGACGCCTAAGCGCGACCTCGAGCGGCTCGGCGCGCGCGGCCTCCCGGTGAGCGGCATTGCCGCACATCTGGCGCGCAAGCGGGGGAAAAATTAACGTTCTGCGAGACTTTAGGAATTGCTCCGCGCAGCCAAACAGTCTATGGTCCCGCGATCTAACAAGAACAGAAGCCTATAAGAGGATTCCGTGGGCAAACCGGAGAAGTTCCGCCTCGGCGAAACGCTGGTACAACAGAAGCTGATTTCCCAGGAGCAGCTCAAGCTCGCCCTCGACGAGCAGCGCCGCAGTGGCCGCAAGCTGGGCCGCATCCTGGTCGAGAACGGCTTCGTCACCGAAGACCAGATCTGCGAGGGGCTCGCGCGCCAGTTCAACATCCCCTACGTCAATCTTAAGTTCGTCAACATCCCGCCCGACATCGCCCGCAAGCTGCCGGAGACCCAAGCCCGGCGCCACCGCGCCATCGTGCTCGAGGAGCGCAAGAACACGTACCTCGTCGCGATGACCGACCCGAGCGATCTCTTCGCCTATGACGAGATCGCGCGGGTGCTCAAGCGCGACATCGATCTCGCGGTGGTGAACGAGGCGCTGCTCTTGCAGACGATCGACCGTGTCTACCGGCGCACCGACCAGATTTCCGGGCTGGCGCGCGAGCTCGAGCAGGACATGGCGGATGCGACCATCAATCTCCGCGCCCTCGGCCTCGCCGCGAGCGTCGACGACGCGCCGGTCGTGCGGCTGCTGCAGACGCTGTTCGAGGATGCGACGCAGGTCAACGCCTCCGACATCCACATCGAGCCGCAGGAACGCCGGGTTCAGATCCGCTTCCGGATCGACGGCATCCTGATCCTGCAGACCGAGGCCGACGCCAAGATCGGAGCGCCCCTCGTGCTGCGGGTTAAGCTGATGGCCGGGCTGGACATTTCCGAGAAGCGCCTGCCGCAGGACGGGCGCTGCAACGTGCGCGTGCGCGAGCAGCAGGTGGACGTGCGGGTCTCCACGATGCCCACGCAACACGGCGAATCGGTGGTGCTGCGGCTGCTGAATCGATCGGGCGCCCTGCGCGGGCTCGACCGGCTCGGCATGCCCGAGCGGCTGCTCGCGCGCTTCCGCGCGTTGAGCCAGCGCTCGAGCGGCATGCTGCTCGTTACCGGGCCGACCGGCAGCGGCAAGACCACCACGCTGTACGGCGCGCTGTCGGAGATCAACAAGCTCGAGCGCAAGATCGTCACCGTCGAGGACCCGGTCGAGTACCGGCTTGCCGGCGTGACCCAGGTGCAGGTGAACGAAAAGATCGAGCTCACGTTCGCGCGCGTGCTGCGCTCGGTGCTGCGCCACGACCCCGACGTGATCCTGGTCGGCGAGATGCGCGACGAAGAGACCGCGCAGATCGGCCTGCGCGCGGCGGTCACCGGCCACCTGGTGTTCTCGACTCTGCACACGCGCGATGCCGCCGGCACGCCGGTCCGGCTGATCGACATGGGGATCCCGGCGTACATGGTGGGGACCTCGCTGAACGCGGTGCTCGCCCAGCGCCTGATGCGGGTCAACTGCGAGAGTTGCGCCGAAAGCTACGAGCTCGATCCGCACGAGCACGCTTGGCTCGAAGCGACCCGGGAGCCGCTCGCGGGAGGGACCAAGTTCGTGCGCGGCCGCGGCTGCTCGCACTGCAACGGCACCGGCTTTCAGGGCCGGCGCGGCATCTACGAGCTGCTGGAGCTCGACACGACGCTCGCCGCCGCCATCAGCCGTAACGATCCAGCCGGCTTCATGCAGGCAACGCAGGAGCGCATGCGCGGCCATACCCTTCGAGCGCACGCGCTCGCGCTTGCCGCCGAAGGCAAGACCACCGTCGCCGAGGTGATCCGGGTCGCGAGCGAAGTGGAGGATTGAAGGTGGCGTTCTTCCTCTACAAGGGGCGCAACTCGCGCGGCGAGGCGGTGCAGGGTCGCATCGAGGGCGCCGACTCGGTCGCCATCGCCGACCAGCTTCTCAACACCGGCATCACGCCGGTGGACATCCGGCCGGCCAGGGCGTCGCCGGAGCTTCGCGTCGATGCGCTGCTCGCGCGCCTGCGCGAGCGTGTGACGCCCACCGACGTCATGCTCATGTCGCGGCAGCTCTACACCCTGTTGCGCGCCGGTGTTCCCATCATGCGCGCGTTGTCCGGATTGCAGGAGTCCGCCACGAATCCGGCGCTGGCACGCGTGCTGCAGGAGGTGCGCGGAGACCTGGAAAGCGGCAAGGAGCTTTCGGCAGCCCTGCGGCGCCATCCGCAGGTGTTCTCGGCGTTCTTCGTCGCGATGGTGCGCGTCGGCGAGATGACGGGGCACCTGGAAGAGGTCTTCCTGCGACTCGCCCAGCACACCGAGTTCGACATCGAGATGCGCGGACGCGTCAAGTCGGCGTTGCGTTATCCGACGTTCGTCATAGCAGCGATGATCGCGGCATTGCTGATCGTGAACATCTGGGTCATCCCGGTGTTCGCGCAGCTCTACGAAGGATTCCACGCCCAGCTCCCGCCGCTCACCCGGGCGCTGATCGCGTTTTCGAACTTCACGATCGGCTATTGGCCCTTGCTGGCGGCCTCAGCCATCGCCGCCGGCGTCGGATTCCGGCTGTGGGTCGCGACGCCGCGCGGGCGTTATGTGTGGGACCGGACGAAGCTGCGCTTCCCGATCGCGGGCAAGATCCTCGTCAAGGCGACGCTCGCACGGTTCGCGCGCAGTTTCGCGCTTTCGGTCCGCAGCGGCGTCCCGCTCGTGCAGGCACTGTCAGTCGTCGCGCGAGTGGTCGAGAACGAGTACATCGGCAGCCGGATCGAGCAGATGCGCGACGGCGTCGAGCGAGGCGAATCGATCCTGCGCACGGCGATCGCCACGGGCGTGTTCTCGCCGGTGGTGCTGCAGATGGTCAACGTCGGCGAGGAGACCGGCGCCCTGGACGAGCTCATGCTCGAGATCGCCGGGATGTACGAGCGGGACGTGGAATACGACCTCAAGAATCTCGCCTCGCAGATCGAGCCGATCCTGATCGTCTGCCTTGCGGTGCTGGTGCTGATCCTCGCGCTCGGCGTGCTGACGCCGATCTGGGGCCTCGGCAAGGCCATGCTCGGCAAGGGTTGACCGCGTGCGCCCGCCAGCGGCTGCACGCCTACGCCGCGCTCGGGGCTTCAGCCTCGTCGAGCTGGTCGTGGTCGTGGTCGTCATCGCGGTGCTGGCCGCCGTCTTGCTCGAATACCTGACCGACTACGCCGAGCAAGCGGAGAAGGCGTCCATGGAGCAGGTGGTCACGGCCGTGCGCTCGGGACTTCACCTACGTGTCGCCGGCATGCTCGTGCGCAACGCCGACGCGGAGATTCCGCGGCTCGCCGCGCAGAACCCGATGAACTGGCTCTCGGACAAGCCGCACATCTACGCCGGCGAGTTCGCCGGCACGGCGCCGCTCGAGCTCGCATCGCCGCGCAGCTGGTATTACGACACCGCCGCCAAGCAGCTCGTCTACCGGGTGGCGCGCGCCCGCCACCTCGAATCACCGCGCAACCCTCAGAACGAAATCCGCTTCAAGGTCTGGCTCGAGCAAGGCGTTCTTCCCGGCGGGGAGATGCTCGCCGAGCCGCTGCGCGGCATTCGCCGAGCCGAGTTCGCCGCGATCGAGCCGTACCGCTGGCTCGTCCCCGAGAAGTAATTCACGCCGCGCGCGCGGCTTTTAGCCGCTCCGGCGACGAAGCGCTGTTCGCCTTTGCATCTTTCTACAGTGACGCTTCACGATCTGCGTCTTAGTTCCTGATTTACAGGACAAACCCAGTGCTAGCATCGCATCGTTTGTGGGACAGACATTGCTCGCCTAGATCGTGGGGATCGGGGCCTAGAAAACAGGGAGAGACGCGTGAGAAAGAACTCTGGATTTACGTTGATTGAGCTGATCGCCGTGATGCTGATCCTGGCGATCCTGGCCGTCGTGGCCGTGCCGCAGTTCGTGGACCTGCGCACCGAAGCGCGCAACGCCGCGACCGCTGGCGTGGCTGGCGCGCTGTCTTCAGGTTCTGCGCTGAACTTTGCTAACCGCTCGTTGAACCCGGCGAACGGTGTCGCGATTGCGAACTGCACCGACGTCAAGAACACGCTCCAGGGACAGGTGCTCCCTGGCGCCGTGGGCGATTATGCGATCACTTCTGCGGCTGTGGCTGCGGGTGCGGCAAAATCCGACTGCGTCCTCACTGGCCCGGGCGGTTCGACGGCGAACTTTACCGCCCTCGGCATCAGCTAGCGCTTCAGCGCCGATCCCGCAACTAAGGTTAACGACAGGGGAACCCGGCGCCGTCTGGGAGGCTGAGGTGAATGCCAAAGAGGGAACGGTAGTGGAAGCTGCCGTTCCCTTTGTCTTTTACGGGACGGGCGAGCGCAGTCGCGCGCGCGGCTTCACGCTGACCGAGCTCGTCGCGGTGATGCTCATCGTGGCGATCCTGGCGGTGACGGCGACGAGCGTGTTCGATCGCCGTACGTTCGACACCGCGGCGTTCGCCGACCAGACATTCGCGCAGCTCGCCTACGCGCAAAAGGTTGCGGTCGCGGCACGCCGGAACGTCACGGTCTCGGTTTCCGGCAACACGATCTCGCTCGCGATGTGCACCGATGCGGCGTGCACGAGCACGGTACCGGTGCCATCGCCGCAGGGCGAGGCGAGCTTCTCGCGCACCGCCCCTGCTGGCATCACCGTCGCCTCGTCGAACGCCTCGTTTGGGTTC
>Ga0075433_10001485_pt1 | contig 17324 bp, 15 predicted proteins | sample RhiMethybrSRZTD2_FD_75299 | JGI IMG/M metagenome (GOLD analysis project Ga0075433, IMG submission 75299) | Populus rhizosphere microbial communities from Tennessee, USA - Rhizosphere MetaG P. TD hybrid SRZTD2 | ecosystem: Host-associated > Plants > Roots > Rhizosphere > Soil | place: USA... | reverse complement strand
GATCGCCACCAACATGGCGGGCCGCGGCGTCGACATCAAGCTCGGCGGCGACCCCGAGCACCTGGCGCAGAAAGAGCTGAAGAAGCAGGACCTGAGCCCCGGCGATGAGGGCTACGAGGAGGCGCTGGCGGCAAAGATCGCCCAGATCGAGCCGCGGTGCAGGGCCGAGGCCGAGGAGGTGTGCGAGCGCGGCGGCCTCTACATCTGCGGCACCGAGCGGCACGAATCGCGCCGTATCGACAATCAGCTTCGCGGCCGCTCCGGCCGTCAGGGCGATCCGGGCGAGACGCGCTTCTTCCTCTCCGCCGAAGACGACGTGATCCGTCTCTTCGCCGGTGACCGCATCTACAAAATCCTCGACCGCCTCGGCCCGGTGGACGAGGAGGGCGAAGAGATGCCGCTCGAAGCGGGGATGCTGACCAAAACGGTCGAGGGCGCGCAGAAGAAGGTCGAGGAACAGAACTTCCTGATCCGCAAACGGGTGCTCGAGTACGACGACGTGATGAACGAGCAGCGCCGCGTCGTCTACAAATACCGCCGCGAGATCCTCGAAGGGCGCGACATGTCGAACATCGCCCGCGACGAGCTGGAGGGCGTGATCGAGCGCCAGGTCGACCTCTACACCCCCGGCGACGACCTCGAAGAATGGGACATCCCGGGCCTGGAGCAGCAGCTGCGCCAGATCTGGCCGGTCGGGATCGAGGTCGGCTCGCTCGCGCCGGAGACGGTCGACCGCGAAAAGCTCAAGGACGCCCTAGACGACGACGCGATGAATGCCTACGACGAGCGCGAGCAGAAGCTCGGCGAGGAGCTGATGCGCTACCTCGAGCGCTCGATCCTGCTGCAGGTGATCGACAACCGCTGGCGCGAGCACCTCTACGACATGGACTACCTTCGCGAGGGCATCCACCTGCGCGGCTTCGCCCAGATCGACCCGCTCGTCGCCTACAAGAACGAAGGCTTCGCCATGTTCGAGGAGCTGATGCACTCGATCTGGGAGGAATTCAGCAAGCTCGTCTTCAACGCCGAGATCGAAATCGACCCCTCGCAGGTGCGGGAAGGCGCCTTCGCCGGCAACGGCGCCGGCGAGCCGGCGGCGCTCGACTATTCCGGCGGCACGCTCGAAGCGCAGCCGTCGGCCCTGCAGGAGGTCGCCGCGGGGGCGGGCGCGGTAAGCGTCACTGAAGGCACGGCGGTGCCAGGCGGCGGCAACGGGGCTCCGGCGCCGGAGGTTGTGGAGACGGTGGTCAAGGACGAGCGTGAAAAAAACATCGGGCGAAACGACCCCTGCTGGTGCGGCTCAGGAAAGAAGTTCAAGAAGTGCCACGGCGCCTGAGGGCGCCCTAAGCCGGCGCATCTCGGGGTCCTCGGTCGGTCGGATCGGGTCACGCACTTCAGTGCGCTCCCCTCACCGCCCTTCCCTGCGTCCCCCGACCTGCTTGGCTTATGACGCCCTCAGAGCCATGAAATGAAAGATCCAATTAGGGAGTTCATCCGGGCGTTCAACGAGCGGGACTTGGACGCGTTTGCCGCAGTGCTCGACCCGGAAATCGAATTGCACTCAATGAAGGGACTGAGGAAGGGAGCGGAGGCGGCGCGGCTATGGGCGACGCGGTCGCCTGGCGGTGTGCAGCAGACGATTGAGCTGGAGGAGCTCTTTGAGGATGGGACCGAGTCGGGCGGCGGTCGCGCGCTGGCGCTGATCAGGCGCGTGTGGCACTGGGACGAGGACGGTACGCACGCCTCGACCGAGGAGATGGCCTGGTTGTTCGAGCTGCGCGACCACCTGATCCGTGGCTGGCGGCCGTTTGACGACCGCGAGTCCGCCTGGCGGGCGTACCATGTCGGCGATGGCGCAGATCGACACGACTAACCAGGAGGCGGCAGATGCTTGGAGCGGGCCGCTCTTCGACCGCTTCGTGCGCTACCGCGATCTCGTCGCCGACGGCCTCGGCGCCCACGGCGCGAGGGCGATGGAAACCCATCCGCCGCAACCCGGCGACCGCGTCCTCGACCTCGGCTGCGGCTTCGGCGACACCACGCAGCGGCTGGCCGAGCTGGTCGCTCCGGACGGGGAGGCGGTCGGCGTCGACGTCTCCGAGCCCTTCATCGCCGCGGCGCGTGAGGAGGCCGCCGCGGCCGGCGCGGAGCGCGTCAGCTTCGCCGTCGCCGACGTCCAGGTCGGCGAGCTGGGCGGGGGTTTCGACTACGCCTTCTCACGCATGGGGATCATGTTCTTCGCCAACCCGGTGCAGGCGCTGCGCAACGTTCGCGAGGCGCTCGTTCCCGGCGGCCGCCTCTGCGCGGTCGTCTGGCGCCGCAAGGAAGACAACGAGTGGGTGCGGCGCGCCGAGCTGGTCGTCGAGGAGTACCTGGAGCACCCGGAGGAGAGCGATGAGCCGACCTGCGGGCCGGGGCCGTTCTCGATGGCCAACGCCGACACGGTCAGCGAGCAGCTGACGATCGCCGGCTTCGAGCGGATCTCGCTGCAGCGCTGCGACCTGCCGCTTAAGATCGGCAACGACCTCGACCACGCGGTTGAGTTCAACATGGCGCTCGGCCCCGCGGGCGAGGTGCTGAGGATGTGGGAAGACCGGATCGAGGAGATCCGCCCCAAGATCGCCGCCGAGCTGGGGGAGGCCCTGGCCGAGTTCGCGGGCCCCGATGGCGTCGTCGCCCCTGCCTCGACCTGGATCATCAGCGCCGTCGCGCCCTGAACAGGCGCTCCCGGGTTCGAGCCCAATAACCTTGTCGGCATGGCCGATGTCGCCTCGACCGAATCGGTGCCGGCGCGGCTCGCCGAGATCCGCGAGCAGTTGAAGCTGCTCTCGGACTACCTTTGACCCGGCCTCGTTGCGGCAGGAAGCGGAGCGGCTGGAGGGGGAGATGGGCCGGCCGGGCTTTTGGGACGACCAGGAGGCGGCGGCGAGTACCTCGGCGGCGCACGCGCGCGCACAGCGCAAGCTGAAGACCTTCGAGCAGCTGGAGTCGGAGGCGGGCGACCTCGACGAGCTGGCCGAGATGGCCGCCGAGGACGAGGAGATGGCGTCCGAGCTGGCGAGTCAGATGGCTTCAGTCGAAGGGCGGCTGGCGGAGCTCGAAGAGGCGCGCCTGTTCAGCGGCGCCTATGACGCCGGCGACGCGGTGGTTTCGGTGCACGCCGGCGCCGGCGGCACCGACTCCCAGGACTGGGCCGAGATCCTGCTGCGGATGTACCTGCGCTGGGCGGAGGGGCGCGGCTTCGAGGTCGAGATGAAGGAGGCCTCGCCGGGGGAGGAGGCCGGCCTCAAGTCGGCGACCTTCGTCGCTCGCGGCGAGAACGCCTACGGCCTCTTTGCCGCCGAGCGCGGCGTCCACAGGCTGGTGCGGATCTCGCCCTTCGACTCCTCGGCACGTCGCCACACCAGCTTCGCCCAGGTCGACGTCGGCCCGCTGGTCGACGAGGGGGTCGAGGTCGAGATCGACGACGCCGACCTGCGCGTCGACACCTACCGAGCCTCCGGCGCGGGCGGTCAGCACGTCAACAAGACCGACTCGGCGGTGCGAATCACTCACCTGCCGACCGGCGTGGTCGTGCAGTGCCAGAACGAGCGCTCGCAGACGCAGAACAAGGCGGTCGCGATGCAGCTGCTGCGCTCGAAGCTGATCGAGCTCGAGGAGCGCAAGCGGGCCGAGGCGCTGGCCAAGGAGCGGGGCGAGGTCAAGGACGTGGCCTGGGGGTCGCAGATCCGCAGCTACTTCCTCCATCCCGACCAGCGGGTCAAAGACCACCGCACGGGGCACGAGGTCGGCGACGCGCAGCGCGTCCTCGACGGCGACATCGATGACTTCATCAGGGATTACCTGAACAAGACCGCCAAGACGTCGGATTCCAATTAGCCCAACCTCGGATGATGAGGAGGCGCCCTTTAGCCGGGTTAGCCGACCGCCACGCCCTCCAGCCGCAGCAGCGCTTCCTTCATCGGCAGGCCGCCGCCGTAGCCGCCGAGCCCCCCGCCGCTGCGCAGGACACGGTGGCAGGGGACGACGATCGGGATCGGGTTGGCGCCGCAGGCAGTGCCGGCGGCCCGCACAGCGCGCTCGTTGCCGGCGCTGCGGGCGATCTCGGTGTAGCTGCGGGTCCTGCCGTAGGGGATGCGGGAGATGGCCCGCTGGGCGCGCCTGCGGAAGCCGCCGGTGAGCCGCCAGTCGAGCGCCAGGTCGAACTCGTGCAGGCGGCCCTCGAAGTAGAGGTCGAGCTGGCGGCGGACGTCGTCGAGTTGCGCCGGCGCCTCGAGCACGCGCGGCGAGATCCGGCTCGCCAGTTCCTCCAGGGTCTCCTCGCCGTCGTAGACCAGCGGGAAGCTGATCTTGACGAGACCCTTGCGGGTGTTCGCGACGAGCAGGGGCCCGAAGGGAGAGTCGACGGTCGCGTAGGCGACGTCGAGCAGGCCCTCGGCTGCTGCCCGCTCGGTCAGGGTTTCAATGCTTGCCTTCATGCCAGCTCCTTTCTCAGTCGCTTGATCCCCTCGTGCAGGCTGCGCCGCGCGGCATCCGGCGAGCAGCCGAGCGCGGCGGCGATATCGGCGTGGGGGAGGTCGCAGGCGTAGCGCAGGGCGACCGCCGCGCGCTGCTTGGGCGGCAGCGCCCCGACCAGCGCCCAGATCCCGTCGTCGAGCTCGGGCTCTGCCGTCATCCCCGTCAGCTCGTCGAGCTCGGCGACCGGCAGCGGTCGGCGCCCGTTGGCGCGATGGTGGTCGATCGCCTTGCGGTGGGCGATGGTGAGCAGCCACCCGCGCAGGTTGCGATCGTCGTCGAGCTTGGGGTAGGCGCGCAGGGCGGCGAGGAAGGTTTCCTGGAAGCAGTCTTCGGCGTCGGCCCGGCCGACGGCGCCGCGCAGCACGGCCATCACGTCGGCGGCGTGGTCGTCGAGCAGGGCTTGGAACGGGGGCAATGCGGTCACCACGGGGATTAAACGCGTCTACATGCCGGAACGTGAGGCAGACGGCTCTTATTCAGTGTCGCCGAACCTACTTAAACGCTACATGCAATAATTGCAAGTAAGCGACATGGGAACGATCGCCGTCGAAAACGCACTCAATGCGCCGCCTGAAGAGGTGGGGCTCGAGCTTGCTCGCCTCGTCGAGGATCAATGGCTGGAGAGGAAATCGAGCCGGATCGCTCCACGCGATCTCGCGAACACGTTGATCGGCTTTGCGAATGCCGACGGAGGGACGGTGATCGTGGGCTTGTCCGACGGTGAGGTGGAGGGGGCGACGGCCAATCTCGAGCGCAGAAATTCGCAGATGCAGGCCAACATTGACTTCTGCGTGCCGCCTGTGCGGGGAAAGAGTCGTCTGGTCGCCTGCGTCGACAGTCGCGGTGAGCAGAGCGAGTTGCTTGTGATCGAGATCCAGCCGAGCGACTCCGTTCATGTCAACACGAAGGACGAGGTCTTTCTCCGCGTCGGGGATGAGAATCGCAAGCTCAACTTCGCACAGCGGCGCGAGTTGCTCTACGACAAGGGGCAGGCGAGCCATGAGGCCGGTCCGTCAGGAGTCTCGGTTGACGCGGTCGACAGGTCGCTCCTTGACGACTATGTCATCGCGGTGGGTGCTCCGGATGCGAAGCGCCTCCTCCACGCTCGTGGCTTGGCGGATGGCGAGGAGTTGACGATCGCCGGTTGCCTGCTTTTCGCCAAGGAGCCCCAGGCCCTGCTGCCTGAGGCATTCATCAGGGTGCTTCGGTACAGGGGGAGCGAGCGAGGGTCGGGTTCTCGCCAGCAGCTGATTGAGGACATCAAACTGGAAGGCCCGATCCCGATCCAGCTGCAACGGGCCAGGGAGCAGGTCGAGCGGCTGCAGCCGACGCGCAGGGCGCTGGGCGCCGAAGGATCGTTCGAAGACGTTCCGCTGGTGCCGAATGACGCCTGGCTGGAGGGGATCGTCAATGCGGCGGTGCACCGCTCCTACAGCATGGTGGGCGATCACGTCCGGGTCGAGATCTTCGATGACCGTATCGAGATCTCGAGCCCTGGCCGATTTCCGGGCCTGGTGGATCTGAGTCATCCCCGAGAGGCGATGCGCTTCGCCAGGAACCCACGCATCGCTCGCGTTTGCGCCGATTTGAGCCTCGGGCAGGAGCTCGGCGAGGGAATCCGTCGCATGTTTGACGAGATGCGCGTGGCGGGGCTTACCGATCCGGTTTACCGGCAGACCTCGGGCAGTGTCGAGCTGGAGCTGCTGGCCGAGCCCGTCGACCGACAGCTGGATGAACGCCTGCCCGAGAACGCACGGGCGATCATGAGGATCCTGCGCTCCGCGGGCCAGATGAGCACTGGCGAGGTGAAGGATGCTCTGGGCCTTTCCAGGCCGGTCGCGCAGAGGGAGCTCAACGCCCTCAAGGATGCGGAGATCGTCGAGTGGGTCGGCAAGTCGCCGAAAGACCCGCGCGCCTACTGGCGGCTCAGGACTCAGTAGAAACTGCCTTGCCCTACATGCAGCTACTTGCAATAAGGCTTAAAAATCTCCTGGAAATTGCAAGATCTACTTGAAATCGAGTCAATCGTCGAGCGAGCCCTCGCGGAGGATGTGGGGGCTGGCGACGTCACCACCGCTGCCATCGTGCCCGAGGGGGCGCGAGGGCGGGCGCGGATCGTGCAGAAGCAGCCTGGGGTTGTCTTCGGGCTCGGGGCGGTTGCGGAGGCGATGCGGCAGTGCGGGGTGGAGGACGTCGACAACCTCGTGGTCGAGGGGCAGTGGCGCGAGGAGGTGCCGGCCGAGGTCGTGCTCGCCGCTGGTCCCGCCGCCGGGTTGCTGGCGGCTGAGCGCACCGCGCTCAACTTCCTCGGCCACCTCTCGGGGATCGCGACGCTGACCGCGCGCTACGTCGAGGCGGTCGCCGGCACCGGCGCCCGCATCCTCGACACGCGCAAGACGACCCCCGGCCTGCGGGCGTTGGAGAAGGCGGCCGTCGCCGCCGGTGGAGGCCAGAACCACCGCATGGGCCTCCACGACGCGATCCTGATCAAGGAGAACCACATCGCCCTGGCGGGGGGGGTCGCCAAGGCGATCCATGTCGCGCGTGCGGCACAGCCGCAGATGCCGCTCGAGATCGAGTGCCGCAACATGGACGAGGTCGCCTACGCCCTCGGCGCCGGCGCCGACAGGCTGCTGCTCGACAACATGACGCCGACCGAGCTGCGCGAAGCCGTCGCTCTGCGTGACCGAGAGCGCGGCGCGGACCGTCCGCCGCTCGAGGCCTCCGGTGGCGTCACGCTCGAGACCGTCCGCGAGATCGCCGAGACCGGCGTCGACTACATCTCCGTCGGCGCTCTGACCCACTCAGCCCCGACGCTCGACTTCAGCATGCTCTTGGAGTCGGTTTGAGGGCAGGACGGGTGCCCCTCTCCAGGAGGCTCAAGGAACCACGTCTCGAAGCTGGATAAGCGATCTGCTGCGCGACGGCCTCATGGAGAGGGGCACCCGTCCTGCGCACTCTCACTTAAGCAATCGTGAAAGGCGGCGGTCTTTGAGCACGCGGCCGCCGGTCTGCTCCGCCGGGCAGTAGTTGGTCTGGTGCTCGGCGAAGTAGACCGCCTCGATCGTCGTGCCGCAGCGCGGGCAGGGCTCGCCCTCGCGCTTGTGCACCTTGAGCGGCATCGCCAGCTTGTCCGGCAGCTCCTCGCCGATCGTCTCCTCGTAGTGGGCGATCGCGTCGCCGAGCACGTGCAGGGCGGCGTGCAGCCGCTCGACCTCCTCCTCGCTCAATTCGGAGCCCTGCTTGAAGGGGGAGAGGCGGGCCTCCCAAAGGATCTCGTCGACCCAGGAGCGGCCGATGCCGGCGATGTCGCGCTGATGGCGGAGGAGGGGATGGAGATGGCGCGGCTGGTCGATCGCCGCGGCGAACTCCTCCAGCGGTGGCGGCGGCCAGGCTTCCGGCCCGAGGGTCGCCACCGTCTCGTCCTTCCCGACGGCATCCGTGGCCAGCAGCTTCGCCCAGGCTCGCTGTCTGGTCCCGAGCTCGCGCAATCGCAGCTCCCGCCCGTCCTCCAGCCGCACCAGCACCCGCGAGGCGCGATCTTTGGGCGAGGCCCGTTTCTCGAAGACGCGCAGCCGTCCCGCCGACATCAAATGGATCAGCAGCGCCAGGTCCCCGAGCTCGACCACCGGCATCTTCCCGACCCGCCGAATCGCTGAGATCTCCCGCCCAGCCAGCGCATCGAGCGGCGGCTCGAAGGTCTTCATCACGTTCATCCCCGGCGCCAGCGCCGATTCGACCGTGGCGCCCCTCAACGCGGCATCCAGCCTCCTCGCGGTGATCTCGACCTCGGGCAGCTCGGGCATGCCGAGAGAGTAGACTTGCGGTCAGTTCATTCGACTGGACTCAGGCCAAGGCCATGCCAGCGAACATACGACCAACGAGGCCCTGATCGGGCCTTTCGAGGCATCCGTAGATGAGAGAGCTGCCGACGATCAACGAGCCGGTCCCGATGCTCGACCTCACGCCAGAGGAGGTGGGGGAGATCTCGCGCGAGGTGCGCGAGCTGGCGCGCGAGCGCGACGCGGTCATCCTCGCCCACAACTACCAGGTGCCCGAGGTGCAGGAAGTCGCCGACTACACCGGCGACTCGCTCGGGCTCTCGCGCAAGGCGGCCGAGTCGGGCGCCTCGACGATCGCCTTCTGCGGCGTCCACTTCATGGCCGAGACGGCCTCGATCCTCTCCCCCGAGAAGACGGTGCTGATCCCCGACCTCGAGGCGGGCTGCTCGCTCGCCGACTCGATCACCGCTGGCGAGCTGCGCGACTGGAAGGCGCGCCACAGCCCCGACGCGGTGGTCGTCATGTACGTCAACACCTCGGCCGAGGTCAAGGCCGAGACTGACTACTGCTGCACCTCCTCCAATGCGGTCAAGGTCGTCGAGCACATCCTGCGCGAGCACGGCCCCGACACCGAGATCCTCTTCGGCCCCGACATGTGGCTCGGCGCCTATGTCGAGCGCGAGACCGGCCACTCGATGCACGTCTGGCCCGGCGAGTGCCACGTCCACGCCGGCATCCGGCCCGACGACATCCGCGCCCAGCGCGCCGCCCACCCCGGCGCCGAGTTCCTCGTCCATCCCGAGTGCGGCTGCGTCACCCAGGTGATGGAGTTCGTCGCCGCCGGCGAAGTCGAGGAGGAGGGCGTGCACATGCTCTCCACCGGGCAGATGCTCGACTACGTCCAGCAGCGGCCCGACGGCGAGTACATCGTCGCCACCGAGAACGGCATGCTGCACCCGCTGCGGATGGCGGCGCCGGAGGCGAGCCTGATCGAGGCCAACCGGATGGCCTACTGCAAGTACATGAAGATGATCACCCTGCCGAAGCTGCGCGACGGCCTGCGCGAGATGAAGTTCGAGGTCAGTGTCCCGGCCGACATCGCCGAGCGGGCGAAGGTCCCGATCGAGCGCATGGTCGCGATCGGCTAGCGCCCCTCTCCAGATAAAGTCCTGGCATGGCGCAGGCCGCCCCCGAGGAGACGATCGATCGCGAGCAGCTGCGCGAGCTGGGGCAGCAGCTGCGGGTCGATTCCGTGCGCGCCGCCGCCGCCGCCGGCTCGGGCCACCCGACCTCGTCGATGTCGGCCGCCGACCTGATGGCGGTCCTCTTCGCCCGCTACCTGCGCTACGACTTCTCCGCCCCCGAGAACAAGGCGAACGACCACCTCGTCTTCTCCAAGGGCCACGCCTCGCCGCTCCTCTACAGCCTCTACAAGATGGCCGGGGCGATCGACGAGGAGGAGCTGCTCAGCTTCCGCGAGTTCGGCTCCCGCCTGCAGGGCCACCCGACGCCGGAGATCCCCTGGGTCGACGTGGCGACGGGGTCGCTCGGCCAGGGACTGCCGATCTCGATCGGGATCGCGCTCGCCGGCAAGCGGCTGGAAGCGGCGGACTACCGGGTATGGGTGCTCTGCGGCGACTCCGAGCTGGCCGAGGGCTCGATGTGGGAGGCCTTCGAGCACGCCGGTCACGCCGGACTCGACAACATGGTCGCGATCGTCGACGTCAACCGGCTCGGCCAGCGCGGGCCGACGATGCACGAGTGGGACACCTCCTCCTGGGCGGCGCGCGTCGCCGCCTGCGGCTGGGGCGTGCAGGAGATCGACGGCCACGACTTCGAGGCGGTCGACGCCGCTTACGCCAAGGCGATCGCCGCGGACCGGCCCGCCGCGATCTTCGCCCGCACCAAGAAGGGCTCGGGCGTCGCCGCGGTCGAGGACCAGCCCAACCAGCATGGCAAGCCGCTCGCCGATCCAGACGCGGCCGTCGAGGAGCTGGGCGGCGTGCGCTCGCACCGGGTAGAGGTGCAGGCGCCGCCCGAGGCGCGGCCGTTCGAGATCGAGGCGACGCCGGTCGAGCGGCCCGCCTACGAGGTCGGCGAGAAGGTCGCGACCCGCGGCGCCTACGGCGACGCGCTCACCTGGCTCGGCTCGATCGACGAGAGCGTTGTCGCCCTCGACGGCGAGGTCGGCAACTCGACCTACGCCGAGCGCTTCGCCGCGGCGCATCCCGACCGCTTCTTCGAGATGTACATCGCCGAGCAGCAGATGATTGCCGCCGGGGTCGGCCTGCAGACCCGCGGCTGGAAGCCCTTCGCCTCCTCCTTCGGTGCCTTCCTCAGCCGCGCCTACGACTTCGTCCGCATGGCGGCGGTCTCCGACGCCGACCTGAAGCTCTGCGGCTCGCACGTCGGCGTCTCGATCGGGCCCGACGGCCCCTCGCAGATGGCGCTGGAAGACATCGCCTCCCTGCGCGCCGTCTACGGCAGCGTCATCCTCTACCCGAGCGACGCCAACCAGGCCGTCGAGCTGCTCGACGCGATGCGCCGGCACCGCGGCATCAGCTACATGCGCACGACGCGCGAGGCGACGCCGGTGATCTACGGGCCGGAGGAGAGCTTCGAGATCGGCGGCAGCCACACGGTGCGCACGGGCGACGCCGACGACGTCACCCTGATCGCCGCGGGGATCACGCTGCACGAATCGCTTGCCGCGGCCGAGGAGCTGGCCGGCAGGGGAATCGCGGCGCGGGTGATCGACCTCTACTCGGTCAAGCCGGTCGACGCCGACGCCATCCTCGCTGCCGCGGCCGAGACTAAGGCGATCGTCACGGTCGAGGACCACTGGGCAGAGGGCGGGATCGGCGAGACGGTTGCCGGCGTCCTCGCCGAAGCGGGCGCGAGCACCCCGCTCGTCCGCCTCGCCGTCAGCGGCCGTCCCGGCAGCGGCCCCCCCGAGGCGCTCCTCGCCGCGGCCGGCATCGACGCCGAGCACATCGTCGCCGCGGCGGAGCGCGCGGCTCGGCGCGTCGGCGCACCTTGACTATGAGCGTTCGCTGACAATTCGCTAAGCTGCGGCACATTCTTCCTGGGCAGGGAGTTGCGCGCGATCGGGTGCGCAGGAGTCATTCTGGGCTTGCAGAAGGAGCCCCGCGACACATGGCCATCGGCAGACGAAAGAAGAGGCAGGGCAGCGAGCCGCAGGCGCCGCCCGCCCGCAACCGCAAGGGCGGCGCGCCGATCATCGAGATGCGCGACGTGACCAAGGTCTATCCCGGCGGCCACATGGCGCTCGACCGGGTCTCGCTGGCGATCGACCGCGGCGAGTTCGTCTTCCTCGTCGGCCCGACCGGCTGCGGCAAGTCGACCCTGATCAAGATGCTGATCCGCGAGCTGGAGGCGACCGACGGCAGCGTCCGCATCGCCGGCCGCGACATCGGCGCGATGGCGGAGAAGAAGATCCCGCAGCTGCGGCGCAACATCGGCACGGTCTTCCAGGACTTCAAGCTGCTGCCCGACCGCACCGTCTACGACAACGTCGCCTACGCGCTGCAGGTGCTCGGCGCCCACCGCGGCGAAATCCGCCGTCAGGTGCCGGAGATCCTGCGCCTGGTCGGCCTCTCGACCAAGCTGCACAGCTACCCCGACGAGCTCTCCGGCGGCGAGCAGCAGCGCGTCTCGATCGCCCGCGCCTTCGTCAACCATCCGCCGCTACTGCTCGCCGACGAGCCCAGCGGCAACCTCGACCCGGTCACCTCGATCGGCGTGATGCAGCTGCTTTACCGGATCAACAAGACCGGCACCACCGTGCTCGTCGTCACCCACGACCGCGAGATGGTCGACAACATGCGCCGCCGCGTGATCGAGCTCTACGAGGGCCGCGTCGTCCGCGACGAGGTCTCCGGCGGCTACACCGAGGAGTCGACGTCGGAGTTCGGCCTGCGCATGCGGGCCGAGATGGGCGTCGCCCCCGAGGGTCAGACCAACGGCCATACCAGCGAGTCGCTCTTCTGAGATGGCCGACCCCACGACCACGCACGCCTGGATGACGCACGTGGCACTGCGCATCTCTGCGTCCTCGGGTTTGCCTTTGCCTCCAGCAAAGGCTGCACCCTGCGTCCTTGATCTGCTTGACCACGCGCGTCCCCAGTCGCACGTGGCCATGAGGTCGGCCATCTAATGTCCCGACTGCTCTTCTTCACCCAGGAGGCTTTTCGCGCGCTGCGCCGCAACGGGGCGCCGAGCATGGCGGCGGTCGTCACCACGGTCGTCACCGTGATCCTGCTCGGCGTGCTGATCCCGATCTTCCAGACGACGCAGGCGAAGAGCGACCAGGTGCGCGACAGCCTCGAAACCCGAGTGGCGATCTACGACGACGCGACCAAGCCCGAAATCGCCAAGCTGGAAGATCAGCTGCTGGCGATCCCCCACGTCGCCTCGGTGCGGCTGATCAGCAAGGCGGAAGCGCTCGACGAACTGAGCCAGGACCTGGGCAAGGACAAGAGCGGCGAACTGCTCACCCAGCTGCACTCGAACCCGCTGCCGGCGAACTTCTCGGTCAAGGCCGACGACGCGAGCAACCTCGACTCGGTCGAAGCGGCGATCATGCCGCCGGGGCCGAACGGCAAGCCGAAGCCGATCTCGCCGATCGTCCAGGACCAGTTCAACCGCCAGGAAGACTCGAAGAAGATCGAGCAGGTGACGAGCGCGCTGAAGATCGTCCTCACCGTGATCACGGCGCTGCTGATCGTCGCTTCGCTGATGCTGGTAGGCAACACGATCCGCCTCTCGATCTACACCCGCCGCCGCGAGGTCGAGGTGATGCGCCTGGTCGGGGCGACCCGCTGGTTCATCCGCTGGCCGTTCATGATCGAGGGCGTCGTCGTCGGCTTCTTCGGCGGCCTGATCGCCATACTCATCCTGTGGCTGGGCAAGCTGACGATCGTCGACCCGCTGAGCGACAGCATCGGCTTCCTCGCCGCGCAGAACAGCTCGACCCTCTCCTTCCCCGCCCTGGTCGCGATCCTCTTCGCCGCCGCGGTGCTCGTCTCCGCGATCGGCTCCGGCGTCACCCTGCGCCGCTTCCTCAAGGTCTGAGCCAGAGGTGAGGGCAGCGCGGACGCTCGGTCTCGCGGCCGCGCTGGTCGCGATGCTCGCCGCCGGCCTCTGGATCGGCGGCCATCCGGCGAAGATGCCGCCGAGCCTGCGCGAAGTCTTCGTCGACGAATCGGCCGGACTGACCGCCGAGGCGAGCGAACTGATCGAGGACAACTACTACCGGCGGGTTTCCCAGGGCAACCTGACCGACTCCTCGCTGCAAGGCATGGTCCGCGGGCTGCGGCGTCGCTACGACGACCGCTTCTCCGACTACTTCTCGCCCCAGATGCTGACCCGCTTCAACGAGGAAATCGAGGGGCATTTCTCCGGGATCGGGCTGACGGTGAACGGCGTCGAGCGGGGGCTGCGGGTCGAAAGCGTCTTCAAGGGCTCGCCCGCCGAGAAGGCGGGGATCGGGGTCGGCGACACGATCGTCTCCGTCGACGGGCGCTCGCTCGCCGGCCTCGACCCGGACGCCGCCACGGCCCTGATCAAAGGACCGGAAGGGAGCGAGGTGACGATCGGGGTGCGCGGCGCGAGGGGCGGCAAGACGCGAGAGGAGCACCTCGTCAGGGCCCAGATCGCCGTGCCCGTGGTCAGCGCCAAGGTGGTCGAGGAGGGTGGCGAGAAGCTCAGCTACGCGCGCCTGACGACCTTCAGCGAAGGCGCTCACGGCGAGCTGCGGCGGGCGGTGAAGCGGCTGCAGCGACGCGGCGCCCAGGGGCTCGTGCTCGACCTGCGCGGCAACGGCGGCGGCCTGCTCGAGGAGGCGGTGCTGACCGCGAGCGTCTTCCTGCCGAAGGGAGAAACGGTGGTGTCGACCGACTCCCGTACCCAGGGCCATTCCATCTACGAAACCAGGGGCGGCAACCTGCCCGCGATGCCGGTCGTCGTCCTGATCGACCGCGGCACCGCCTCGGCGGCGGAGATCCTCGCCGCGGCGCTGGCCGACGACGCGGGTGCGAGGACCGTGGGCACGCGCTCCTACGGCAAGGGCGTCTTCCAGCAGGAGATCGACCTCTCCAACGGCGGCGCGCTGAAGCTGACCGTGGGCGAGTACTTCACCCCGGACGGAGCCAACCTCGCCGGCAAGGGGATCCACCCCGACGTGCCGGCTCGCGACCGGCCGGGCACGGCGAAGGACGAGGCGGCCGAAAAGGCGCTCAAGGTGCTTGCGGGCCAGTGAGTCGCCGCGACTGGCGCTATTACCGCGCGCGACAACGGGCCCGAGGAGGAGGGCGAGGCCGGGCCGAGCCGAAGACCGCCCGCGACGCGGTCGAGGCGCTGCTGCGCGAGGAGCTGGACGGGCGGGGCTTTCGCGCCGCGCTCGAGGTCGAAGCCACCGAGGCGGCCGCCGCGGCCGAGTCGCGCAGCGGTCCGCGGCGCGACCTGACCGAGCTGCCGGCCTTCACCGTCGACCCGGCGACGGCACGCGACTTCGACGACGCGGTCTCGGCCCGACGCGAGGGCGATGCGACAAGGCTCTGGGTCCACATCGCCGACGTTGCCGCGCACGTGCCACCCGGCTCGCCGCTCGATCGCGAGGCACGGCGGCGCGGCAACAGCACCTACGTGCCGGGGGCGGTCGAGCCGATGCTGCCGCGGGCGCTCAGCGAGGAGGCCTGCAGCCTCGCCCCCGGGGCCGAGCGGCTCGCGGTGACGACCGAGATCGAGCTTGGGCCGGACGGGCGTCCGCGCGGCGCCGTCTTCTACCGCAGTCGGATCCGCTCCGACGCGAGGCTCGACTACGACCAGCTCGATCTGGTCTTCGCCAACCGCGCGGAAGCGCCGCAAGCGGTTGCCGAGTCGCTCTCGGTCGCCCGCGAGGCCGCCACGGCGCTGGGCGGGCGGCACGCCGCGGCAAACCTCGACGTCGAGTCGTTCGAGCCCGAGTTCCGCTTCGACTCGGAGGGGCACGTGGTCGGCGCCCGCGGCGTCGAGCAGACCGAGTCGCACCGCCTGATCGAGCGCCTGATGATCCTCACCAACGAGCAGGTGGCGCAACTGCTGGAGCGCAAGCGGGTGCCGACGATCTACAGGGTCCACCCCCGCCCGGACCCGGCGCGGATCGAACGGCTGATCGAGCAGCTGCACGACCTCGAGATCCCGACGCCACCCCTGCGCGGCAGACCTGCGCCGAGCGAGGCGGCCGAGCTGGCGGCGGAGGCGAGCCGGCTGGCGGTAAGGGAGGCCGTCCGACGCGGGCACGGCCGGGCCGCATATACAACCCTCGTGCTGCGATCCCTCAAGCAGGCCGTCTACAGCGAGCGCAACAGCGGCCACGCCGGGCTCGGCAGCGACGCCTACTGCCACTTCACCTCGCCGATCCGGCGCTACCCGGACCTGGTCGTCCACCGCGCCCTGTTGGCGGCGCTGGGCGAGGGGGAGGAGGCGCCGAGCGCGGCGGACGCGCGCGAGGCCGCCTGGCACTGCAGCGAGCGCGAGCGCGACTCGATGCGGATCGAGCGGCGGGGCGACGATGTCTGCGCCGCCTTCCTGCTCGAGCGCGAGCTGCGCGAGCGCGGCGCCGAGACGGCGTTCGAGGGCGAGGTTTCCGGGCTGATTCGGGCCGGCGCCTTCGTCGGCTTCGGCGGCGAGCTCGGCGACGTCTACGAGGGCTTCCTGCCCGCTCGCCGTCTCGGCGGCGCCGAGCGCTTCGAGCTGAGCGAGGCCGAGACCGCCCTGGTCGGGGTCGATTCAGGGCGCAAGCTGCGCCTGGGCGACCCGATATCCGTCCAGGTGGGCGGGGTCGAAGCGCTGCGCGGCCGGGCCGAGTTGGAGCCCGCAGGAGACTGAACGATGGCGAAGAAGGGCAAGAAACGCGCCCCGGCGTCCGGCGACGTCGCCACCAATCGCCGCGCCAGGCATAAATTCGAGCTGGTCGAGAAGCTCGAGGCCGGGATCGTCCTGCGCGGCTCCGAGGTCAAGTCGCTGCGCAACGGCAAGGCGCAGATGGCCGACGCCTACGCGCTGGTCGACGACGGCGAGGTCTGGCTGCGCAACCTCCATATCCCGCCCTATGAGCCGGCCAGCCGCGAGAACCACGAGCCGGAGAGGCCGCGCAAGCTGCTCCTCCACAGGGCGGAGATAGAGCGTTTGGTCGGCAAGACCGCCGAGCGTGGGCTGACCCTGATCCCGACCAGGATCTACTTCAAGGGCCCGCGGGCGAAGGTCGAGCTGGCGCTCGCCCGGGGCAAGGAGGGGCGCGATCGTCGTCGTGAGATCGCGGCACGCGACGTGCGTCGGGAGGTCGAGCGCGAATTCAAGGGCAGAATGAGGTAGCTTCGGGGCCCCAGCATGATCTTGGCCAACTTCGTCAGCGACCATGTCGAGTATCTCGTCGCCGGGCTGGCGGTGGCGATCCTGCTTCTGCTGCTCGTGATCAGCGTCTCCCAGCGGCGCAGCAAGGCGAAGGAGCAGAAGAAAGCAGGCCCGACCGGGCCCCCTCCGGCGACGCCCGCGCCGGCGTCGCCGAAGGCGAGCGCGTCGACTCCGCCGCCGGGTGCCGGTCCGCCGACGAGCGCGAAGGAGAAGCGCAGGCTGGCGCGCGAACAGCAGCGCGCGGCCCGCAGCGAACACCGCAAGCGCCGCGGCGAAGAGGCGAAGCGGCGTCGCGAAGAACGGGCGAAGAGCCGCGCGGAGCGCCAGAAGCCCCCCCGCGCCGGTCGCTCCGGGCGCCGAGCCAAGAAGGAGGCCGCCAAGGCCGAGCGCGAGCTGGCCGCCGCGCGGGCGGCGCAGGAGAAGGCGCTCTACGAGCAGCAGCAAGCCGGATCGGCGCCGCAGGCGCAGACGGCCGCCCCCGCGCAACCCGCCGTGCCGCCACCGCCGATCCCGCCCACGCCCGCCGGCGCCGCTCCTCCACCGCGGGCTGCCGCGCCGCCGCCTCCCGCCCCGCCTCAGGCCGGGACGATGCCGCCGCCCCCGCCGGCG
>Ga0075433_10001484_pt1 | contig 17325 bp, 15 predicted proteins | sample RhiMethybrSRZTD2_FD_75299 | JGI IMG/M metagenome (GOLD analysis project Ga0075433, IMG submission 75299) | Populus rhizosphere microbial communities from Tennessee, USA - Rhizosphere MetaG P. TD hybrid SRZTD2 | ecosystem: Host-associated > Plants > Roots > Rhizosphere > Soil | place: USA... | reverse complement strand
TGATGCGTGATGCGCCCTTCGGCCTAGACTTCGATGCGCTCGGCTCCGCAGTAGATGTTGAACTGGTCGGAGTGGAGGAATCCGACGAGCGTCATCCCCGACTCCGCCGCGAACTCCACCGCCAGGCTCGAAGGGGCCGAGACGGCGCAGACGATGGGGATGCCCGCCATGAGGGCCTTCTGCATGATCTCGAAGCTGGCGCGCCCGCTCACGAGCAGGATATGGCGGTCGAGCGGCAGCTTGCGATCCAGGAACATCCGGCCGATCACCTTGTCCGTCGCGTTGTGGCGCCCAATGTCCTCGCGCAGGACGACGAGCGAGCCGTGCAGGTCGAAGAGGCCCGCGGCATGGAGGCCGCCCGTCCGGTCGAAGACCGTCTGCGCGCTCCGCATCGACGTGCCGAGCCGGTAGAAGACGTCGAGCTTGACCCGGAACTTCCCGTTGAGCGGCTTCGCGTCGGTCCGGATGTTCTCGATCGCCGCCTTGCCGCAGATGCCGCACGAACTGGTGGAGTAGAAGTTGCGCTTCAGCCGCTCGAGGTCCAGCTTCACGCCGGTCGCGGGCGTCACCTCGATCACGTTGCGCAGGTCCGGGTGCTTCTCCTCGCCGCAGTACCGGATGGCGCCGATCTCCTCGGGCGACTTCAGGATGCCCTCGGTGCGGAGGAAGCCGGCGGCGAGGTCGAAGTCGTCCCCCGGCGTCCGCATCGTGACGGCGACCGGCTCGCCGCTGATCCGGATCTCGAGGGGCTCTTCGACCGCCAGCTCGTCGGGGGCCTCGCGGTGCAGAACGCCGCGCACGAATTTCTTGGTGTCGTGCTTGGCGATCCTGGGCGAGACCATGCGGGCCCCTATTCGATGATCCGGACCTTCGGCGCCGTCCGTTGGACCTTGCGCGCCTTGCCGTGCCCGTTGCCCCGGCCGTTGCCCTTCGCGGCGGGCCGTGAAGGATGCGCTTCGCTTCCCTTCGCGGCCGTCACGAGGGAGAGCGCCACGGTCGAGACCTTGTACTCCGGGCATTTCGAGAGGTCGTCCGCGGAGCTCGAGAGCAGCGTGTTCAGGTTCAGCTCGGGGAAATGGAACGTCGTGAAGACGGTCCCCGGGGGGACGCGGTCGCTGATCACCACGGGCAGGGTCACCTGGGCACGCGGGCTCTTCAGGAGCGCAATGTCGCCCGTTTTCATCCCCAGCTCCGCCGCGTCGTCGGCGTGGATCTCGAGCACGTCGGTGTCGACGAAGTCCAAGAGGCGCGAGTGGCGCGTCTGGGCCCCGCAGTTGTAGTGATGGAGAACGCGCCCGGTCACGAGCGTGAACGGGTAATCCTCGGTCGGCTCCTCGGTCGGCGGCATGTACTCCACCGGGACGAACTTCGCCTTTCCGCGGGGAAATTTTTCGGTGTGCATGACGACCGTGCCGGGATGGCCCGCCTCGGGCACCGGCCACTGGAGCCCGAACCCCTCGTCCAGTTTTTCGTAGCTGACCCCCTTCATGGCCGGGGTCTGGAGCGCGATCTCATCCATGATCTGCGACGGGTGCTCGTACGACATCGGCGTGCCCATCGCGGTGGCGACTTCGCAGATCGCCTCCCAGTCCGACTTGATCCCCGCCGGCGGTTCCACGACCTTGCGCACCCTCTGGATGCGCCGCTCGCCGTTCGTGAAGGTCCCGTCCTTCTCAACGAAGCTCGCCCCCGGCAGGACCAGGTGGGCGTACTTCGCGGTCTCGTTGAAGAAGAGGTCGTGCACGACGAGGAAGTCGAGCTTCGAGAGGGCGGCGCGGACCTTGTTCAGGTTCGGATCGGTCTGGGCCACGTCGTAGCCGATGATCCACGCCCCTTTGAGCCGGCCGTCGAGCGCGGCGTCCCACATCTCGGGGAGCTTCCACCCCTTGCGCTGGGGCAGCGGGTGGCCGGTGATCTCCTCGAAGAGCGAGCGCACCTTCGGATCGTCGAGCTTCTGGTAGCTGGTGTAGTAGACCGGCACCGAGCCCACGTCGCAGGAACCCTGGACGTTGTTCTGGCCGCGCAGCGGGTTGATGCCCGTCCCCGGCCGCCCGATGTTCCCCGTGAGCGCGGCCAGGTTGCACATCGTCATGATGCCGTACGAGCCCCAGCGGTGCTCGCTGACCCCCAGGCCGTGGCAGGACATCGAGGCGCCGCTCGTCGCGTAGAGCCGCGCCGCCTTCCGGAGAAGGTCCGGCGGCACCCCCGAGATCTCCTCGACCTTCTCGGGCGTGTACTTCTTCATCAACTCCACCCAGGCCTCGAAGTTCTCGGTGCGGGCGCGGATGAAGTCCTCGTCGTAGAGGCCTTCCTCGAGGATGACGTTCGCCATCCCGTTGAAGACCGCGACGTTCGTGCCGGCCCGGAGCTGGAGGTGGACATCGGCGTACCGGCAGAGCTCGATCTTCCGCGGATCGATGACGATGAGCTTCGCGCCCCGGCGGACGGCCCGCTTGATCCGGGCGCCCGTCACGGGATGGCCCTCGGTCGGGTTGGACCCGATGATCATGAGGAGCTTCGCCTGGTCGATGTCCTTGAGCGAGTTCGTGGCGGCCCAGGTGCCGAAGACCTCCATCATGCCGCTGACGGTCGCGCTGTGGCAGACGCGCGCGCAATTGTCGACGTTGTTCGTGCCGACGACGGCGCGCATGAAGCGCGACATCAGGTAGTTTTCCTCGTTCGTGCCGCGCGCCGAGCTGATCCCCGCGAGGGCATCGGGGCCGTGCTTCTCGCGGATCTCGGAGAACTTGTCCGCGATCATCTTGATGGCGGCGTCCCAGGAGATGGGCTCCCAGTCGTCCCCCTTGCGGACCATCGGGGCGCGGAGCCGCTCCTTCGCGTAGATGTAGTCCCAGCCGAAACGGCCCTTGACGCAGGCGTGACCCCAGTTGACCGGGCTCGCCTCGACCGGACGCATGGTGACGATCCGGCCTCCGCTCATCCCCACGTCGAAATTGCAGCCGACGCCGCAGTACGCGCACGTCGTCCGGCTGACGTACGTCGGCTTGCCATGCGCCGCGACCGCCTTCTCGAAAAGGGCGTCGGTCGGGCATTCCTTGACGCACGCGCCGCACGAAACGCAGTTGGAGGCCGCGAAGCCCACATCGTTGCCCGCGACGACGCTCGAGGCGAAGCCGCGACCGAGCATCGAGATCGCGAAGGTGCCCTGGATCTCGTCGCAGGCGCGGACGCACCGGGCGCAGGCGATGCACTTGTTCGGATTGAACGAGAAGAAGGGATTGGAGTCGTCGATCTCGTATTTCCGCTTCGCCGCCGCGCGGTAGCGAATCTTGTCCAGGCCGAATCGCTTCGCGTACGTCTGGAGCTGCTCGGCGGCTTCGCCGGGACCTTCGCCCTGCTCCGACAGGTAGAGCTCGACGATGTTCCGGCGGTGGTGATTCGTCTTCTCGCCGTTTGTTTTCACCACCATGCCGTCGCGGACGGGCGTGGTGCAGGAGGCGGGGAAGCCGCGGACGCCCTCGACCTCGCAGACGCAGAGCCGGCAGGAGCCGTAGGGCTTGAGGGCCGACGACGCGCAGAGGTACGGGATGTCGATGCCGGCGCGCTTCGCGACGGTCCAGATCGATTCGCCGGGCTGCGCCTCGAGGGTTTTCCCGTCGATGGTGACCGTGACCTGGCCGTTGTTCCCCATGCGCGGGTCCATTCTATCGCTTTGCCGGCTTCCGCTCGAATTCCTTCGGGAAGTACTGGAGGGCCGTCAGCACCGGGAAGGGGGCGAGCCCGCCGAGGGCGCACAGGCTCGTCATCTTCATGGTGTCGCTGAGGTCGCGCAGCGTCTCGAGATCCTCCGGCCGTCCCTTGCCGTCGCGGATCTGTTCGAGGATTTCCCGGGCGCGGGAAGATCCCACGCGGCACGGCGTGCACTTGCCGCACGATTCCTCGGCCGTGAACTCCATGAAGTGGCGCGCGAGGTCCACCATGTCGGTCTCGTGGTCGAAGACGACGATCCCGCCGTGGCCGAGGATCCCTCCCGCTTTCGCGAACTCGTCGAAGCAGATCGGCGTCTTCAGGAGTTTCTCGGGGAAGATCGAGCCCAGCGGTCCGCCGACCTGCACCGCCTTGAATTTCGATCCCTTGGGGAGTCCCCCGCCGAAATCGTGGATGACTTCCTCGAGCGTGATGCCGAAGGGGACCTCGACCAGGCCCCCTTGCTTGATGCACCCCGCGAGCTGCAGCGGCATGGTTCCCTTGCTCTTCTCCGTGCCCATGGAGGCGTGCCACGCGGCGCCGCGGTCGAGAACGTCGGGCACCGTCGCGAAGGTGATGACGTTGTTGACGACGGTGGGTTTCCTGTAGAGCCCCTCGACGGCCGGGAAGGGAGGCTTGGGCCGGACCATCCCGCGCTTGCCCTCGAGGCTTTCCAGGAGGGCCGTCTCTTCGCCGCAGATGTACGCCCCCGCGCCGACGAAGACCTCGAGCTCGAACACGAAGTCGGTGCCCTGGATCTTGTGGCCGAGCCAGCCCGCCTCGGTGGCCCGGGCGATCGCCGACCTGAGCTTCCGGATGCCGTGCGGATACTCGCTGCGGGCGTAGATGTACCCCTTGGTCGCTCCGACCGCGCGCGCGCAGATCGCCATCCCCTCGATCAGCCGGTACGGTTCCCCCTCCATGATCATGCGGTCGGAGAAGGTCCCGGGATCGCCCTCGTCGGCGTTGGCCACGACGTACTTCTGATCCGCCGGCGCGTCCTTCGTGGTCTGCCATTTTACGCCCGCCGGGAAGGCGGCGCCGCCGCGGCCGCGCAGGGCCGAGGCTTTCACTTCGTCGATGATTTTCTGCGGATCCATGTCGAGCGCCTTCGCCAGGCCGCGGAATCCGCCGTGGATCTTGTAATCCTCGAGCGAGAGCGGGTCGATGATCCCCGCCCGGGCGAAGGTGAATCGCGTCTGCTTCGCGAGGAACGGAAGCTTCTCAACGGGCTTCGCGCCCTTCCCCGCGAGGATTTTCGCGGCATCCTTCTCGGTCGCGTTGGCCCACCCGACGCGCCCCCCGGCTCCTTCGGTCTCCACGAGGGGCTCGAGGTAAAAGGCGCCGCGGCTCGAGGTCCGGACGACCATCGCGCCCTTCTTGGACAAGGCCTGGGCGACCTTTTCCGCCCCCGCCGCCAGGGCGCAGACATCGTTGGAGACGTAGTAGCGCGCGCCCATCTACTTGAGGCCTTTCAGGTGATTCGCGACCGTCGCGGGGGTGAAGCGCCCGACGACCTCGCCATCGATCATCATCGAGGGCGAAAGCGCGCAGTTGCCGAGGCAGTAGACTTTTTCCAGCGTGATGCGGCCGTCCTTCGTCGTTTCGCCGAGTCCGCACTTCAGTTTTTTCTCGAGGACCCCGAGCGATTTCTCGGCCTTCATCGCGATGCAGGAATCGCCCAGGCAGAACCGCACCATGTGGCGCCCCGGCGGCTCCGTACGGAGGTCGTGGTAGAAGCTGAGGACGCCGTGGACGTCGGAATCGGTGACGCCGAGCGCGTGGGCGATGAGGGGAACCTGGGCGGGATCGACGTACCCGAATCCGGCCTGCACCGCCTGGAGCGCGGCAAGGATGTTGGGCGGATCGGTCCTGACCTTCTCGAGGACGCTCTGGAGCTGGGCCACCGCTTCCTCCGCGGATCGGGAATCCGATATTACCAGCGCGCGTCGACCTCGGCGACGGATTTCAAGGGGCCGCCGTCCCAGCGAGCCATTCCCAATCTCGACGATGCGGACCCCCGCAAGTTGGGTTAACGCCTGGACCTCGCGGCCGTTCTATTGGGATGTGGAGGGGCCCTTCGTGAACTCAAAATCGGCAAAGACCTTGGGCTTGTCGGCCGCGAGCCTCGCGTTGGCCGCGGTGTGTCTTGCCGGACCGGCCCACCCGCAGGATCCGCCGGCGGCCACCCCCTGGACCCGGCTCGACACGCTCCCTTCCTCGAGGAAGCAGGACGACATCTTCTTCGTCGACCCCGACGTCGGCTGGTACGTGAATGGGAGCGGGAAGATCTACCAGACCCGGAATGGCGGCGCGTCCTGGAAGGAACAACTGAGCCGGCCCGGGACCTTCTTCCGGTGCATCGGCTTCCTGGATGAAAAACACGGATTCGCGGGGAACCTGGGTCCCGATTACTATCCGGGGGTCACGGACGACAACCCCCTTTACGAAACCCGGGACGGCGGGGATACCTGGAGCGTCGTCAAGGTGGGCGCGGCGTCGATCAAGGGTCTCTGCGCCATCGACATCGTGACCGGCAACAAGCACGGCACGAGCGGCAAGGATGCCAAACCGGTCATCTACGCCGGCGGGCGCGTGGGAGGCCCGGCCGCCCTGATCAAGTCCGTCGACCGCGGCAAGACCTGGGAGTCCCTGGACCCGGGAGCCGACTGCGGCATGATCCTCGATGTGAAGTTCTTCGATTCCGACAATGGGTTTCTCTGCGCCTCGACCAGCGCGGATCTCCGGAAATCCAACGCGCTGATCCTCGCGACCGCGGACGGAGGAAAAACCTGGAGCGCGCGGTACCGATCCTCCAGACCCTACGAACTCACCTGGAAAATCTCGTTTCCCTCGCGCGACGTCGGCTACGTGACCCTCCAGAGCTACGATCCGAGTCCGGAGGTGTCCCGGCGGTTCGTGCTCAAGACCGTCGACGGGGGCAAGACGTGGAACGAGCTCGCGCTCGTGGACGACCACGCCTGCCGGGAGTTCGGCGTGGGCTTCCTCGATGAAAACACCGGCTGGGTGGGGACCGGAAACCAGGGGTACGAGACGAGGGACGGCGGCAAGACCTGGAAACCCGTGGCGATGGGACATGCCATCAACAAGATCCGGTTCATCCGTTCCACCGGCGGCACCGTCGCCTACGCGATCGGCATCGAGGTGCTGAAGATGACGCTGCCTCCCGACAAGAAGGGCCGATAGGAGCCGATTCCCCGCCAACCCCGTCCACTCCGTGCAGGCTCGCGCCGGAGTCGGCCACCTCAGCGGAAACGTGCCCCGGAGCTGGACGGGACTCAGCGCGTCGCCTGCTTCAGGAGCGCCTCGAAGGCGTCCTCGCGGATGTCGGAGGGCTTGAAGACCTTGATGTGGCGGACGAATCGCCCCTCCCCCTTGAGAAGTCCATCGGGGTCCCTCAAGGCCGCGCCCGCGAAGAAGCCGAACTGCACGTAGTCCGATTCCGTGTGGACGTACGAAACGGGGGCCTTCCCCTTCAGCCAGCACCCGTTGCCCCATTTCACGGACTCCTGGAGCTGCGGGGCGGCGCGGCTCACAAACTTGCGGAGCGCACGGATGATCGATTGATGCTTCGGCGCCTGGTCCGCCAGGTACGCGTCGAAGGTCGCGTATTTTTTCATCTTCATGCTTTGGTGGCCTCCCTTGGGTCGAAAGCGTACCAAACCCGGCGCGCTCATTCTCCCGCGGGCGAAATGTTCCCCACGGAACGGCGGGTCGGTAACATGGCGGCCGGCCGCAGGAGACAAACGAGCGATGTCATTTCTCCGCCATGTTCCCCCGATGGGAATTTACGAGACGCTCTACGCGTTCCGGGACGCGTTCGGAAAGTACATGGGCGACCCCGGCACCCATCCGTGGAGCCAAGGGTTCCCCAGGACGGTCCAGCTTCCCGGCGGCCCGACGATTCCGACTTCCGTCGACGTGACTTCCGACCACCTCAAGTACCCCAAGGCCTGGGGGATGCCCGCCCTTCGCGAGGCGATCGCCGCGTACTACCGGCGGCACTACGGGACCGATGTCACGTACGAGAACGTGATGATCTTCGCCGGCGGGCGGCCGGCCATCGCGGCCGTACTCCTCTTCCTGGAGCCGGACGTCCGGATCCGGGTCGCCTCCACCGAGTACACGCCCTACTTTGACCTGCTTCGATTGCTCGGCCGGCCCTTCGACGCGGTGGCCAGCGGCACCGAAAACCGATTCGCACCGGCGGTCGACGAGCTCACGCGGGCGGAATCCAACAAGCGCCACCTGCTCCTGATGAGCAATCCCTGCAATCCGACGGGAGTCACCCGCCACGGCGGCGACCTCGAGCGCATCGTGACGGCCGCAAGGGCTGGGAAAATCGGACTCCTCATCGACGAGGCGTACGAACTCTTCCACGAAGAACCGGTGAGCTCGCTCCAGTACGTCCGCAACATCGACGAATCGGACATCTTCGTCATCGGGGCGGCCACGAAGGGACTGCAGTCCCCGGGCATCCGCATCGGCTGGGTCGTGGCATCGCGGCGGAACGTCGAAATCCTCGGGAATTTCTCGTCATTCGGAATGGGAGGCGTCTCGCATCCGTCCCAGTGTTTCGCCCTCGAGTTGCTGGGCGAGGAACGGATCGCCCTCGCCCGCCGCGCGGTCCCCGCCTTCTATCGAAGCCAGCGGGATCGGTACGGAGAGGCGTTCCGGCGGCTCGGCCTCGAGCTCTTCACCGGCGACGGCGGGTTCTACCACTGGTGCCGGCTTCCCGGCGGGATGAAAGCGGACGACTTGAATCGACGGCTCTTCAAGGAAGGGGCGGCGATCCTCAAGGGGACCGACTGCGACATGCTCCGCCGCGGCGACGCGTCGCCGCTCGCCACGTTCTTCCGCTTCTCGTTCGGACCGCTCGACCCGGAGGTCTTCGATTCGGACATCGCGATCCTGCGGAGGGCGCTGGGATCGCCCTGATCAGGACCGTCCCATCACTTCCGGACCGCCGCGAGAATCGATTCCGCCGCCACCCGCCCCGTCTCCGCCCCGCCGTTCATGAAGCCCTGGAAATCGAGGCTGCAATGCTCCCCGGCGAAGAGCAGCCGCCCCACCGGCTTGATCTCCGCGCCCGCGATCGTCGTCCATTGCCCGGGCCTGTAGCAGGCGTAGCCGGCCAGGGCGTGCGGATACGCGGGCCACAGGAAGCGCGCGTTCCTGCCGCTCAATGAGGCGGTGACGCCCGGGAAGACCTTCTCGACGCCCGGGATCAGCCGCGCGACCTGTTCATCGGCGGTCCCCTTTCCCAGTTCGGTGACGCGCCGGCCCCCCTGGAAAATCGTCAGCCCCGCGGCTTCGCCCGCCTGGCACATGCTGTTGTCCCAGGCCATCTGGAAGGGTTCGTCGGAGAAGCAATCACCGCGGAATCCCCGGTCGTTCCAGGGGCGCCGCCGTACGCCCGCCAGGAGCTTGGAGCTGTTCCCGTATCCGAGTTCGGCGATGGCCTTCCGCTTGAAGGCGGGAAGTTCGACGCGAAGATCCACGGATCGGAGCGTCGTGAAGGGCAGCGCGAGAAGGACGTAATCGGCGTCGACGTCGACCGAGCTTCCTTGCGGACTCCGGAAGGCGAGCGAATAGCCCTCCCCCTTCGACCGGACCGACTCGAGACGCCGCTCGAGGTGGATGTCGGGTTCCAGCCGGCGCGCGAGCTCGGTGCAGACCCTCATGTTGCCGCCGCTGACCTTGTATCGCTCGTCGCTCTCCCCGAACGGTTCGAATTTGTCCGTCGCTTCCGCCGTGATCATGAGCAGGAGGTTCAGGCAGGACTGTTCGTCCGCTTCCACGCCGTACTCGGTGACGAACGCGGTTTCGATCAAGCGCCGAAACCAGCCGGCGATCCCGAGGCCGTCGAGGTACTGCGCGATGGACGTGCGATCGAGCGGCCCGGCCCGTCCCGGGTTCTCGAAGGTGACGGAGTCGCCCACCGCGGCCATGTCGGCCTTGATCCGGGGCACGAAGGGTCGGAAGGCGACGACGGCCTCGGTCTCGGTGACGATCCGCCCGCCGAAATAATAGGCGTCCTCGACGTACCGGCGATTCGCGGCATCCACGTCCCAGAGTTCCAGTCCGAACTCCTTGCACAGGGCGAGCAGGTCGGCGTGGTTGCTGTCGATGAACTCCCCTCCGAGCTCGGTGACCAGCCCGGGCGCCAGGAGGTCCTTCGCCGAGTACATCCTCCCGCCGGCGCGCGGGCTCGATTCGTACACCTGCGCGGAGACTCCCTGTTTCTGGAGCTGGTAGGCGGCGTTCAAGCCGGCGATGCCGGCTCCCACGATCGCGATGCGCGGGGCCGGAAGGCGATCCGGAGTTCGATCCCGGCTTCCGCACGAGGAAAGGAGGCTTCCGCCGGCGAGCGCCGTCGCGGAGAGCAGCGCGGACCTTTTCAGGAACTCGCGGCGGGACTCGAGGAGCTCATCGGCGGGCGCGTCCGTGGAGAGGGAGAGCCGCAGGGCGCGGCGGATCTTTCGAAAGAGTTCGGTGCGAGCGCCCGAGGCCACGGCGTGTCCTCCCTTGTGAGCGAAGGACAAGGTTCGGCAACGGCGCGCGATCCGTCAAGGAGGGAGACGCGAATCTCAGGAAGACGGAGGCCTTCGTCCTGGGCGCCTCAGGGCATCTTCTTCGTCGAGGCCCATCCGTCCGCCGCGGGACGCAGCGACTGCCCCTTGAGTTCGCCCTTCTCGTCGTTCGCCCGTTCCTTGACCCACGACGCGGGCGACAGGAGCACGCCCCCTGCGACGAAAACGGTCAGCTGGCCCGATTGGCGGAAGTTGCAGAGCGTCAAGGCCGACTTCGGCGCCGTCACGGGCTCGAGCTTGTACCCGGCCTTATCCAGCACCCAAGCGAGATCCCACCCGGACTTCGTGTGCAGACTGTCCCGCGCGATAAGCGCCGAGAGAACCGCCAGGTCCGAGAGATTCGCGAGGTCCGCGAACGCGGGAATGGCGCGCGAGACCTCCTCGAAATAGCGGCTGAGATCGCGCGTGAAGTACTTCGCGGCCGGAGAGATCTCTCCCTCCTTCGCATCCTGCTTCTCCACGGAATAGAGCGACGACTCCACCTTCAGCGAAGTCCCCCGGAGTTCGTACGCCATCCCGTCCGGCGAAATCCCCATCGGATCGTACGCGCACTGGAACGCGAACCGGTGCGGCTTGTGCGCCGACGTCGAGAGCGACATGTAGCTCTTCACCTTGGGCGTGGGCGATTCGATGAGGCCCAGGCCGAACATCTTCAACAGGTAATCCGCCTCGATGCATACGCACGCGAAGCGGTTGTCCGGCTCCAGGCCGATGTACTTCACCGGCTGGGGACCGCCCGCCTCCGCGATGAGGTCGGAGGCCTTCCGGTTGCCGATCGTCGCCGCCTTCGGTCCGACCTCTTTCGTTTTCTTGGTGATGCGGTCGGCGATTTCCTGCGGCACCTCGAGCGTGCACCCCAGCGCGCCGGCCGTCCCCCCCGGGCCGACATGCCTCAGCGCCGTCACGAGATCGTCCAGGTGAAGCACCGGGCGGCCGGTGTAGCGGCCCAGCGGGCGGTACGCGACGTCGACGTCGAAAGGCTCCGCGGGTCCCGCGATGACGACGTCCTTTTCCTCGGGATAAACGAAGACGTACTTGAGCCGGACCATGCCGCCGAGGAACCGGACTTCGGGCGGGAGCGGCTCGCCCTTCTCCTGGTGCTTGCGGGCTTCCGCGAAAATGCGCGGGAGCGAGATGTAGACGAGCTTGTCGTCCTTCGGCAGCTTGGCGGCCTTCGCCCGCAGCGCTTCCAGCCGTTCGTCCGGCTTGCCCGTGGAGCGCAGGACGCCTTCCGCGTCGATGTAGACCCCGAGGAGGGGCGTCACTTGCTGGGGCGGCGCCGCGGCGCACGCCAGCACGGCCACCGCGGCCGCCAGGATTCGAAGACGGGTCATGGGTCCACCTCCCACTACAGAGTCACGATTGTACTACGACGCGGGGCCGTCATTTACTCCGAGGCCTTCAACCAGGCGAGGAATTCCGTCTCGAGGGCGGGGATCTTGAGGCCGAGCGCTTTCTCAAGGGTGTCGAGCGAACTGTTGCCCAGGTAGTACTCCCGCACGAACGTCAGGAAGGCGTCCCGGCGCTTTCCGCCCTGCCCCTCCATCAGGTACCGCGTCAGTTCGCCGGCCAGCGCGTAGTTGGGGCCCGAGTTTTTTCCAAACGCGGTCTGGTCGTAGCCCAGGAATTCGCGCATCGGCGGAGGCGAGAGGTCGGCCCGATGGCGCAGGCCCCGGAAGAGGGGCTTGCCCTCCTCGAATTTCAAGCCGCCGAAGTAGACGGCGAGCCCCTCCATGACCCAGTAGTTGTCCGGACTGTCGCTTCGGACGTCCGCCTGCTGCAGGAGCGACCAGGTCTCGTGCCCCATGCCGTTGTGCGCCAGCTGGTGGGCCAGTTCGTGGAGCAACGTGTTCTCGTCCCCGGCGTGCAGGTACGCGATATTGGCGACGGGATTGAAAAACCCGACCATCCAGCCGGAGACTCCGGCCATCTTGGACCGGACGGCCTCCACGTCCGAGGGGTCGGCGAAGATGTAGAGTCCCACGCGATACTCGGGCGCCTTCATGCGGCTGCCGAGCGTCTCGAAGAAGACCGTACGCGCCTTTTCAAGAAGTTCCAGCGTTCGGGCCCCTTCGCGGCTGCCCATCGTCGTCCGGATGAGGAAATGGGGGGAGCGGATCACCCAGGCGCGGTCCCACGACCGGTGGTCTTCGTCCTTCGCGGACTGGTCTTCGGTGTACTCGACCGCCTGGCGGGCCTGCTCCGCTTCGGATTTTGGAACCCATCCGAAGGCCTCGACTTTTTCTTCGCCGCGCTTCGCCCGGGCTTCGGGTTGATCGAGGTAGAACTGGACCGTCTTGTCGAGCCATTCCGCGGCTTCCTTCTTCAGGTTCGCCTTGTCGGCCGCGCGGTGAATTCTCCACGCCCGGGACCCGAGTTCCTTGAAGTACTCCTGCAGCTTCTCGCGGTACTTCGCCCACTTCTCGGGGTCGATCTCGTTCGGCTTCTCCTTCCAGTCGCCCCGCAGCCTCGCCTGCGCCTTGGCTTTGAAGGGATGGCCGGGCCCCGCGTTGAGGACGATGAACTGGTAGTGGCTCCGGGCTTCGCGGACGAATCCATTCGCCTTGCACCAGTCGGCGAGCGAGAGCCGGCGATCCCAGAGGTACTCCGAGAGGTTCAGGAGCGCCTCGTTGTACGCGGTCCTGTCTTGAGCATGGACCCGCGCAGGGGCCACGGCGGCGATCGCCGCCAGGGTGATCAGGAACCTCGATAGAAATCTCATCACGGGTCTCTTGTTAGTACGCCGCGTAGCGGCCCCGGACTCGCTTGTTATGTTAGTGGAGAATGGACGAACCGGGGATACCCACCTCGGACGGCCCGGAAAAACCAGGGAGCGACCGTGCGATTCCGCGTGATGACGTACAACATCCACAAGTGCATCGGCGGCAAGGACCGGCGCTACGATCCGGGTCGAATCCGGGAGGTGATTTCCCACTACGACCCCGACCTGGTGCTGCTCCAGGAAGTGGATGAAGGGGCGCGGCGATCCTCGGGCCACCGGCAGGTTGACGTCCTGGGGGACCTCCTCCGCCTGCGCCATCGCACCTTCTTTCCCAACATCCGGGTCTGGGGCGGAGGGCACTACGGGAACGCGATCCTCAGCCGCTACGCCATCACGGAGTCGCGCAACATCGACGTCAGCGTGCCCCTGACAAAGCGCCGGAGCGTGCTCCATGCGCGCATCCGGGTCCGCCCCTCCTCGGGGGGCCGGTCGAGAACGTTGCACGTCTTCAATCTTCACCTCGGGCTGGCGCAGGTCCTGAGGCGGTTGCAGCTTCGCCGGTTCCTGGAGAGCCATCCGTTCGTCACGTTGCATCACCGCACGCCGGTGATCGTCGGGGGGGACTTCAACGACGTCTGGGGCACGCTGGGAACCCGGCACCTGCGGCCCTTTGGATTCCGGACCGCCGAGCGGCGCGTCGCGACGTTTCCCGCCTCCTCGCCCAGGCTGGCGCTGGACTCCGTCTACATGCTGGGCGACATCGACCTCGTCGATCTCAGCCGCTCGAAGCTCGACTTGGCATGCGAGGCGTCCGATCACCTGCCGCTCATCGCCGACACGGTGCTGAAGAACTGAGTCGGCGGGGCTACTTCAAGAAACCGCGTCACATCCACCCCTGCCGTGAATCAAGACCATTGGAGAAGGGTGACGCTCTGAAGCAGATTGCGAGGTGGCCATGCGCTTCATGATGGGCGGATTGATCGTCCTGCTGGGCGTCCTGCTCCTGGTGTACGGCTTGGACGCCTCCGATTCTCTCTATTCAAAGATCTCCCGGCTCTTCACGGGGTCGCCCACGGACAAGTCGCTTTGGCTCCTGATCGGCGGGGTTCTGGCGCTCGTGGTGGGCCTGTCGATGGCATCCTCGCGGGGGCACCATCATCATCGGACACAGTAGGCCCGACCTTCGACGTCAATGGGCGTACCGGTAATAGGTCTCGAGGGTGAGCGTGTTGAGAGCGACCGCGTAAACCCGGCCGCCTTCGAAGCCCCAGCGATCCTCCTCGCTGTTCCACGAACCCTGGGCGCAGCCATTCGCGGCGGTTTTCTGGTTCGGAACGAGGGCGTTCTTCATCGGCGCTTCCCATTTCTTCCAAAGGGGCCCGTCGGGCCCGTCGTACTGGAAGAGCGCGAATGAGGCCCAGTACCAGTAGTAGAAATCAACCGCTTCGGGTTTCCAATCCGGCAGGTCCCGCACGAGAAGCTGAACGCCGCCGAGCGCGGGATCCTTCTTGTCCTTCGCCATGAAGATCCGGCACATGACGCTGATCGCCGTCATCGATTCGTGGTGGAGGAATTTTTCATTCTTTTTTGGGACGAAGACCTTCCCGGTGTTCCTGGCGTTGTAGCCGACGCGGTTGTAGGTCGCGTTGGTGGCTTCGTCGAACCACGTGCGGGCCCCCGCGTAGGCCTCGCGCGCCGGCACGTCGAGTTCCGAGAGCTCCGCCGACGCCAATGCCATGACCGCCTAACCGGTGACCGACGAGTCGTTGTCACCCGACTGATGCGTGTAACGCCACCCCCGGCCGGGGTTCTGGGCGGCCACGATGAAGTCGACGGCCTTCTGGGCCGGACCCTTGAAGAGCTGGGTCGCCGAAATTCCGTAGGCCTCGGAAAGCGCGGTCGCCGCGATCGCATGGCCATACATGTATTTCATGCCGCGTCCGCCGATGCACCCCTCGGGGTCCTGCTTCGACATGAGCCACTTCAGGCCGTTCTTCACGACCTCGCCAAATTTCAGGGTCCTTCCGGGAGTCACGGGGTCGGGAAACTCGTCCTTGGACAAATGGGAGTACCCGGCGCCCAGGAAGGCGAGGAGGGCGAGGCCGGTGACGCCCGTGTCGTACTCGGGATCGCCGCGGCCGCCGCACTTGGCACCGACGCACTGGTTCGCGTAACTCGCCGCGCCCCACGAGCCGTCGGGATCCTGGTGACGCGCAAGCCACATCAAGCCCTTGACGACCGTGGTTGGAGTCAAAGGTCTCTCTTGCAGCGGCGGCGTGTTGATTTCGGTGCGCGCGCAGGAGGTGATTGAAACGGAGATCAAGGCCAGCATGGTCCATAGCGAATGTTTGAAGCGCATGAGACCTCCCCAGACCGGATCAGCTTTCGAACGACAGCCTGCGGCCTATTAGACGTGCCGGCCGGCCGGGGGTTCATCTCACCGTCACGCATCCGGCAGGATCTTCCCGGGATTCAAGGAGTTCAGCGGTCGAATTGGCAGGCCACGTATCAACCGATCGTAGGACCCGACCGCTCACTTGCGAGAACGCACGAGCGGAGGGCCGTACCTGTAATGGGTCTCGAGGGTGAGCGCGTTGAGAGCGACAGCGTACACCCGGCCGCCTTCGAAGCCCCAACGATCCTCCTCGGAGTTCCACGACCCGTTGGCGCAAGCGTCCGCGGCGGCCTTCTGGTTCGGGACCAGGGCATTCTTGAGCGGCTCGATCCACTTTTTCCAGTAGGGGCCGTCCGGCCCGTCGTACTGGAAGAGCGCCATTGAGGCGTGGTACCAGTAGTAGTAATCGATCGCGTCCGCCTTCCACTCCGGAGGATCCTTGACGAGAAGCGCGACCCCGCCGAGAGAGGGATGCGCCTTGTCTTTCCTCATGTACATGCGGCACAAGACCCCGATCGCCGTCATCGTCTCGTGATGGCTGAAGCTCTCGTTCTTGCGGGGGACAAAGACCTTGCCCGAGGTCTTGGCGTTGTAGCCGACGCGATAACCGTTCACGGTGTCGGTCACCGAGTCGAACCACTTGCCCGCGCTCTCATAGACCTCGGGAAACGGACCCTTGAGTTCCGCCAGCTCCGCGGACATCAGCGCCGTGATCGCCCAGCCCGTAACGGACGAGTCGTTGTCGCCTGATCGCTTCGCATATCGCCATCCGCCGCCGGGATTCTGGGCCGCGATGAGGAAATCGACCGCCTGCTGGGCCGGTCCCTTGAACAGTTGCGTCGCCGACATTCCATAGGCCTCGCTGAGGGCTGAAGTCGCGATCGCGTGGTTGTACACGTACTTCGCGCCGCGGGGGCCGATGCATCCCTCGACGTCCTGCTTCAACAAGAGCCATTTCAGGCCGTTCTTCACGACATTGCCGAAATTCAGGATCTTGTCCGGCCTTACCGGGTCTGGATACTCGTCCTTGGACAGGTGCGAATACCCTGCCCCCAGGAAGGCGAGAAGCGCGAGGCCCGTGACCCCCGTGTCGTACTCGGGATCGCCTTGGCCGGCGCACTTGTCGCCGACACATTGGTTCGAGTAGCTCCTGGCGCCCCAGGAGCCATCCGAATTCTGATGACGGGCCAGCCACTTCAGGGCGGCGAGAACGCAGCTTTGGGATGCGAAGCTATCCTTCTTCGCCTGAGCCCTGAACCCGAAACGGGCGATGGGCCGGAGGGGCGCCCCCCCACGGGGTTCCGGGAAGGGGGATTCGTCGATCCACTTCAGGCACTCTTCATCGCTCGCGACGGCCCTCAAGATCCGGACCGCCCTGCGGCGAAGGTTCTTGTCTTCGCTCCTGAGCAACGGCTTCAAGTACGGGATCGAGCCTCGGCCGATCTTGATCAACTCCTCCTCGGCCGATTCGTTCACCTCGTCGTCGGCGCTGGCGAGCTTCGTCACGAGGACTTCGAACCGCTCGTCACGCCCCTCGATTTTCTCGATGATCCTCTTGCACCAGTTCCGTACGTGGATGTCCGTTGAACCATCGACGGACGCCTTGCGAAGGCGAGAGAGGACGGGGCGACCCAGCTGTTCCAGCGCCTTGGCGGCCTTGCCTTGTTCCTCGAAGTCCTCAGAGCCCAGTTTCTTGACCAGGTCTTCCAACTCCGCATCTTGGGAGGTCGCTACCGTAACGGCGCAGGAGGGAATCGAAAACGGACCCAGGGCCAGGACGACTGCCAGGAGATACCTGAAGCGCATGAGACCTCCCCAGACCTGATCACACTTCGAATGACAGCCTGCGCCCTATTAGACGTGCCGGCCGGCCGGGGGTTCATCTC
>Ga0075433_10001483_pt1 | contig 17327 bp, 17 predicted proteins | sample RhiMethybrSRZTD2_FD_75299 | JGI IMG/M metagenome (GOLD analysis project Ga0075433, IMG submission 75299) | Populus rhizosphere microbial communities from Tennessee, USA - Rhizosphere MetaG P. TD hybrid SRZTD2 | ecosystem: Host-associated > Plants > Roots > Rhizosphere > Soil | place: USA... | reverse complement strand
TACGAGACCGTCGAGGTCGCGGGCCTGTACTGGCACTTCGTCGACCTCGTCTGGGTGTTCATCTTCGCGTTCTTCTACCTGTGGTGATACAGCATGTCCGACGCTAAAGAAGGCCAGCAGCACCCGCTCACGATCTACCTCTGGATCTGGCTGCTGCTGTTCGTGCTCTCGACGTTCTCGTACCTCGTGGACTACTTCCACCTGCACGGCATGCTGCGCTGGTCGCTGATCGTGCTGTTCATGCTGCTGAAGGCGGGATTCATCGTCGCGATCTTCATGCACATGGCCTGGGAGCGGCTCGCGCTCAAGCTCGCGATCCTGCTGCCGCCGTTATGTCTGCTCGTGCTCGTAGGCTTCATGGCGATCGAGGGCGACTACACCTTCATCACGCGCGGCGCCGCGTTCCTCAGGTAGAATCGCGGGGCCGTGCGCCCCGTGATCCGTGAAGCCGACTTCGTGCAGAGCGTCGCGGACGCCCTGCAGTTCATCTCCTACTACCACCCAGTCGACTACATCCTGCACCTCGGCCGAGCGTACGCGCGCGAGCAGTCGCCCGCCGCGAAGGACGCGATCGCGCAGATCCTGACTAACTCGCGCATGTGTGCCGAGGGCAAGCGTCCTGTCTGCCAGGACACGGGCATCGTGAACGTGTTCATCAAGGCGGGGATGGGCGTGTCCTGGGACACGCAGCGGAGCCTCCAGGAGATGGTCGACGAGGGCGTGCGCCGCGGTTACGGACTCGTCGAGAACCGCCTGCGTCCGTCGATCGTCGCCGACCCGCTGTTCCTCCGGAAGAACACCGGAGACAACACGCCGGCGGTGGTGCACGTCGAGCTCGTCGCCGGAGACAAGGTCGAAGTCACCGTCGCAGCCAAGGGCGGCGGCTCCGAGAACAAGTCGACGCTCGCGATGCTGAACCCGAACGACTCGCTCGTGGACTGGGTGCTCGAGACGGTTCCCGGGATGGGCGCCGGATGGTGCCCGCCCGGAATGCTCGGGATCGGCGTCGGCGGCACGGCGGACAAGGCGATGGTCCTCGCGAAGGAATCGCTGATGGACCCGATCGACATGCACGAGCTCATCGAGCGCGGCCCCTCGAACAAGCTCGAGGAGCTCCGCATCGAGCTCTACGAGAAGGTGAATGCGCTCGGCATCGGCGCGCAGGGCCTCGGCGGGCTCACGACGGTGCTCGACGTGAAGATCCGCACATTCGCGACGCACGCGGCGTCGAAGCCCGTCGCGATGATCCCGAACTGCGCGGCGACGCGGCACGCGCACTTCGTGCTGGACGGCAGCGGCCCGGTCGCGCTCGACCCGCCCCCGCTCGACCTCTGGCCCGACGTGCACTGGAAGCCGTCGGCCGCATCGCGGCGCGTCGACCTCGACGCGCTGACCCGCGAGGAGGTCGCAAGCTGGAAGCCGGGGCAGACCCTGCTACTGTCGGGCCGCATGTTCACGGGCCGGGACGCCGCGCACAAGCGCCTCGAGGACCGCCTGCGGAACGGCGAAGGACTGCCGCCCCACGTCGACCTCAAGGGACGCGTCCTCTACTACGTCGGCCCCGTGGATCCGGTGCGGGACGAGGTCGTGGGCCCCGCGGGCCCGACGACGGCGACGCGCATGGACAAGTACACGGACATGATCCTCGACACCGGCCTGCTCGCGATGATCGGCAAGGCCGAGCGCGGGCCCGTCGCAATCGACTCGATCCGGCGGCACGGCGCCGCGTACCTGATCGCGGTCGGCGGCGCCGCATACCTCGTGTCGAAGGCGATCCGGAAGGCGCGCATTGTCGCGTTCGACGACCTCAGCATGGAGGCCGTGCACGAGTTCGAGGTCAAGAACATGCCCGTCACGGTCGCCGTCGATTCACGCGGCGAGTCGGTGCACGAGTCCGGTCCGAAGGCCTGGGCGTCGAAGATCAAGGAATTGAAGATTCCAGTGCGGGTCGCCTGACCTCCGACGCTTCGGCGTCAGATCCTCTTATTCCGTTTCAGCGTCGGCCCCTCGTGGGTCATTTCCTGAGCCTGTAATTTCATACAGTATCCCGCATATTCCCACGTGAAACTAAGGGCTTCCGGAGACAACCAAATGAGCTTGTTCGACCGCTCAATTGAGCCGATAATGGTCATGGGAGGTGACGACACCATGGCCGTCCCCGCTGACCGCGTCGCCCGCATCCTGGGTCTGCGCCCGAGCGTCCGCTCCGTCGCCGACATCGCCGAAGCCGTCGAGTCCGGGCTGCCGAAGCAGAGTCTCGAGCGCGTCGTCGACCGCGCGGGCGTCCAGGGCCCTGCCCGCCTCAAGCTGATGCACCGCGTCGTGCCCGCTGCGACCTACAAGCGCCGCCATCGGCTCAAGCTCGTCGAGAGCGAGAAGACGGAGCGCCTCGCGCGAGTCATCGCCCTCGCCGAGATGCTCTGGGACGACGACGAGGCCGCGAAGCGGTTCCTCGCGACACCGCACGCGGAGCTCGGCCGCCGAAAGCCGATCGAAGCTGCGCTCACCGAGCTCGGCGCGCGCCAGGTCGAGGACGTCGTCATGCGCGCGCTCTACGGCCTGCCGGCCTGATCCCGCCGCATGCGGTTCTATCGCATCGCCGACGCGCGCCACGCGCCGGAGGGCGGTGAAGGCGCCCGCCTTCACGGCGGCCGCTGGAACTCGCCGGGTCGCGCCGTCATCTACGCCTGCGAAACGAAGTCGGGCGCGTTGCTCGAGAAGCTCGTGCACACGAGCGGCTACATGCCGAAGCACCAGGTCTGCGTCACGTTCGAGGCGCCCGACTCGCTACGGGTCGCCGCGCTCGAAGCTCGCGAAGTCCCCGGCTGGAACGCGGCGGACATGATCGGGAGCCGCAGGGCCGGGGATGCCTGGCTCGGGAAGGCACCGACCGCGGTACTTTATGTCCCCAGCGTTGTCTTCGATGTCGAGCGCAACGTCCTCATCAACCCGGCGCACCCAGATTACCGGCGCATCAAGGTCACGCAGGTCGAGCCCGTGCGCTGGGATGAGCGGCTGTTCGCAGAAAAACCGGTTTCCTAGCGCGGCCGCGCGCGATTCGACTATGATTGCGGCCCCTCGAAGCCGGGTCTCGCGATGCTGACGTTGATCCTGGGATGGGTGCTCGCGATCGCACCCGCCGCCACACCGATGCCCCTCTCCGCGACGGCCGCTTCGGTCGCGGGCCTCGCGCCGCAGGCGAACCCGCAGGTCGTCGCGCTCGCGCTGTCTGCCATGCACTGCGCGCAGGCGGAAGGCATCGGCCTCGACGCTCATCGCCTCGCCCTGATCGACTACACCCGGCCTTCCACCGAACCGCGCCTCTGGGTCTTCGACCTCGCGAACAATCGGCTTCTCTACCAGGAGGTCGTCGCGCACGGACAGGGCTCGGGCGAGAACCTCGCGAAGGTGTTCTCGAACGCGAGCGGCAGCCATGCCTCGAGCCTCGGCCTCTTCCTGACACGCGATACCTATCTCGGCCACAACGGATACTCGCTGCGGATGGAAGGGCTCGAGCCCGGCGTCAACGACGCGGCGATGCAGCGCGCCATCGTCATGCACGGCGCGAGCTACGTGGATTCCTCTTCAGCGGCCATCCAGGGCCGCCTCGGCCGCAGCTGGGGATGCCCCGCGGTGCGCGAGGCTGTCGCGCGCGGCATGATCGACGTCCTGAAAGACGGGCAGTTCGTGTTCGCGTATTACCCCGATTCGGGTTGGCTCGGCCGTTCGGTGCTGCGCCAGTGCGCGGAGTCGCAGGCTAGATCGACGTCCGGAGGCTGATCAGCTCGGGGAAGAACCCGCGCTTCAGCACGTGCTCGAGGTAGCCGACGCCGCTCGAGCCGCCGGTACCGCGCTTGAATCCGATGATCCGCTCGACCGTCTTCATGTGCGCGAAGCGCCATTGCTGCAGGCGGTATTCGAGGTCGACGAGCTTTTCGGCGAGTTCGTAAAGGTCCCACTGCCCCGTCGCATCCCGGTAGACGGCAAGCCAGGCCGACTCCACCGCCTTGTTCGCGACGTAGGGCTGCGTCCAGTCCCGCTCCAGGCATTCCGGCGGGATGTCGAAACCGCGCCGGGCGAGCAGCCGGATCGACTCGTCGTAGAGCGAGGGCGTCGCTAGCTCGCGCTTCAGGAGCGAATAGGCTTCCTTGTCTCGCGCGTGCACTTCGATGAGCCGCGGCTCCTTGTTGCCCAGCACGAACTCGAGCAACCGGTATTGCCACGACTGGAATCCCGAGCTCTGCCCGAGCGAGTCGCGGAATTTCATGTAGTCCGACGGCGTCATCGTGCTGAGCACTTCCCAGGACTGGATCAGCTGCGTCTGCGCGCGCGCGACGCGCGAGAGCATCTTGAAGGCGGGCTCGAGGTCGTCGGAGCGGATCTGGGCGCGCGTCGCGGCGAGCTCGTGCAGGCACAGCTTGATCCAAAGCTCGCTCGCCTGGTGGATCACGATGAACAGCATCTCGTCGTGCTGTCCCGAGAGCGGCTTCTGTGCGGACAGGATCTTGTCGAGCTGGAGGTACTGGCCGTAGCTGATCGACCGGTCGAGGTCCCAGTGGATCCCGGCCATCGGGTCGTCGGGCCTGCTGTCGCGCTTGTCGCTCATTCGGCGTCCGGCTGCGCCTCGGGCCGCGTGGTCGAAAAGGCCGGCAGCGTCATGAGGTGCGCGTCGATCGCGACGAGCGCCGGGTACGGCCGGAGGTCCAGATGATAGCGCCGCGCGTTGTACATCATGGGCACGAGGCAGAGGTCGGCCAGCGTCACGCCGTTGGCGTAAAGGTATTTCTTCGCGTCGCCATGCCGGCGGGCGAGCTCCTCGAGCGCCTGGAAGCCCTGGGCGATCCAGTGCCGCACCCATTCCGCGACCGGGCCGTCGCCCTGCGCGAGCGGCCCGCGCAGGTAGTTGAGCACGCGGATGTTCTGCAGCGGGTGGATCTCGCAGGCGACGAGGAGCGCCATCTGCCGGACGATCGCGCGCCCCGCGAAATCGGCCGGCAGGAGCGGCGGCTCCGGATGCGTCTCCTCGAGGTACTCGATGATCGCGAGCGACTGCGAGATGACGCGGCCCTCGTCCTCGAGCGCGGGCACGCGCTCCTGGGGATTCACCTCGTGGAAGGATTCGCTGTACTGCTGGCCTCCGTCGCGCACGAGGTGCACGGGCACCGTTCCGTGCGGGATGCCCTTCCACGAGAGCGCGATGCGCACACGCCAGGCGGCGGAGCTTCGCCAGTAGGAAAAGAGCTTCATCCCGGCGCGATCGAATGCTCCAGCAGGCCGACGCCGTCCACCCCGCCGCGCACGCGGTCGCCCGGCTTCAGGGGACCGACGCCCGCCGGCGTGCCGGTGAAGATGAGGTCGCCCGCCTTGAGCTCGAACCAGGTCGCGAGCTCCGCGACGATCTCCGGCACGCTCCAGATCATGTCACCGATGTCGCCTTCCTGACGCAGCTTGCCGTTCACTTCCAGCCAGATGCGCCCGCGCGCGGGATGACCGATGTCCGCGGCGCGCGCGATCGGCGAGACCGGCGCGGAATGGTCGAAGCCTTTCGCCGTGTCCCAGGGCTTGCCATCCTTCTTCGCGGCGGACTGCACGTCGCGTCGCGTCAGGTCGTCGCCGACGGCGTATCCGTAGATCTCGCGGCCCGCGCCGAGCGCGACGACAAGCTCGATCTCGTGGTGCAGGTCGGCGGTACGCGCCGGGTACGGCACGGCGCTGCCCGAAGGCATCACGGCGTCCGCCGGCTTCGCGAAGAAGAAGGGCGGCGCGCGAACGTCCGAGGCGCCCATCTCGCGCGCGTGCTCCGGATAGTTGCGCCCGACGCAGAAGATGCGTCGCACGGGAAAGACGAGCGCGCTGCCCGCGACCGCGACGGTCGGCCGGCTTGCGGCGGGAACGGCATGTTGATCGGACACGCGGCGGGTACACTAACCGAAAGCAGGATGGTCAGCCATGAGTATCTGGTTCCGGCAATTCACGATCGACGAAGTGCGGAAATTCCAGCACGACACGATGGGCGCGCACCTCGGCATCGAGATGGTGGAGATCGGCGCGGACTTCCTCTCGGCGCGCATGCCGGTCGACGGGCGCACGATGCAGCCGGACCGGATCCTGCACGGCGGCGCGTCCGTCGCGCTCGCCGAGACGCTCGGCAGCGTCGGTGGCTCGATGTGCGTCGACCGCGAGCGATTCCAGATCGTCGGCCAGGAGATCAACGCGAACCACCTGCGGCCCGCGACGGGCGGCCACGTCACCGGGCGCGCGAGCCCGATCCATCTCGGGCGCCGCAGCCAGGTGTGGAACATCGAGATCACGGACGACCGCAAGCGCCTCGTCTGCGTGTCGCGCCTCACGATCGCCGTCATCGAGCGCCAGCGACGCTAGGCTGACCTATACTCGGGCGATGCGGTTCCTCTCGATCCTCGCGCTGACAGCCGCCGCCGCGGGCTGCGGACAGACCGGCGCGCTGTACCTGCCGGACAAGGGCGTCGAGACTCCGGTCGAGATCCGCGCGCCGGGAACGCCGCCGCCCGCATCCGAGCAGGCGCCGACCACCGAACCCGAGAAAGAAAAGAAGGACGACAAGGCCACCCAGCCGCCGGGTCGCTGATCCCATGGGCAAGTCCGGCAAGCTCTGGCTGGTGGACGGCTCGTCCTACCTTTACCGCGCATTCTTCGCGCTGCCCCCGCTCTCGACCTCGCAGGGCGTGCCGACCGGCGCGGTGCTCGGCGTGCTCAACATGCTGAACAAGCTCCTCAAGGAAGAGGACCCGGAGCTGATCGCCGTCGTGCTGGACGCGCCGGGCAGGACCTTCCGCGACGACCTGTTCGAGCAGTACAAGGCGCACCGCCCCCCGATGCCGGACGACCTCCGCGGGCAGATCGCGCCGCTCGTCGAGGCGATCCCGGCGATGGGCCTGCCGATGCTGCGCATCGAGGGCGTCGAAGCGGACGACGTGATCGGGACGCTCGCCGAGCGCGCCGCGTCCGCGGGACTCGACGTCGTCATCTCGACGGGCGACAAGGACATGGCACAGCTCGTCAACGACCGCATCACGCTCGTCAACACGATGTTCGACACGAAGCTCGACCGCGCGGGCGTCAAGGCGAAGTTCGACGTGCTGCCCGAACAGATCGTCGACTACCTCGCACTCGTCGGCGACAGCGCGGACAACATCCCGGGCGTGCCGAAGGTCGGTCCCAAGACCGCGGCGAAATGGCTGAACGAATACGGCAGCGCCGACGGCCTCGTCGCGCGCGCGAAGGACGTCGCGGGCAAGGTCGGCGAAAGCCTGCGCGACAACCTCGCGACGCTCGAGCTCTCGCGCAAGCTCGCGACCATCCGCCGCGACCTCGACCTGCCGCGATCGCCCGCCGACCTGCTGCGCTCGCCGCCCGACGTCGCCGCGCTGACGACGCTCTACCAGCGCCTCGAATTGAATTCACTGCTGCGCCAGTTACAAGGTGCCGCATCAGCTGCGCCGGCCACGGGCGGGCGGGATGCGACGAGCGAGCGACTAAGTTCCGGCGGAGCGAGCGAGTCGACGTCCCGCCCGCCCGTGCCTGCGCGCTCGTACGAAACCATTACAACCGACCGGCAGCTCGACGATTGGCTCAATGCGCTCAACAAAGCGCCGCTCTTTGCCTTCGACACCGAAACGACCAGCCTGAACTACATGCAGGCCAGCGTCGTCGGCATGTCGTTCTGCATCGAGCCCGGCCAGGCCGCGTACCTGCCGCTCGCCCACGACTACGCCGGCGCGCCCGAGCAACTCGACATCAGGAAAACGCTCGCGAAGGTCAAGCCCCTCCTCGAGGACGGGAAGCGGCCGAAGGTCGGCCATCACCTCAAGTACGACGCGCACGTGCTCCTCGAGTGCGGCATCGCGCTCGCCGGCATGCGCTACGACTCGATGCTGGAATCGTACGTCCTCAACTCGACGGCGACGCGCCACGACATGGACTCCTGCGCGAAGCTCTATCTCGGCGTCGACACCATCAAGTACGAGGACGTCGCCGGCAAGGGCGCGAAGCAGATCCCGTTCAACCAGGTGCCCGTCGACAAGGCGGCCGAGTACGCCGCCGAGGACGCGGACATCACGCTGCAGCTGCACCAGGCGCTGCACGCGAAGCTCGCTCAGGAGCCCGGGCTGCTCCGCGTCTACGAAGAGATCGAGCAGCCGCTCGTGCCGGTGCTGCTCGAGATGGAGCATCACGGCGTGCTGGTCGACCGCGAGCGCCTGCGCCAGCAGAGCAGCGAGATCGCCAAAAGGCTCGTCGAGCTCGAGAAGGAAGCCCACGCCACCGCAGGCCAGCCCTTCAACCTCGACTCGCCGAAGCAGCTCCAGGAGATCCTGTTCACGAAGCAGGGCTTGCCCGTCCGGGAGAAGACCCGCACCGGGCAGCCGTCCACGGCGGAAAACGTGCTGGAGGAGCTCGCCGAGCGCTATCCGCTTCCGCGGCTGATCCTCGAATACCGCGGCCTCGCGAAGCTCCGCTCGACGTACACGGAGAAGCTGCCCGAGCAGATCGACGCGAAGACGGGGCGCGTGCACACGTCCTATCACCAGGCGGTCGCGGTGACGGGGCGGCTGTCGTCGAGCGACCCGAACCTGCAGAACATCCCGATCCGCACGGCGGAAGGACGGCGCATCCGCCAGGCCTTCGTGGCGCCGAAGGGCCAGGTGCTGCTGTCGGCGGACTATTCGCAGATCGAGCTCCGCATCATGGCGCACCTGTCGGGCGACGCGGGTCTCGCGCGCGCGTTCGCCGAGGACGGCGACATCCACCGCGCGACGGCTGCGGAAGTCTTCGAGGTCGCGCACGAAGCCGTCTCCGGCGAGCAGCGGCGCGCGGCGAAGGCGATCAACTTCGGGCTCATCTACGGCATGTCCGCGTTCGGCCTCGCGCGCCAGCTCGGCATCGAGCGCGCCGCGGCGCAGGACTATGTCGGGCGCTATTTCGGCCGCTACCCGGGCGTGCGCGAGTACATGGAGCGCACGCGCGCGCAGGCGCGCGAGCTCGGCTACGTCGAGACCGTCTTCGGTCGGCGGCTCTACCTCCCCGACATTCGCTCGCGCGACCGCAACCTGCAGCAGTACGCGGAGCGAAGCGCAATCAACGCGCCGATGCAGGGCACGGCCGCCGACATCATCAAGCGCGCGATGATTCGCGTGCAGGCCTGGCTGACGGAGACGAAGGCGCCGGCACACCTCGTCCTACAGGTGCACGACGAGCTGGTGCTCGAAGTCGCCGAAGCGTCGCTCGACAAGGTGAGGAAAAAGCTCGTGGAACTCATGTGCGGCGCCGCAGAACTCAAGGTCGCGCTGAAGGTCGAGACGGGCGCCGGGGCGAACTGGGACGACGCGCACCGCAGTTGAACTTCCCCGGGGTGCCTCCATCTAACCAACCGAGCGCCGTGAGACGCTCCCCGCTTCCCTCCCTGAGCGGGTCGCCCGGATTGCATCCCCAAGCCGGGTATCAGCCCGGCGGTCCTTATGGACCGCCGGGCGTTTTTACGCGTCCCGCCAGCATCGCCTCGAGCGCCCGCTGCGCCGCGTCGACGCCCTCCCCCGATTCTGCGGAGAAGAGCTGCGCCGCCGCACGGCCGCGGAGGGACTCGCGCGCCGCATCGAGCGCGCGGCGCGCCTCGTTCCTTCCAAGCTTGTCCGACTTGGTGAGCAGCACATGCGAGGGGATGCCGCGCGCCGTGGCGTAGGCGAGCATCACCTCGTCGCTCTCGCCGAAGCCCCGGCGCGCGTCGACGACGATGAGGAGCCCGGAGAGCGAGCCGCGATCGCGGAAGTACGCGTCGATCAGACGGGCCCACTCGGCCTTCACGGAGTCCGGCACCTTCGCGTGGCCGTAACCCGGCAGGTCCACCAGCCGCCGGCCCGGCTCCAGCTCGAACAGGTTCACCGCCTGCGTGCGCCCCGGCGTGCGGCTGGTGCGGGCGAGGTCGTTGTGGCGGACGATCGCGTTGAGCGCGCTCGACTTGCCGCTGTTGGACCGTCCCGCGATCGCTACTTCGTAACCGGAATCGTCGCCGAACGCCGCCGGGGAGGTTGCGCTTTTGAGGAACCGGGCCTTGGAATAGCGGGACATATATAATTCTTGCATGAAGAACAAATGGTTCGGCTGCATCCTGGCCTCCTTGACCCTCGCGGCATCCGCCTCGGCGGGGGATGCGGCGCAGGGCGCCCAGAAGGCCGCGGTCTGCAGCGCCTGCCACGGCATGACGGGCTCGAGCGTCAATCCGGAATGGCCCAATCTCGCCGGCCAGGGCGAGGCATACATCGTCGCGCAGCTGCAGGGCTTCCAGCGGAACCTGCGCTCGAACCCGCTGATGACGCCGATGGCCGTGCCGCTCAAGGAAGAGGACATGAAGGACCTCGGCGCGCACTTCTCGCAGCAGACGCCGAGCGGCCTCGAGGCCGATCCTTCGAACTGGAAGGCCGGCGAGAAGATGTATCGCGGGGGTGACGCCGCCCGCGGGATCCCGGCCTGCATCGCGTGCCATGGGCCCCAGGGCCGGGGCAACGGGCCGGCGAAGTACCCGGCACTACGCGCCCAGCACGCGGTCTACACCTACAACCAGTTGAAAGCCTTCAAGGACGGCACCCGCAAGTCGGCCAGCAGCGACATCATGCAGGTCGTGACCGAGCGGATGACGGACGAAGAAATGCGCGCGCTGGCCTCCTACGTGCAGGGTCTACGATGAAAAAAATTGCTCCTTTCCTGTTCGCGGTTCTCCTCTGCGCTGCTTGCGGCAAGGAATCACCGCCCGCCGAAAACCAGGCGCAGGCGCCCGCGGCGGCGCCGGAGGCAACGACGGCCGAGGCGCCACCCGCCGCCGCCGCTCCCGCGAAGCCCGCGGCCGGCAGCAGCGACGGCGAGACGGTGGACGAGGCCGTGAGCGCGACGAGCCCGATCGCCGCGGCGGTCGCGGCAACGACGCCTGCGCCGCCGGCGGGCAATACCGCGCGCTGGAAGGAAGGCCAGAACTTCATCGCCTATCCCGTTGCACAGCCCGTCACGACGCCGCCCGGCAAGGTCGAGGTCGTCGAGGGATTCTGGTACGGCTGCGGCCACTGCTTCGCGCTCGAGCCGCGCCTCGAGTCCTGGGAGAAGTCCAAGCCCGACTGGATCGTGCTGAAGCGCACGCCCGTCATCTGGAACGAGGTCACGCGCGAGGACGCGCGCCTCTACTTCACGATCGAGTCGCTCGGCCTCCTCGACAAGCTGCACGCCGAGGTCTTCCGGCAGATCCACGTCAACAAGCAGCCGTTCACAGTCATCCGCCAGAACGCCGTCGACAAGGCCGCGACCGAGAAGGCCGCGCGCGAGTTCCTGACCTCGCGCGGCGTGTCCGAAGACCAGTTCGCGAAGGTCTATCGCTCGTTCTCGACCGAGAACAAGCTGCGGCAGGCGGAAAACCTGTCGCGGCGCTACCTGCTCGACCACACGCCGATGTTCGTCGTGCACGGCAAGTACCTCACGGATGCCGAGATGGCCGGCGGCATCGACCAGCTGTTCCAGGTCGTCAACGACCTGGCGGCGCGCGAGCACGAAGCGACCTGACGCCGGCGAGCCCGCGTGCTGAACTGTTTCGTACCGGGCAGCCAGGGACTCGATCGCCTCGACCCGCCGCCGGCGGACATCCCCGAGCAATGCGTCTGGGTGGACCTCCTCGAGCCGACGCTCGCCGAGGAGCGGGCGGTCGAGCGCCTGCTCGCGATCGACGTCCCGTCGCGCGAAGAGATGCGCGAGATCGAGACTTCGAGCCGCCTCTACGAGGAGAACGGCTCGCTCTACATGACGGCGACGGTGGTCACCAAGATCGATACCGACCGGCCCGAGTCGGCGGCGATCACTTTCATCCTGTCGCACAACCGCCTGATCACGAACCGCTACGTCGACCCGCTTCCCTTCCGGCGCTTCGTCGCCTACTCGGAGCGCCACCCGCTCGCCGCGACGAACGCGCCCGCGATCCTCGCGGGCCTGCTCGAAGCCATCATCGAGCGCACCGCCGACGTGCTCGAGCGCGTCGGGGTCGGCCTCGACGAGCTGTCGGCGAGCGTGTTCGCGGCGCCGACGGCGCAGAACGCCGCCCGCGCGCGCGACCTGCGCGGCGTCATGGAGCGCATCGGCCGTGACGGCGACCTCACCAGCAAGGCGCGCGAAAGCCTCGTGACGCTCGCGCGCCAGCTCACGTTCATCCAGCAGTCCACCGTGATCCAGCTGCCCAAGGAGCTCGGCGCGCGTTACCGCAGCATGGCGCGCGACGTCGTCGCGCTCTCGGACCACGCCTCGTTCCTCGCCAACAAGTCGAGCTTCATGCTCCAGGCGACGCTCGGCCTCATCAGCATCGAGCAGAACAACATCATCAAGATCTTCTCGGTCGCGGCGACCATGCTGCTGCCGCCTACCCTGATCGCGAGCATCTACGGCATGAACTTCCACTCCATGCCGGGCCTGGACAGCCACTTCGGTTACGCATTCGCGTTGCTGCTGATGCTGGTCTCGGCGGTCGTGCCCTATTACTATTTCAGGCGCCGCGGCTGGATCTGACGGGCGCTTCGCAAATTGGCAGTTGCGGACTATACAGAACGTTTTGTATAGTTAAAACATGGCCCGTCCGCCCCTTGCCCGCGAGAGGATCCTCGCCGCCGCCCGCCAGATCGTCGAGCGCGAGGGCGCCGGTGCGCTGACATTCGATGAGCTGGTCCGCGAGAGCGGCCTCACGCGCGGCGGCATCACCTATCACTACCCGACCAAGGAAGACCTGCTGCGCTCCCTGCTGGAGGCGGATTTCCGGCAGTGGGACGACGCCGAGGCGGCCCTTACGCCCGCCGATTGCGATCCCGAGACCGCGAAGCTGCTGGGGTTCATTAGGACTCTGACGGCGCAGGACGACTCCCATCGGCGGTTCCTGTGCGGCATGCTGTCGGCGGCTACGCTCGACCCTTCCCTGATGGACCCCTGCCGGAAGGAACTGCGCGAGCGGCTGGGCCGCAAGCAATGGTCTGACCGCGACCTGCGCCTGCACCTCGTGCACCTCGCTGCCGAGGGGCTGATGTGGCAGGAGCTGTTCCAGATGTACTCGATGCCGGGAGCCGCCCGTGCGCGGCTCGTGGCGTTGATGGAGGAGCTCGCGCGCCAATGGGGCGCCGGGCCGGTGCAGAAGAAAATCGCGAAGGAAGCCTGAGAATGCGCCTCAAGATCGCCGCTGTTGCCGCCCTGGCACTCATCGTGACCGCCTGCGGTGGCGGACAACAGCAACAGATGCCGCCGCCGGACGTCAACGTTTCCGCGGTCGTCAAGAAATCGGTCACCGAGTGGGACGAGTACAGCGGCCACGTCGAGGCGATCGAGTGGGCCGAGATCCGCCCGCGCGTCGAAGGCCATCTGTACTCGATCCACTACAAGGAAGGCGGCATGGTCGAGAAGGGTCAGCTCCTCTTCACGATCGACAGCCGCGAGTACAAGGCGACGGCCGACGCGGCCGAGGCCGACGCAAATCGAGCCCAGGCTCGCGTCGCGCTCGCGCACCAGGACCTGAAGCGCGCCGAGGAACTGATCGGCGACCGCGCGATCTCGCAGGGCGAGCTCGACCAGCGCCGCATGGAGGCGCAGCAGGCCGAGGCTGACGTGCTTGCCGCGCGCGCCAACGCCGAGCGCGCCAAGCTCGACCTCGGCTTCACCTACATCCGCGCGCCGTTCAAGGGCCGCGCGGGCGAGGCCAGGGTGAAGCCGGGCAATCTCGTCTCTCCGGGTCAGACCGTGCTCACGACACTCGCCTCGGTGGATCCCGTATACGTCACGTTCACCGGCGACGAGCGCGCCTACCTGCGCTACCAGGAGCTGGCCCGCGCGGGCAACCGTGCGAGCTCGCGCGACGTGAGGAACCCGGTGCTGATCGGCCTCGCCGACGAGGACGGCTTCCCTCACAAGGGCGAGATGGACTTCGTCGACAACGCGCTGAACCCGGAGACCGGCTCGATCCGGGCGCGCGCCATCGTGCCGAACCCGGACGGGATATTCACGCCGGGCCTCTTTGCGCGCGTGCGCCTGCTCGGCGAGTCGCAGAAGGACGCGCTCCTCATCAACGAGCAGGCGGTGCTCACCGACCAAGACCGCCGCTACGTCTACATCGTCGGCGACAAGAACTCCGCCGAGCGCAAGGACGTGAAGATTGGGCCCCGCATCGAGGGACTCGTCGTCGTCGACTCCGGGCTGAAGGCGGGCGACAAGGTGATCATCAATGGCATGCGGAAAATCTTCTTCCCGGGCCAGCCCGTGAACCCGCACGTCGTGCCGATGGACCAGCCGGACCTGCAGCCGCCGCAGCAGGCCCAGAAGCCCGCCGCAGGTTGACCCGCGATGGCGAAGCACACCGACTTTTCGCGGATCTTCATCGACCGCCCGATCCTCGCGACGGTCCTGTCGTCACTGATCCTCGTCTCGGGAATCATGTCGATCCCGAACCTGCCGATCAGCGAGTACCCCGACGTGGTGCCGCCTTCCGTGCAGGTCACCGCGAACTACCCGGGCGCGAACCCGCGCACGATCGCCGACACCGTCGCCGGGCCGATCGAGGAGGCGGTCAACGGCGTCGAGAACATGATCTACATGAAGTCGACGTCGAGCTCCGACGGCCAGATGGCGCTTACTGTCACATTCAAGGGCGGCACGAACGTCGACCTTGCTGCGGTGGCGGTACAGAACCGCGTCCAGCAGGCCGTGCCGCGCCTGCCCGAGGCGGTGCGCGCGCTCGGTGTCACGACGGTCAAGGCCTCGCCGAACCTGACGATGGTCGTGCACCTCGACTCGCCCAACAAGACCTACGACGCGCTCTACCTTTCGAATTTCGCCAACTTGCGCGTGCGCGACGAGCTCGCTCGCCTGCCTGGCGTCGGCCAGGCGCTTGCCTTCGGCATCGGCAACTATGCGATGCGTGTATGGATCGACCCGCAGCGCGCGGCGGCGCGCTCGCTTTCTGCCTCCGACATCGTCGCCGCGATCCGCGAGCAGAACGTCGAAGTCTCCGCAGGCGCCATCGGCGGCCCGCCGACGCCCGCAGGCTCGGTCCTTCAGGTCTCTATCAACGCGCAGGGTCGCCTCGCGTCCCCCGAGGCGTTTGGCGAAATCGTGCTCAAGTCCGAAGGCCCGGAGCTGACGCGGCTGAAGGACGTCGCCCGCGTGGAGCTTGGCGCCAACAGTTACGCGATCCATTCATTGCTCAACAACGAGGACGCGGCGGCGATCGCCATTTTCGAGGCCCCCGGCGCCAACACGATCGCGCTCTCGAGCGCCATTCGCGACCGCATGAAGGAACTCGAGGGCGGCTTCCCGGAGGACGTGCACTGGTCGGTCGTCTACGACCCGACCGTGTTCGTGAAGGACTCGATCGCCTCGGTCGTCGAGACGCTGCTCGAGGCGATCGCGCTCGTCGTGATCGTCGTCGTGCTGTTCCTGCAGACCTGGCGCGCCTCCCTTATTCCGCTGGTCGCCGTGCCCGTTTCCATCATCGGCACTTTCGCGGTGCTTTGGCTGCTCGGCTTCTCGATCAATGTGCTGACGCTCTTCGGCCTCGTCCTCGCGATCGGCATCGTGGTGGACGACGCGATCGTCGTCGTCGAGAACGTGGAGCGCCACATCGAGTCCGGCAAGTCGCCGCGCGACGCCGCGCACCAGGCGATGAGCGAGGTGTCGGGCCCGATCGTCGCCATCACGCTGGTCCTCGCCTCGGTGTTCGTGCCGCTCGCCTTCCTCGGCGGCGTGACCGGCCAGTTTTACCGCCAGTTCGCCGTCACGATCGCCGCCGCGGTGATCATCTCGGGCTTCAACTCGCTGACGCTGTCGCCAGCGCTCGCGGCCATGCTGCTGCAGCCCCACGGCGCCAAGAAGGACGCCCTCGGGCGCTGGATCGAGCGTGTCGCCGGGCGGCCGTTCGCCGCATTCAATCGCGTGTTCCGCAGCTTCGGGGACCGGTATTCGAGCGGCATCGGCGGCACGATTTCACGCGCGCCGCGTCTGCTCGCGATCTATGCGGTGCTGGTCGTTGTCGCCTTCCTCGGGTTCCGCGCGGTGCAGGGCGGATACATCCCGACCCAGGACAAGCAGTACCTGTTCTCAGTGCTGCAGCTGCCGGAGGCCGCTACCATCGACCGCACCGAGGCGGTGATGCGCAAGATGGGCGACATCGCCATGCAGGTGCCGGGCGTCGAGAACGTCGTCCAGTTCCCCGGCCTCAACGCGATCCATTTCGTCGCGACGCCGAACGTCGGCGTGATGTTCATCGGCCTCGAACCGGCCGGGCACCGCGAGCTCGCAGCGGGCGAGATCGCGATGCGGATCAACATGGGTTACGGCCAGATCCAGGACGGGCTCGCATTTGCGCTGATGCCGCCACCGGTGCTCGGCCTCGGCAGCGCGAACGGCCTCGAGTTCTACGTCGAGGACCGCGCCGCGATCGGCTACGGCGACCTGTACAACAATGCGATGGCGATGGTCGGCGCGATCGGCAAGACGCCCGGATTTGACCCGTTCGCGACATTCACGTCCTACCAGTCGAACGTGCCCCAGCTCGACGCGGTCGTCGATCGCACCAAGGTCAAGGAGCTTGGGCTCGCTCTTACGGACGTCTACAGCACGCTGCAGGTCTACCTGGGCTCGGCCTACGTCAACGACTTCAACCTTTTCGGCCGCACGTACTCCGTCTACGCCCAGGCCGACGCGCCCTACCGCGCGTCAGTGCAGGATATCGAGGGCCTCAAGGTCCGTAACGATCGCGGCGAGATGGTCCCGCTCGGCACGGTCGTCGACATCAAGTCGAGCTTCGGGCCGGACCCGGTAATCCGCTATAACGGCTACGCCGCGGCCGACCTCTCCGCCGGCCTCAACCCGGCGCTGCTCTCGTCCGCCGACGCGCTGCCCAAGGTGCGCGCGCTCGCGGACCAGGTGCTGCCTCGCGGCATGACGATCGAGTGGACCGGCCTCACCTACCAGCAGATCATGCAGGGCAACACGGCGCTGCTCGTGTTTCCGCTTTGCGTCCTGCTCGTCTACTTCGTGCTGGCCGCGCTCTACGAGAGTTGGTCGCTTCCCCTCGCCATCATCCTGATCGTGCCGTTGTGCCTCCTGTCCGCGATCGGCGGGACCTGGCTCATCAATTTCATTCACGGGCTATGGCTCGCGGTCTCGCCGCCCGCCTTCGCGCCGACCTTCCTGGACAACAACATATTCACGAAGATCGGGCTCGCGGTGCTCATCGGACTCGCCTGCAAGAACGCGATCCTGATCGTCGAGTTCGCGCGCGACCTCGAGGA
>Ga0075433_10001480_pt1 | contig 17337 bp, 13 predicted proteins | sample RhiMethybrSRZTD2_FD_75299 | JGI IMG/M metagenome (GOLD analysis project Ga0075433, IMG submission 75299) | Populus rhizosphere microbial communities from Tennessee, USA - Rhizosphere MetaG P. TD hybrid SRZTD2 | ecosystem: Host-associated > Plants > Roots > Rhizosphere > Soil | place: USA... | reverse complement strand
CCAGCAATTCGAGCCATAGATGCCGGGTCCCCACCAGCCCCAACCTGAGCCCCGACCCCGACGCCGACGAAATCCACGACCACGAGCAAACCCTCGCGCGCGGAAACCGCGGCGAGCAAACCCGCGACCGCGGAAGCCGCGAGCAAATCCACGACCACGAGCAAACCCACGACCGCCACCGCGGAAACCGCGAGCAAAGCCATGCCCACCACCACGACCACGTGCCTGTGCGGGCGAGAAGGTTGCTGCCATGGCGAGACCGAAACAATAGGAGACAATCAGAGCCCCCGTCGCCAACAAGCGCGTCATGCGCTTGGGTGAAGCGCCACCTGCTCTCATCGCGACCTCCAAAAAGCTATGAGTGGACGATGCGGGAGCTATGAGTGGACGATGCGGGGCTCGAACTCGTTCTGAAAATCGGGACAAGACCTCAGACATGGACGGGAAAACCATGAGCGCGTTTCGGGGGCTGCGCCAAGCGTGCGACGATCGCGCCCTGCGCGGCGGCGCCTCCTGAAGGCCGAAACTACCCCAGGCTCACAGCGCTCATGGCGTGGCGCCGGCACGCGCTCCCCGGGCCCCCACCTCAAAAGGAATATTATCGTCGATCGGCCGGTCGAAGCTCGACCTGCCTGCCGCCGGCTTGGCCTGCTGCTCTTCCTTCGGGCGGAAGGCTATCGAGAAGAACTTCTTGCCGTCCTTCTCCTTCACCCAGGCGGCGACCCAGTATTTCTTGCGCTCAATGGTCGCCTCGCCCTTGAACTCCGGGTGCGATGGTTTCTCGCGCCTATCGTTGCGAAACAGCACACCACTGCCGGCATCTGCAGGTTTTTTATCTGCCATTTGCTTATCCTTTCGATTGTCATCCTGTCTGGACTTCTCGAACGCAACTGCACTTCATTGCTTTTGCTTCGGTAGCCAGCCAATCCGGGGGGCCATAGACATGGCTCCTACCCGTGGCGCCGGCGCCGATCGTTACTTCGCAGCCAGTAGGCAGCGATCTCGGTTGGCTTTTTGGTGATGGCCATGGCCAAGGCCCAGTAAAGCGTGGAGCCGAAATCGATGGTGGGCCGGGCGGGACACGCCGTCGGCGTCAATCATCTGGCCATAGCTGAGGCACACTGGTCGGCGTAGAATGGTATGAGCCAGCGGTAGAGTACTAGCTGTGGCCAGTGAGGAAATCGAACGCCGACTCGTGGCAATCCTGATGGCGGATGTAGCCGGGTACAGCCGCCTGATAGGCATGGACGATGAAGGGACCCTCGCTCAGCTAAACGCTCACCACGTTGAGCTCATTGAACCCAAGATCAAAGAACACCGTGGTCGGATCGTAAGAACAACGGGCGACGGCTTGCTGGTCCTATTCGTCAGTGCCGTGGACGCCTTGCGTTGCGCCGTAGAGATCCAACACACTATGACCCAGCGCAATGCGCACATACCGGCCGACAGTCAGATCAATTTCAGGATGGGCATCAACGTTGGCGATATCGTAGAGGGCGCCAGCATCCATGGCGATGGCATCAACGTGGCAGCACGCCTGGAGGCATTGGCGGACGCTGGCGGTATTTGCGTGTCAAGCCGAGTGCAAGAAGATGCGCAGGGCAGCCTCGTCAGGCTCGGCATCTGCTTCGAGCTCACCAAGGGCTTCGGTATCGGCAAAATCGCCCGGCAACTCGGCCTGGGCGTCGGCACGGTGCATCGGCTCGCCCGGGAGATGCGGGCGTCGTGATTGGCGTCGCCTACGGCCTCGATCGGAGACGGATCGGGCCGGCGCTGACCTCGCGCGCGTAGTGCGGCGGGCGGCCAATCAGAGAGGCGCAAAAGGGAGGAAGGCCATTGGGGATGCCCCTATTCCTCGAGCGGCAATTCTAGAACCGTCCGCCACTCGTCATCGATGACGACGGATCCTGCTTGAAGCCCCACCCCATTTGTTAGATCTACGCGCCTCGCGATTGCTCGGCCGCGCTGCATCCCTTCAGTTGCGGCTTCCTGGATATCGGTGAGTTCAATGCCCTCGTTGTCGAGGAAGGTCACTTGTCCGCGCCTGACGTGAAAGTAATAGCGGGGCATTTCTGCAAACTCTCAGAGACGAACGCGTCTAACACGCACCCTAGTGAAGCGCTGTCGTTACGTCCGAAGTTCCAATCCATAGAAACAAAAACCAGACAATGTATGTATGAAACCATACCATCTGGGTACATAACTATGATCTGGAGAAGCCGCCGGACGTCAGCTCCTGGAGCATGAGCAAAATTCTCGATCCACCGCCCTGGAAAGGCACCCTGCCTTTCGTTTGTGTGGCGGACATTGGCCGCCACAACCGCCTTACGCAATCTGGAGCTGCTACAGGTGCAAGCCAGCTACTGGGCGATCGGCAAGACGAGGGCCCCGGCACCGATTGCCTTTGGATGCCAAGGCCCAGTGACTGACGGGTTTGCGTAGGGTACGTCAGCAACTCAAAGCCTACCCAAACGGGGTCCCCACAGTAATTCTGCTGACTGGCGGTGACGATATTCTTGTGACAGCTGCGGATTTGTCACATCGGCGTGTGACAAACTCAGGACCGGCCAAGACCTGCCGTTGGGGTGGGGCTATGACACGCACAGAGCCGACGAAGGCCCGTCAACTCATCGAAGGCGCATCGTTCGGCCCCGAGGCCTTGAAGGCGATTGGCGAAGCTTTCGATGCTGCCTGGGCGGAAATTGCCGGCAACTTTGGTGATGATCCGACAGATGTAGAGAAAGCACGTCTCCGGTTGGCGAACGCCCTTCTATTCATTGCGGACGAGGACAGTCGGAACGTCGAGGTTCTGAAGCGGGCCGCACTGCAGCGGATGGCACTCGACTATAGGCGCCGCGGTTGAGGCGCCTCGGGCGATCGCCAAGAGCTGCCGAGTTCACCATGTAACCACCGGCCGGCTAGTGGGCTAGGCCCTCGCTCCCGCGCACGTATGAGGACGGAATTCGCCCGGGGTTCCATGAAAAAGGCCCCGAATGGTCCGAGGGCCAGTGGGCATTGGCGACTTCGAAGTTGGGGTATCGAGGCCAGGGCCTTTGCGCCCTCCAAGCTAGGGCACAGCGGTCGTTGCTACACTGATCTAGGTTAGTGCGGCCCGAGCATTGTTCCGTTATCTGAAAATTTGCAGGGTAGACGCGACCGCCCTAAAGGTCGTCGGCACCCACTAGCTCTGTGCTGGTTGCTGCCGTCGCCCCCGCGCTTCAGGTTCGAGATCCTGGCTGCCACGATGGCGGCCTGGCTCTGGGTGAGCTGGCGCCGTTCCAGGTTCGGGCGACATAGTCCATCGCCATTATCGATTGCAAACCGAATTTCAGGTTGGCTGCCCCCGCCGTCGGATCGAAATCACGTGCAGGACGGCGAGCGTTGCCGCGGTTTGCCGTCGAGGCCGATGACGGTCTCAGTTGCCGGATTTCCGGCAACTGCTTTGCGGGCGGCGTCTACAGTGCTTGGCTGTGCCCCGATCTCAGCCGCGATGGCGCGGCCCGATTTTGTGCTCGTCCACGAAAATGTTACCTAAGTGTTACCTATGGACGGTGGTCGAGGAGGAGTTTGGCATGAAGGGCGTGGTTTTTCTCGGCGATCGGAAGCTCGAATTGCGCAACTTTCCCGATCCCACCCCGGGGCCGCGCGAGGTCGTCATCGAGATCAAGGCCTCGGGCATGTGCGGCAGCGATTTGCATGTCTATCGCGCGACTTACAAGCCCGGCGACACCGCTTCCGGCTTCAAGCGGGGCAGCGAGCCGGTCATTGCCGGGCACGAGCCCTGCGGCGTAGTGGTGGCCGTGGGCACGGGCGTGGCGCCCAATGAGGCCAGGATTGGCCAGCGGGTGATGGACCACCACTACAAGGGCTGCGGCGGCTGCAAGCACTGCCGCAGCGGCTGGACGCAGATGTGCTTGGAGGGAGCCGTGGTGTTTGGCGCCAGCGGCAACGGCGGGCACGCCAAGTATATGCTGGCTCCGGTATCGACGTTGGTGCCATTGCCCGAGGCGCTGTCCTTCGAGACGGGTGCTGCCATCTCCTGCGGCACGGGAACGGCCTACGGGGCCTTGAAGCGCGCCAGGCTCGAGGGTGGGGAGACGATTGCCATTTTTGGGCAAGGGCCGGTTGGCTTATCGGCGACGCAGCTCGCCGTCGCCATGGGCGCGCGCGTGATTGCCCTCGACGTCGCACCGGAGCGGCGCGAGCTCGCCCGCGCGTTCGGAGCGCATGAGGTGATCGACGCGCGCAGCAACGATCCGGTAGCGGCTATTCGCGAGCTGACCCACGGCGAGGGTGCCCATAAAACGCTTGACACCTCGGGCGTGGCCGAGGCGCGCGCCGCCGCGGTGCGCGCGACCCGCGCCTGGGGTACGGCGTGCTATGTCGGCGAGCGTGGCCAGGTTACGCTCGACGTTAGCCCCGATCTGTTGCGCCGCCAGATCACGTTGGTGGGGTCGTGGACCTTCTCGACGCACGGACAAGCCGAGTGCGCCGAGTTCGTGGCCGACCACAACGTTGCCGTGGAGAAGCTGTTCACGCACCGCTGGCGGCTCGACGAGGCGGAGGCCGCCTACCGGCTGTTCGATACGCAAACCACCGGCAAAGGCGTGCTTCTCCCCTGAGCGCCGTTAGCGCCAGGCAAACACCGGCTGCTCGAGATCGACGACGCGCGTCGTCCGGCCCTGCAAGAGCTCGCCGAACTGGTAGAGTATGGCCGCGGTCGGGGCGTGCAGGAAGCCGCCGTTGATCTTGAGCCGGATCACGCGCCGCTCGCTTTCCGGGATGCTGACAAAGTCGGCGGCGTGCTCGCGGGTCAGCTCGCCCAGGCCGATGCGGTAGACGGAGGCGACCTCGCTGGGATCGGGGCGCAGGCTTGCGACGGGTCCCGCCCAGAGCACGACGGGTGTGATCAGGTAACCCGAGCGCGTCGGATAGTCGTCGAGCAGACCCAGAACGGCGTCAGCGGGCAAGGTGAGGCCCACTTCCTCGGCAAGCTCGCGCCGCGCCGCCTCGGCACTTGTCTCGTCCTGCTCCGCGCGGCCGCCCGGCAGCGCCCATTGACCGCCATGGCCGCGCAAGTCCTTGGCGCGCCGCGTCAACAGAAAGCCGGCGGCCGCGGGCCCGTCGCTGCGATTTTCGACCGGCAGCAGCGTGATGGCGACGGCCGCACGTTTCAGGGTGGCGCTGCCGGTGGGCTCAGCCACCCGACTGAACGCCGCGCAACGGCCCACGACTTGCCGTCGAAAGGCGTCCGTGAATGGCCAGCACATGCTCCCTCACTATAGGAGGCGATGCCATCTGGGAAGGCCCATCGGCGCGCCGCACCGGGGCGCCCTTGGCTACTGGATGAGCAGCCGTGCCAGGGCCCGGTGCTGGTCGGGCTCGGGGGTTTCGGGATCGATCGTGCCGGTGACGTGCGCCTCATGATCGACGAGATAGCTTTTGACGGTGTGGTCAAAGCTGACCGCGCCATCGGCGCCCTGCACCTTTGCGTAAAAGGCGCCGAACTGCTGCGCCGCCGCGGCGATTTCGGCCGCGCTGCCGGTCAGCGCCGTGAGGGGCGCGTCGAAGGAGGACAGCAGCGCCTTCAAGGCACTGGGGCTATCGCGTTCCGGATCGACACTGATGAACAATAGCTTGAAGCCGCCGCTCTGCGCGCCGGCAGCCTTGATCAGGTTCGCCCATTCAAGCAGCGTCGTCGGGCAGACGTCGGGGCAATGCGTATAGCCGAACGCCACGGCAAACGGCCGGTCCTTGAGGTCGGCCGGGGTCAAATGGCTGCCGTCCTGGGTGGTCAAGGCATAGAGCGTCTCCAGTGCAATTCTGGGCTGGTGCTCTTTGGAGTGGGCATCGATGTAGGAGATGAGATCGGCCGCGTCGCTCTCATGCACCTGCAGGTAGGGCATGCGCACGCCGGGAAATTTGGCGGCGAGCGCCAAGGCGATCGGGTCCTGGCGCGCCCGCATTTTGATCGGGTTCATGAGAAAGTCGGTGATCCAGGCGCGGCTGCGCCGCAAGGTCAAGCCGTCGAGGTCGGGGCCGACGCGGTCGCCGCGGCCGATCGTGTGACAGCCGGCGCACAACTTCACAAACATGGCCGAGCCCGGCTGCCGGCCCTCCATCACATAACCTGTTTCGTAGTGCACCGTGTGGTTAGGGGGCTGACGGGCGGCGGGCGCGGACTTGCCCGCCACGTCCTGCAGGCGCCATTGTGGGTGCATCGCTTTGATTGCACCCACGAAATGGTCGAGGTCGCCCAGCGCGTTTTCGCGCTGCCACTCGCCGGTGGCGCCATTGCCGAGCACGACGTCGTTGCGGTGATCGACAAGATCGGGGCGCCGGTCGCCGAACTTGTATCGGATCGCCTGAATGTCCTCGGGCAGGCCGGTCAGGAACAGCCAGCCGGGGCCGGCGTGGAAGGCATCGGCATATTGTTTGAGGCGTTCGGGCGTGTCGCTTTCGGGTTCGATTGAGATCGAATAAAAAAAGATGTCGCGGCCGACGCGGTCGCCGAGCTTTTCCTGGGCCTCCGCGAGCCGGGCGGTGGCGAGCGGACAAATGTCCTTGCAGCTCGCGTAGATGAAGCTCAAGACGACGATCTTGTCCTTGATAAGATCGTCGTAGAAGTTGAGCGTCTTGCCGTCCTGGGTGACGACGGGCACGTTGGGCACGTACTCCTTGCCCCAGCCTGCCGCCTGGGCTGGCAATGCGCTCAAGAGCAGCGCCACGAGCGCAAGCACGCCAACAGGGACCCGCATCCTACCCTCCACAAAAGGGAAAAGCGGAGGGTGCTGTGGCACCCTCCGCCATGACAACTTTAAGCTTGCGTTAGCCGCTGCCGCCGCCACCACTACCAGCCGTCTGCTGGTTGAAAAGGTCCGGCCGCTGGGCGGGATCGCCTTCGGGCAGGATCTCCGGGGTGGTAAAGAACACCCCGTCGGGCGTCGGGTTCGGCGTTGCCGTGACCGCTGTCTGCGGCGAGCCAGGCACTCCGGTCAAGAGCTGGATGCGCATCAGGAGCGCGAAATCCTCGTGCACCGTGTTGTGGCAGTGATTGACGTAGGAGCCGCCGTACTCGCCGAACTGCACCTGGAACTGCACCTGGCCTGAGGGCCGCAGCCGCCACACGTCCTTGCGCACCAGATTCTCCGTGGCGGGAAGCACGCCGCTGCCACGGTTCATGGTGATGCCTTCCTCGAAGTGCAGGTGGATCGGGTGGTCCCAACCGCCGCCTTCATTGATGTAGGTCCAGTGCTCGACCTCGCCCGCCTTGGGATAGACCATCGACACGCGGTTGGCGTTCATGGAGTGCGAGGTCTGGCCGTTGACGCTGATGGTCCAGGGGAAGTTGAACACGACCTCCGAGCAATCGGGCGTGCACTGGCCGGTCGTCCGATCACGCGAATCCCCGTTCTGGCTGCGGCCGAAGCGTACCACGCGCGTCCTGACCGGCGTCACGATCGGGATCTGATCGGTCAGTTTGGTGGGCACCACGCTCTTGTCGTAGCTGCCACAGCTGTTCGCCGTCGTCAGTGGTTGGCCGGGCACGTCGACGCTCGCCACCGTGCTCACGACGCGGAACTGCAACATGGCACCCAGCACCGGGTCGGCCACATCACCTTGCATGGCCTGGGCGAGCGTCACGGCGCCGTCGGGCTTGTTGCCGCTCGTCTGCTTCAAGATGTTGACCAGGTGGAGCTTGTCGCCGACGCGGAAGCGGGAGAAGTCGACGACGATGTCGTAGCGCTCGGCAATCCCCTGCTCGTCGAGGCTGGTTAACAGGATGGGATTGACGACCAGGTTGCCGTCGTTGGCAATGAACTGGAACGGCACCGCAGCGCCAGTGGGGCCGGCGATGGCGAACTTGAAGAAACGCGACATGCAGGCGTTGAGGATGCGGAAGCGGTACTTCCTGGGCAACACCTCCATGAACGGGGCATAGCTGAAGTTGCAGAGCGGCACGTCGCCGATCATGCCGTCGGTGGTGAAGATGTCGAAGAAGTACTGCCCATCCTGATCGAGGGTACCGTCCGACATGATCAAGTTGACGTCGAAGTCCGTGTTGCCCCAGCCGAGCAGCCTGCCGCTGGGCAGCCGCAGGTTGGTGCCATCGTTGAGCTCTTCGTTGCCACGGTCCCGGGAGCTGTAATAGTTGATCATCATGAGCATGCCTTTGTAGACATTCTCGGCCGTGAAGAAGAAGCGATGATCATGGGCCCACATGGTGCCCTGGAGCTCACGCCAATCGCCAGCGACCTTGGTGATCCCGCCGCTGTCGCTCGGTCCGCCAGCCCTTGGATCTGAGGCATCGGTGTTGATCTTGTCGCGGCGGGCGAGAGTGGTGCTCCAGCGGTAGTCGTAGAAGGTACCGGGGAAGTGGTGCACGTTGGCGGCACCGTCGCTTTCCGCGCCGTTATGGGCGTTATGGAAATGCAACTGGTGCTCGTTGCGTCCAAAGCCGCCGTTCTGGGCGCGATCGGTCGGCAGGTTGTTGTAGATGCGTGTGACCATCGGCACGCCGTAACGCGCCTTGATCAGTGGCGCCGGCAGCAGTCCCGATGGGGTGTTGTAGTCGCAGCGGCCGCTGGCGTAGGTCCACGAGGCGTTGGGGTTGAAGCTCGGGAAGAAGCCGGGGTAGAAGCATTGGCCGGCCGCGACCTGTCCCAGGGTGAAGACGTAGCCCTCCTTGGGGAAGAATTCGTTCCAGCGCTGATGCGCAAAGAGTTCCCCGGGCGGCCGTCCCTCCTTTGGCCCTCTGCCGGTGATCGGGTTTTTGAAGGCCGGGTCATTGGGATTGGCCGTGAAATCCGTGTGATAGGAGAGCCGTCGGGCGTAAGGCTCGCTGGCGTATGCCCCCCCGAACACGGCATCTGTCTCGGTGCCGCGCTGGTAGGGCGTGATCGGCACGGGTTGCTGCAGGTTGAGACGGTTCATGCGCTGGGAGAATTTCTGGCCCCCGAACAGCGGGCTGCGCGGGGTCCCCGTCGGTACCGTGGCGTAAGCACTGCGGGCGAAGGGGCTGAGCCCGTTCTTGCAGGCAAGCACACCGCTCGCCGTAAAGATGCCCCAGCGAATGAGATCGCGTCGACTGACCTGGCCGAGCGAGCGGGCCTTGACGATTTCGGCCCGGTTGTCGCGCGCCCGTTGGGCCTCTCGTTGCCGGATCCGCGATGCGTTCGGTGAAATGTACATCCGCTATCTCCTCAGCCAGATTGGCGACCACCCCAGGTGGACCGGACCCCCAGAACGAGGCCTGTCGCCGACGCCGCTGGGCCTCACGCCCGTGCTGGAAACTGGCGTATTGGCCGCGTGCGAAGCGCAATTTGAAAGAAACGCCTACGATTCGTCAGGCACGAAAGCGAAGACTCGTGCAGGGCCGATGTCCCAGGTCATGGGTCAGATCCCGAGTTGGACCTCCCTGCCAAGATGGGCAGAGGGTCCTAAGGTCGGAGTTCACTTTGGTCCGATAACCTGCCGCGCGTCCCGCGTTATGAGCGAGAGGGGCCCCTCCCGTCTGCTTCATTCGGTCTTGAGCTTGCTGCGGGGTGCGAGCAATGGTTTTTCCCTTGTCCTTGCCGCGGCGGGTTGCTCTGTGCTGTTCGCAGGCTCGAAGTCCTCACGCGCTTGGCCGCGCCATGTCGAGGCGCGTTGTGCCACCTCGTTTAGTTTGGCTCGGATACGGCGGGCAGGGCCAAGCAGGTCATTTGCCCCAGAGGTGCGCGCAGAGGCGTTTCGTCCGTGCCGGCTTGGCGCGGATTGCCGCCAACATCATCACCATCCCCGGGTTTGTCGAGAGCCCAAGCGCACGGGCGCAGGGACGCGACATGGCTCAGCCCCAGGGCAGGGCCACGTCTGCAAAGCCAACAGTGCACCCAGGGGACCGGGACCCGGCCGGCATCGGTGTGAGCTTCAGGTTGGGGGCTTTGGAGACCGCGCATGCCTAGCCCAATTCGCATCGCGGTCATTGATCCATATCCCATTTTCCGTAAGGGCATCGTTTGCGCCATTGCCCGCTGCGCGGATTTCCACCTGGTCGCAGAGGGTGAAACGACCGCGGACGCTTTCAGCGCATTGCAGAACTACGCGCCCGATATCTTGACCATCGACAGTAATGCCGTTGCCGACAGCGTCGAGGATTTGCAGCGGATTTGTCAGCGTGGATCAAACTGCAAAGTCGTCATTCTGACCGGCGTCGATGATGCCCTGAGTGTCTCCAACGCTTTGGCTATTGGCGTGCGTGGTTACATCCTGAAGGGCGTGGCGGGTTTGGAGTTGATCGCGGCCCTGAAGGCGATCCATGCGGGTCAGCCCTTTGTTACGGCCGAGCTCGCCTCCCGCTTGCTTATGGACGCTAAGGGCGGTCCGCTGCTGCCCGTGCGCTCGCCTGAGCTCCACGCCGCACTCAGCAGCCGCGAACAGCAGGTGCTGGCTCACATTTCCAAGGGACGGACCAATAGGGAAATCGCCGAAGAGCTGGGTGTGACGGTAAAGACGATCAAATATTACCTGACGCAGGTGTTCAAGAAATTGAAAGTCGCAAACCGCATACAAGCCATCCAAGTCTCGCAAAAGCTCAACTGTCGGTAATCCCGGGCCCGGGGACGATCTCGGTGCGCCCGCTTGCACCAGCGGCACCCCTAAGCGAAGGCTTGGCAGGTCGCGCCCGGCGCCGCCCGTCCGCCCCCCGCAAAACCGCCACACTTTCAGACGGTTGCAATGCAAATATTGCGGGGGACAAAAGTCTTTTGCGGCTCAAGACAGCAATGCTTTGCGACAGCCAAGCGTTGTTGTGGCAAAAACAATCCATATAATGGACCGAGATATCGGGGGAGGGGCTTTTCCGCTGGCGCCTAGGCGGCGCTACCCTCTAGGACAGTGAACCAGGTGGCCAGCGCGCCGCGACTCATGCCTTCCTACAAAGGCGCAACGCTTTCATACTCGGCCGCGATGGCATGAGGAATGGCAGGTGGCAAAGTCATTTTCGCAACTGCAGCGCCGGCGACAATGTACAGGAGGCGCGTGCCTCCTTTGCCGCGCTCAGCTCCCGGAATTCGACGGACCGGACCAGTCCAGGGTTGTGGCACCGGCCGCTCTCAAATCTTGAGAGGGATAACGATGCAGAATACGAAAGAGGCGCTGGTATCGACGCTGCTCGAAAGCATCGAGAGCGGCCGACAATCCGAACAGCCCTACCGGTCGTGGTTTGTGCAGAAGTGTCTGCCTTTGCGCACCGTGGGGGAACTCCTGGCGCTTCCATTCGAGGCGCCGTCCTTGCAGGGGATTTCTGGTAAGCGCGAGCTGCACAACGCCACGCGCAAGTATTTCGATGAGGAAAATCAAGAGCGTTTTCCGGTTTGCGCGGCGTTTTGCGCAGCCTTCCAGGACCGGCGCGTGACCGATCGGATCGCCAGCCGCTTCGGAGCACGATTGAACGGCTCCTATCTTCGCGTTGAGTACGCTCAAGACATCGATGGTTTTTGGCTCGAGCCACACACCGATCTCGGCGTCAAAACCTTCACCATGCTGCTTTACCTGTCGACCGATCCACAGCACGAAGGGCTGGGCACGGACATCTATGACACCGGCAAGTCCCCTGTGGGCCGCTCACCGTTCGCCAGCAACAGCGCCTTCGTTTTCGTCCCCTCGTCGATTACCTATCATGGCTTTGAACGCCGCCCGATCGAAGGCGTGCGCAAATCCATTATCATCAACTACGTGACCGATGAGTGGCGTGCGCGTGAGCAACTGGCGTTCGCGAACACGCCAATTGTCTCTTGAGCGAGCGGCGAAGCGGTCGGTGCCTCCAACCCGCGGGCTGACGACAACCGGAGTCTCCCCGAGCGGCCCTGCCCGGCATCAGCCCGAAAAGCTTAGCGTTGTTCAACTGGCGGTGCGGCAGCGCCGGTACCTGGCGTTGCTTGTGTCGGTCGCGCTTGCAGCGGCAGCGGTTGCTCTCCTAGCATGGCATTGACCACCACGGCCCGAGCCAACGCGCTATCGAGCTGATGCTCAGCAATCAAGTCTTGGCATTCGGCAACAATGAGGTCCGCATCCTGCATGAGCTTCAGCTCTTTGAAGCGGTCGTGTTGCTGAAGTCCCATGCTTTGACCGACCAACTCCAGGAGATTGACGATGCGAAACGGCCAGTCGCGTTCGTGCGCACAGAGTTCGCGATGGTCGGAGTGGTAGACCGCGACCAAGGCGTCGACGCCGGCGCGACGTGCCGCCTCGAGCTCGTTGCGCTGGAGTTGGCGTTTATAGCCTGGGAGGACGCCGAGGTTGACGCTCTGCAGGCCGACCGCAGGTTGCTGCAAGTCGACGAGCTCCACGCCGGGAATGGCATGCAAGATTTCGGTGGCCGCTTCCACCACACCGGCCACGCCTGGATGCTTGTGCAGGGCGACGCGTAAGGCGACGCGCCCGCTGAGGTGAGGTTTGAGATGATCGAGCTCAGACCGCAGGAAACGGATGAACGGTATCATCTCGAAGGGCTTGGAGCCCCTGAGCCGCTCGATAACCGGCAACGTGGTCTCGGTGAACTGGACCTGACAGCTCGGACACCACGACAGCACCTGCCCGGATTTGCTGTGCGACATCTTCTCGATCGAATTCGTACCCAGCCGACCCGACATCTCCATGTCACCGGTGCGCATTTGCTGGATTCCGCAACAATGACTGGGTCCACCCATGACCTGGTAGGTGCTGCCGAGCCTATCCATGATGTCGAGCGCCAGCAGCGCGATATGCGGGGTCTTGAGGACATTGCAGCCCGTATAAAACACGAATTGTGGTGCCTCACTCGGCTTGGCAACGGATTGTGCGCGCTGCCCGAGCCGGTCCAGAACTGTGCCTTCGAGCTGCAGGCGCGAGAGCACGGCCACGTCTCGGCTGGTATCGCGGTATCTCGCCACGCCGTCACGGCGGCGCTCGGCAGGCGTTTTCTGCGCTTGCAACAGCGACACGCGGGTCATGGCCAGCAGAAAGCGCGGATTGACGCCGTAATCGCAGGCCTTGATGCACTCACCGCTGAGGGTACAAGCTTGAGCCCAGCGACGGGAGGCGTCTTCTCCCTCACCGGTTCGCAATAAATCGAGCACACCGGCGATGATAGCCGTGGAGGGGACCTCGGCGATGCCGGCCGGCGCAACGCTGGGGCAGCTCTCAACACACTTGCCGCACCCAATGCAGCTGTCGACCATCTCGCTGATGCGATCGCTCAGGGCTGATTCGAAGTTAGCCTCACGCATCGGCTCAACTCCCAATTGGGTTTGCCCGACAGTATCATCCCCGACACGCAAAGCCCACCTGAGACACCTGCGAGCGCCGGCTAGGTAGCGCGTTTGCATACCTGCAGGGCCTTGGCCGGCCACCTCGATCTCCGCCTGGTGTCGGTCGTCACAGGCTTGCGAGGCGCGAGCTTCCGGTTGCGGTGTGCCTGGGCCCGGTCGGCGTTTCGGTCGAGGCGCCCGCCGTGTCGAGACCCGCGGAAGGCGGGCGCTGCTGCCGCGCCCGTTTCCGAAAGACGACGCCCGCGCCGCTTTCAAGCCCTTTCGAACTTTTTTCCGCATTGTTGTGGTGGCCGCGCGGGTGCACAGTTGGCGCGAGCGCTGCGACAGGGGAGACGATCGATGCACAAGCTGGCCACCATGGCAGGGGCGATGTTGCTTGTGGCCGCATCCAGCGCCTGGGGGCAAAAATCCGGTGGCGTGCTGCGTATCACTCACCGCGACAGTCCCGCCAGCATGTCGATTCACGAGGAAGGAACAATTTCGGTCGTGCTGCCGATGATGGGAGTGTTCAACAACCTCGTTGTCTTCGACCCTCAGGCACGACAGAACACGCTGGAGGGGATCGTACCCGACCTGGCGAAGAGTTGGCGGTGGAGCGAGGACGGCAAGCAATTGACGTTCGCGCTGCGCGAAGGCGTGACCTGGCACGACGGCAAGCCATTCACCGCGGCCGACGTCAAGTGCACCTGGGATCTCCTGGCGGACCGCGGCGAGGAAACCTTTAAAGTCAACTTCCGCAAAGGCTGGTATGCCAATGTCGAGGCGGTCACCCCCAAAGGCGATTACGAGGTCGTCTTCAACTTGAAGATGCCCCAGCCGGCCATTCTGGCCTTGCTCGCCTCGGGGTTCACGCCGGTTTATCCCTGTCACGTCTCGCCGCGCGATATGCGCCGGGCGCCAATTGGGACGGGACCGTTCAAATTCGTCGAATACAAGGGCAACCAGGGCATCAAGGTTAGCCGCAACCCGAACTACTGGAAGCCAGGCCGCCCCTATCTGGATGGGATCGAGTACACCATCATCCCCAATCGCTCGACGGCAATCCTCGCCTTCGTGGCCGGCAATTTCGATATGATCTTTCCCTACGAGCTCACCGTGCCGCTGGTGGCAGATGTGCAAGCGCAAGTCCCGACGGCGGTTTGCGACATTTCACCTATGAACGTTGCCGCTAACATCCTAATGAATCCAGTGCCTCCTTTTGACAATCTTGATGTGCGCCGAGCCGTGGCGATGGCGCTCGATCGCAAGAGCTTCATCGACATTTTAACGCAGGGAAAAGGCGACGTCGGCACCGCCATGCAACCGCTGCCGGAGGGGCGTTGGGGTATGCCCGAGGCGATGCGGCGCGCGCTGCCGGGCTATGATCCGGACGTCGAGAGGAGCCGGCAGAAGGCGCGCGCGACCATGCAGGCAAATGGCTTCGGTCCCGACAAACGCCTGAAACTGAAACTTTCGACGCGAAACTTGCCGACCTATCGCGATGCCTCGGTGATCCTGATCAGCCAATTGAAGGAGATCTTCATCGATGCCGAACTGGAGCTGGTCGAGACCGCGCTCTGGGTGCCGAAATTGATTAGGCGCGAATACCAAATGGCGGTGAGCCAGGTCGGCAATGGGGTCGATGATCCCGATCAGAACTATCCCGAAAACTACGCCTGCGGTTCACGCACCTACATGGACTATTGCAACAAGGAGATCGACGCCTTGATCGCCAAGCAATCCGTCGAGCGCGATCAGGAGAAGCGCAAGCAGATTGCCTGGGAAATCGACAAAAAGCTGACCGAAGATGCCGTGCGCCCGATGATTTATTACATGCGCGGCGGCACATGCTGGCGCCCGGAGGTGAAGAACGTAACCGTCATGGTCAACTCCATCTACAATGGCTGGCGTATGGAAGACGTTTGGCTGCAACGCTGAAACGCTCCCGCCGCCGAGCGTCCCCGGGCATGGCCGCGCTGCGGCTCTCCTCTCCACTGCCGCTTTGAATGAAGCGCATCATCGGGCCTTCGGGCGCGGACCACTGCCAGCGGCTCGCGGCCCGCTGGCGCCGTCCGACCGATGCCGCAACCGCCCTCCGGTTCGGTTAGCGAGCCGTCCTGGCGAACACACCCAACATCGGCCCCAGGGGCAAGAGATTGCCGCCCACCCCGCCTGCGGGCACGTAGAGGCTCGAGGCGCTTCCGCCATCAAGGAACAGCGCATCGGCGCATTTCAACCTGTCGCGGAAAAGCCGAGCGAAGGCATCAAACGACACCTCGCCCTGCGATATGGCGAACACAATCGTGTTTGGGTTGCGCACGCCGACACCATTGCGCGGTTTCAGCGAGGAGCTGGCCCGGTCGAACTTGGGATGCAGGCGGCCGTTGAGCACCAGCATCGGACCGGATTGCGTGGCGAGATCAACCGTGGGGCGCAGCTTGAGATAAGCGTTGGTCTCAAGCACGCCCGCCGCGTCGCCGTGCACGTAGAACACGCCGTTGGGCTTCATGTGGAAATTGCCGTAACCAGATTTTGTGTTGGCGCGCACCAGTTCTTCGCCCTCTTCGACATAGAGCCCGACAGGCCGGTAGTTTGGATCGAACATGCCGGCATTGGTCGCAAAAAGCAGTTCCTCCGTTTTGCCGCCCAGAGACCGCGGCAGTGACTGCAGATAACTGTAGGGGGTACCGTCCGGCCGGCGCCAATAAAGCCGCACCGCCGTTTTGCGCAAATCGACCTCGCAAACCGTATAGGTGCCGCGATCGTGGCTCACCTGCCTGCAGGGAGCGCTTTGTGCAAACGCGCTTGCGCACGGCAGCGTGCTGATCGTGGCGATGGCTATCCAGGCAATGGTCGCCCGCATGGCAAGGTTCCCGAGCATTGCGCTACGCCGTGCCCAACCGCCGGCGCGCTTCCTCACGCAACTTGACTTTCTGCACCTTGCCCGAGCCCGTCATGGGAAACTCGTCAACGAGGAAGACGTAACGCGGGATTTTGTAGCTTGCAATTCTGCCGCGACAGTGATCGGTAACCTCCTTTTCGGTGATCTGCTGACCGACCACGGGTCGAACGAAGGCCACGGCGATCTCGCTCAAGCGCGCATCGGGAAATCCCACGACCGCTGCGGCGCTGATCGCTGGATGCCCGAGGAGGTATGCCTCGACCTCTAGCGGATCGACATTTTCGCCGCCGATCTTCAGCATGTCCTTATAGCGACCCATGAAACGAAGGTGTCCATCCGATCGGATGAGCCCCATGTCACCCGAGTGCATCCAGCCCTCCGCATCGACGGCCTTGGCGGTTTCCTCGGGTTTGCGGTAGTAGCCCTGCATGACCATATAGCCGCGCACGACGATCTCGCCGGCTACCCCGATGGGCTGCTCGCGCCCAGTCTCCGGGTCAATAATCTTGACCTCGTAGCCGGGGGCCGGATAGCCGGAAGCCTCGACGCATTGCTCCTCTGTGGAATCGATTGCGCTCAGGGCGGCGCCCACGCCGATCTCGCTCATGCCGTAGCCGGAGAGGAAGTTGCCGAAGCGGCTGCGGGCTTCCCGTGCAATGGACGTTGAGCTCGACATGCCCGCGGCAAGAATACCCGTGCGGATGCTCGAGGTGTCGCGCGGCCGCCGGCGATGCGCTTCGAGCAGGTCCTTAAAATGCGTGTCGAAACCGTCGACGATGGTGGCCCTTTCTTTTTCAAGCAGGCGTAAGCTCTCGTCCGCATCGAAGGTCTCGGTGACGAGCTGTCGGGCACCGGTGACCATCGACATCAAGAGGCCCTCGGAGAAGCCATAGAGATGGTAAAGGGGCAGGTACATGAGAATGGTATCGGCCGGCGTGATGGCCATCCGATTGGCCCGATCGCTGACGTTGCGAACAATGTTATGACAATGCATCACGCCCTTCGGGAAGCCGGTCGTTCCCGACGTATAGATGATGAAGGCCGTCTGATCGGGGGCGACCGCGTCAATGCGCTCGCGCAGCACTGCATCCGGCACGTTGGCCCCTGCTTGTAGGAGCGCGGACCAGGGGCGCGTTCCCGGTACCGGAGCATCGCCGAGCACGATGA
>Ga0075433_10001478_pt1 | contig 17346 bp, 15 predicted proteins | sample RhiMethybrSRZTD2_FD_75299 | JGI IMG/M metagenome (GOLD analysis project Ga0075433, IMG submission 75299) | Populus rhizosphere microbial communities from Tennessee, USA - Rhizosphere MetaG P. TD hybrid SRZTD2 | ecosystem: Host-associated > Plants > Roots > Rhizosphere > Soil | place: USA... | reverse complement strand
CCCCGCCCAGCTCCTCGAACTCGACTTCCTCGCCGGTCACCGTCTTGATCACTTCCGGGCCGGTGATGAACATGTGCGAGGTTTCCTTGACCATGAAGATGAAGTCGGTCATCGCCGGCGAGTAGACGGCGCCGCCGGCGCAGGGGCCCATGATCAGGCTGATCTGCGGGATCACGCCCGAGCACTTGACGTTGCGGACGAAGACGTCGCCGTAGGCACCGAGCGAGACGACCCCCTCCTGGATGCGGGCGCCGCCGGAGTCGTTGATGCCGATCACCGGCGCGCCGACCGCCGCCGCCTGGTCCATCACCTTGCACATCTTCTCCGCCATCACCTCGCCGAGGCTGCCGCCGAAGACGGTGAAGTCCTGCGAGAAGACGAAGACGGTGCGGCCTTCGACCGTGCCGTGGCCGGTGACGACCGCGTCGCCCCAGGGCCGTTTTTTCTGCATCTCGAAGTCGTAGGTGCGGTGGCGGACGAAGGTGTCGAGCTCCTCGAAGGAGCCGGGGTCGAGCAGCTTCTCGATCCGCTCGCGGGCGGTCATCTTGCCTTTGGCGTGCTGCTTCTCGACAGCCTCCTCGGAAGCGGAGTGGATCGCTTCCTCGCGCAGCTCGCGCAGGTAGGCGAGCTTCTCCTCGTGGGTTACCGGATTGCGCTCTCGCATCGAGCGCGGCAGTCTATTAAGTGCCTCTTCGCGAGGCTTAACTCAGAGTTCGGCGCAGACGGCGATGGCTTCTACGGCGAAGGTTCCCCCGTCGCCTAGCGCCGTTGCGGTCCAACCGGTCCGTTTGCCATCGCCGCTCACAAACGGCACTGACGCGGTAACTTCGACGACCGTCGCGGTTCCGCGCGAGGTCCGGATTCCGCCCCCGATTGCCTGCTTCCCGGCGGGGCATTCCGCGGTCACGGTCTGAGGGGTGGTCGCGGTGGTTTCGGTCCCCCTACTCACGTACGACACGTTCCTGACCAGCTGGGCGAGCAGGCTCGAGGCGAGCTTCTGGCTCGTGATCACCCCGTCCTGGATCTTGCCGCCGGAGACCGAGCTTGCCGCAAGCTGGCTGGTGCCGACGGCCCCGCCCGCCAGCTTTTCGCCGTTGATCGCGCCGTTCTTGACCTTGCCGGTGGTGACGACCCCGCCGCCAAGCTGTGCCGAGCGCACCGCGCCGTTGGCGATCTGACCCGAGCCGACCGCGCCCAGAGCGATCTTCGTCCCGGTCACGGCACCATCGCGCAGCTTCAGGTTCGTCACCGCGCCGCGGTGCAGCTTGAGCTTCGTCACCGCGCCGTTGGCGAGATTCCGCGTCTTCACCGCCTTCTTGCCCAGCGGCGTGGTCACCGCGTAGGCGGCCCCGCTGAGCGCGGCGAAGAGGGCGATGCAGGAGACGACGTTGGCGAAGGTCAGGTGCCTGCTCAGGTGCTTCACGTCGATCTCCTCCTCGTGGTCATGCGAACGGCTGCTTCTGCGGTGCGGCGAGGCGGTCGAGGATCCTCTCCAGATCGGCCTCGACGAAGCCGCTACCCGGATCGGCCTGGATCGCAACCCGCGTGCCGAAGCCCTTCTCGGCCATCGTCACCTCGACACCCTCGACCTCGGCGACCAGCTCGGTCAGCTCCGGCTCGGACTTCATCAGCGTACGCGACACCTCGATCATTTGGCCGCACTTCAACCCAGCACCGCAGGTTCCTCCCCCACTTTGCGGGCTGGGCGAGACCTGCCAGGGGGAGAATTCGACACGCTTGCCGACTTCACCCCGCCAGAGTGGGGTCAAGTCGGGATTCGCGAAGCAAGCAGGCTTGGGGATTGGCCGAAAGGCAGCACGGGATCGTGGCGCGGCGGCAGCTACTGGCGCTGGGTTTCAACTCACGGGAGATCGAGCATCGCGTAGGTCGGAGTGGCCGATTGCACGTCGTAATGCGGGGCGTCTACGCCGTGGGATGGCCGCGATTGACCCGCGAGCGACGTTGGATGGCAGCCATACTCGCCTGCGGAGAGGGCGCAATGTTGAGTCACCGCAGCGCAGCGGCACTTTGGCGCGTTGGAAAGGAGGCGCGGGGGCGGATCGACATCAGCGTGAAGCGCGACTCTGAGCTCCGACGGACCGGATTGCGAATCCATCGACGCCCGGGGCTCCCCGCTGAGGACATCGCCCACCACAACGGTATTGCGGTCACCGCCCCGGCGCGCACTTTGGTCGACCTGGCGACGGAGCTCGGTTCATTGGCCGTTGAGCGAGCGGTCAACGAAGCGGACAAGCGCGACTTGATCGATCCCGAAAGCCTTCGGTGCGCCCTCGACCGGTATGAGGGGGAACCCGGCGTGCGCCCTCTACGTCAACTGCTGGACGAGCGCACCTTCCGCCTCTCGGACTCCGACCTGGAGATCTCATTTCGCCCGATTGCCGCCGAAGCCGGGCTCCCATTCCCGCTCAGCAAACAGATGGTCAACGGCTGGGAAGTCGATTTCTACTGGCCCAACCTGGGCCTCGTAGTCGAGACCGACGGGCTGCGCTACCACCGCACCCCCACGACCCAGACGCGCGACGCCCGCCGTGACCGCGCCCACGCGCTCGCGGGAATGACCCCGCTCCGCTTCACCCACTACGAGGTCAAGCACGAGCCCGCCGTGGTCCGAGCCGAGCTAAGCCGTGCCGCGGCGCTCCTGCGCAAGCTCCGCGCTTGAGGAGGGATGGGGTGCCCCTCTCGCGCAGCGGCGTCCTGTTTTTCGCCCCAGCCACAACCCTCGGATGGCCGTAAAAGTTAGAGGCGAAAAACCCAGCAGGCGGGAGGGGCACCCCATCCCTCCTAAAAGAAAGCTCCGCCCTTGTACTCGCCGAAGACGTCGCGCATCGCGCCGCAGACCTCGCCGATCGAGGCGTCGGCGGCTAGCGCGGCGCGAATCGGGTGCAGCAGGTTGCCCTCGCCGCGGGCGACGTCGCGCAGCGAGTCCAGCTTCGCCTCGACGCCCGCCTGGTCGCGGCGCTTCTTGAAGGCCTTCAGCCGTGCCAGCTGCCGTTGCTCGGACTCCGGGTCGACCCGGAGGATGTCGACGTCGTCGACCTGGTCGGTGACGTACTTGTTGACGCCGACGACGATGTCCTGGCCGGACTTGTAGCGCTCGTGGTAGGAGAGCGCCGACTCCTCGATCTCCTTCTGCATGAACTCCAGCGCCTCGACCGAGCCGCCCAGCCCCTCGACCTTCTCGATCAGCTCCCAGGCGCGCGCCTCGACCTCGTCGGTCAGCGACTCGACGAAGTAGGAGCCGGCGAAGGGGTCGACGGTGTCGGCGACGCCAGACTCGTGCGCGAGCACCTGCTGGGTGCGCAGCGCGATCCGCGCCGAGCGCTCGGTCGGCAGCGCCAGCGCCTCGTCGAAGCCGTTGGTGTGCAGCGACTGGGTGCCGCCGGCGACCGCGGCGAAGCCCTGCAGGGCGACGCGGATGATGTTGACCTCGGGCTGCTGCGCCTGCAGCGTCACGCCTCCGGTCTGGGTGTGGAAGCGGATCTTCATCGAGCTCGGGTCCTCCGCCCCGAAGCGCTCCTTGACGATCTTCGCCCACATCCGCCGCACGGCGCGGAACTTGGCGACCTCCTGGAAGACGTTGTTGTGGCCGTTGAAGAAGAAGGCGAGGCGCGGGGCGAACTCGTCGATCTTGAGGCCCCGCTCGAGCGCCGCCTCGACGTAGGCGATCGCGTTAGAGAGGGTGAACGCCACCTCCTGCACGGCCGAGCAGCCCTTCTCGCGGATGTGGTAGCCGGAGATCGAGATCGTGTTCCATTTCGGCACGTTCTCGCGGCAGTACTCGAAGATGTCGGTGGTGAGGCGCATGGTCGGCTCGGGCGGGTAGATGTAGTTGCCGCGCGCCATGTACTCCTTGAGCACGTCGTTCTGCACGGTGCCGCGCAGCTTCTCGCTGGGCACCCCCTGCTCCTCGCCGACCAGCTCGTAGAGCAGCAAGAGGATCGCCGCTGGGGCGTTGATCGTCATCGAGGTCGAAACCTGGTCGAGCGGGATCTGCTCGAAGCAGATCCGCATGTCCTCGATCGTGTCGATCGGCACGCCGGTGCGACCGACCTCGCCGTTGCAGAGCGGGTCGTCCGAGTCGCGGCCGAGCTGGGTCGGAAGGTCGAAGGCCATCGAGAGGCCGGTCGAGCCGTGCTCGATCAGGTAGCGGTAGCGCTCGTTGGTGTCTTCCGGGGTGGCGAAGCCGGCGTACTGGCGCATCGTCCAGAGCCGATCGCGGTACATCCCCTCGTGGATCCCGCGGGTGAAGGGCGGCTCCCCGGGCGTGCCGAGTCGCTCCTCCAGCCCCGGCGCGACGTCGTCCTCGCTGTAGAGGCGGTCGATCTCGATCCCGGAGTCGGTGAAGACGCGCTCGTCGTCGGGGCCGACCACGGGGGCGATGGTCGGCCGCTCCTCCGCGGCGGCCTTGCCGGTTTTGCTGGCCATTCCCGCAGGATATTGAGAGCTGGGCTCGGAGCTCAGTCCGCGGCGCCGGCGAGCGCCTCGACGCCCGCCTGCTCGATCGTGCGTCGCAGGCCCTCACGCAGCTCGACCTTCGGCTCCCAGCCGAGCAGGTCGCGAGCGCGGGATATGTCCGGCTGGCGCTGCTGCGGGTCGTCGACGGGAAGCTGCTCGTAGATGATCTCCGAGCGCGACTCGGTCACCTCGATCACCGTCTTCGCCAGCTCGAGCAGGGTGAACTCGTTCGGGTTGCCGACGTTGACCGGCGTGTGCACGTCGGACTCGGCGAGGGCGACGATGCCGCGGATCAGGTCGTCGACGTAGCAGAAGCTGCGCGTCTGGCTGCCGTCGCCGAAGACGGTGAGGTTCTGGTCCTTCAGGGCCTGGCGCAGGAAGGTCGGGATCGCCCGCCCGTCGTGGGCGCGCATCCGTGGCCCGTAGGTGTTGAAGATCCGCACGATCGAGGTGTCGACGCCCTGCTGGCGGTGGTAGGCCATGGTCAGCGCCTCTGCGTAGCGCTTCGCCTCGTCGTAGACGCCGCGCGGTCCAATCGGGTTGACGTGGCCCCAGTAATCCTCGGACTGGGGATGGACCTGAGGGTCGCCATAGACCTCGCTGGTCGAGGCAAGCAGGAAGCGGGCGCGCTTGAACTTGGCCAGGCCGAGCATGTGGTGGGTGCCGTGCGAGCCGACCTTGAGCGTGTGCAGCGGCAGTCGCAGGTAGTCGATCGGGCTGGCGGGTGAGGCGAGGTGGTAGACGAAGTCGACCGGCTCGGGGATCTCGACCTTCTCGATGATGTCGATGTTGCGGAACTCGAAGGCGTCGTCGCGGATGTGCTCGATGTTCTGCAGCGATCCGGTCTCCAGGTTGTCGACGCAGATCACCCGATGCCCCTCGCCGAGCAGATGCTCGCAGAGGTGCGAGCCGAGGAAGCCGGCGCCGCCGGTGATCACGCAGGTGCTCATGGCCGCCGGGGATGCTACACGTGGGCTGCGCAGATGCTGAGATAAACGTCTCAGTTCGCAAATACCGCGCTTTTCGCCCGTCCACTTGTCCAGGCGGGGGGAGAACCCGACCCCGTCCCTCGCTCTACCTGGCATGTTCGGAGCCGGGAGCCGATCGGTGCAGGGAGCAGTCGCAACAGCTGGGCGCAAGCGCGCCGCCGTCGAGCTCGTCGCCCGCGAGGACGCCGAGCTGAGGAGGGCCGCGCGCCGCTTCTCGCTCTGCGAAGACGACGCCGAGGACGCTTACCAGCGGGCGCTGGAGATCCTCCTCGTCAAAGCGCCCAGCGAGCGGCCTCGCGAGCTGATTCGGTGGATGAAGACGGTGGTGAAGCACGAGGCGCTGGCGATCCGCCGCAACCGCGAACGACTGCTCGGCGTCGGCGCGGACGAGGGGGGCGACCCGGTCGCGCGACTGGCGGCCGACAACGCGGGACCGGACGAGCGCACCGAGCGGCGCGAGCAGATCGCGCGCAGCCGTGAGGCCCTGCGGGCGCTGAAGCCCGCGGAGCTGCGGGCACTGACGCTGCTTGCCGCCGGCTACTCCTACGCCGAGATCGGCGAGATCACCGGGTTCAGCAGGACGAAGGTGAACAGGTGCGTGGCCGAGGGCAGGGAGCGCTTTCGCCGGCTGCTCACGCACAGCGAGGACGGCACCCGCTGCACCGAGCTGATGCCGTTGCTCTCCGCCTTCTGCGACCGCGAGGCGAGCGGCGAGGAGGAAACCGTCGTGCGCGAGCATCTTCGCGCCTGCCCCGCATGCCGCGCCGCGGTGCGCTCCTACCGCGCGACCCCGGCTGCCGTCGCCGCCCTCGCGCCCGGCCTGCCGGCCTCCCGCTCCCTGTTGGAGCGCGCGCAGGAGGTGCTCAGCGGGCTGCACGCGCGCCTTCCGGGTGGGGGTAGGGTCGACGGCGGTGGGATCGCTCAAGTCGCCGCCGCGGGCGGGAGCCGGGGGGCCGGGATGGCCGCCCTGGCCAAGGCGCTGGCGATCTGCGCCGGCACGGTCGGCGGCGCCGCCGCCTGCGTTGCCACCGGGGTCGCGCCGGCGCCCTTCGCGATCGGGTCTCCGGACCACGCAGCGCCGGCGAAGGTCGAGCGGGCGTTCTCCCAAGACGCCGAAGGACCGGCCTCGGTCCCGATCGACGCCGAACCAGTCACCGCGCCCGCCGAACAGCAGACGAAGCCGCACCCCGCAACGCAGCCCCCGCCGGAAGCCGAAGCGGAACCGGCAGCGGCGCAGCCGGAAGCCGCCGAAGCGGGCGCGGTCGAATACGCGCCGCCGCCGGAACCCGCCTACACGCCACCTGCCGAATCTCCCGCTACGTCCAGTGGCAGCGCCGCCGGGGAGTTCGGCCCGTGAGGCTCCGACGACCCGTCGCGAAACTGCGTTTGCACGGGCAGAGCCGGCGTAAACGCAGATTCGTTGCAGCGGCGACGACACTCACCGCAGCGCTGGCATTTCTCGTGACGACGGCGAGCGCCAGCCCGCCGCGACCGGCAGACCTGCAGGTGGTCGGCGGCGACGCCTGGCACTCCGACAACCGCTTCACAATCGTGTGGACGAGTCCGCAGACGCCCGACGGGCCCGCGCTCGTCGCCACCCACTACCGGATCCGCGATCCACAGGGAAGGACGATCGGCGAAGGCCAGGTCAGCCCGCTGAACGACAGCGTCGGCGGGCTGACGGTGCCGAAGGTGCCCGCCGTCTACAGCGCCGAACTCTGGTTTGAAGACGCGCTGGGCAAGCAGGGGCCGGCGGCCGTCGCTCAGCTGCGGTTCGACGACACGAGACCCGGGGCGATCGAGGCGCCTTCCGTGCCTGGGTGGATCGGGCGAACCGCCTTTCCGCTGCACCTGCGTCTCGGCCACCCGCCCGACCCGTCGCCGATCTCGGGAATCCGCGGCTACGCCGTCGCTTTCGACGCCGATCCGGCCGGGGCTCCCTGCGCCGCCGCGGACCGCTGCAGCGACGACGAGGTCACGCTCAGGGGCGGCGCCGCGGACGACGAGCTGACGATCGCGTCCCTGCCGGAGGGGACCAGCTACCTGCATGCGGCCGCGGTCTCCGGCTCGGGGATGAAGTCGGCAACCGCGGCCGGCGCCGCCCTGCGCGTCGATCTCACCGACCCGGTGACGCGCCTCTCTGGAGCCCCCGACGGGTGGACGAACCGACCGGTGACGCTGACCGCGAGCGCGAGCGACGGCGGCTCGGGAATGGAGGCAGTGGCCCAGAGCCCCACGCCGTTTACGGCGATCCGCATCGATGCCGGCGCACCGACGATCGCCGCCGGAGAATCGACGACCGCCCGGGTGATCGAGGAAGGGGCGCACAGGATCGCCTACTTCGCGCGCGACGCGGCCGGCAACGTCGACGACGGAGCCAGTCACAACGGGATCCCCGACCGGCCTCCCCGAACCGCCTGGGTGAGGATCGACCGCTCGCCGCCGAAGGTCGCCTTCGCCAACTCGCAGGATCCCCGCGATCCGGACCTGTTGCGGGCCGAGATCGCCGACCCCCTCTCCGGACCAAACGGCTCACGGGGAGGGATCGGCGTTCGCCCCGCCGGGTCCGGCGACGCCTTCCAGCCGCTGCCGGTGACGGTGGCGAGGAACGGGGAGCTGCGCGCCCGCTGGAGCTCCGACGCCTTTGCGCCCGGCGACTACGAATTCCGCGCGATCGGCTACGACGCGGCCGGCAACGCCGCGGTGACGACGCGTCGCAAGAACGGCCAGCCGATGGTCCTCTCGAACCCGCTCAAGGCGACGACGACGTTGCGTGCCGGTTTCGCCGCTCACGGACCCCGCCGAACCGTGCTCTACGGACGGCGCGTCCGCCTCGGCGGACGCCTGACCACCGGCAGGAGCTCAGCGCTGGAGGGGATGCCCGTGCGGATCGTCGAACGGTTCGCCGGCGGCGCACATCCGACGACCCGGGCATCCACCGTCAAGACCGGTCCCGGCGGAAGCTTCTCGATTCGCCTCGCGGCCGGTCCCAGTCGAGCGATCGCGGTGGAATTCGACGGCAGCCCGACCCTGGCACGCTCCGCTGGCCCCCCGCTCTACCTCGGCGTGCGCAGCAAGGTCCGCCTGCGAGCTTCGTCGGCGGTGGCAAGGGTCGGCGGCGAGCCGCTCGTCTTTGACGGCAAGGTCGTCGCAGCGGCCGGAACGATCCCGGCGTCGGGAGAGTCGGTGCAGCTGCAGTTCCGGCTGCCCGGCCTGCCCTGGTCGGAGTTCCGCACTGCGCAGACAGACCGCAGGGGCCGCTTCCGCTACGCCTATCGCTTCAGCGACGACGACAGCCGCGGCGCCCGCTTCCAGTTCCGCGCCTACGTCCCCTCGCAAGAGGACTGGCCATACGAGCCCGGAGGCTCACGACCAGTCCTGGTGGAGGGACGCTGAGGGCGTAGGACCAAGCAGGGGGGCCGCGCGCGGCGTAGCGACAGTACTTCGCACGGCGCGTAGCCGCGCGTGGTTCCCTGCGCCGTGTCCTACGCCCTCAGATCGAGGCGGATGCGCCGGGCAGGGGCAGCCGATCCGCCGCTTTGCGGACGCGCTGCTCCAGCGTGCGCCGGCGCTTGCGGGCCTCGCGCTCGAGCCTGTTGCGGGTCTTGCGCGCTTCGGTGGCGGCCTTGCGGCGGGCACCGGCGCCGCGGCGCTCGGTGCGCTTCACCGTGCGGCGGAGCCGGGTGCCGTAGGAGCGGAGCTGCTTCTGGGCGGCGCCGCGGCCGCTGAACGGCTCGACCAGCTCGGCGACGCGATCGCTCACCTCGAGCACCGCGCCGACCTGCAGGTCGACAGCGCTTTCGGCGGCGGCGCGGGCCTGGTCGGTGCGTGAAGGAGCCGGCGCTGGGCTTTGCGTTTGCGATTTCGGCTTGGCGTTGCTGCTTGCTTTAGCGGACTTGGCTGGCAATGAAGATCATCCCTTCGGTGGTGTTTGGCGGAAGGAGAGCTCGCGAGTGTAGCGAACGTACGTTCCTTCGAACACCTGTTCTAAACCGCTCCCTCGATCGCGTTACGAATCGTCGCCAGGCCCTTCTCCCCGGCGGCTGCCGCTATCGGGAAACGAGCGTCGAGGCCGAGGCCGGCGTCGCCGAGCCCAAGCTCGCCGAAGGCAAGCGCCCCGCCCGCCTCGCGCACGATCAGCTGGGCGGCCGCGATGTCGACCGAGCGGCAGGGCCTCAGGCTGAGCATCGCGTCGAGCCGCCCGGCGCCGACGTAGGCGGCCGAGATCGCGATCGAGCCGATCACGCGGAGCCGAAAGACCCTTCCGTCGAGCGCTTCCGCGAGCGGCCGCACCGGCCCGGGCGCCGCCGCCTCCAACCCGAGCAGCTCGAGCTTCTCGCCGTCGGCGAAGACCTCCACGCGGCGACCGTCGAGCCTTGCTCCCCCGCCGCGCTCGGCGCTGAACTCCTCGCCGGCGCCGAAGTCGTAGACGTAGCCGAACTCGACGTCGGCCATCGAGCCGCCGGAGGCCACCGCGATGCTGAGGCTGTGGGAGGGCAGCGTGCGGCGGGCGTTGAGCGAGCCGTCGATCGGGTCGATCACCACCCGCGCCGGGCCGCCTTCGCCAAATGCGGCCTCGCCGCGCTCCTCGGAGATCGCGGTGAAGGAGGCGCCGCTCGCGCCGAGCTGCTCCAGCTCGGCGAAGATGACGTCCTCGCAGCGGCGGTCGATGACCAGGCTGCGGTCGCCGCCCTCGCCCACCCCCTCGTACTGCGTGCGCCCGGCGATGTCCGGCGTCTGCTCGAAGAGGCGACTCTGCGCGGCGACGACCCGGCGACAGATTGCGGGCCAGTCTGCGGAGAAAAGGTTCATTAGGACCTTGGCTCCGTGGCCAGGCGCGTCATCCAGGCATGCGGGGCTGCGGGGCCAAGGTCCTACATCCTATGGAGGCGGGTCGCCCCGGCCGTCCCGGTAGCGTTGGACCATGCTTGCGCTGGCTGAGCCCCAGGAGCGCGCGATCCGCCACCGCGCGGGCCCGCTCCTCCTCACCGGTGAGGCGGGGACCGGCAAGACCGAGGTGCTGGCCCGGCGGTTCGAGAGCCTGGTCGAGGACGGCGTCGCGCCGGAGCGCATCCTCGTCCTCGCAACCACCCGCGCAACCGCCCAACGCCTGCGCGAGCGGGTCGAGGCGCTGCTCGACCGCCCGTTGGAGGACCTCTGGATCGGCACCTGGGAGCAGCTCGGCGAACGCCTCCTGCGCGAGCACTCCACCGCCGCCGGCCTCGATCCCTTCTTCGACGTCCTCGGCCCAGCCGAGCGCCTTGCGCTTCTCCTCGACGGTATCGACGAGCTTCCGCTGCGCGGCCAGGAGATCCGCGGCAACCCGGCCGGTCTGCTGGCTCGCCTGCTGGAGCAGATCGACCGGGCCAAGGCCGGTGCCGACCCGCCCGACCCCGAGCTGGCCGAGCTGATCGCCGCCCACGACCGCATCCTCGCCGAGACCTGCAGCCTCGACCGGGGCGACGTCTACCTGACGCTGAGCAGGCTGCTCGACGAAAACGCGCGAGTCCTCGCTGAGATCGCCCATCGCTTCGAGTACCTGATGGTCGACGAGTTGGAGGACACGTCTCCCGCACAGCGGGCGATCTTGTCCCTCCTGGCCAGTGAGAATCCGAACCATCTTTACGCAGTCGAGGGCGGGTCGCCGGGGGTGTCCGACACCCCGCCTGTGATGACGATCGAACTGACGGATCGGTTTCGCCGGCCGGAGACGAGGTTCTGGCGCTGCGCAAACGAGCGGGCGCAAGCGCAGGCCGTCGCACGTGAAGCGGAGCATTTGCTTGCTGGGGAAACGCAACCGGAGGACATCTGCGTGCTGGTCGCGGATCAGGAGCACGGCGGGTCGGTCGCCGCCGCGATGGAGGAGCGGGGTATCCCGTTTCACCTGTCGGGTCCGGCGGCGTTGTTCCAGCGGCCCGAGGTGCGGGACGCGATCGCGTGGCTGAGGGCGTTGGCCGACCCGGGAGACTCTGCCGCGACGGCACGGGCCCTGACTCGTCCGCCGATCGAGCTGCGCTCGGCCGACCTGGCGCGGTTGACGACGATCTCCCGGCGTCGCAAGCTCGACCTCGTCTCCGCCTGCGAGGCGGCGCTCGAGAGCCCTCAGATTCCCCCGGAGGCGCGCGAGCGGATCCAGTCCTTCCTCAAGCTCTACGGCGCCGCCTCGGCGGCGATGGAGGAGCGCCGCGCGGACGTCTTCGTGCGGCGGTTGATCGAGGTGGTTGGCCTGCGTCGCCAGCGCCTCTTCGCCGCCCAGCCGGAGGTGGCCGAGCGCCTGCTCGGGCTCTCGCGGCTGGCCGAGCTCGCCGCCGCCTGGGCGCGGCGCGAGCCGAACGGGTCCACCCGCGACTTCGTCCGCCACCTCAGCGCCGTCGCCGATGCCGGGGTGGAACCCGCCGGGGTCAGCGAGCCGCCGGCGCGCGGGGCGGTGCAGGGCTTCACCCGCGAGGCGGTCAAGGGGATGGAGTTCGAGCACGTCTTCGTGCTGGGAATGGAGCGCGGCGAGGCCTTCGAGCGGATCGGGCGGCCGGCGCAGAAGGGGCTGGTCCTCTCTCGGGTCGAGCGCGGGGAGGGAGGGGAGGCGCGGCCCTCGGAGCCCTACGCCGCCGCGCTGGCTGCCGGGGACACCGAGGAGGAGGTCCACCCGGAGGAGATGTTCGGCCCGGCCGAGGGCCTGCACGCGACCTACCGCATGCTGCGCGAGGAGATGCTGGAGGCTTCCTGGAGGGCGGGGCGGGAGCTCTCGGAGCCGCGCCTCGACACCACGGTCGACGTCAACCGAGCGATCGCGCGCTACCTCGAGGTGCTGAAGCTGGCGGCGCTCGCGCAGCGCCCCGGCGAGGAGCCGACGGTCGAGGCGATCGAGGCGGTAAACGGTCTGCTGCGCCAGGTCGCGACCCCCGAGCAGCAGGCCGAGCTCGACGCCTCCTCGCTCGACTCCTACCTGCTCGACTCCGAGCACGAGCGCGAGGGGCGCCGCAGGCTGATCGCCGCCCGCCAGGAGCCCTCGCTGGTCGAGTTCCTGCCGCGCCGCGGCGACGGCTCGCTCAGCCTCTCGGCATCCGATCTCGACCTCTACCTGACCTGCCCGCTCAAGTACAAGTTCGCGCGCGTCTTCGGCATCCCCCAGGAGCCGACGATCAACCAGCGCTTCGGCATCCTCATCCACAACGTCCTCGAACGCTTCCACAAGGAGGGCGAGGTGCACGGCGAGGAGGGCCTGGAGCGGCTGATGGACCTGTTCGAGGCGGGCTGGCGGCGCTCCGGCTTCGGCTCCAGCGACGACGAGCTGCAGTTCCGCGACAAGGCGCGCGCGGCGATGCGGCTCTACTGGGAGCGCGAGAGCGAGTCCGAGGGGGAGCCGGTCTGGCTCGAGCGCAAGTTCGACATCCGCATCGGCGAGCATTACGTGCGCGGCCGGGTCGACCGGGTCGACCGGCTGCCGGGCGGCGACCACGAGCTGATCGACTACAAGACCGGCGAACGCAAGAGCGAGGCCGACCTGGAGAGCGACCTGCAGCTGGCGCTCTACCGCCTCGCGGCCCGCGAGGCCTGGGGCCTGGAGGCCAACACGGGCAGCTACTACTACGTGCTCGACGCCGAGAAGGTCGCAGCGCCGGTCCGGCCCGACGACGCCGAGCGGGTCGAGCGCACCGTCTTCCAGGTCGGCGAGGGCGTCCTCGGCCAGGACTTCGAGCCCCGGCCGTCGCCGACCGTATGCAGCTGGTGCGACTACCGCCTGATCTGCCCGGCGGCGGAGAGCTGAGTCAGCTCGACTCGCCGCGCCTCTGCTGCAGGAACTGCTGGAACTCGCGGGCGATCGTGTCGGCGGAGGGCAGGTCCTCGCCGTCGGTGCCGAGCTGCTCGACCTGCTCGGCCTCGATCCGCTCGACCAGTTCGGCGATTTCCGGGTTGGCGGCGACGGCGCGGCCGATCTGCTCCTCGTAGCTGGCGGTTTCCTCTTCCAGGGCGGTGGCGTCGACGGCGATCCCGGTCAGGCCCTCCAGCCGGCGCAGCAGCGCCAGCGCCGCCTTCGGATTGGGCACGGCGGCGACGTAGTGCGGCACCGCCGCCCACAGCGACGCCGAGGTCATGCCAACCTGGCGGCAGCAGTCGTGGACGACGCCGACGATCCCGGTCGGGCCCTCGTAGTTGGAGCGCTGCAGGTCCAGCTCCTCGACCAGCTGCTCGTCGGAGGCGAGGCCGGTGATCGGCACCGGCAGGGTGTGGGAGACCTCGGCCACGAGCGCTCCCAGGGTGACGACCATCTCGACCCCGAGCGCGTCGGCCGCGGTCGCCACCGTCTCGGAGAAGGTGCGCCAGCGCAGGTTGGGCTCGGTGCCGTCGAAGAGGACGAGGTCGTGCTCGGCCCCGGGGATGCGGATCGCGATCAGCTCGTTCCGCGGCCACTCGATGCTGCGCGTCTGGCCCTCGGAGAGGACGATGGTCGGCCGCGTCGCCTGGAAGTCGAAGTACTCCTCGGGGTCGATCTCGGCGATCCGCTCGGACTCGAAGGATTCGGCCACCGCGCCCAGGGCGGCGGATGCGGCGCCGGCCGCGTCGTTCCAGCCGCGAAAGGCGCAGACGAGCACCGGGGAGCGCAGCTGCGGCACTTCGCCGTGCCAGGTGAGCGAGTCCACACTTTGAGCGTAGCGCGCCGCTGCCCAGCTCTACCCATCTTGCGAGAGGGCCCTGCGGACGAGTCCGTATGCGATGAAGAGGACCAGGGCGGCGAAGGAGAGTTCGAGCGCGCGCTGCGGCACCTCGTTGGAGACGACGACGCCGATCAGGACGCCGAGCGGGGAAAGGACGCCGATCACCGCGGCGTCGCGCAGGTTGAGGTTGCCGTAGGCGTTCTGGCGGTAGGCCCCGACCAGGGCGACGATCACGATCATCAGCAGCGAGGTCGACTCGCCCTGCACCTGGGTGAGGCCGAGGAAGATCGTCAGGGCCGGGACGAAGAGGACGCCGCCGCCGACGCCGACCAGTCCGCCGGCAAGCCCGCCGGCGACCGCGATCAGGGCGGCGAGCAGCTCATCCATCGCCCCTGCCCCATAGATAAATTTCGCGCTCCGCTCCCTGCGCGAAGAACCAGATATGCACGCTTGGTCGCTCCGCGCTCATCGGACGATCAGCTCCGCCGCCACGGCCACGAGCAGCGCGGCGAAGAGCAGCGACACCGCGCGCTGCGGGATCCGCTGCTGGATCGCCGTGCCGATGACGACGCCGAGCACCGCCGGGATCGAGAGCAGCAGGCCGGTGCCGACGTGGACGTTGCCGTAGATCCCACCCTGGGCGACCGCGCCGAGCAGGCCGATGAGGACGATCGCGCCGAGGCTGGTGCCGGTGGCGAGGCGCTCGCCGTAGCCGAACCAGAAGATCAGCAGGGGGACGATCACGGTGCCGCCGCCGACGCCGAAGAGGCCGCTGAAGACGCCCGCCAGGGTGCCGATCGCGGCGAGCTTCAGGGTGTGGGCGGACGGCATCGCGCGATACTAAGCGCCGTGTCTCCCGAATCCGGCAGAGGGGAGCGACAGGCGGGGCTCGGGCCGCTGGCGGCGCTGAAGGCGGACCCCGAGCGGGCGGCGATCCTCACCGACGTCGACGGGACCCTGGCACCGATCGTCGAACGGCCGGAAGAAGCGGCCGTGCCGGTGCGGGCAGGCGAGCTGCTGCGGCGATTGGGCGAGCGCTACGGCCTGGTCGGCTGCATCTCGGGACGGCAGGCCGACGAGGCCCGGCGCCTCGTCGGCGTCGAGGAGATCGCCTATGCCGGCAACCACGGCCTCGAACTGCTGCTGCCCGGCGAGTCCGAGCCGCGCTTCGATGCGGCGCTGGCCGGGCATGAGGATGAGGCTGCCGCATTCGTCTCCGAGCTGACCGAGGAGGCCCTGAGCGTGGCCGGGGCCCGGCTGGAGGACAAGGGGCCGATCCAATCCCTGCACTGGCGCGGCGCCGAGGACGAGCGCGCCGCGGAAGCATGGGCCGAGGATCTTGCCGCGGCAGCCGCACGGGCGGGCTTGGAACCCCGCTGGGGGCGCAAGGTGCTCGAGCTGCGCCCGGCCGGGGCCTGCGGCAAGGACGCCGCGGTGGCAGCGCTCCTCGCCATCCCCGCCACTCCCCCGCGGTCGCCATTTCAACCGGATAGCGGAAGAAAGGTCGACCGCGCGGTGTATGCGGGCGACGACCGCACCGACCTCGACGCCTTCCGGCGACTGCGCGAGCTGCGCGATGCCGGCTCGCTGGGAACGGCGGTCTGCGTCGGGGTCGTCTCCGACGAGGGACCGGGCGGGCTGGCCGAGGAGTCGGACCTGCGGGTCGACGGCCCGGCTGGCTGGCTGGCGCTGCTGGAAGCCATGGCGGAGTAGGCAAAATGGTTGACTCCACGACCCGCATGGCCATGGAACCGGCCATCTAGATGCCCTACACCGACCTGCTGCGGACCACCGTCTTCCTGATCGGAGCCGAGGCAACGGCGCTGGGGGCGATCACGGCGATCGCCGCCGGCCGCGACGGCGACGCGACGACGGCGCTCGTCGCCGCGGTCTGGTGGCTGATCGCGCTGCTGCTCGGCATCTATCTGGGTCGGCCGGCGCGCGCCGCCGACGGCGTCCGCGACGCCCTCGCAAAAGCCCGCACCGCCACCTCGCTGCCCGAGGAGTCGCCGGCGCGGATAACCGCGATCCGCCTCTGGCCGATCGGCCTCACCGCCCTCGCCGCCGGCGTCCTCGGCGTGATCTACCCCGGCGTGGCGGCGATCGGCGCCGGCTATGCCCTCCTCGTCGCCCTGGCGATGCGCACCCGCGAGGCGGCCGTCCTCGGCATCGAGCACCGCGACGGCGTCAAGTTCTACGTCGTGCCGAGCTCGGCGCTGCGCCCGATCGAGCTCGTGCGAACGCCGGGCCTGCGCAGCGACCGGCTGCACTCGTTTTAGTCGGCGCAGAACGCAAACGACCCGCCGAAGCGGGCCGTCTGCAAAGTCGGGAAGACCATTATGTGGATGGCCCCTCGGCTCGCGTCGCTAACTATAGCGCCCCCGGCAGGAATCGAACCTGCTCTTCCCTAGGTGCGAGCCAAGGGGCCAGCGTCCACTGGCGGGGGCGACCGCCGCTTACGCGGCAGCTCTCAGTCTACAAGAACTGAAGACAAAAGTCTGGCAGACGACTCACCTATCTCCTGCCTTTGGAGAGCCGCCTGCCAGTCCCGCCGGTGGACCATTCGGCCCCGGTATCGCACTCTGGTCTATGAATCTTAGCGAACTTTTCTGTCTGTAGGCGTTCTCGTTACTTCAACAGCTTCTTGAACGCCGGCCACCCACGCGTGTTCGCCACGTCCTCCGCCGTCAGCCAGGCCCGCCGAGCCGTCGCCACCGCGTAGGCCATGTTGCCCAGGGTGTCGACGCCGTGGGCGTCGGTGTTGAGGACGATCGTCGCGCCCGCCTCCCTGGCGAGGCGGGCGTGGTGCTCGGAGAGGTCGCGGCGGTTGGGGTTGCCGTTGATCTCCAGCATCGTGCCGGCGCTCGCCGCCGCCGCGACGACGGCCTCGACGTCGACGGCGTAGGGCTCGCGGCGGCCGATCAGGCGCCCGGTGAGGTGGCCGATGCAGTCGACCTGCGGGTTCTCGATCGCCGCCAGGACGCGCTCGGTCATCGCCTTGCCGGAGATCGAGAAGGAGGTATGGACGCTGGCCACCACCCAGTCGAGCGCTGCGAGCAGGTCGTCGGGATAGTCGAGCGCGCCGTCGAGGCCGATGTTGACCTCCGAGCCGGCGAGCAGGCGGAAGCCGCGCTTGCCCTTGTTCCACTCGCGCACCTCCTCGACCCGCTGCCATAGGCGCTCAGCGGTGACGTGGTCGCCGAAGCCGTGGCTCGCCGAGTGGTCGG
>Ga0075433_10001474_pt1 | contig 17362 bp, 17 predicted proteins | sample RhiMethybrSRZTD2_FD_75299 | JGI IMG/M metagenome (GOLD analysis project Ga0075433, IMG submission 75299) | Populus rhizosphere microbial communities from Tennessee, USA - Rhizosphere MetaG P. TD hybrid SRZTD2 | ecosystem: Host-associated > Plants > Roots > Rhizosphere > Soil | place: USA... | reverse complement strand
AATCTCGTAGCTATCGCCCAGCTCGCTGAGTCGCTCGATCGAGCCTCGCTCGAACTCGCTTTTCAAATCGTCCCGCTGGACTGGTGGGCTACGCAGCTGCCCGACCGACCGTCGACGGCTGAAAACGTGCTGGCCTGGACGCCTACCGACCTTGGCGTCGGTACTCGGCCATAACTACTGCGCTCAGCGACGGGTCTTGCGACGCAAGCGTTCCGACGAGGATGCACCGGAGTATGACGACGGAGGTGAAACGCTCACCATCGTGAGCTCTGCCAGCGCGCCTACGACTAGGACGCCACACAGCAGCAACTCACCATCGACCGCGCAAGTTCAATACGCCACCCGGCCTAGCCCGTTCGCGGGAGAGCGTCGAGATGGGAGCGGCGGCGAGCCGTGAAGCCTGCCGCTGCTCCGCCCCAGCACCCGAGTCTGCGCTGTCTCGCCCGGGCTCGACGCGCCTTGGCTACCACTGCCCCGGAAGCATCCGGGTGCCGCCGCACGTAGCCGGCACCGCGAGTCTCCAGCGGTTCGGTCGCGGGCGTCGTCCCGGTTCCCGAATGGGGCTGTCACGGTTTCCTCGCGGTGGGGGGTAGTCCAAATTGACGATGGCGTCGGCATCCAAATTGACGATGGCGTCGGCACGCCCACCGTGGCACTCTCAGCAAACATGAAGAAACCACTCGCACTCGTATTGACCGTCGTCGCCCTTTCGGCGGCCGGCGTCGCCGGCGGCTGGCATTGGGGGCATAGCCCGAGCTACCCGACCCCGCAGGCCAGCGGTTGGGCTTCCGGGAGCTGAGGCGCGATCGGGTTGCAAGCCAACCCAAGCGACGGACCGGCTGCAACACAGGGCGGCTGGGCGTGGTGATGCCAGCGGCGCGGCCCGCAGCCGGTCTTGCGGCGGCAGGCACAGATCGCCTCGGCTAGCTCGGGCGCCAGCTGCCGCGGCGAGCGGTGCGGTCGGCTCGACCGATCCAACAGGCAGGACAGGCTCGCGCGGGCTTCCTCGCCCGCCTCGAGCCAGCGGTGCCCCCAGCGCGCGGTGCGCCGTTGCCGGCGACACGCTGAAGCAAGCCGCAGCCTGCTTCAGTGTCCTCCCGGCCGCGATCGCCGAAACGAGCGCGTAGCGGCCCGCCAGTCAGCTTGGCGTTACGGTGAAACGACATCCGAGCCCTCCTTCGAGCAGGTCTTTGGCGAGACCCACAGCCTCGAAGGAGGGCCGGATAGAACCCTCAGCCGTTCACAACGTCTGTAGGCACGGCAGCTAGCCGCCGCAAACGGCCTTGAGGAAGAAAACGGTCGGCGGCCCGTCCGGCGGCAGCACGAACCGGAACGTCACCAAGAGGTGCGAGGTCGTTCCGTCGGGGTACGCCAGCTGCCCTGTCTCGACGAACCCGTTCACGACGCGGCCGTCGGGCAAGACCGGTCCGGCGAAGCTGTTGACGAACGTCCACGTCCCCACCAGCGGGCCGAATCCCGTGAACGACGGATCCCACGGCGGCACGTCCGTCACGTACAGATCGACCGTGCTGACGATGTGGCCGCGTGCCAGGAAGACGCCGTTTGGCGTTTCGGTCGTGCGCACCCAACCGGTGTCGAACGTGTACCCGCCAACCTGCTGACCGCTGCACGGATCCTCGAAGAGGATGAACCCGCTGGGCTCGTTCGTGAACGTCTCGAGCGTCTGCGTGGCTCCGCCGGCTCCCGCAACCGACGGCAGGGCCAGGCCGACCGCGGCCGCAGTCGCCAGGCCGACGACAAGACGTCGAAGCGTGTGTGCCTTCACATGCGCTCCTTTCAACGACGCGTGGATCCGCGCATTGTCGGACCGCCCCGGCGGAGTTCGCTTCGGGCGAATGCCTGGACCTAAGCGTTGTATCGCCGGTCACAACTCTCTACGTTCTGATCGTGCTCCTCGGCCGGCAGGAAGAGATCGCGCAGATCGAACGCCTTCTGGCGCGAACACGCGACGGTCGTGGAAGCGCCCTCGTTCTGCGCGGAGAAGCGGGAGTCGGCAAGACGGCGCTGCTGAACGAAGCCGTAGGCGCGACCGATCGGATCCGCGTTCTGCGTGCGGTTGCCGTCGAATCCGAGGCCGAGGTGCCGTTTGCGGCTTTGCACCAGCTCGTCGGGCCCGTGCTCCACCTGATCGACGCGCTGCCCGAGCCACAAGCGAGCGCGATGAAGGCCGCTCTCGCGCTCGAACGGAGGCAGAACCCCGACCGCCTCGCCGCGTACGCCGCCACACTCGGCCTGCTGTCGGCGGCGGCGGCCGACCAGCCGGTCCTCTGCTGCGTCGACGACGCTCACTGGCTCGATCAGGCGTCGGCGGACGCCCTCGTCTTCATTGCACGGCGCATCGAGCACGATCCGATCGCGGTGCTGTTCGCCGTCCGCGAGCCGGAAGCGGCGATGTTCGCAGCTCCCGGCGTCCCCGAACTCAGGATCGAGGGCTTGCCAGAGGCGGACGCGAGAGCGCTGCTCGCAGGTCACGCGCCGTCGCTCCTGCCGGCGGAGGTCGACAGGCTCCTCGAAACCGCTCGAGGCAACCCCCTCGCGCTGCTCGAGTTCGCAGCGACGGCGGAGCGAGACGATCAGACAGCCGATGTGCTGCCCGTCGGCGAGGCCGTCGAGCGGGCCTTTGCACGACGATCCTCGCAACTTTCGGCGGAGGCTCAGCGTGCGCTACTTCTCGTGGCCGCCGCGGACCCTGCCGAACCCGAGGCGCTGTGGTCGGCGCTCGAGGCCGCCGGCACAGTCGATTCGCTGACCGAGGCCGAGCGAGCCGGGCTGATCGTGCGCGGCCGGCGACTGGATTTCACGCACCCGCTCGCGCGATCGGCGATCTACCACTCTGCCGCGCCCCCCGACCGCCGCGCTGCGCACCGGACACTCGCCAGCACGACGACGGCGCCAGACCGGAGGGCGTGGCACCTCGCAGCGGCCACGTCACAGCCGGACGAAGGAGTGGCAACGGCGCTCGAGCAGGCCGCCGCCGACGCACGCAGCCGTGCGGGAGTCTCCGCGGAAGCCGCCGCCCTCGAGCGGGCGGCTCAACTAACGCCGGACGCGGAGACGCGCGCGCGCCGCTTACTCGCTGCCGGGCTGGCGGCCGAGGCTGCGGGCCGCTTCGAGCGGGCCGAGCAACTGCTGGTGGAGGCGGCGGAAGGTACCTCCGACGAGGAAGCCCGCGCGGACGCCGTTGCTCGCCGCTCCTATCTGCTCTTCGACCGCGGCGACTTCGACGAGGCTCTCGAGCTAGCGACTGCCGAGGCGGCGCGAGCGGCCGGACCGACGGCCGCCCGCGTGTTGACCTCGAGCGGCGCTATTCATGCGCTGGTTCATCGCCTCGACATCCCCGCCGCGCGAGCGACAGCCGAGCAGGCGGCCGAACTCGCCGGGCCGACGTGGAGAGACGACCTCGACCTCTGCCACATGCTCGCGTGGACCTGGGAGCTCTCGGGCGAAACCGCCCACGCGCTCGACCTCGCCCGAGACTACGCCGATCGGACAGACCTCGGCAGCGTCCTGGCGATCGACCTCGCAGGGCACTTCATCTCTCTGGAGGACTATTCGCGCGCGCGGGACCGGCTCCAGCGGATCGTCGAGCACACCCGCGGCACGCATGCGCTGGGCAACCTGTCCTACGCGCTCGACCTGCACTCGCGCCTCGAGCTGCGGATGGGGCGGCCTCTGCCCGCGTTCGCCGCCTCGCTGGAGGCGCTGCAGCTGACCGAGCCGCTCGGAAACGACGTCGCGCTCGCCTCGACGCTCGCTTGGCTCGCGCTGGTGGAAGCAACGGTGGGCCGCAGCGTTGACGCCCAAGCTCACGGACGGCGTTCGTTCGAGATCACGACGGAGCGAGGCGACCGCTTCAACGAGGTTCGCGCGCGCGGAGCGCTGGGCCTCGACGCCCTTGCTCGAGCGGACGCCGCTGACGCCTTAGAGTGGCTGGAGCCGGCGGCGCGCTTGCTTGCCGACGGAGGCGTCCGCCTGCCGAACACGTTTCCCGTCCATGGAGATCTGATCGAGGCGCAGGTGCGGTTGGACAAGCGGGCGGAGGCGTCGGAGGCGCTCGCTCGCCTGCTCGAGAACGCCGAGCTCACCGGGAGCCGTTGGGGTCGCGCCGTCGGTGCGCGCTCTCGCGCGCTGCTCGCCGACGACGCCGACACCGAGGAAGCGTTCGAGACGGCGCTCGAGCTCCATGAAGAGGATTCGAACGAGCTCGAGCGAGCGCGGACCGAGCTTGCGTACGGCGAGCGCCTGCGGCGCCTGCGACAACGCCGGACGGCGCGCGACCACCTGCACGCGGCGCTCCAGACATTTGAGGCGCTCGGGGCGCGGCCCTGGAGCGAGCGGGCGCGCGCCGAGCTCCGGGCGAGCGGAGCGCGGCTGCGTCGGCGCGGCCGGGCCGCGCACGAGCAGCTGACGCCGCAGGAGCTGCAAGTGTCGCTCGCCGCTGCCGAAGGCCTTACGAACAAAGAGATCGGGGCCCGGCTCTTCCTCAGCCCGAAAACGGTGGAGTTCCATCTCGGGCGGGCGTACAGAAAGCTCGACGTGCGCTCCCGCAAGGAGCTGATCAAGCTGTTCGCCGCTCAGCAGGGCGCAGTGGCGGAGCGCCTGCCGGCGTAGGGAGACTGCTCGATCACCGCCCGCCGGCCGAACGCGCCCTGCAGGTTCTGATACTCGGCAAAGCGCTGCAATGTGACCTCGATCGCGCTCTGGAGCTCTTCGGCATCGCCGTCGACGTGTCCGTCGTCGAGAGCCACCTGCTGTTGCTCCCGCCCGTCGGCGAGCCGAAACGGTAGTGACGCCGCGGCTCGCGCCACGACGCGCCTCGTCAGCTGACGGCGATGGCGACGGCGACGAACTGCGCCGCAGCTGCCCCAAGCACAAGTGTATGGAACACCTCGTGGTACCCGAAAACCGCCGGAAGGGGATCGGGACGCCGCGCGGCGTAGACGACGCCTCCAAGCGAGTAGAGAACGCCTCCCATCAGCACGAAGCCGGTCGTGACCCAGCCGGCGAGCTCGAATAACTGTGGGATTGTGGCCAGTCCGGCCCAGCCGACGGCGATGTAGATGCTCGTCACGAGCCACCGTGGCGCGCCGATCCACAGGATGTTGACGAACGTCCCCGTGAGCGCGCCGAGCCAAACGGCCACAAGGACGACCGTCGCTGCTCGCCCCGTGAGTACCAGCAGGGCAAACGGTGTGTACGACCCCGCGATGGCGAGAAAGATCGTGGATCGATCGAAGCGGCGTGCGAGCTGACGCGTTCGATCTGACTGCCAGTTCACACGATGGTACGCGCCGGACATTGCAAACATCGCGGTGATCGCGCAGGCGTAAACGGTCAGGGCGATCCGTTCGCGTGGGGAGGAGGAGATCCAGACGAGAATGCCGCCGGCGACCACGGCGACCACCGCCGAGTATTGATGGATCACACCACGGAGAAGCGGACGACGGTCGACTGCGAGTTCAGCAGGCCCGGAGTCGCCGTAGTCAATAGCTGCGCCAGTTGGCTGAGAGTTCATCGCGGGCTACGGCACCGACCCGTGCTGCGCATGCGGCCCGGGTCCGTGCCGCCAGTCGCCGACGACTCTCCTCGGTCAGCCAGCCTCACCGGCCAGTGTTGGCGGATGGGACGGCGCGGAACGGGCGCCGCAAAGACCCGTCCCGACGCTGCCCCGAACGGGGCATGAAGCCCCGCAAAATCCACGTGGCGCTTCCGCCGTGCCGGGATCCGGCGATCCACGCGACTCCCCGCTACGCCAACGCCTTTGCCTATTCGCGCATGTACTCGGCGAGCCACCACAACTCCTCCTCGGCACATAGTCGTCACCTACGCGGCGACGCCATCAAATCCGACCACCTGTGCTGAGGACGGCTGTTGCGGAGCCAGGGGGTTGTGGCCCGCGGACATCGTGGAGTCAGCAGCTCAGAACTCCACGAGCCGGCGGAGCATAGCAGCAGAGCAAGGCGCTCAACTCTGTTGGGATGCACGGCGAAGTGCATAGGCACTTCTCGGACGCCTTCGTAGTCGCCGGACAGAAGCGCGACATACTCGCTGAAGTCGGGCCGATGCCCGCGCAGGGGTCATTGCTGGGAGGCCGGCGCGGAAATGCGGGGCGATCGACCCTATCCGCGCTAGGTACGCGACGGGGCGCTGAGGAGGGCCTGGAAGCTGCTAGGACTCGGGCTCGGCGGGGCGCTGGCGCGCGTCGGGTTCTTTTTGGGTTTGCCGGCCGGTCTCGCGATGGAAGATCAGGCCAGGCGGGGGACTGGCGGGAACCGCGCCCAAATCCGCGCAGCTGCACGATCCCGCCTCGGAGCGACTGTACAACGCCGTCGTCCACAAGAAGGTCGCCCACGCAGACGAAACGACTCAGGGGATCGCGTCTGTGTCGGCTCTGGTACCTGGGAGCCGCGCGAACGTCCCGCGCGGCTCCGATATGGAGGCGCTAACGCTTGGCGATGCTGTGAACCTTGAGGATCTCGGGCGGGGCCGAGAACTTGATCCCAACGTCGTCCAGCACCGGCATAAGGCGCTCAACGAACGCGTTGAACTGCTCTCGCGAGTCCCAAATCTCGCTCACTCGGAGGTTGCCGTTCGACGGGAAGGCGACGTGGTAATCAAGTCCCTCCGGCAACCAGTCGCCCGAGTTCTTCAAACGGCGGATCGTCTCCTCGTACTGTTCGGTAGTCACATCGGGCCCAGCTGTGTAGCGGACAACGATGCTTGTCTTGCGGGCATCCATAGTCGGTGTCGCCGACTCAGGGCGTGTAGTGGCCATACATGGCCTCCTTCGTGTGGCTGCTCCTGACCCAGCCGACCTACAGCCTAAATGCGTCCGTCGAGACGCCTGCGGGGCGAGGAATCTAAATCAGAAGACGAGACGAGGCTACCTCTCATCGCGTCCGGTCGTCCTAATCGGCGACGCAGCTTATTGAGCTCTTAATGAGGGGGTGCGTTGACATCCCGTCGCAGTGCGCCGCCGCACAAAGACGGTCACTGCGGTTCAACTACCGTGGCCGGCCGCTGCCGGGTGTTGATTGGCTCGTAAGGCTCTTCCCGCCGGACTGTGGCTGCTTCGCCAGCAAGCGGTGGCTGTCGACGACCGCCGACGCAACGTCGACGAGCCTGAGATTGGAAGCCCGGGAATGGTCGCGAAGCATCCTGAAGGCGGCAGCTTCGTCGACGGAATGACGTTCCATCAGGATGCCCTTCGCACGCTCCGTTAGGGCGCGGCGCCCGAATGCGCCCTGGAGATCGTGGTACTCGGCAAACCGGCGCAGCACGATGTCAATCGAGCTCTGCCAGTCGTCGACCTCGCGATCGTTGATGTAGGCAAAAACGCCGCGCTTCGAGGCTTCCTTCACGAACCGGGGGTCGGGTGAGTACATGAGCACGATTACCGGGCAGGCCGCCTCGTGGACGATCTTTTCGATCAGGCTAAGCGCGTGCTGCGAGCTCTCTCCGAGACCGACGAGCGCGACATCTGGCCGCTCCCTGCTCGTAACGAGTCCGACCTCTTCGATCTCGATCTCGCGTGCGATCACTTCGTGTCCCAGCGAGGCAACGATCGGGGCCACCATGCCCAGGCGATCCTTGCGCTCATTCGCGATCAGGACGCGTAAGTGATCGGTCTCGCGGCCGCTCATCCCTCCCGTCGACGAGTGTAGCTCCAAGGGGGCACGTTCGCGGAACGGCGCTGGACTTCACGAGTCGGGGTGGTAGGGTGGACTAGCCTCGCCCCAAAGCCCGGCAAGGCAGTTCCGGCTCTAGCACCCGGCCGGCTCAGCGTGTCGACGTCGTCGGTTGTGTCGACGCCAAACCGCGAGTGTTAGGAGCCGGGGCATGTCCTTCGTCCACAGGAAGACCTCCGAGAACGTCGCCGCACGCGTTGGGCGGTGGAGCGCGAGACACTGGAAGGCAGCCGTCTTCGGCTGGCTGGCATTCGTGATCGTGGCGTTCGGACTCGGCCGCGTCGTGGGCACCGAGCGCCTTTCGGCGAGCGAGCCGGGCCCGGGCGAGTCCGGCCGTGTCCAGCGGATCCTGAATGATGAGTTCCCGCAGCCGGCGGGCGAAGTGGTGCTCGTTCAGAGCTCCTCGCAGGCCGCCACGAGCGCACCTTTCCGCGCCGCCGTGCAGGACGTGATCCGACGGCTGGAGGGCCAGCCGAACGTGACCAACATCGACTCGCCGTTCGCGCCGGGTAACGCGGGACAGGTGTCGCGCGACCGGCGCTCGGTGCTGGTCGAGTTCGACATCCGCGGCAAGTCCGACGACGCGAAGGACAAGGTCGATCCGATACTGGCCAGCGTCGCGGACGCTCAGAGCGCGCATCCGCAGCTCACGATCGAGGAGTTCGGCGGTGGGAGCGCCAACAAGGCGATCAACGACCGGTTCGGCAAGGATCTGCTGAAGGCCGGCGCCCTCTCGCTCCCGCTGACGCTCGTGATCCTGCTGCTCACCTTCGGCGCGCTCGTCGCCGCCGGAATCCCGCTCCTGCTTGCATTGACGTCCGTCCTGGCGGCGATCGGGTTACTCGCGGTGCCAAGTCATCTGCTGGCGATGGACGAGTTCGTTAGCGCTGTCGTCTTGCTGATCGGTCTCGCCGTGGGCGTGGACTATTCGATGTTCTATCTCAAGCGCGCTCGAGAAGAACGCGCGGCGGGCCGGGCTGAATGCGCCTCGATCGAGGCCGCGGCGGCGACGTCGGGCCGCTCCGTACTGATTTCGGGTCTGACCGTCTTGGCGGCGATGGCCGGCATGTTCTTCAGCGGCGACAAGACCTTCATCGGGTTTGCGGTTGCGACCATGCTCGTTGTCGCCACCTCGGTGGTGGGCTCGCTAACGGTGCTTCCGGCGCTGCTCGCGAAGCTCGGGGACAACGTCAACAAAGGCCGCGTGCCGTTCCTGCGTCGGCCCGATGAGCGGATCGGCGAGAGCCGCTTCTGGGGTGCGATCCTGGGGCCGGTGCTACGGCACCCACTCGTTTCGGCCGTGATCGCGGCAGGAGTACTCGTTGCGCTCGCTGTGCCGGCGCTGCGTCTGCACACCACCGTGAACAGTACGGACTCCCTGCCACGTTCGATCGCCGTCGTTCGGACGTACGACAAGGTCCAGAAGGCATTTCCAGGCGAGGCGATCGCAGCTGAGGTTGTCGTCAGGGCCGCCGATGTCCGCACGGCCCGTGTCCGACACGCGATCGGGGAGCTCAAACGGCGGGCGCTCGCAAGCGGGCGGATGTTCCAGCCGATCCAGGTCGACGTCAACCGCGCCGACACGGTCGCCCTCGTCTCGATCCCGATCGCCGGCAACGGCGACAACTCGGCGTCGAACGCCGCACTCGACACGCTCCGTGACGACCTGGTTCCGGCGACGGTGGGAGCTCTTCCGGACGCGACAACCGGCGTGGGGGGAAACACAGCGATCTCACGCGACTTTCAGCAGCAGTTCAAGCAGAGGACGCCGCTCGTGTTCGCGTTCGTGTTCGCGCTGACGTTCATCCTGCTGCTGCTCGCGTTCCGCTCGCTCGTGATCGCGCTCAAGGCGATTGTGCTCAATGCGCTGTCCGTCGCCGCTGCGTACGGGATCCTCGTGCTCGTCTTCCAGGACGGCTTCGGGCGCGGACTGGTAGGGGCCACAGACTCCGGAGGAATCGAGTCGTTCCTGCCGATATTCCTGTTCGTGATCCTCTTCGGGCTCTCGATGGACTACCACGTCTTCATCATCAGCCGCATCCGCGAGGGCGTCGACCAAGGGCTGCCCACCGACAAGGCGGTTGCGCACGGGATCAAGATCACCGCCGGCGTTGTCACCAGCGCCGCACTCGTGATGGTGCTCGTCTTCTCCGTGTTCGCCACGCTGAGCTTCGACATGTTGAAGCAGCTGGGCGTCGGCCTGGCCGCTGCGATCTTGATCGACGCGACGATCGTCCGAGCCGTCCTGCTGCCGGCCACGATGAAGCTGCTCGGGGACTGGAACTGGTACCTCCCGAGCTGGCTCGAGTGGCTGCCCCGGATCGCAACCGAGACCGAGCCAGCGCCGGTCGCGGAGACACCCGCGGTGCCGACCGCTGGGTAGGTGGGAGGCGCCGGGCAACAGATGTTCACCGCTCAGTGAAGGAGGTCGTTATGAGTGAGCTTCCTGGTCGGACCGACGTGCTGGTGGTGGGTGCGGGGCCGGTGGGGTTGGCGGTTGCCGCTTCATTGGCGGGGCATGGCCACGACGTCACGGTGGTTGATCGGCAGCCGGCAGGGGCGAATACCTCACGCGCCGCCGTGGTGCATGCCCGGACCCTCGAAATGCTCGAGCGAATCGGCGTCTCGAAGCGACTGGCTAGCCTCGGTATCCGGGCTCGGCAGTTCAGTATCCGCGACGGCGATCGCGAGCTCGTCCCGGTCCGGTTTGACCGGCTCCCGACGGAGTACCCCTACACGCTGATGGTCCCGCAGAACATCACCGAGGGGGTCCTACTCGACCGGCTCGAGGAACTCGGCGGCAGAATCCACCGCCCGTACGTCGCCAGCGGGCTAAACCAGACCGCCGACGGTGCCGAGGTCACGCTGGAGGGCGGCGACGTGATCAAGGCCGACTACGTCGTGGCGGCCGACGGGATGCACAGCACGATCCGCGACCTGGCTGGACTCGGGCCCAACGGCAGCGATGCGCTGTCGCTGTCCTTCACGCTGGCCGACGTGCGGGTGGAGGGCGGCCTGCCGGCGGATCAGGTCCTGCTGTTCTTCTCCGCATCCGGCATGTTGGTCGTGGCGCCGCTCCCGGACGGGTCGTTCCGACTGGTCGCCGAAGTGGACGATGCGCCGGAACAGCCGGACGTCGCCTATGCGCAGCAACTGCTCAACACCCGGGGGCCCCGTCGTACAGCGGTAAGGGTGACTGAAGTGATCTGGGGATCCAGGTTTCGGATTCACGAGCGGGTGGCGGACCAGTATCGAGCCGGGCGGGTACTGCTCGCCGGTGACGCTGCACACACGCATAGCCCGGCAGGTGGACAAGGCATGAATCTCGGCCTGCGTGATGCGGTGACTCTCGGGGATGCGCTGTCGGTCGCGCTGCGGGAAGGTCGCGAGGACGAACTCGACGACTATGCGGCCAGCAGTCGTGCCGAGGCCATACATGTGGTCGCGCTTGCCCACCGACTGACCCGGCTCGCCACCGCGCCGCCGGCGCTTCGCCCGGTGCGGAACGTCGCGCTACGCATGCTCGCACTCGTGCCGGCCTTCCGCCGGAGCCTGGCCAAGCAACTCTCTGCGGTCGACCACTGAGGACACGACGCCCACGCACGATGACCGGCGGAAGTTTGCGTTCTGCGGTACTCCGCCCTTTGGCCGGCAGGGGTCTCGTGGGGATCACCTGCGCAACGCTCCTCCACGGAAAAGAGTGGGCCGCTGCAAGCGCTGCCGGTAAGCAGAAGGCCCGCCGAAGCGAGGCCTTCCGCGAGATCCGATTCGGGGTGTGGGGCTAGCCGTCGAGTTGGCCGGCGACCTCCGCAACCTGTGGCCTGCTCGCGTGCCCAGCTTGTTGAAGGATCGCCGGGACTTCGGGATCGGAGACGAAGTTTTGCCAGCCCTCCGCATCCCAGTCGAAGAGCACCCAGACCCGGCCCTTCTCATTGGGATCACGGAAGACGTGCGAACCCTTGGACCCGTGCTGCTTTCGCTTCTCAAGGCTTGTGGTTGAGAAGATATTCATCCAGCGGTCGAAATCCTCGACCTTCGACGTTGCCAGAAACACGTCTCCTCCTCTGTCGGAAGTGTCGTCCCGCTCCTAGGACATAGCCTGACCGCAGTGCGTGCGCGCGACGGTATGGGGTCGCACCGAGCTTGTCAAGCCAGACAACCACCCGCAGGAAAACGTAGTCGTTCCTCTCCGGGCCGGCTGCTGAAGCGGCTCTGTGATCCTCAGTTCGGCGGGAACCCTTCGACGTCCGGGCGGGTGGTGGACCCGCAAACTCGCTTAGGGTTCGTCAGGTCCCAACCTACTAGGGAGGAAGACGATGTTCGCACGCATGGCTCGCTACGAGATCCCGTCGGGTCGACTCGACGAAGCGGTCGAGAGCTTCCAGCAGGCAGCGTCACGGCTAAACGAGATCGGGGGCGTCACTGGCGGGTATCTGCTTGTTGAGAGGGACGAAGGGTCGCTGGTCACGATCACCGTCTACGGCGACCGCGCCACACTTGAGGCGAGCAGAACCCGAGCGAGTGTTCTTCGGCAGCAGGCAGTCAAGGCCGTTGACGGCGCCGTGAACTCGGTCGCCGAATACGAGATCGCGGCGGACTTCACGCCTAAGTCCGACTAGCGCGGGGCGGCGGCGAGAGGCGCGACCAGCGGCGCGCCTGGCTGACTTGGTCTCCCTTGCCGGCGACTCAGAGGCTGGCGAGGAGCTCGGATGGGGCGCTGGAGCGCGAGCTTCTCGCGAAAGTTTGCGTTCAGCAGGACGGGCCACTTCCTTCGCCGCGTCCCCGGATCGGCGCATTCTAGATTCTTCGCAACGCACGATAACCGGCGTTATGTCAAGTTGAAGGAAGTCGCCCCGACACGGCCGACGGAAGACGCTGCCCTCCGCGCCCGTCTTCAAGACATGAACGACGTCGCAGGATTCCTGCTCTTCCTCGCCATCGCGGCGGTCGCAATCGTGCCGGCCATCTGGTGGTCGCGCGGCGGCGGCGTCCGTTGGGACCTGAGCAAGCGCAGCCCGCTCGCGCGGACGTAGCGCGCCCCTTCGAGCCGGGTCCGAAAGTCTTCGCAAATTGCGAGGTTCCTTCGATCGCGGGGCTTGCGCGGCGGCACCGACGGCACTAGATTGCGCCCTGCGCCGAGCACGGAGCGGAACTAGGCCGAAGCCGAGCGCGAGGGCTGTACGCGGAAGCGGAAAGTCAGCGCGATTCGGTGGACGAAACCGCCACCGGCTCGGCGAATTCTTGGTCCTTATCCCTCAGCGCGACGACGTTAGAGCTCGGCCCTGAGCGCCGGGCCGTGCGCGACCATCCACGCCACCATCTCCCTGAAGATGCACGCGCCCTCGCGCCTCCCGTGCTGCTCGTGCGACACGAGCGCCCGGCGGAAGCGTGCCTCGATCTCGTCGACCACGGCAGCGCGGTCTTCCCAGCCGTAGGCGTCGCAGACGATGCGCACCCGGTGCGCTTGTTCCTCGACCGGGCCGCCTTGCTCGCCAACCTCGGCCAGGCACCAGACCGCGTGGGCGAAGTCGAAGATGCGAGCGCCCGGCGCAACGTCCTCGTCCCAGTCGATGATCGCGACGGCCTCATCGCCGCGGAAGACGATGTTGTGCTGGCCCAGATCGGGATGGCAGACCACTTCCGCCTCGCCCGCGAGCGGCGTCCCGGCCGTCGCATCGTGGAAGCGGCGGATCAAGCGACCAGCGCTGGCGCACTGCTCGTCGGTGAGGATCTCCACCGGATCGCCGACCTCATCGGGGCCGACGAACACCTCACCTTCCACGTACGTGAGGATCTCGCGCCCCTCGCCGTCGATGCCGAGGAACCGTGGCGCGCCGTCGAAGCCAACCGCCTCGAAGTGGCGAAGCAGCGCATGGACGAACTCGGAGTTGCGGCGCAGCGGACGGCGGACCGTGTCACCGATGCGGACGACGCTCGTCATTAGACTGCGCCCGTGATCAAGCCGCAACTACCGAGCATCGACCACGGCGTTATCTCGCTGGTCTGGGCCGTGCTGCTCGGCGGCTACGTCTGGGTCGGCCTCCTCGCAATCGGGATCCAGGGGGCGGTCGCGTTCATCTTCGGTCTGCTGACTGCGTTCGCCGTCTTCCTGCTCGTCCGCATCTTCGGAGAGCACGAGCTCAAGCAGCGGTGAGCGCGTGCCAGGCGGGCGCCTGGCACGCGCGGTTCTCTCTACGCCTCGACTCGGTCGCGACTGAGCGGATGCGCGGGAGCGGTGGGAGCGGTCCTCTGGCCGTCTCCCCCGTCCGAGGTCGCAGTCCGAACAGGCTCGCGCCGGCGTCCGTTCGTCGGCGTCGTCGCGGGTGCGGTCGCCGGCGTCCTCCGCCGCTCGGCGACGACCGGCCGCGGAAGAGCGTCGAACGTCAGTCCGAGAACCAGTCCGATCCCGAACGGGAACACCGGCAGCAGCCGGGTCAGGTCGGAAACAAGGCCGTCGACGCCGATGGTGTTCGCGAACGAGTGCGTGTCGCCCACGAGCAGGCCGCCCGACGGTTGCCCGTACCAGACGATGAAGCCGCCCACGACGAGCACCGGCAGGAAGCCGAACAGGAACGCGGTCGGCGAAAGGTGCGGAACCATCCCGCCTCCCGCTCGCCCGACCATGTGCACTGCCGCGAGCACGAATCCTGCCGCGGCGAGAAGCCCCACGACGGCCCAGTACTCGCGGGCGGATCCGATCTGCGTGCCCATCACCTGGGTCGCGACCCAGATCAAGAGGCCGGCCACACCGGCGCCTGTCAAGAGCATCGTTGCTTTTCTCACGCCGAACATCGTCATCACCTCGAGCCTGGTCTTCCCCGCGCTCCCGAAATTCAGTCCCCCGCGAGTGTTACGAGTCGAGCTGAAGGCGCCGGACATCGAAGCTCGACGAGTACAACTCGGCGCGAAACTCCTCGACAATCGGCTCGACGTCGCCGGACAACAGGCAGGCGAGGACGCCGATCTCGCGGTCGTTGTGAAACGGGACGTCCACGTGGTGCGTCGACACGAGGTTGACCGAGACGCATGCGCAGGCGGGGCACCGCACTGCGACGCCCAGGAGACGCTGCGGCCCGTCCGAGAGCAGCCGGAACGCCGACGGAAAGACGGGCCGTGGCCGGTTCTCCGGGAAGCAGTAGAAGCTCCACGGCCACTCCCCCGCCTCGATCCTTCTCGCCGCAAGATCACCCAGTTCGGCGCCGGCCTGGTCGACCTTGGACGTCATCAGGTTCACGAAGGCGCCGGCATTCAGCCCGAGCGGCGCCCAGTCGAGCTCGTCGTGCGAGACGAGGCCCGCATGCTCGCCGCCGCACGTGCAGTTGAAGAGGACGCGGTAGGCCGCCGGGTGCGCCGAGCCCGGAAGGCGCTCGAGGCGCCGGAACGACGAGAGGGCGACGCTCGTCTCGCCCCGCTTGGGGCAGGAGAATGTGTACCGGCCGCGGAGCGCGTCGTACATGTCACCTCTGAGGATGCCGTGTTCGGTAGGCGAAGAAAACCGTACGATCCTGCCCGGATGGCCTCGCTGAATCACGAGCTGGTCGAGTCGGACGCGCTCGGCCTGCTGGAACGCCTCTGCCGCGAGCCGAGCGTGTCCGCCGAAGGCCGTGCGCTCGACACGACCGCGGCGCTGGTCGAGGAGCTGCTCGCGGACACCGGATTCGCGACACGACAGCTTCAGGTAGACGACGCCCCGCCCGCGGTCTACGGCGAACAGCGCGGCCGGAGCGCTTACACGCTGCTCCTCTACAACCACTACGACGTCCAGCCCGTCGACCCGCTCGAGCTCTGGGACTCGCCGCCCTTCGAGCTGACCCGTCGCGACGGCAAGGTCTACGCCCGCGGCACTGCCGACAACAAGGGCGAGCTCGCCGTTCGCCTCGCGGTCATCCGAGCGCTCCTCGAGGAGTCGGGCGAGCTTCCCTGCACGATCCGCTGGATCGTCGAGGGCGAGGAGGAGATCGGGAGCCCTCACTTCGACGAGATCGTGCGGCAGAACATCGAGGCGCTGCGCGCGGACGCCTGCCTCTGGGAGGGATCGCCCGCCCGCCTCACCGACGGCCGCCCGAGCATCGGGCTGGGCTTCAAGGGGGTGCTAGCCGTTCGGCTGAACGTCAGGCTGCTGGCGAGCGACGCGCACTCGTCGGTCGCCGCCGTCGCCGAGAGCGCCGCCTGGCGGCTCGTGCAGGCTCTGGCGAGTTTGCGCGACGCAAGCGGGCGCGTCCGAATTACCGGCTTCTATGACACGGTCCGGGCGCCAACGGACGCCGAACGGCAGGCGATCGCGGAGATGAGTGACGCCACGGAGGAGGATCTGCGCGAGTCGCTCGGTATCGACGAGTTCATCGACGGCCTTAACGGCGCGGAGCTGCGCGAGCGCGCCGCCTTCGCGCCCACATGCAACATCGCAGGATTCAGGAGCGGGTACAGCGGGCCGGGCATGAAGACGGTGCTCCCTGCCGAGGCGAGCGCGTGGCTCGACTTCCGGCTCGTCCCCGACCAGACAGCCGCGGACACACTCGACCTCCTGCGAGCGCACCTTCGGATCGAGGGCTTCGAGGACGTCGAGGTGAACGCTCTCGCATCCGCGGAGGCCGCCGGCACGTCGATCCATGACCCATTCGTAGAGCAGGTCAGGCGCGTGGCGGAGGAGACAGCCGGGCGGCCCGCCTCGGTCGCGCCACGCATCGGCGCGACCCTGCCCATCATCGCATCCCTCGACCGCCACCTGGGCGTGCCCGGCGTCGCTCCGCCGGACAATCCGTTCTACTTCGGAGCGAACGCCCATGCGCCGAACGAGCACATCCGGCTCGACGATCTCCGACCCGCGATCGCCTTTACCGAGGCGCTTCTCGAAGCTTTGGGGGATGGCGTCTAGGACGTCAGTACGTGATCAGCGAGAAGACGTCGTAGCCCTCGAGCGCGTCGCGGCCGTTCAAAAACCCGAGCTCGATGATGAAGCAGTGGCCGACGACGACCCCGCCCAGCTGCTCCACGAGTCGCGCCATCGCCTGCGACGTCCCACCGGTCGCCAGCACGTCGTCGTGGATGAGCACCCGCGTGCCTTCGTGGATGGAGCCGGTCTGCAGCTCGAGCGAGTTCCGTCCGTACTCGAGCTCGTATTCGGCGCTGATCACGTCAAGGGGCAGCTTGCCGGGGCGGCGGGCCGGCACGAACCCGCAGCCGAGCTTGTAGGCGATCGCCGAGCCGATGAAGAAGCCGCGGGCCTCGCCGCCGACCACGATCTCGGGGTTGCGCTCCGCCCCCCAGTCGCCGAGCCGATCGACCGTCTCGCGTAGCGCGTCTGCGTCGCCGAGCAGCGGCATGATGTCCTTGAAGCTGATCCCCGCGGTCGGGAAGTCGTTGACCTCACGGACCTTGCCTTTCAGATCAATCGCCATCCCGCGCCTCCTCCGGCTCGCTTCTACGTTCGCGCGACGCGGCGGAGATTACGCCAGAAGAGCAGCTGGGACAGCTCCTGTGCGAGCGCAGCGAGCGACTGAAGGTCCTCGACCGCAGATCTGCGCCGCTCCGGGCTTCGGGCGCGGAGCGCCGGCGCGAGCAGCTGCTCGAGCAGGTTCGCCTCGCGGTCGGCGGACGTCCGGAACGTGCGCAGGTGCCTCGGCGCGATCCCGAACTGCTGCAGCCGTGCACAG
>Ga0075433_10001472_pt1 | contig 17368 bp, 13 predicted proteins | sample RhiMethybrSRZTD2_FD_75299 | JGI IMG/M metagenome (GOLD analysis project Ga0075433, IMG submission 75299) | Populus rhizosphere microbial communities from Tennessee, USA - Rhizosphere MetaG P. TD hybrid SRZTD2 | ecosystem: Host-associated > Plants > Roots > Rhizosphere > Soil | place: USA... | reverse complement strand
CACCCGCCGTAGCTGGCCGCGCACCTGCTCGTGATCGTCCGCGTCCGGGAACTCGGTCAGGTAGCGCTCCCAGTCGGCGGCGCCGCGATCGAGCCGGCCCATGTTGCTCCAGGCCGCACCCCGGTCGCGCCGCTCCCCCGCCGCGGTCGGGTGCAGCGCCAGGGTGCGGTCGATCACCCGCACCACCTTGGTCCACGCCTCCTGGCGCCAGTAGATGCCCTTCAGGTTGGCGAGCATGCGCACCAGGAACTGGCGGTTGGTCACCGGCGCGAAGTGCTCGGCCTGCAGGCGCACCGCGCGACCGAGGGCCCGCCGCACCACCTCGCCACAGGATTCCACGGTGAGGAGCGCGCCGCGGTCGAACGGATCGAGCAGCACGTGCTCGCCCCCGATCCGGACCCCGGTGATGAAGTGGCCGGGCAGGCCGACGCCCTCCATGTGGAGGCCGAGGCGCCGGCCCACCTCGATCAGCACCAGCGAGAGCGTGATCGGGATGCCGAGGCGCCGGTCAAGGACGTGGTTGAGGTAGCTGTTGCGCGGATCGAAGTAGTCGCCGCGATCGCCCGCGAAGCCCTGCTCCTCGAAGAGGAACTCCCGCAGCCGGTGCAGGCGTCGCAGCTCGTCGTGGCCGGCGCTCCGGGAGACGGCCGCCTCCGCGAGGTCATCGAGGCGCGCGAGCTGCTTGTCCACCTCGAGGCCGGGCTGCTCCGCCGCCGCGATCAAGAGGGCGGCACGCGCTAGCGGAATGTCGGCGTCGGCGCGGGTAACCGCGGCGGAGAAGTCGGCCAGCGAGGGGTCGGGATCCATCAACAGCCGGGCGCGTGATGGATGCCGGCGGTGCGGAGCGCGGCGCCCTGCAGCTCCTCGGCGAGGGCGAGCGTGCGCGCGGCGGCGCGCCGCGCGGTCTCCTGCGCCTCCGGCGTGGTCGCGAGCTTGAGCAGCAGCGAGCGCCCGAGCTGGTGGTGGAAGCGCTCGTCCGGCTCGATGATGTCGCGATAGAGCGTCGCGGTCAGGCGGTCCCCCGCCCGATCGCAGAACTCGATGAACTGTCGGTTCTTCACCACCGCCACCGCCTCCCGGGTGAACTGACCGGCCGCCACCCGCTCCACCGTGGTCTCGAGCGAGTCGAGATACTTGAACAGCGGCCCGAACCCCTGGGCGAGCGGATCGAGCGCGCGGGCGTCCACGCCCAGCTCGCCGAGCCGGTCCGCGATCATGCGGTAGTGCTTGGCCTCGTCGCCCGCCTGGCGGGCGAAGGCCATCTTCACCTCGACGTCGGGGGTGACGACGAGCCAGCGCGCCGCGATCTCGGTGGCCTCGATCTCGTTCTTGAGGGCCACCTTCAGGAGGTTCGTGACGTTCAGGGCGCCGCTCACCTCCGGCTTGAGGGTGGCCTCCGGCTCGAGGCGGCGCAACACCGCCTGGTTTGTCTCGTCGAGCGCGGCCACGAACTCGGCGGCGGTCACGCGGCGAGCCCGTGCTGCAGGAGCCCGGGCAGCTCCTGGGTCAAGGTTTCCTTGGTCACCACCCGGCGGCAGTGGGCGTGGAGCGGCTGGGTCGTCCGGGCGAGGGCGTGGGTGGTGAAGCCCAGTACCGGCACGTCGGGGGCGGCCGCGAGGGCGGCGAACAGCGCCTCGTAGTCCCAGCCGTTGGTGGTGAGATCGACGATCGCCAGCGCGGGCGGCTCCGGGGCGAGGGCGGCCGCGATCTCCTCCGGAGTGCGGGCGAACACCAGCGGGGTGCCGACCAGGCGCGCGGTCTCGCGGATGCGGGCCACGAAGAAGAGGTCACGGACGACGGCGACGACCTTCATCCGTCGCGAGCCTAGTCGTCCTGCTCCTGGTTGCCGAGCCAGTAGCGGCTCCACTCGGCGAGATGCGTGAGGGTGGAGAGGTCGCGCATCCGGTCGAGGTAGACGCGGCCGTGCAGGTGGTCGGTCTCGTGCTGGATGACGCGGGCGAAGAACTCCTTGGCCACCACGTCGACCGGGTTGCCCTCGCGGTCGAGCGCTTCGAGGCGCACACTGGTGAAGCGCGGGACCACGCCGCGCATGTCGGGCACCGAGAGGCAGCCCTCCCAGCCGTCCTCCATCTCCTCGGTGAGCGAGGTCACCACCGGGTTGATCAGGACGGTGAGCGGGATGGCGGGGGCGTCCGGGTAGCGCGGGTTGCCGTGGACCTCGATCACGCAGATCTGCTGGAGCACGTGCACCTGCGGCGCGGCGAGCCCGGCCCCGTTGTACTCGCGCATGGTCTCCACCATGTCGTCGATGAGCCGCTGGGTCTCCGCGGAGCGGATCTGCCCGATGGGCACGGCGGTGGCGGGCTGTCGAAGCACCGGATGTCCGAGACGCGCGACCTTCAGGATGGCCATGGGATCCCCTCGCGGTCGGATTGTAGCACAGGCCCTCAGGCCCGCTCGACGCCGGACAGCACGGTGCGCCAGCGCGGATCGTCGAGCGGCGGCTGGAACGACGGGTAGATCTAGGTGCGGTCGTAGCGGCCGCGGTAGCGCTCAGCGATCTGCTGCTTCAGCGCCCGCGCCCGCCGGCGCCGCTCCTCCGCGGTGTCGCCCAGCACCACCATGTCGAGGCGCGGAACGTGAAGTCGACGCGGGAGCGCCCCGATCGGTCGAGCCCCTTGGATCGTGGCGGGTCTCCGCCGACCAGATCGCGCCGAAGCCCATCTCCTCCGCCCGGCGGGCGTAGCCGGCGACGGCGAGCAGCTCGACGGTCATGATGCCGACATCGAGCTTCACTCAGCGTTCTGCAGATAGATCAATGCGTTGCGCCTGATCCCCGCAGGCTTCGCTCGAAGCAGTGCCGTACCCTGAAGCTCGCGGCGGATCGATGCGTCATCCATCGCCCTGACCGCCTCCGCACCGGGAAAGCTCGTGGCCGGCACGAACTCCGGGTGGCGGGTCGCCGGCGCCTTCCGGTTCCACGGGCACACGTCCTGGCAGACGTCGCAGCCGAACTGCCAGCCGGCCATCCCCGGCTGCAGATCGGGCTCGATCGGTCCCCGGTGCTCGATCGTGAGATAGGAGATGCACCGGCGCGCGTCGAGCACGTACGGGGCGACGAAGGCCCCGGTCGGGCAGGCGTCGAGGCATGCGCGACAGGAGCCGCAGCGGTCGGCCAGCGGGGCGTCCGGAGCGAGATCGGCGGTGGTCAGCAGCACCCCGATGAAGAACCACGAGCCGAGCGCCGGGTGCAGCAGCATGGTGTTCTTGCCGATCCAGCCGAGCCCGGCCCGGGCGGCCAGGTCGCGCTCGAGCACCGGGCCGGTGTCCACGTAGCCGCGGCTCCGCGCGCCCGCGGCCTCGGCCAGATAGGCGGCCAGCCGCTCGAGCCGGGGGCCGATGACCTCGTGGTAGTCGCGGCCCCACGCGTAGCGGGCGATCGGGCGCCAGGAGGGATCGTCGAGCTCGCCCTGGTAGTAATTGAGGGCCACGCACACCGCGGAGCGCGCGCCCGGCAGGACCCGCCCGGGATCGAGCCGCTCCTCGAGCCTGCGCTCGAGATAGCCCATGGTGCCCGCGTGGCCGGCCTCGACCCAGCCCCGGAGCGCCGCCCCGTGCTCGGGCGGGCCAGCCGGGCCCACCGCGACCAGGTCGAAGCCCAGCTCGAGCGCGCGCGCCTTCACCGACTCGGTGAGGGTCAGCGACGAGAGGCTCACGCGCGCCGCGCCTTCACCAGGAGGTGGCTGCGGGTTAGCGTGCGGCCGCCCGACTCGAGGAACGCGATGTAGCGGAACCAGCGCCCGTCGGCCCGCCAGCGGTCCTCGAGGCCGACGGCGGCGGCCAGCCCCTCCTCGACGGAGCCGAAGCGCCGCTCCTCCCGATCGACCTCGAGGGCCTCGACCGCGAAGCCGCGCGCCACGAGCGCCGCGCGCATGCGCGCCTCGTCGAAGGCGAAGCGCGAGACCCGGCCCGTCTCCTTCCACTGGTCCACGTGGAAGGCGACCATCGCGAGGCAGGCGCCACCCGGCAGCGCGGCGGCGGCCCGCTCGATGATGGCCGCCGACACGCAGAGGTGCGCGGTGACCAGATCGGGCTGCCAGGGCTCGTAGGGCGCGGCCTCCACGTCGGCCTCGTGGAACTCCACGTTGGCGAGGCCCGCCGCGGCGGCGCGCCGCCGCGCCTCCTCGAGCGCGGAGACGTCGCGGTCGAGCCCCACCACGGAGCGGGAGACCGGCGCGAGCGCCAGCGAGAGGCGGCCCGATCCGCAGCCCACGTCGAGCACGCGGCTCCGGCCGAGCGGTTCCTCGGCGAGGAGTGCGAGGAAGCGGGGGCTGACGCCGGCGGCCTGGATCAGGCTCGGCACGCGGCGTCCCCCGCCTACTCGGCCTTGAAGTACTTGGCCTCGGGGTGGTGGAAGACCAGCGCCGAGACCGAGGCCTCCGGGTCCATCATGAACCCCTCGGTGAGACCGAGCCCGATCTGCCCCGGATCGAGCAGGTCGAACAGGATGCGCTGGTCGGCGAGATTGGGGCACGCCGGGTAGCCGAAGGAGACGCGGAGCCCGCGGTAGTGGGCCTTGAGCTTTTCGGAGAGCTCGAGGCCGGGCGAATCCGGGAAGCCCCACTGGGTGCGCAGCCGGGCGTGGAGCATCTCCGCGAAGGCCTCCGCGCTCTCGATGGCCAGGGCCTGGAGGGCGTGCGAGCGCAGGTACTGGCCCTCCTCCTTCCACCGCTCGGACAGCTCGCGCACGCCCGCGCCGCAGGTCACCGCGAAGAGCGCGACGTAGTCCTTCTCGCCGCTCCCCTGCTCGCGCACGTAGTCGGCCAGGCAGAGCCGCTCGCCCGCGGGCTGGCGCGGGAAGTGGAAGCGCGCGACCTCGCGGCCGGCCTCCGACAGCACCAGGTCGTCGCCCGCGGCGGCCGCCTCGTAGAAGCGGTAGAGGCCGTTCGCTCGGATGATGCGCTGCTCGATGGCGAGCCGCTCGAGGTCCTCCACCACCTGGTTGATCTCGAGCACCTTCGGGTCGCGCTGCTCGAGCAGGCGGGCCACCGAGCCCTTCACCCCGAGGTGCTTGCCCAGCAGCATCTGGAGGTTCAGATAGGGGAACACGTGTGAGAGCGGCACGTCGCGCAGCACGTGGAGCGCGAGGTCGGGCGGCGCGGGCACCGGCACCGTGCGGGACACCGCGGAGCGGCTCGGCCCGGCCGCGGGCGGGGCGGCGGGGGCCGCCTCGGCGGCGTCGGCGCCGGCCCGCAGCGCCTCCTGCTCGGCGCGCAGGCGCTCGACGAGGGCCTCGCGCGTGGTGGCGCTGAAGAGCCGGTTGGCCAGGTCGAGGCCGTCCATCGCGTCCTTGGCGTAGAGGGTGAGGCCCGCGTACTCGCGGGCGATGCGGGTCGCGGTGAACTTGCGGGTCAGCGCGGCGCCCCCCACGAAGAGCGGGACCTCGATGCCGGCCGCGCGCAGGTCCTGGGCGGTCACCACCATCTGCTGGGCCGACTTCACGAGCAGGCCGGAGAGACCGATCGCGTCGGGCTTGTGGCTGTGGTATGCCGCGATCAGGTCCTCGGGCGGCACCTTGATGCCGAGATTCACGATGCGGTAGCCGTTGTTCTTGAGGATGATCTCGACCAGGTTCTTGCCGATGTCGTGGACGTCGCCCTTCACGGTGGCGAGCACGATGGTGCCGCGCGCGGCGCTCTCGTCCTTGTCCATGAACTGCTCGAGGTAGGCGACCGAGGCCTTCATGGCCTCGGCGGACTGGAGCACCTCGGCCACGATGAGCTGGTTGTCGTTGAAGAGGCGCCCGACCTCCTCCATGCCCTTCATGAGCGGGCCGTTCACGATGTCGAGCGCGCTCTGCTCCTTGAGCTTTAGCGCGAGGTCGTCGAGGAGGCCGTCCTTGGAGCCCTCCACGATGTAGCGGGCGAGCCGCTCGTCCAACGGGAGCCGCACTCCGTCGTCCTTGGCCGCGCGGGTGCGGCCGCGGAAGTGGGCCGCGAACGCGGCCACCGGGTCGGTCCCTCGCCAGTAGATCAGGTCCTCCGCGAGGCGCCGCTCCTCCTCCGGGATCGAGGCGTAGCGCTCGAGCCGCTCGCTGTTGACGATCGCGTAGTCGAGGCCGGCCTTGGTGCACTCGTAGAGGAAGACCGCGTTCAGCACCTCGCGGCCCGCGGTGGGCAGGCCGAAGGAGACGTTGGAGATGCCGAGGATGGTCTTGGCCCGCGGGAACCGGGCCTTGATCGCGCGCACCCCTTCGATGGTCTCGACCGCGGAGCCCACGTAGTTGGCGTCGCCGGTGCCGACCGGGAAGACGAGCGGGTCGAAGATCAGGTCGCGCTCGGCCAGCCCGTACTTGCCGGTCAGCAGCGCGTGGGAGCGCTCCGCGATGGCGAGCTTGCGCTGGCGGGTCACCGCCATGCCCTGCTGCTTGTCCTCGTCGATGCAGCCCACCACCACCGCCCCCCCGTAGTCGCGCAGCAGCGGTACCACCCGTTCGAACCGCTCCTCGCCGTCCTCCAGGTTGATCGAGTTGACGATGGCCTTGCCCTGGCACTTGCGCAGCGCCAGCTCGAGCACCCGGGCGTCGGTGGAATCGATCATCAGCGGGGCCTTGACCTTGCGGGTGACGAAGTCCATGAAGCGGTCGACGTCGGCGCCCTCGTCGCGATCCGGATTGGCGAGGCACACGTCGAGCACCTGGGCCCCGCCGCGCACCTGGGCCCGCCCGATCTCGGAGGCCTCCTCGAACTTCTCCTCGACGATCAGCTCCTTGAAGCGGCGGGAGCCGATCACGTTGGTCCGCTCGCCCACGATGATCGGGCGCACGTCGTCGGCCGGGTAGACCGCCTCGACCCCGCTCACCGCGGGGGCCAGATCGACGGCGGGGGTGCGCGGCGGTCGCGCGGCCGCCAGGCGCGCCAGCTCGTGGATGTGGGCCGGGGTGGTGCCGCAGCAGCCGCCGATCACGTTCACCCAGCCCTCGTCCACGAAGCGCCGCATCTTGAGCGCGAGGCTCTCCGCGGTCTCCTCGTAATGGCCGTGCTCGTCGGGGAGCCCCGCGTTCGGGTAGACCGAGACGAAGCAGGTGGCCAGCTCCGCGAGCGTGCGCAGGTGGTCGGTCATGAACTCGGGGCCGGTCGAGCAGTTGAGGCCCACCGAGAACGGGGCGAGGTGCTCGATCGACGCGTAGAAGGCGTCGACCCCCTGCCCGGCCAGCATGGTGCCCATCGGCTCGACGGTGCCGCTGATCATCAGGGGCAGATCCACGCCGGCCTCGGCCAGCGCCTGCTTCACCCCGATGGCGGCGGCCTTGACGTTCAGCGTGTCCTGGCACGTCTCGAGCAGGAGCGCGTCGACGCCGCCCTCGATCAGAGCGCGCGCCTGGCGGTAGTAGGCGTCGCGCACCTCCTCGAACGTCACGTTGGCGGTGACCGTGATCGTCCGGGTGCCCGGGCCCATCGCCCCAATGGCGAAGCGCGGCCGCTCCGGCGTGGAGCCCCGGTCGACCGCGGCCCGGCAGAGCCGCGCGGCGGCCAGGGTGATCTCGTGGCAGCGCTCGGCGAGGCCGTACTCGGCCAGCACGTAGGGCGCGCAGCCGAAGGTGTTGGTCGACGCCAGGTCCGCGCCCGCCTCGAGGTAGGCCGCGTGGATGTCGGTGATGACGTCGGGGCGCGTGAGGTTCAGGTGCTCGTTGCAGCCCTCGTACTGGGCGCCCCCGAAGTCGGCGGCGGAGAGCCCCCGCGCCTGGATCATGGTGCCCATGGCGCCGTCGAGGACCAGGATGCGGCGACCGAGCTCCTGGGTCAGACGCTGAGCCCGCGAGGGGAATGTCATGCGTCGATTGTAGCGCATGCCCGCTCGGCGCTGCGCCGGCCCGGTCAGCTCCGCTTCTTGCGGCCGCGAAGATCGAGCACGCCGGGCTGCCCGCGCGGGTCCTCGCCGCGGGGGAAGATCTGGGCCTTCTGGACCTTCTGGGTGCCGGTGGTGGGCAGGCGCTCCACGAAGAGCACCCAGCCGGGCGCCTTGAAGTAGGCGAGTCGCTCCCGGCAGTGGTCGGCGAGGCGCTCGGCCAGCCGCGGGCCCGGCACCACGCCCGGCATCGGGACGACGCAGGCCATGACCTCCTCCTCGCGGATCTCGTCGGGCACCGCGAGCACCGCCACCTGAGCCACCGCCTCGTGCGCCTGGAGCACCGCCTCCACCTCGGCGGCCGCGATGTTCTCGCCCGACCGACGGATGATGTTCTTCTTGCGGTCCACGAAGACGAGCATGCCGTCGGCGGTCTGCCGGACCACGTCGCCGGTGTGGAACCATTCCCCCCGCCACGCCTCGGCGGTGGCCTCCGGGTTGCCGAGGTAGCCGGAGAAGAAGCCGTGGCGCGGGCCCTCCGGTCCGCCCCAGCGCACGAGCAGCTCGCCCTCGACGCCGCGCGGCACCTCCCGGTCCTGCTCGTCGACCACCCGCGCCTCGAGGCCGCCGAAGGGCCGGCCGAAGGCACGGGTGTCGACCGCGCGCGGCTCGTGACAGTCGGAGAAGATGCGCCCGGTCTCGGTCATCCCCCACACCTCGACCAGCGGGAAGCCGAAGCGCCGCTCGAAGGCCTCGTGCAGCTCGGGCTCCACCCCCGCGCCCATGCCCGCCTTCACCCGGTGCGCGCGCTCCTCGGGGGTGGGCGCCTGGTTCAGCAGCAGGGGCGGCATCACCCCCAGGTAGTGGATGATCGTCGCGCGGGTGGCCGCCACGTCCGGCCACCAGCGGCGTGGGCTGAAGCGCTCCGGCAGGATCACGCAGCTCGCGGTGAGGATCGCGCACGTCGCGGTGACCGCCTGGCAGTTCATGTGGAAGAGCGGGAGCGGATTGAGGAAGCGCTCGCGGCCCGGCTCCATGGCGAGCCGGCCCCCGAGGCCTCGATACCAGGCGCCCGCGTTCAGGTAGTAGAAGTTGCTCAGCACGCAGCCCTTGGGCCGGCCGGTGGTGCCGGAGGTGTACAGGAGCCCGCACTCGGTGTCGAGCCCCGGCGCCCCGCGGCGGCGAGCCGCGGCCGCACGCGGCAGCGCCAACGGCCACGCGTCCGCATCCAGCACCGGCAGCGGCTTCGCGCGCTCGCGTCCCACCGCCTCGAGGGCGGCCGCGCGCTCGGTCACCGCCACCGCCAGATCCGCGCCGGAGTGGTCCATCTGGTAGGCGAGCTCGTCGTGCCGGTAGTCGGGGTTCACCGGCACCACGCCCACGCCGAGGGCGTTCGCGGCGAGGTAGTGGAAGAAGAACTCGGGACGGTTCTCGAAGAGGAGGGCCACTCGGTGCCCGTGCCCGTAGCCGGCGCGCGCGTAGTCGTCCCTGAGCCGGAGCACCTCCGCCCGCACCGCTCCGTAGGTGAGCTCGACGCCGTCGGGATGGTAGGCGCGGCCCGGCGCCGGCGTCGCGCACAGAAACGATTGCTCGGGGGCGGCCGTCGCGGTCGCCATGAAGGCCTCGAAGACGGTCTGCACGGCTCCCGACTCTCGCCCAGCCGCGGAGCGCTGTCAATCGTGGGGTATACTCCCCAGGCGACGATGGACACTCCGCTCGGCTCACCGCTGCGCCGCAAGGAAGATCAGCGTCTCGTCACCGGCCGCGGCCGCTACGTCGAGGACCTGCGCTTCCCCGAGATGGTGCACGCCGCGTTCGCGCGCAGCCCCCACGCCCACGCGCGGGTGCGCGCGATCGACACGAAGGCGGCGCGCGCCACCGCCGGAGTGGTCGCGGTCTACACGGGGCGCGATCTGCCCGAGTGCGCGCGGCCCATCCCGCCCTCGGTGGCGGCGCCCGCCGGCTTCCGCCCGACTGCGCAGCCGGTCTTCGCCGATCCGCTCGTGCGTTACGTGGGCGAGGTGGTGGCCGCGGTGGTGGCGGTCGATCCCTACGCGGCGGCGGACGCGGCCGCCGCGGTGGTGGTCGACTACGAGCCGCTGCCCGCCGCCGGCACGGTGGAGCGGGCGCTCGAGGCGGACGCGCCGCGGGTGTTCGACGGCTGGCCCGACAACGTGGCGGGGCTCTCCACCGCCCAGGTCGGCGACGCGGCGGCGGGGCTGGCCGGCGCCGACGTCGTGGTGGAGGCCGAGCTCGGCATCGCGAGGGTGCACGGCGTGCCGATCGAGACCCGGGGCATCGTGGCCACGCCGGAGGGACCGGACGGCCGCCTCACCCTGTGGACGTCGAGCCAGAGCCCCTACGGGCTCCGCTCGGTGGTGGCGGGCGCGCTCGGCCTCGCCGAGGAGCAGGTGCGGGTGGTAGTGGTCGACACCGGCGGCGGGTTCGGCATCAAGGGCCACACCTACTCCGAGGACCTGATCGTGGCGGCGGCGGCCCGGCGCCTCGGCCGGCCGGTAAAGTGGGCGGAGTCGCGGCGCGAGCACTTCCTCACCGCGTCTCCCGATCGCGGGCAGCGCCACGTGGCGCGGATGGGCTTCACCTGCGACGGGACGATCGCGGCGGTCACGACCCGGTTCACCCGCGAGCACGGGGCGTACATGTCGAGCGGCGAGGTCGTCACCCGCAACACCATCAACCACCTGCCGGGCCCGTACCGGATCCCGAGTCTCGAGGTGAGCGCGTCGAACGTGGTCACCAACGCGGTGTTCGGGGCCGCCTACCGCGGCTCGGGCCGCCCCGAGGCCAACTTCGTGCTGGAGCGGCTGATCGATCGCGGGGCTCGCGCCCTCGGGATGGACCCCGCCGAGCTGCGGCGGCGCAACATGATCCGCGCCGACGAGATGCCGTACCGCACCGGGCTCGTCTACCGCGACGGCACGCCGGTCTCCTACGACCCGGCCGACTACGTGGGCAGCTTCGACCGGCTCCTCGCCGACTTCGGCTACCCGGAGTGGCGCCGGCGGCAAGGCGAGACCGCCGGGAGCGCGCGGCCGGTCGGCGTCGGGCTCGCCGCGTACGTGCAGGGCACCGGGGTCGGTCCCTTCGAGAGCGCGGACGTTCGCATCGACTCGACCGGCACCGTGCACGTCTACATCGGGGTCTCCTCGCAGGGCCAGTCGCACGAGACGACGATGGCCCAGATCGCGGCCGCGGAGCTGGGCGTCGATCCGGATCGGGTCTTCGTCATCGCGGCCGACACCACGCTCCTGCCCTACGGCAACGGCACCGGCGGGAGCCGGGTGGCCGCCAACGCGGGCCCGTCGGTGGCGCACACCGCGCGCGAGGTGGCGGGCAAGGCGCGGGTGGTGGCCGCCGAGATGCTCGAGTGCGCCCCCGCCGACGTGGTGCTGTCCGCCGGCCGCGCCCACGTGGCCGGGCTGCCCGCGCGCGGGGTGGCCCTCGGCGACCTTGCGCGCGCCGCGGTGCGGAGCAAGACGCTCCTGCGCGAGGCGCGGCCCGGGCTCCAGGCCTGCGGGTACTTCGCCCCCGAGACGGTGACCTTCGCGTTCGGGGCACAGGCCTGCGCGGTGGAGGTTGACGTGGAGACCGGCCGGGTGCGGATCCTCCGCTACCTCGCGGCGCACGACTGCGGCCGGGCCATCAACCCGGTGGTGGTGGACGGGCAGCTCCACGGGGGCCTGGCCGGCGGGATCGGCACCGCGCTGATGGAGGACCTGGTCTACGACGCCGACGGCCAGCTGCTGACCGGCAGCCTGATGGACTACGCGATCCCCGCCGCGGCGGACCTCCCCGACTTCGAGACGCGCACGCTGGCGTTTCCGTCGACCCGCAACGACCTCGGCATCAAGGGCGTGGGGGAGAGCGCGATCATCGCTCCGCCGGCGGCCATTGCCAACGCGGTGGAGGACGCGCTCGCGTCCCGCGGCGCGGACATCCTGGAGCTCCCGATCACGCCATCGCGGGTCTGGAACGCCCTACGACCCCGACGGCAATGACTGCAGCAGTGGCAGGGCGAGGTGCAGCCGAAGGCGAGCCGAGCGGACAAATAATCCGGATCACGTCCCCTGCACCGCGCCGGACACGAGCCCGTGGGTGAGGTAGCGGCGGAAGATGTAGTAGAAGATCACCGGCGGGATCGAGTAGATCACGGACAGCGCCATCAGCAGGTTCCACGGGGAGTCGTCGGAGGTGAGGAAGTTTCCCATCCCCACCGGTAGCGTGATCATCCGCTCCCCCTGCAGCAGCAGCACCGCGTAGAGATACTCGTTCCACGCGAAGAAGAACGCGTAGGTGCCCACCGCGATGAGGGTCGGGGTGATGAGGGGCAGGTACATCCGGAAGAAGATCGCCACCGGCCCTGCGCCGTCGATGGCCGCCGACTCGTCGATCTCGTTGGGAATCGTCTTGGCGTAGTCCCACAGCACCCAGAGCGCGTAGGGTGCCGCGAAGGTGGTCATGGCGAAGATCAGCGCCCAGTAGGTGTCGAGTAGATCGTAGTCGCCCATGATCTTGAAGAACGGGATCGAGAGGAACGACGCGGGGATGATGTAGGTGAAGAGGGTCATGCCCGAGATGTAGCGGCCCAGCCCGAAGCGGATGCGCCCGAGGGCGTAGCTTCCCATGGCGGCCACCGCCAGCACCGCCACCATCACCGCGCCGGAGACGAGCAGGCTGTTGCCGAGCCAGCGCCAGAAGTACTTCACGAACGGGCTCTCCTGGAAGAGCACGAACTTGAAGTTGTCGAGGGTCGGGTGCTGGACGAAGTAGACCGGCCGGAACAGGTCGCTCCAGGGCGTGAGGGCGAGGTTCAACATGTAGTAGATGGGAAACACGGTCCACGCGGTGACCACGGTCAGGATGGCGATCCGCGCTGCGGTGGTCCAGCCGTGACTTCTCATTCTTAGCGGTTCTCGGCCGAAGACGTGGGCACGCGGTAGGGCCTCTTCGCGCGAGCGCTCATCGGCAAACTGGCCAAGATCGGCAAGCTGGGCATGGGCTAGCGGATCTTCTTGATGAGGACGAAGATGAACAGCAACGTAACCGGAAGCGCGGTGGCGAAGACGCCGACTCCCCAGTCGATCTTGCCCACCTTGAAGGTGTAGCGATAGGCGAGGGTGGCGAGCACGTGGGTGGAGTCCCCCGGAGCTCCCCCGGTCATCAGCCACACGTTGGTGAAGTCGCCCATGGTGAAGACCATGGAGAGCAGCGAGCAGATCAGGTAGATGCCGGCGAGCAGCGGGAACGAGATGTAGCGAAAGGTCTGGAAGGTCCCCGCCCCGTCGATGGCGCCCGCCTCGTAGAGCTGGCGGGGGATGCCCCGGCGGGCGGCCAGGATGATGACGGTCCAGAACGGCAGGTACTTCCAGATATGGAAGATGATCAGGGCCGCGATCGCGGTCCAGCGCGAGGCGAGCCAGTGGTGGGTGCCGAGCCCGAGATCCTCGCTCATCAGGTTCAGGATTCCCCACTGCGAGGACATCATCCACCGCACCGAGAGGATGCCGGGCAGCACCGGGATCGCCCACGGCAGGAGGAAGATCGCGGAGAGGAAGCGGGTAGAGCGGCTGTCGTCGTCCAGCACCCCGGAGAGCAGCAGGGCGAGGAAGAGCTTCAGGTTGACCGCGACGCCCACGTAGACAAGGGTGTTCACCACGGTCTGCACGTAGATCGGGTCGTTGAAGAGGACCTCGTAGGTGTAGCGGTCGAGGGCCTGGGTGACCTCGAAGTAGAGCGGGTAGACCACGAAGGCGAGGAACAGCGCGATCAGGGGCAGCGAGAAGAGCAGCCCCTGAACGTTGCGTGACCGCGGCGACAGGAATCCCGCCGCCGCGGTCACGGACCGGTTGATCACCCCGCGGGGGTTGGCCGAGACGAGGCCGCTGGCCACGCGCTCAGGCCGATCTCACCGCCACTGCGCGACGATGGTCTTGATGCGGCCGATGGCCTCGTCGGCCGCCTTGTCGGCCGGCCACTTGTCGACGTTGGTGCGGGACATCGCCTTGCCCCAGACGTTCTCCGCGTAGATCTGGGAGTTCGCCGGGTTCTTGTAGTGCTCGAACACGCGAGTGGTGCGCTCGAGGTAGATGCGGGTCACGGTCGGCAGATGCGGATCCACCGAGCCGCCCTTGCCGGCCTGGCCCTTGGAGAAGAAGGGATCGCTCGCCACGTCCTTGAAGGCGGGGAACCAGCGTCCGTTGGCGCCCTTGATGTACTCCCCGAAGCGCTTCGGCTCCAGCACGAACTTGATGAAGTCCTTGGCGAGCGGCACGTCCTTGTTGGTGGAGTCCTTGGGGATCAGGATGGTCTTGACCGCCACCATGTAGGTCGGCTTCTTGCCGTCCGGCCCGTCCGGCCACTCGATGGTGGCCGACTTGTTGAAGTAGTTGTCCGGGTTGTTGAAGAACTGGTGCGCCGGGATGGACACCGAGGGGTTCGGGGTCATCACGATCGACTTGGAGTGGAAGTTGGCGTTGTTGTCGCCGTCCGACCAGTTCAGGGTGTCGGGCGGTACGTAGCCCGAGTTGAACATGTCGGCGAAGAACTTCAGGGTCTTCACGATCGCCTCGCGGTTCGTCCCCTGGTCGGCCACCACCTTGCCGTCGTCGGAGAAGATGGTCCCTCCGAAGGACAGGAGCGCCATCTCGAAGTTGTAGATGGTGTCGGTGGCGCTCGAGGATTCCGTGACGCCGAGGCCGTAGACCTTGGCGTACTTGGCGGGGTCCTTCTTGCGGAGCGCGTCCTGCGCTTTGCGCCAAAAGTCCCAGTAGCCGTTCCAGTCCATCGGGATCTTGGCGGGATCGTCGTTCATCCCCGCCTCCTTCACCAAATCCCGCCAGTAGTGGATGTGCATGGTCTGGGCTTCGATGGGGACGCCGTAGTACGCGCGCTTCTTGGCCACGTTGTCGTACACGTGGGCGACCGGCAGGAACTTCTCGATGTAGCGCGGCTTGAGCTCGTTGATCACGTCGGTGGTCTCGACGAGCTTGCCCTCCCACGCGTACTTGGGCATGACCTCCCAGTCGTTGTAGAAGCAGAAGGCCACGTCGGGCCCGCGCCGGGCCGCCATCGCGCTGTGGATCTTCTTGAGGAGGTCTTCCTGGATCGTGAACGAGATGTCGAGGTCGACGTTCTTGGTCTTGCGGAAGTCCTCGGCGATCTTCAGCATCGCCTCGTCCTCTTCCTTGTAGTAGCCGCGGTTCCACCATACGGTCAGCTTCTTCTGCTGGGCGCGCGACACCATGGGGAAGGCGAGCGTCCCCGACGCGGCGGCCGCGCCGGCGGCCGTCTTGAGGAATTCCCGGCGGGTATGGGCCATGGCTTCTATCTCCTTTGGTAGCGGGGGAGCGACGTTCCCTCGTCGACGAGGGGGCTTGGCGGCCGCGAGTATACCGCGAAGGTCGAAGTTATGTATAGTTCCGACCATGGCCATCGACCGCATCACCGTGTCCGTGATCCAGCATCGGCTCGAGTCGATCGTGCAGGAGATGGGCGAGGCGATGCTGCGCACCGCCTACTCGCAGATCCTGAACTCGAGTCGCGACTTCTCCACTGCGGTGTTCGACGGCCAGGGCCGTCTCGCCGCGCAGGCCGAGCACGTGCCGATCCACGTGGGCGCGCTGCCGTGGGCGGTGGCGTCGGTGGCCGACTTCTTCAAGGGGCGCATCGCCCCCGGCGATCTCTTCCTGCTCAACGATCCCTATCACGGCAACAATCATCTGCCCGACCTGACCGTGCTGCTGCCCGTCTTCGTGGGCGGCCGGCCGGTGTTCTGGTCGATCAACCGGGCCCACCAGCACGACATCGGCGGCGCCACCCACGGCGCCTACAACCCGGGCGCGACCGAGATCTGGCAGGAGGGTATCCGCATCACCCCGCTCAAGCTCTACGACCGCGGTGAGCTGCGCGACGACGTGCTGCAGATGGTGGCGACCAACGTGCGCCACCCGCGCGACTTCCAGGGCGACCTGCGCGCCATGATGGGATCGGCCCGCCTCGGCGAGCGCCGCCTGCTCAAGCTGGTCGACGACTACGGGATCGACGTCGTGCTCGAGACCATCGGCGAGATCCTCGACGGGGCGGAGCGGCAGGCCCGAGAGTGCATCCGCGGGTGGAAGGACGGTGTGTTCAAGGGTGAGGCGATCCTGGACGACGACGGGCACGGCGTCAGCGACGTCCACATCCGCGCCACCGTGACCAAGAAGGGCGACTCGCTCACCGTCGATCTCTCCGACTCGCACGCGCAGGTGACCGGCTTCATCAACTCGGCGTTCCCGAACACCATGTCCGCGGTGCACATGGCGCTCGCCTACCTGATCGACCCGCGCACCCCCAAGAACGAGGGGACCTTTCGCCCGGTGACGGTGAAGGCGCGCGAGGGCACGGTGGTGTGGCCCTACCCGCCCGCGCCGGTGACGCTGTCGACCAACCACTGCGCGCAGGAGATCGCGGAGGCGATGATCAAGGCGCTCGCCCCGAGTTGCCCGGATCGCGTGCTGGCCGGCTGGTCGCGGCGCTTCCGCATCGCGATCTCGGGGACGAACCCACGGAACAAGCGCAAGTTCATCTGGCACCTCTTCCACGCGCGCGGCGGCGGCGGAGCGTCGTCGGCGGGCGACGGCTGGGAGAGCGCCGGCGAGGGGCAGGCCGCAGGCGGGATCAAGTTCGGCTCGGTGGAGGTCGCGGAGACGCGCTTCCCGCTCTTCTTCAAGCGTCACGAGTTCCGGCCCGACTCCGCGGGCGACGGGCGCTTCCGCGGAGGAGTGGGGTCGATGCTCGAGCTGCGCATGGAGACGACCGAGCCCGCGCTCGGCAACACCGCGGGCGACGGCGTCCGCTACCCGGCCTACGGGGTACTGGGCGGCAAGGACGGGCTGCCCCATCGCTACCGGATGATCACGCGCGGCAAGACGCGCGTGCTCAAGACCAAGGAGGTCGGGGTGCCGATTCCCCCCGGCGCGATGTTCCTGGTGGAGTCGATGGGGGGCGGCGGCTACGGGGCGCCCGCCCGGCGGGCCCCGGAGGCGCGCGCGGGCGATCGGGTCAACGGCTTCGTGTCCGGCCGGGCGCGGCGCCGGAGACGCTGATGCTCCGCATCGGCGTCGACGTGGGCGGAACCTTCACCGACTTGGTCGGGGTGGACGACGCAGGCCGCGTCACGCTGGCCAAGTCGACCTCCACGCCCGCCGACCCCTCGATCGGAGTGATGGACGGCCTCACGCTGCTGGCCACCGAGCTCGGCACCGATCTGGGCGGTCTCCTCGCCGACACCGGGCTGGTGGTGCACGGCACGACGGTGGCCACCAACGCGCTGCTCGAGCGCAAGGGCGCGAAGGTGGGCATGCTGACCACCGCGGGGCACCGCGACGTCATCGAGATGCGGGAGGGGCTCAAGGACGACCGCTACAACTTGAGAATGCCGCCGCCGGTGCCGCTCGTGCCCCGGGCGCGGCGCCTCGACGTGACCGAGCGGATGCGCTTCGACGGCACGGTGGAGACGCCGCTCTCGAAGACGTCCGCGGAGACGGCGATCCGCCGC
>Ga0075433_10001471_pt1 | contig 17374 bp, 12 predicted proteins | sample RhiMethybrSRZTD2_FD_75299 | JGI IMG/M metagenome (GOLD analysis project Ga0075433, IMG submission 75299) | Populus rhizosphere microbial communities from Tennessee, USA - Rhizosphere MetaG P. TD hybrid SRZTD2 | ecosystem: Host-associated > Plants > Roots > Rhizosphere > Soil | place: USA... | reverse complement strand
TGCAGGGCAGGGCGACGGGCAAGGCTTGGTTTGACGGAATTCGACTAGAACCCATCGCGGAGGCCGCAAGCACCGGTGTCGAAGATGTACGCATCTCATCGCGCAGACTCACTCGACTGCCCATCGATGCCAAGCAGGGAGGGCAATTCATCGAACCTCTGTGCACCTTGATCCCGTCGATGACAGCCCAGCAGGTCAATTCGACCAGCTTCGAAGACGAGCCGCCCTGCAACTTTGTCTACCGCCGAGAGACGGACAAGGTTCAGAGGCCCTGGTATCCGGATGGTGCCGTTCACTTGGCCACTTTTTCCTTGGATACAGAGAATCCCTTTAATGGGAAGGTCTCCCAAAGAATCGAGCTTCCCGTGACAAATGCTCGGGCTGGAATTTCGCAGGATGGCTTCTATCTCAAAAAGGGGCTCGTCTACAGGCTCAATCTGCACGTGAGAGGAGAACCAAGCGTTCAGGCTCGCGCTACGCTGCGCGGAGGTGGTGGATTGGTGTCGACTCCTGTCTCACTCGGTCATACCAGCCAAAGGTGGACTGAAGCCAAGGCCGAGTTCCGAGCCCGCGAGGATATTAATAACGCAACTTTGAACATTGATTTCGAAGGACCCGGGATCCTCTGGTTGGACCGAATCTACTTGATCGGTGAAAATGCTGTCTTGGGAATCTGGCGGCCTGATGTAGTGGCCGCTTTGAAGGCGATGAAGCCGGGAGTGATTCGTTTCGGTGGAACAGCAATTGAGAGTTATGAGTGGGACGAGTCGATTGGCCCCTGGGACAAGCGAATCCCTTTCACCACCTGGTGGGGCGACCTGGAACCCAATTTTGTCGGCGAAGAGGAGTTCGTCCAACTCTGTCGTTTGGTCGGAGCCGAACCTCTGATCTGTCTTCGCTGGACCGGAAAGACGCCAGCGGACGCCGCGGCACAAGTGGAATACTTTAATGGCAGCGCAGAAAGCGCTGGAGGGCGGCGAAGAGCCCAAAACGGCCATTCTGATCCCTACCAGGTGAAGTACTGGCAGATCGGAAATGAAATCGGAGGAGCTGAATATGATGCTTCAGTCAAACCGATTGCTGAGGCCATCAAGAGCGTGGATCCCACGGTGAAGATCCTTTCTTCTTTCCCCTCTGATGAGACCCTGAAGCACGGACAAGGGCTATTGGACTATCTCTCCCCGCACCAGTATGCGGTTGCTGACTTCCCGACCATGCAGCAGGACTTCCATGAGCTCCGCGAGCAAGTGATACGCTACGGCGCCGGAAAACCAGTTCGTGTGGCAGTAACAGAGTGGAATACGACGGCTGGACAATGGGGACTCGGGCGCGGGATGCTTCAGACTCTGGGGAACGCTCTCAGCTGTGCGCGCTACCACAACTTCATCCACCGTTACGCCGATCTCGTTGAAATTGCAATCCGGTCCAACTTAGTCGACAGTTTCGGTTCGGGTGTAATCATCACCGGAGCAGGATGGTCCTACTTGGCGCCTACTTACTATGCTCAACAGCTTTTTTCCAGGGCCTCACAATCTTATCCGCTCCAGATGGAACGGACTCAGCAGCTTGAGTGGCACCTTCAGGAGCCCAATTTGAGCACAGTCTTAAGCGAGGACGGGAGGACCTTGCGTATCTACTCCGTCAATTCGACTCCCTCTGAGCGTCGCGTACGCTTCCACCTCGCCGATTTTGCGTCTTCGATTGTAAGAGGACTACAGACAGTTCTAAAGGATCGTGAAAGAGCTCTCTCCACCGAGGTCATGAACAGTTTCAGCGAACCTCAACGCATTGCCCTGACTTCCCTTCCCCTCGAGGTCCGAGGAAAGGAATTTGAGTATCGCTTTGAACCGCTGAGTTTGACGTTGCTTGAACTGGAATTGCAGTGACCTAAACGCGCTCCGCTACCTGCCCGGTGTCAGGCGGCAGCCTCTGGTTGCTCATTCGTCCCGTCACTACTGAGCTTTGACCCTTTCAAGCATTTTAGGATTGATTGCTAGCAAGCCAGTTTTCGCAAGGAGATGTTATGAGCTACCGGAAAAGTAGTGTTATCGCTCTTTGTTGGACACTCTTCATTTTCTCCTGCTCCGGCAGGAAAGACTCCGGTGGCCAGCAGGAAACCAAACGACCTCGCTTTGTCTTTATCACTAACGGCAACTCTCCCTTTTTCGATGCCGCTCATAAGGGCCTTCAGGATGCTGCCAAGGAATTTGACGCGGAGGTAGAGATGATCCGTAATGACATGTCTACCGGAGGCCAGATCCGTCGTCTGGAACAGGTGGGAGCGCAGAGGGATGTCAAGGGTGTGATGGTTTCAGTCGTAGAACCGAATGCCAGCGGCATTATTGACCAAATGAAGGCTCTGCGCGCCAAAGGCATCCCTGTCCTGACGCTCGATGCAGATGGGCAAAAAGAGACTCGGGATGCTTACATTGGTACCAACAATGTCGAGGCAGGGCGTGCGCTGGGAGGCGTGGCTTCCCAGCTCTTGCCTGAGGGCGGTAAGGCTGTGGTCTTTGTGGGGATTCGCTCAGGTCAAAATGCCCTGGAACGGATCAATGGATTCAAGGAAGGCGTCGGGAAGAAGATTCAAGTTGTGGACGTCATGGAGGACGGCGCGGATGTCAATAAAGCTCGCCGCAATGTAGCGGCCGCCTTGCAAAACCATCCTGAGGCCAAAATGTTTGTGGGGATCTGGTCCTACAACGCACCGGCCATTGCCGACGAGGTTAAGGCCGCGGGGAAACGCGCCAGCCTGAAGCTGGTTACTTTCGACGCCGAGCCCAATACCCTGCTGGCTCTGAAGGAGGGGCTGATCGACGTCACTGCTGTGCAAAACCCTTACCAGATGGCTTACTTGGGAGTCAAGGTATTGAAAGCGATGTTGAGCGGCGACCAGGCCACTGTAAAGTCCGTGGTTGGTGAAAACGGAATCCATGACACCGGAGTGCGACTTGTCGTTCCCGATGATTTAAAAGGTGTGGAAAGTGAGTACCTGATCCGCTTTGCCGATTTCAAGAAGGACCTCGACTCAAAGGGATTGGAATCTTCATGAGGGGATTGCCAGGCCCAGCGGCAACTCTTGACTGAAAGACTGACGGCTAGTCGGGCGTGCCCTAGCATTACCCAGATGGCTTGCGTCAATAGACCTTCCCCTGCTTTTCCAGGGCCTCCTGCAGGAGACGTGGGCCATCAGAGGATATGACATTGTAAGGACTACGGGGAACTCCTACCGAACGCCGCTGTAAGGCCAGGGCACACTTGATTCGAGACAGAAGTTCGACCGGATGGTCCAGAGCACGCCACAAGCGGTTGAGCTTTTCATGAATCTCCCGCGCACCTTTCGAATCGCCTTGGCGGTTTGCCTCATATAGAGCAACACAGTCTTCGGGGAAAACCGTGGCCAGCGTTGAAATAGCTCCTTCAGCCCCTAACAGGAACGCCATGTAGATCAGGTCTTCAACTCCTGTGTAAACCGGAACCTTTGGGCTGAGGTGTAACACGTCGGCCAACAGATGCGCATTGCCTCCTGCTTGGTGAACTCCATCAACCAGCCCTTTGCTGATCAACGCCGTGATCGAGGCGAGATCCACCTGGGCTGTTTGAATACAGTTGGACAGAAGCAAAGGGACCGTCACCCTCTCGCGCAAAGCCGCAAACATTTCCAGCAAGCTGTCAGAATCTGGAGAAAAGAGGTAGTGAGGCGGCGCCACCAGTAACGCCATGGAACCGGCTGACACTGCTGCATCGGCCAAATCGAAGGCCTCAGTGTTGCAGTCCGGAAAGATACACGCGATCACGGGTTTGTCGGTCGCGGAAATCACAGTCTTGCAGAGCAGATGAATCTCTTCCGGTTCTGCACCTGCAGTTTCGCTAATGACTCCTCCTACGCATAAGGCCTGGACGCCGGTTTTGGAAAGAAACTCCGCTTCACGGCGCAAGGCGTCAAGCTCCGTCCGGCCCCCTGCGTCAAACGGAGTCACCATCGCTGGAATGATGCCCTTCAGTCCCAAGTTTCTTGATTGCATTTGGTTCTCCTAGCGGCACCGCTTAAGGAATCTGCTTTCTCGTCTGAAGACGCGAACCGAACTGAGCCGCATCAGTTCATAAACAGACACGACCGACTCGTTGTCAAGCTTGAACAGGTCAGGTACGCAGTTGCGCCTGCCTCTACCGAGGGAATGGTTGACAACCAGCCAACGTTAACATCGTGAGCAAGAAGTGTCAATCCATTGCGGAATGCGTTCCGACTAATGTGCAGGCATACGGTATTACTGACACGGTGACTGGACTTCTTCAGTCGTAAGGAACACTTGATGTCATCGCGCTGGGGGCGATGCCCCTTGTGAACGCAAAGCGTTCAGGCAAAGAGAAGACACGGTGAACGTTTTGCTCTATAGGGTGCAAGTTTTAGGAGGGACTAACGAAATACAACATTCAGAGTAACGAAGAGGAGCAAGACTACGACAGCCAGGAACTCGGGCGTGCGATGCCAGCTCTGACTGGGAGCGGGGTCTTGACGGGCATGGTTGTGCACCAGGCCCGCTAAGTTCTCCGGCGAGGGAGGCTTGCTGAAAAAACTCAGGAACACGGCGGTTCCCAATCCTGCAACCGCACCCCATACCGCAAGATTCAGCGTGGAGGCCATGGGGGTCCTGTAGGAGAGCACACCAAGTTGATAGAGGACATATTGAACGAGGCAACCTAGCACACCAGCTACCATGCCATAGAATCCCGCCGTCGCCGTCGTCCGCTTCCAGAACATGCCCAGAAAGAAAATTACGAAGAATGGGGCAATGAACATAGCCCCAATCAACTGCATATAGTCCATCAGGTTGTCGAAGCGCAACACCACATAGGCCGAGGCTAGGCTCAGCACCGTGCCCAACACAGTGGCCGCGTGAGCAACGCGCAAGTAATGGGCATCGCTGCGCCCCTTGACCAGGTAGGTCTGATAGATGTCATAGGTCCAGACGGTGTTGAACGCCGTCACGTTACCGGCCATCCCGGACATAAAGCTGGCGAGCAATGCCGTCAAGCCGAGCCCAAGCATGCCATGCGGATAATAGCGCTGCATCAGTACAGGCAGAGCAACGTTAAAATCTCCTTCCAACGCCTTGGGGGTCACTGCAATCGCGATCATGCCGGGCACCGTCACCAAGGCGGGAAAAAACATCTTAGGAAAAGCCGCAATCAGAGGGGTCTTCCGAGCGGCATCCAGATTCCTGGCCGCCAGGGCTCTTTGAACCAGCAGAAAGTCGGTGCACCAGTACGATGGTCCCATGATCAACATCAACGCCGGCACGGCCACGTACCATTGAACTCCCAGGGGATTGCTGTGCACCGAGCCCATTCCCATCCAGGTGTGGGCAAAGCTCTGTGGAAGCCTCGAGACCAAGCCGTTCCAGCCCCCCACCTCAGCCAGCCCCAGGACCAGAAGCGGGAAGAAGCCAAATATGATCAAGAAGAATTGCAGCACTTCATTGTAGATGGAAGAACTCAACCCGCCTAGAAAGGTGTAAGTCACAACAACACCGGCCGAAACAAGCACGCTGAAGTTGAAACTCCAGCCCAACATCTGCTGGCACACCATCGCCAGAGCGTACATATTGATGCCGGACATGAGCACAGTCACAAACGAAAAGCTGATGGAATTGAGGAGGTGAGCGCGGTGATCAAAACGAAGCTTCAAGTACTCTGGGACGCTTCGTATGCCGTTGGAATAGTAGAAACGAACCATGAAAACACCGAGAAAAACCATTCCTGGAATGGCCCCTATCCAGTACCAGTGGTTGGTCATCATTCCATACTTGGCTCCCATGGCGATCATTCCCACCACCTCGAGGGAGCCGAGGTTGGCCGCCATGAATGCCAAACCGGTCACCCAGGACGGTAGTGCACGGCCAGCCAGCAAGAATTCTTCGGAGGTGCGCATCCGCTTCTTGAGCCAGTAGCCAATCCCGATTACAAAGACGGTGTAGGCGATGAGAATAGTAAAATCAATTGGACTGAGTTTCACAGCGAGCTTTCAGGAAACAAACTTCGGTGCGGCAAGGGACCTCTTTCCTGCTTTGGGGTGATCCGGATGGGCCGACGGTGGGTACGATGCGTCTTCAAGTTCGGAATATATACCGCATCTGAATTAGGGGTGTCAATGTCCGAATGTCAGGCAAGGAGAATCCATGAACTTGGATATGCACCTCCTGATTGCTTGGCTATTCTTGATTGTGGGACTGCTGACGGCTAGATATAGTAATGCAGGCCTTCGTCCTGAAGTCTCGACAACTCTTACGTTCCATCTCAGCCTTTGTCGGGACAGCGTGGTGATTTTTTGCGTTGGTGCTCCTGGGCTTGGTCAGGTGGAGCGACTGGAGCGAGTGATCCTGGCAGGGTTCGGTCCCAGGCTTGGAGCATCCGCCCTACCTAACCCTTTGCCTTGGCGCGCTACGAACTGCGTTTGTGTCAGTCGCGGGTTTCACTACTAAGCGATGCAGCCGGTTTGTAAGTCAGAATGCTTGGGTTGCATTTCACTCGCTCTTGGATAGACATAGCCAACCCCGCGGACGGTCCTGATCCGGTCCTTCCCGTCAATACCGTTGCTCAACTTACGACGAAGATTACTGATGTGCATGTCGACGCTACGATCAAATGGGCTGAAATGCCGCCCGAACACTTTCTCGACGAGCTCCTGACGCGTTAAGACGTGACCAGCAGATCGCATTAGAGCTTCCAGAAGCTGAAGCTCGACTGTGGTGAGATCAACCTGCTCTCCAGCGCGCCGCACGACCCATGCGCTTTTGTCCAATTCGAGATCGCCTACAGACAACCACTCACTTGCGGATGGGGTCGTGGGCGCAGGGAAATACCCCCGTCGCAAAATGGAACGAATTCGAGCTATCAGTTCCCGTGGATTGAAGGGTTTTGAGAGATAGTCATCAGCCCCGGCTTCCAGCCCGAGGATTCTGCTTGCGTCGTCGTTTCGTGCTGTGACAATCAGAATCGGAACTGAGGATTTGGCCCGGATACCGCGCAGAATCTCAAACTCGTTAAAATCCGGTAACGAGACGTCCAGAACCACCAGCGCATATTGGCCGGAAAGCGAGAGCCTGATGGCTGGCTCCCGGTCAGTGACGGATTCTACTTGAAATCCTTCGGCGCCAAAATGGCTGGTCAGCAGGTCAACCATCTCTGCTTCGCTATCTAGAAGGAGGATTCGGTTCATCGTGGATGTGGAAATCAGGAGAGTCGTCTCGCCGGACAGAGTTTACTTCTCTCCCAAACAGCCTGTCTCCTTGGAAGGATTCTCCCGGTGCATCCGAAAAGTTCCACAAAATCTGACGCGCTACTTTAGCGGAACCTACATCAGCACCTTCTCTCGGTTCTTTTCGAACCAGGCGATTGCCCGGTATGCTATGCTTACCGGCATTTGTCGCAGCAGGAAACTGGGTTCCCGAATCTGATAATTGTAGGGGAGGTCACGACATCGTTTAGGTAGGAGTAAAGGATAACCTTCCTATGACTCCCAGATCGGGCATGAAATTCGATTGATGGACCGGCGGAGTGTCACGAATTCTTTAAGTGGCTTGGAAGGTACCCCTGCAATTCGGACCCGCCCCGACGTGGTCTCCCGACAATTCCAAACGATTGCTGAGCTGATCCTCATGACAGGAAGTGTTCCTGGAATTCTTTACTGAAATGGAGGGGTGTCTGTAATGAAAAGGCTTGGTCAAGGATTGTCCGTTTTCCTGACGCTGGTATGCCTGGAGGCTGGGCACCTCCAGTCCGAGGCAGGCTTGAATCAGACCGCGGCCCGAACGAGTTCATCATCCTCCGCCAGAGCTGCCAGCTCTGTAGCCTCGCCCGAGGAGGTTGGGCTCTCCCCCGAACGCCTGGGGCGCGTTGCCAGCAGCGTGCAGCGAGAAATTGACAATGGCCGAATCGCAGGCGCGGTGACCCTTGTGGCTCGGCATGGCAAGATTGCTTACCTCAAGGCCTTTGGGCAGGCGGACAAGGATGCTAAGAAGGCAATGCAGACGGACAGCATTTTTCGGATCTGTTCCATGACGAAACCAATCACCAGCATCGCCGTAATGATCCTTTACGAAGAAGGCCGCTTCATGCTGAATGAACCCGTCTCTCACTTCATTCCGGAATTCAAGGACATGAAAGTTCTGGATCCTCCACATCCCCAGGACAGGACCTCGCCGCCAGGTGCGCTGGTGAGTGCCAAACGGCCGATTACAATTCGCCATCTGCTCACTCACACCTCAGGACTCACTTACCATTGGAACAGCCGTCTCGGCAAGAAATACCTCGACCTTGGAATCGGCCACGGCATTCTTCCGCACGAAGGAACCATCGGCGAGGCAGTAAAAAAACTGGCTTCCCTTCCACTCCTCTTTCAGCCGGGCGATGCCTGGGAGTACAGCTTGTCGGATGACGTTCTTGGTTACCTGGTCGAAGTGGTGTCTGGAATGCCACTCGATCAATTCTTCCAGGAACGGATCTTCAAGCCGCTGGGAATGAAAGACACTGGCTTCTTCCCCACCGGTGAGAAGCTCTCTCGGCTAGCGGCCGCGTACAGCTATTCCTCTGAAAAGGGTCTTCAGGTTATTCCAGCAAATCAGACAATGCAAGAAGAGGGGGGCTTCGTCTACTCGTCAGACTATCCTTACAACGGTCCCAGAACTTATTTCTCGGGAGGCGGCGGCCTTTGCTCCACGGCTGAAGACTACTATCGGTTTTGCCAGATGTTGCTAAACAAAGGCGAGCTTAATGGAGTCCGGTTGTTGAGCCGCAAATCCGTCGAATTGATTTCTCAAGATCAGGTACAGGGGAAGCTTGATGAGTCTGGTTATGGGCTTGGCTTTGGTGTTAACACTGAGGCCAAACATCTGAAGGAACTAGGCTCGATTGGAGCATATTATTGGGGTGGATTCTTTTATACCGCCTTTGTAATCGATCCCAAAGAGGATCTGATTGCCATTTTTATGGGGCAACTCCATCCGACTGGAGATCTAAACCTGGACGCGAAGACTCTCGGGCTGGCCTACCAGGCGTTAAAGGACTGAGTTGATCGTTCTGGGGGCCACAACTGATCTCGTGACTTTGCGTTTGGCAAAACCGGTCTCAACTTCAGCAGCTCAGCATCTTCCAACATGATAGACAAAACCAATAGACCCGCACTCGTACTCTTATCCAGCCACTGGGTAAGCCTACTGGGCGCGGCATTAGTGACCACGGCCGGCATTTCCTGGCTCTTCGTTCTGCCAATCCAGGTCAGGGGGCATGTCGACAATCCTTACATCGGCCTGGTCGTCTTCATTTATATTCCGATTGTCTTCTTCACCGGCCTGGCACTGATACCATTGGGGATTTTCCTCGCCAAACGCCGCCTGGGAAAAGGCCTTGCCGCCGTCGTGTCCGACCGCGGGACTGCGTTACGCCGGCTGGCGGTGTTCCTGGGCGTGACCACGCTCTTGAATGTGGTTATCGGAACACAGTTTACCTACCGCTCTGTCGAGTATATGGAAACCGCCCAGTTCTGCGGACAGGCCTGCCACGTCATGCAGCCGGAGTTTGTGAACCACCAGAACTCGCCTCACGCCCGGGTTTCCTGTGTTGAATGTCATGTAGCACCCGGCGCAACCGGCTGGCTGGAGAGTAAGATGTCCGGCACCCGGCAGTTGATGGGTGTAATACTTAATAATCACGCCAGGCCCATTGCTTCAGCCATGGAGACCAACCGGCTGGTTCCAGCCTCACAGACCTGCGAGCAGTGTCATTGGCCTGAACAATTCGGCTCCCTCAAGCTGCGCGTGATATCCAGTTTCAAGGACGACGAAAAGAATACGGAGTCACAAACGGTTTTGCTGATGCAAATAGGAGGCAGCAAGGTAGGCGGAATACACGGGGCTCATTTCGGTCCCGGCATTGCCATACGCTACGCGACGGCTGACGCTAAACGCCAAACGATCCCTTGGGTTGAATACCGCACTCGCAATGAGTCGCGGACTTATGTGGCCCAGGATGCCAAACCGGATGCCATCCAGGGATTGCCGAAATTCGAAATGGAATGCGTGGACTGTCACAATCGCCCTACACACACTTTTTCTTTACCGGAACGCGCATTGGACAAGGCTCTCGCCGGCGGAGCAATTTCAACGAGCTTGCCCTTCATCAAGAAGAAAGGGCTGGAACTGCTCAAGACCGAATATGCCAGCAGTGAAGAGGCTGCTCAGAAGATTCCCGCTACCCTGCAAGGTTACTATCAGCAGTCCTATCCGGATCTCTACAGCGCGCGCTCGGCCGAAATTGCAGGCGCCGCTAACGAGGTGCTGTCCATTTACAATCGAAATGTTTTTCCGGACCTCAAAGTAACCTGGGGGACGTATGCAAACAACCTGGGACACACGGACTTCCCCGGTTGCTTCCGGTGCCACGACGAAGCACATGCAACAGCCGACAAAAAAACCATCACGCAGGATTGTGAGACCTGCCACAAGACCCTGGCCATGGATGAATCCTCTCCGGAGATTCTCAAGACTCTTGGCCTCGCTGAGCGAGTAAAGCAACTGCAGAAACCCTGAAGGAAAGTCGCCGGACCCTGGGATCACTCAGCATCGATATTTTCAAAACCCTGGGTGTTCTTCGTCTCGAGGTCCAGCATTGGTCGGGCAAGCTCGCCTGCTCCGACGCGCACATATCGGATCTATTCACTCTGCTGAAGACTGAAGAGGGATGGAAGATCTCACAGAAGACGTTTCATCGCCATTCTAAATGAATGGCTCGTACAGGAGATCGATCAGCCTCAGGCTTTAAGTAGCACGAGGTTCACTCACGCTTGCAGGTCTGTCAAAGTACGGCAAGGGCATTTTCTCGTCTGGCCAGTAGCCCTTCAAAACGAGCAGGAACGCTGGTACGGCCAGGACAAAACAGAGCATGCCGTTCAGGTGCGGAGCTGGCAGGGTTTGGCGAAGTACCACCAAAGCGTTGTAGGTTCCATGGCAGGCGATCGGGATCCACAAGCTGCGCGTACAGAGATAGAGGACTGCCATTAGAAGCCCGAATATAAAGAAGCCAATGGGATTGGGGTGAATTAGCGCAAAGGCAAGCGAAGTGCTGACTAGTGCTGCCCTCACTCCCCACTTTTGTGCCCAGCGATGGAGAAGAAGGCTACGGAATACCAATTCCTCTACGATCGGCCCATAAGCAATGATCTGGAGGGTCCTGATTACTGTCCAGAATTCGAAGCTGAACCCAATCTGCGAACTGCGACCGAGCCACTTGGTAACAGGGTTTGAACCAAACAGCAAGTTTAGATAATACCTCAACCAGAGCATAATCCAACCCGTACCCACATTGAGGGCAAGGAGCGGAATTGCCAGAGCTACAAAGGCCCACATCTTTGGGTCACGCGGTACTGGGCCGAAGAGTCGAGAGCTGTCGATATTGCGTGTCACGCATTGCCAACAGATCCAAACAGCGATCATTGCGTAGAATTCAACCAAAAAAAACACCTCTCCGCCTCTGCCATGGGTTAAGCATAGGAACAGAGTGGTAGCAGAAACCATCCATATTGGCAAAGTGCGAGAGCGCAACCGAATAAATGGAGATGGAGGACCGAGGTCGGGCGGCTGCAGGCAAGGGATACATTGTTCCTCCTGGTCTTGTGCGGTGACGCTCGAAACTTCTTGCGCAAGCGCCGAGAGCGAAAGGCCGCGGGTTTTCAGCTGAGCCTCGGCGAGTGCCAAGGCTTCCGGTCGGTACTCCGAAGATTCAATCGTCAACATTTTTGCGAGCTGCTCGTCGGTCAATTCAGAGATCGTCTTCTTGAGATGTCTGTCGTCGATTGTGAAGAGTGGCCATTTCGGCAGCCTGAGCTGGTGAAAATGGCCGGAACGTAGCTCGGCATGGGAGGAATCCAAGGCGGAGCCGAGTTGGCATTCCTGGTCTCGATCTGCGAGGCTTAGGATCTCTTCTATCTGTACCGAACCGGAAATCCCACGAACTTTCAGCTCTGCCTCGGCCAATTCCAAGGCTTCCTTTCGATACTCTGCAGAGTTGATTGCTAGCATCGTTGCGAGCTGCTCATTACTCAGTTGAGAAATCGTTTTCTTGAGATCTTCGTCGTTATCCATCTGTAATTCTTCTGGTGTATCGCCCGTGCCACCTGGCCACGAGCAACACTACGCCGTCTCCTTTGAAGAACTATCGACGAAAATCTACTTCCTATTAGAACCGTCCCCTTGGCTGGCCGACATTTGCGGGCTGTTCACGATCTCTCCGTTTTTTTACCGCACACGGAGCAGCTGCTGAGAATTTCCATGGAATACTGTCTTCCGTTGTGCCTCGCTGAAGCCGGACTCCTGCACCTTCAGGAGTGCAGACTCAAAATAAAAGAGCGGGTAATGAGATCCAAACAGAACTCGCTCGACAGAGACCCGTTCGGCCAGGCGGGCGACTCCTCCCACTCCCTCGATCATAGACAGATCGAAATAGACCTCACCGGCACTAGCCAGGAGTGACAAGTCAAACTTCAGTTGCGGATAGCAATTTAGAATCACGAGTCGAAGTTTTGGGATTGTCTTCACCAACTCAGGCAACGGGCCTAAGTCCACGGGCGGCACACGCATGAGCGGGTGCTGCGTCCGCTCATCTTCCATGCACAAAGCGAGCTGTACGATCAAACTGCGCTGAGTCGCCGATCCCAGCAATTCTCCAAACACAGGATCTTTCAAGGCGTATCCATGGTAGTTCGGATGCAAGCGAATCCCCGCCATTTTGAAGTCCTCGTGGCAGCGTCGCAAATCTTCCTGCCAATCTGGAAGCTTCGGATTTACGCACCCGAACGGTAGGAGAAGGCCTGGACCATAGGTGCGGCAGTCGTGATCAAGTCGGGCGTTTACAGCGGCAACGTCTCTGTGGAAAATGCCGTCGAAGCTGCCGGTCCAGGCTTGGCTGACGTTTTGTTTCCGCAACCGCGCAACCAGATCTGCAGGCTCGTCTCCCGCAACCCGCCTGAAGGGCCAGCGGGAGAGATTCACGTTGGTATCGATGATCATAAGCTACGATTGACTACAAAGGCACCGGGAAGACAACACTCAAAGAATCTGGGGCTCCTGCAAGTTCGGCCGACCACTGAGATTCAGATCCTGATTCAAATTCTTTCTGTCCCTTGCATTCTTCGTACCTACTGATTCCCTAACCACTCACTCACGATTCCTTCATCACCCTCTTCAAACCCACGGTAGCGAAAGTCGCCGGCAATAGATACGACATGCTCCATCCAGTCAGTGGGATCGGTCCAGAGGACCGCGCGCGGCGCGATGGACTTGCGAACGTCGGCCAGGTCCCAATTCAAACAGAAGCCCGGGATAATGGCAGCGTGGAGGTTCCTGTGGAGAGGCCCTTCGAGCGCCAGGCGCAGGCTGTAAGGGGTGCGATCGATCCAAATGCGACTGAGCCGGCTATCTATGGCCGCCGCTATCAGCAGCCATACACCGGCCACGCCGCGGGCAACCGCACTGATCGAGGCGGTGTCGACATCGGGTCTCGCGGCGAGGAGCTCGACACCCCGGAGAATGTCAAAGGCACGCATGCCGGGAAGATTCCGGCCGATCAGCCAGGCCCTTGTGTTGGCCAGCCAATCGCCAGCGAACGGCCGGTTGTCCTCGTTACGAGGAAGCCCGCGCGGGCTGAGTGTCAGGACAACCGCACCTTTGGAGGCCAATTGGGACGCCAACTTCGGAGGAGTCGACTCCGTTCCGACCAGAATCACGCCTCGTTTCCGGCCCGGAGTGCGGGGAACCAGCAGGTTTGCCGAGATCTCAAGCTCTGGCTCTGTTTCCAGAGACAGGGTTTGAGCATCCCAGTCGCGGTCAAAGCTTTCAGTTGTCATGCGGGCGCGGGGCGTTGCCGGTGAGTAAGTCACGAGCCGGTGCAGCTCGGCCCGCAGCTCGTCGGCAGTTCCCTCATGCTTGCGAGTTCGAAATCTTTCCAGAATCACTTGCCAGATGTCACGGCTGCCTTCCTCTGAGACCTGGCCTGATTGCGTGACGAGCAGCGCATGCGGGGGAAGAGTCTCCACGGCTTCCTCGCGGCTGTCGCCTTTGCCATCCTTCAGCCAGCGAATCATCCAGGCGTAGAGGGCCTCTCGCACCACTGGCGGAGTGCCATGCTCGCCCGGTCCCATAATCCACTGTACCCTTTCTTCGGCCCCATAGATGCGGTACCAGCGGCGGGATTCTTCAAAGATCTGGCGAGCGCCTTCAGGTGTGAAGAAATCACCCAGCGTCGAAGCGATCAGCCAAGGCTTGGGAGCAAAAAGCTCGACAAAATCTGTTTGATCGAGACCGGCAGAAAGAAACCCAGGGAGACTTTGCTCGGAGTCGCCGACCGAACCTGAAAACAAGACGCGGAACGAGTTCATGTAGCACGACGGCACGGCGACTTTGATCCGAGAGTCCAGTGCTGAAAGGTAAGTGGTCACGGTGCCGCCGCCAGAGCAGCCCGTGCAGCCGATCTTGCCGCTATCCACCTCAGGGCGGCTCAGGAGGTAATCAAGCGCACGCTTGCCGTCCCAGATCCGATAGCGTGCAAAACTCTCTCCGGCGAGAAGGCTCTGGGCTCCGGCGAGAAGATGTTGTTCGGTGGCCCAAGCGCCCAGCGAGCCGCCGACCCGCCGGTCATAGGCCTGCAACCGCTCGCCCTGACCTAGCGGATCGTAGGCTAGCGCCACAAAGCCTTTGAGGGCGAGATTGATCGCGATGCGCTGCATAGCCGGTTTGCCTTCCTCCCAGTGGCCGAGAGGCAGGAGAACGCCAGGATATTTGCCGGGCTGGATGGGCCGATAGAGGTTCGCTGTAACGAGTAGTCCAGGCAAGCTCTCAAAGATAATCTTTTCGATGATGTAGCGGGGTCGCTCGATACGTCCGGTGACACGCGCATTGAGCGGACCGCTGTAGTCCGGAAGTCCTCCGATTGATTCCAAGATTTTCGCGCGCACTTCAGCCTTACGGCGTTCGGCATCATCGATACTATGCACGCCATCGATCCTCTTTGCGCGGGCATCAAGCTGCTCCTGAGCGATCCGATCCATCCACTGGAGAAATCGCTTCTCATCGTCAGTTTCCTGAGCAAGCAAAGGAGAACAAAGGAAGAGCAACAATGCGCTGATTCGGATTACTAGCATGGAAGCTGTTCTACTCCAGTGGAAGTCATGCACCAAGGCCGTTCGACTCCGGCGGTAGTGGCCAGACCTGGCATTCTCAGTTCACAACCGACACGACATTAACGCCCCTTCTGCAACAGCAGCGCCCAGTCCAGCCAACCTGGAGTCTTCGGTAGAGTCCAGGTCGGTCCTTGCACCGGCGGCAACGGAACTTTCTCTCCCGTGAAAGCGCTGAACCAGTACGCTTCATAGGTTCCAGGCTCGAGCTTGATGGTAACCTGGGCGCACTCCTTCTCATATTCGAAGGCTTCCTCATTACCGCACATAGGACGTTGCGGGATGTATACTGCGTAAATTTCACCGGGTTTTGCAAGGCAGTAGGCTCCCTGGTCAACGAGTTCATCGTGCGGCTCTGTCTTCCACCACTCGAAGCTGGTGAAAAAATCCACCATGTGCTCATACCCCTTGAGCATGACCATCGTGTCGTCGCCCCTGCCATTGTAAAAACCACCGCCGGTGTCGGGCCAGACGTTGGTGCCGCGTCGGGCCGTTTCTCCAGCCGTGCCATAACATCCCGCCATTGTGATGTCCCACGCAACTCGACGCAGCACATCAGCGGAATTCCCGGGAGGCGCTGGTGCCCAGCGTGGATAGTGGTCCTCGTATCCATACTCTTCGTTGAGCTGCGGAATGATTCGCCCGGTCTTCATTTGGATCCGCCTCTCCTCCAGCATTAGCTCGTGCTGGCGGCGAGACCAGTTCTGGATCGAGGTGAATCCAAACCAGTCTGAGGTCCGGTCCTGGTGCTCGCGATGTACTGGGTGGCTCGTGGCCAGGTGTCGATAGGGATCAGAAGCCACCAGAAGAGTGCCCATTTCGTGGGCCCACTTTTCGTCACGGAAGCTATCCAGATCGTCTCCGAGATCCCAGGTGATATTGGAGAATGCGCCCAATCTCGCGGCCGCGTAACGGAAGTACCTCCGTTCATGTTCGCTGCCTGCCGGCGCTTGGGCTTTGTGACTGTAGGTGTCCATGATCCCAGAAATAATCATGTCGCGCTCCCGGGCAAACCGCAGCATCCGCTCCCACTTCTGCCAGTACGAGACGTCGAAGCGCGCGTAGTCGATGCCCGGCTGGTCCAGGCTCTTGGGCTCCTTGGCAATCCAGGGCCTGAGGAAAATTGTGAAGTTGTCACCTGGCATAATCGGTTCGCCCCAGAATGTGTCGATACCGCCAGCAAGAAAGACACGCATTCGGTTCACTTTGAACTGATGCAGACGTTCAATGCTGTCGAAGATGATTCTCTCTTCAGTCCAACCGGGGAGGTAGAAAGCGGTAGTTCCGTTGTGAAAGTAGTGTTCTCCGGTACCCTCCCAAATAAAGTGCCAAGGGTATTTTGGATCGACACGGATAGGCCCTCTCCGGTGGTCGTCCGAGGCCTGGAACGTGCCCGTATGCGTCGTCTGGAAGTCACCCTGTTGGTAAGCGACCGAGTAGGTGTAGTCACCCGGCGAAGATGGCATGAACCGGATGCGGAAGACGCTGCCGTCAGCCGAATCACAGAAACCACCCACAGTAGTTTGTCCAGTTCCGCCAGCTTTCCTGAAAGAGCCGCTGAGAGTGGCGTCGGTGAATGGGTTGCCTGCGTCAGGGCCTTCGATATTCGCGGTGACCTCGACAAAATCAAATGCCTCGACGCTTCTCACTGGCTGTGAGAATGAAGCCTTCCTCGGAGACCCCAGCGATTTGGGCCCAAGCACCAGCGCCAGCATCCAAAGAGCGGCACACCTCGAGATAGCACGGTCAGACATTCTTCTCTACTCCTTGATCTTGTGGAGGGATCATATCACGACTTCATTAATCACCTTTCGTGTGATTTGAGAGTCGCGAACTGGGGATGTCCTCGAGTCGAGAGCCAGTTTCGTGGCATCGGCTGCTCGCTCAGGGTCAGTGACGCCTGCCCCTAACCTGTAGAGCAATGCGCTGGTCTCGGGTAAGTCGAACGGCGGGTTTACGGACAAATCTTCTCAACAACTGAACCCGGCAGTAGGACAGTAGGTGCAGTTAAAGCGGCGGATGTCCTGAAGCTGAGGGACTGTCAAACCTTCAGCCTGAGAATCGACAAGAGTTGAGCGGCGACGAATCCGCGATACTTCTGGGAACCAGTTCCCAAATGTGTTCGCGCTTCTGGAGGGGAGCCGGATC
>Ga0075433_10001470_pt1 | contig 17385 bp, 17 predicted proteins | sample RhiMethybrSRZTD2_FD_75299 | JGI IMG/M metagenome (GOLD analysis project Ga0075433, IMG submission 75299) | Populus rhizosphere microbial communities from Tennessee, USA - Rhizosphere MetaG P. TD hybrid SRZTD2 | ecosystem: Host-associated > Plants > Roots > Rhizosphere > Soil | place: USA... | reverse complement strand
TCGCCAACGGCTTTCGACTCCCCTGCATGACTCGTGAAGCCTAGTGAAACGGTGGGGGATGTGTCAAGCCGATGACGAAGAAAGTTTTGTGAATAAGTGTGGATAACCGTGTTATGACCTGCCCCATCATGCAGATCGAAAAGAAGCTCGAGTCACTCGGGCTCCCGCTGATGGATCTGGATCGGGCGTACCGGGCGAACGCGGCGGGCGCGCGCTTCGTGTCGCATCTCGCGGTCAACAACGTGCTCTACCTCTCCGGCACCACGCCGGTGCGCGACGGGCAGTCGCATCTCCCCGGCGTGGTGGGCGCCGATCTCTCGATCGAGCAGGGCTACGAGGCGGCGCGCTACGCGCTGCTCGCGAGCCTGGCCGCGATCAAGTACGCGCTGGGCGATCTCGATCGCGTGCGGCAGGCGGTGCAGCTCATCGGGTTCGTCAACTCGGCGCCCGGCTTCAACGAGCAGCCGCGCGTGATCAACGGCGCCACCGATCTGCTCGTCGAGCTCTACGGAGACCGCGGCAAGCCGACCCGCGCGGCCATCGGCTGCCAGGGCCTGGCCCTCGGCCACTCGGTCGAGGTCGTGCTCACCGTGCTCTTCACCGGAGAAGGGACCGCCCCGCCCCTGGCGCGTGATCACTACGTGAAGTAGATTCGGCCCACCATGACCCGCTGGCTCTGGCTGGCCGCCCTGGTCGCCCTCGACGCCGGCTGCACGACCCTCACCGCCGGACAGCGGGCCCACCTCGACGACTGGCAGCGATTCGCCGATCGGGTCACCGCGCACTACGGGGTCTCCGACGTCACCTTCCTGGTGGGCGAGCAGCCCGGCGCGGGCGGCGGCGCGATGCGGCCGGGCGGCCTCATGACCTTCCAGATCCAGATGCTCGAGCCCTTGCCCGCGGGCCAGAGCCGCGACTTTCTGCTCGCCCACGAGCTGGCCCACTGGGTGCTGGGGCACGCCTATCGCCGGCCGCCCGACGAGGCGGCCACGTCGCTGTGGGAAGCCCAGCAGGAGCGCCGCGAGCTCGACGCCAACGCGGAGGCGGTGAAGATCCTCGTGATCGGACGCCACTGGTCCGAGCGGCGCGCCTTCTTCCACGCGCACGCCTATCTGTGGAGCTACCGGCGCGGCGTCGAGGCCCGCCGCTACGGCATCCCGGCCGGCCATCCGGTCGACCCGTGCGTCGAGATCAACGACCTGATCCGACGCTATCCGGCCTACCGCGACATCAGCGACTCCTGCCCCTCGTGGCCGGAGCCGCGGTGGGCCGAGCACGCGGCGCAGCGGGACGCGATGTCGAGCGCGCTCCCGCCCGACGTCCGGTGACCCCTCGCTGACCGTCCGCTCGCGCCCCGTGGCCCGTCCCGCCAGTCACACCCTGCCCGACCTGCTCGACGAGGTGGCCGCGCGTCAGCCGGAGCACGAGCTGATCGTCGACGCCACCGGGCGCGTGCGCTGGAGCTACGGGGAGACGCGGGCCCGCGCGCGCCGGCTCGCGCGCGGCCTCCTGCGCCTGGGCGTGCGCCGCGGCGACCGGGTCGCGCTGCTCATGAGCAACCGGCCGGAGTGGCTGCCGATCGACTTCTCGGTGACCCTGCTGGGCGCGATCCTGGTGCCGATCAGCACCTGGTCGCGCCCGCGCGAGCTCGAATACGTGCTCGGCCACTGCGCGGCCTCCGTCCTGCTGACCCAGCCGCGCTTCGGGAGCCTCGACTATTTGGCGGCGCTCGCCGAGATGGGCGGCGCGGGCGCGGCGCGGCTGCCGCACCTCCGCCACGTGGTGGTGTGCGGCGGCGAGGCCGCGGAGGTGCCGGCCGGCGCGCTGCCGTCGCTCGAGGCGCTCGCCGATGCGGGCGCGGAAGTCAGCGACACCGCGCTCGAGGCGGCCCAGAGGGCGGTCACGCCGGACGACGTCGCGTACATCCTCTACACCTCGGGGACCACCTCGACCCCCAAGGGCGTCCAACTCGCCCACGGCGGGCTGATCGAGAACGGCTGGCACATCGGCGAGCGCCAGCACCTCACGCCGGCCGACCGCATGTGGATGGGCATCTCGCTCTTCTGGAGCTTCGGCTGCGCCAACGCGCTGCCCGCGGTGATGACCCACGGCGGCACCATCGTGCTGCAGGAGCACATCGAGCCGGCGGCCTCGCTGGCCCTGATCGAGCGGGAGCGGTGCACGGTCTACTACGGCACGCCCAACATCGCCCAGGCCCTGATCGAGCACCCGGACCGCGCGCGCCGCGACCTCTCGTCGCTGCGCACCGGCGCGGCCATCGGGGCGCCCGCCGCGATGCAGATGGTGATGGACCTGGGCGCGCGGGAGATCTGCAACGTCTACGGGCTGACCGAGTGCTACGGCAACAGCTCGGTCACCGACGCGCACGACCCGCCGGAGGTGCGGCGCACCACGGTGGGCTATCCCCTCCCCGGGATGGAGATCCGCGTGGTCGATCGCGAGAGCCGGCGGCCGCTACCGGTGGGCGAGGTCGGCGAGATCCTGGTGCGGGGCCGCCTCACGCCGGGCTACTACCAGGATCCGGAGCGCAACGCGGCGTCGTTCGACGCGGAGGGCTTCCTGCTCACCGGCGATCTCGGCCTCGTGGGTGAGGACGGCCGGCTGCGCTTCCGCGGGCGCATCAAGGAGATGGTCAAGACCGGGGGGATCAACGTGGCGCCGGTGGAGGTGGAGGAGGTGCTCCTCGGCCATCCGGACGTCGAGCAGGCCTACGTGGTCGGCGTGCCCGACCCGCGCAAGGAGGAGATCCTGGTCGCGGTGGTGGTGGCGAAGGCGGGCCATCGCGTCGAGCCCGACGCGCTCCGCGCCCTCTGCAAGGAGGCGCTCGCCGCCTACAAGGTGCCGCAGGCGATCCACGTGATGCCGCGCGAGGCGCTCCCGGTCACCTCCACCGGCAAGGTCCAGAAGTTCCGCCTCGCCGAGCAGCTCGCTCGGGGTCAGGTCTTACATTCCGACATTTCGCCGCGCGTGCAGTGACCGCGCAAGACGCGGAAATGTCGGAATGTAAGACCTGACCCCAGGCCTAGCGGAGGGCGGCGCGGGCGAGGGTCGGGAAGACGGTGTCGCGGAAGGCGGCGATCTCGCGCTCGGGCGGCGCGAAGGTGAGCAGCGGCATCAGGTAGAGGTTGCGGACGCCGAGGGTGGTCAGGTCAGCGATGCGGCCAGCGCAGTCGGCCGGCGTGCCCACCAGGCCCATCGCCTCGCAGAGCTGGGCCACCACCTCGTCGGGCACGAACGAGGTCGCGGCGATGGCCGCCTCCCAGTCGTGGGCGTGGGAGAGATCCGGGTAGACCTTCCACACCGCGTCCGGCACCGTCAGCGGCGGCAGCCGCAGCCCGGCCGGCTCGAGCCAGTAGCCGCCCCAGCGCAGGATGCCCCAGTGCACCGCGGTGGGGCGCGCCTCGCGCAGCGCCGCCGCGGTGGTGGGCAGGGTCGCGGTGCGCACCGCCCAGACCACCTCGAGGTCGTCGACGGTGCGCCCGGCCCGCTTCGCGCCGCGCTCGAGGTGCTCGAGCGCGCGGGTCACGATGCCGCGGTTGGCGCCGACCAGCAGCAGCGCGCCGTCGGCCACCTCGCCGGCCAGCTCGATGGCCTTGGGACCGGAGGCGGCCATCAGCACCGGGATGCGCCGGCCCGACGCGTAGCCGAGGCGGCCCGCGGTCTCCCCGAAGCGCGCGCTCTCCCCGGCCAGCAGGGCGCGCACGGTGGCGATGCACTCGCGCATCTCGCCGAGGGTGGCCGCCTTGCGCCCGATGGTGCTGGCCGAGGTGTAGCCGGTGCCGATCACGAACTTCACGCGCCCCGGGGCCAGCTCCTCCACCGTCTGGATCGCGGAGGCGAGCACCGACGGGTGGCGGGTGAAGGGATTGGTCACCGCGGGGAAGAGGGCGAGGCGCCGGGTGTGGGTCGCGGCCTGGCCGAGGGTGACGAAGGTATCGCGCGAGAGGAGCTGGCTGTCCAGGATGCCGGCGCCGTCGAAGCCGGCCGCCTCGATGGACTGGATCAGGCGCATCAGGTCGGGCATCGGCGCGGTGCCGGGCACCCGGATGTGGACGCGGACGGGCTCGGTCACCGACGTCTCACTCGTAGCGCGGCCGCCGCTTCTCGCGGAACGCGGCGACCCCCTCCTTGAAATCGGCGCTCGCCCGGACGCGGTCGCCCAGCTCCTGCTCGAGGGCCTCGCGGCTGCGCGCGTGGTCCGCGATGGTGGCGCTGATCTGCCGCTTCACCGCCTGCACCGCGGACGGGCTGTTGGCCGCGATCGCCTCCGCGGTCTCGAGCGCCCACGTCATCAGCCCCTCGGCGGGAACGATGCGATTGATCAGCCCGAGGCGCGCGGCCTCGGTCGCGTCGATCAGGCGCCCGGTGAGCAGCAGATCCATCGCGTGCACGTAGCCGATCTGCTGGATCAGCTTCACGGTCGCGCCGCCGAACGGGTAGATCGACCACTTCACCTCGGGCAGGCCGAATCGCGCGGCGGGAACCGCGGCGCGGATGTCGGTGGCGAGCAGCAGCTCCACCCCGCCGCCCGCGCAGTCGCCGTTGACCGCGGCCACGATGGGCTTCGTGTACGAGTCGTACTTGAGCAGGGCGTGGCTGATCGTCCGCGCGGCCTCGGGGGCCGCGCTCAAATCACCGCTGATGTCGGCTCCCGCGCAGAAGGCGCGCGTCCCCGCCCCGGTGACCACGATGGCGCGGCAGGGCCCGCGCTCGAGCTCGTCCCACAGGCGGGCCAGATCGGACATCATCGCGCGCGTCATTGCGTTGAGCCGCGGCTGGTTGTCGACGGTGACCACGACCACGTGTCGGCCGTGCGCCTCGGTGCGGATCTCCATGGCCTCAGGCTCCGGTGGGAACGACCACGATCTTGCCGAGCGCCTTGCGATCGGTGAGGAGCTTGATCGCCTCCACCGTCCGCTCCAGCGGCAGGCGGTGGCTGACCAGGGGCTTCAGCCGGCCCTCCCGGTACCAGGCGAGCAGCGCCTCGACCGAGCGGCGCAGCTTGTCGGGGGCCTGGTTGCGGTAGTAGCGCAGCGAGCAGCCGAGCGCGGAGCGATTCTTGACGAGCAGGCGATTGGCCGGGATCTGCTGCACGCCGCCCACGAAGCCCACCAGCAGCATGCGCCCGCCCCAGCCGAGCGCGGAGAGCGCGGCGTCGGCCAGCTCACCGCCGATCGGATCGAAGCAGACGTCCGCGCCCTTCTCCCCGGTCAGCGCCATGACCCGCTCGGTGAGGTTCTCGGTGGAGTAGTTGACGAGGTCGTCGGCGCCGTGGGCCTTCGCCACCGCGAGCTTCTCCGCGGTGCTGGCCCCCGCGATGACTCGCGCGCCCATCGCGTGGCCGATCTCGACCGCGGTGAGGCCCACGCCGCCCGCCGCGCCGAGCACGAGCAGGGTCTCGCCCGCCTCGAGCCGCCCCTGCCAGCGGATCGCCACGTCGCTCGAGATGTAGGCGATGGGGAATGCGCCCGCCTCCTCGAAGGACATCCCCTCGGGGATCGCGAAGGTCTCGGGCTCCTTGGCCACCGCCTGCTCGGCGAGCCCGCCCCAGCCGAGAGTGGCCATGACCCGGTCGCCCGGGCGGAAGCGCGTCACCCGCGCCCCGCAGGCGGCGACGATCCCCGCGGTCTCGAGCCCCGGACTGAACGGGAAGGGCGGCCGCGTCTGGTACTTGCCCGCGACCATGATGGAGTCCGCGTAGTTGACCGACGTGGCGCGCACGTCGATCAGCACCTCGTCGGCGGCCGGAACCGGCGCGGCGACCTCCTCGACCTTCAGGCTCTCGACCGCTCCCCAGGCGTGACAGATCACCGCGCGCATGGCGTCCCCCTCACGGCGCAGGAGTATACCGTGCCGCGGAGGAGCGGGCGCGCGGTGTTGCGGCTAGGCCCCGGGGGCTTCGGGCGCGGTGGAGTCGGCGGGCGCGAAATCGGCGCGCGCCCCGAGCCCGGCCGCGAGCGGACGATTGCCCAGCACGCGCGCCAGCCCGGCCGCGTCCGCGATCGGTCCGTGCTCGGACCGGAACCGCACGATGGCCGCGGCCTCGCGCGCACCGATGCCGGGCAGCTCCCGCAGCTCCTGCTCGTTGGCCAGGTTGATCCGGATCTTGTTCGGCATGCGGTGGTAGGGAGCAAGGCCCGTGCCCGCGCGCGATCCGCGCGCGGGGCGTTGATGGCGCGTACATCCGGACTTCCGCGCCGCGAATCGCGCGCGCTCCCTGCCGCGCGGCTCCGCGCCGAGAAGGAATCGCCGGGTAGGAGTTACCGACCTCCCCCTCGATTGCCCGCGTCATCCCGGCGGGCTATAGTAGGCGCCGCTTCGTTGCCGTCTCCAGGAGGAGCCATCATGAGACTCGCAGGGAAGGTCGCGATCGTCACCGGCGGCGCGCACGGCATGGGAGAGAGCGAGGCGCTCATCTTCGCGCGCGAGGGGGCCACCGTGGTGGTCGCCGACGTGGACCAGGCGGCGGGCGCGCAGGTGGCGGGAAAGATCACCGGCGGCGGGGGCAAGGCGCGCTTCGCCCGGCTCGACGTCACCCGCGAGGCCGAGTGGCAGGACGTGATCCGCTCCACCGTCGGCGCCTACGGCCGGCTCGACGTCCTGGTCAACAACGCGGGGATCAGCGGCTCCTCGGACGCGGACACCACGAGCACCGAGTCGTGGGACGCCATCATGGGCGTGAACGCGAAGGGCGTCTTCCTCGGCATGAAGCACGCGGTGCCGGCCATGCGCCAGTCGGGCGGCGGGGCCATCGTCAACATCTCGTCGATCTCCGGCTTCGTGGGCCAGGACCGCCTGCACATGGCCTACAACGCGTCCAAGGGCGCGGTGCGCATCATGACCAAGTCGGCCGCGGTCCAGTACGCGTCCGCCGGCATCCGGGTGAACTCGGTGCACCCGGGCTTCATGCCTCCGATGCGCACCTCCAAGATCTCGGCCGATCCGGCGTGGCGCCAGCCGTTCCTGGACGCGGTGCCGCTCCGGCGCGAGGGTCGGGTCGAGGAGGTCGCCCACGCGGTGCTCTTCCTCGCCTCCGACGAGGCCTCGTACATCACCGGTACCGAGCTGGTGGTGGACGGCGGCTTCCTCGCGGTGTGAGCCCGTGAGCCCGTCGATCCGCGCCCAGCTCCAGGGGCCGCGGCCGGTCACCGCGCCCCTCGTCCTGAACCCGCTGATGGCCCGCCTGGTGGAAGCGGCCGGCTTCCCGGCCGGCTATCTGGGCGGCGGCTCCACCGGCTACCAGAAGGTGGCGCTCGAGGCCAACCTGAACCTGACCGAGATGTGCCAGGCCGCGCTCGACATCGGCGCGGTGTCCTCCCTGCCCCTCATCCTCGACGGCGCGTGCGGCTACGGCGACCCCATGCACATGCGCCGCACCATCGGCATGACCGAGGCGGCGGGCTTCGCGGCCATCGAGATCGAGGACCAGCTGGTGCCGAAGCGGGCGCACCACCACGTGGGGATCGAGCACATGATTCCCGCCGAGCTGATGGCGGCCAAGGTAGAGGCCGCGGTCGGGGCGCGCCGCAACCCGGATCTACTGATCATCGCGCGCACCAACGCGATGCGGGCCAGCACCATGGACGACGCCCTCCGGCGCGGGGAGATCTACCGCAAGGCGGGCGCCGACGTGCTCCTGCTCTCGATGGCCCACACCCCGGAGCAGCTGCGCGCCATCGGGGAGCGGCTGGGCGGGCCCCTCATGTACCTGAGCGGGCGCGGCGGCCTCGCCGGCCTCGGCATGACCCTGGCCGACCTGGGGGGGCTCGGCTACAAGATCGTGGCGGATCCCTCGACCCCGCTGCTCGCCGCGTACGAGGCGTGGAAGAGCGTCTACGCCGACCTGGCCGACGGCTTCGGGGCGGGCCGGCCCCGGCGGGACTGGGGCGCGAGCGAGAAGGACATGCTCGGGGTCATCGAGCTCGAGAAGCTCCTCGCCATCGAGCGCGCCACGGTCGAGAAATAACGTATACTGAGTTCCTCGGTCGCAACGGCCGGGAGAAAAGGAACACCGTGCCCCGGACTCCCACGAAGTCGTTCCAGTGCAACGTCGTCTCCGAGACCGTCTCCATCTCCCTTCGTCGCCGTCAGTCCCTCGGCGGCAACGGCAAGCTGTTCGTGCGCTGCAGCGAGCTCGAGTGCCAGCACATCGACACCAACGAGCCGCCCTGCCCGCTGACCCTCGCCCTCTTCGAGGCCGAGATCGCGGAGCGGATGGCCCAGCGCGCGGAGTGAGCCGGGGCCGGCCCCGCGGAAAGTTCTCCGTTTCCGCGGGGAGGGCGTGTATGCTGTAACCAATTCACCTGCATCTGCAGACCGCGTTTCCCGTCCGCTTCCGCATCGTGGGGCGCGTCAAGATCATCCGCGGAAGACTGGCCACGGGCCCAATTCCCTGCCCGCAAGAGGTTACCTGTTCCATGTCGTTCTCTGATTTCGGACTTCACCCCGACCTGCTCCGCGGCGTTGCGTCGCTGGGCTTCCAGGCCCCGACCCCCATCCAGCGCGACGCGATCCCCCCGGGCCTGGCCGGCCGTGACGTGCTCGCCTGCGCCATGACCGGCAGCGGCAAGACCGCCGCGTTCCTGCTGCCGATCCTGCAGCGCCTGAGCGCCCGGCCGCGGGGCACGATCCGCGCCCTGGTGGTGGCGCCCACCCGCGAGCTGGCCGCCCAGATCGACGAGCACCGGCGCGAGCTCGGTCGCTTCACGCGCATCGACGGCGCCCCGGTGTTCGGCGGCGTCGGGATGGGCCCGCAGGAGCAGGCCTTTCGCAAGAAGGTCGACATCCTGGTCGCCACGCCCGGCCGGCTGCTCGATCACCTGCGCATGCCCTACGCGCGCCTGGACGGCCTCGAGGTGCTGGTGCTCGACGAGGCGGACCGCATGCTCGACATGGGGTTCCTCCCGGACATCCGCCGCATCCTGAAGCAGCTGCCCGCGCGCCGGCAGAACCTGCTCTTCTCGGCCACCATGCCCGCGCCCATCGTGGCGCTCGCGCGGGACATCCTGCACGACCCGGTCGCGCTCCAGATCGAGCGGCCGGCCGCGCCCGCGGTGGGCATCACCCACACCGTGTACCCGGTGCCGCAGGAGCTGAAGTCGGCCCTCTTCGTCGAGCTGTGCAAGCAGCCCGGCACCCGGAGCGTGCTCGCCTTCACCCGCACCAAGCACCGGGCCAACCGTCTCGCCGAGTACCTCGGCAAGCACGGGGTGAAGGCCGACCGCATCCACGGCAACCGCAGCCAGGCCCAGCGCACCGCCGCGCTGGCCGGGTTCAAGGAGGGCCGCTTCCAGGTGCTGGTGGCCACCGACATCGCGGCGCGGGGCATCGACATCGATGCGCTGAGCCACGTGATCAACTTCGACGTGCCCGGCATGTCGGAGGACTACATCCACCGGGTGGGCCGCACCGCTCGCGCCGAGGCGGTGGGTGACGCGCTCACCCTGGTCTCGCCGGACGAGGAGGGCGACCTGAAGAGCATCGAGCGCGCGGTGGGCGCCACCTTCACCCGCGCGCGCGTGCCCGGCTTCGACTACACCAAGCGGCCGGCCGACCGGCTCGAGATCCCGCTGGCCGAGCGCATCGCGGCCATCCGCGCCCGCAAGGCGGAAGACCGCCAGCGCGCCCGCATCAACGCCGAGCGTCGCGCCCCGCACGGGGCCCCCCACATCGCCCGCGCCGGCCGCTAAGTCTCAGTTCTGGGGTCAGGTCTTACATCACGACATTTGTCGGAATGTAAGACCTGACCCCAGCTTTGCTTCAGCGCCGAGGGCGAGGCGGGCGAGGATGTCGCCGATCATCGGGGTCAGGGCGAAGCCGTGCCCGCTGAAGCCGGCGGCGATGACGAGCCCGTCGATGCCGGGGATCGGGCCGATCATCGGCAGGTCGTCCGGGGTGAAGGCTTCGAGGCCGGCCCAGCCCCGGGAGAGCGCGAGACCGGCCAGGGGCGGATAGACCGCGCGTGCGGTCGCGAGGCTCGCCTGCACGCTCTCGTCCAGCAGCTCGTAGCGATTGGCCGCGTGATCGGTGACTCGCGCGGGCCAGCCCCCGCCGATCAGGTACGCGCCGTCGTCGAGCTGCTTCAGGCTCAGCTTGTGATCGAAGGCTCCGAGCACCGGCCCGAGCGCGGCCGGCGCGGGCGCGGTGAGCAGCATCTGCAGCGGCCGCGTCTCGATCGGCAGCCGCACCCCCACCGGCGCGAGCAGCGCGGCGGTCCACGCCCCCGCGGCCACGATCGCCGCGTCACAGGCCAGGCGCCGCCCGTCGTCGCGCTCCACCGCCGCCACGCTTCCGCGCTCGACCACCAGCCCCCGCGCGCTCGCGCCTTCCTCCACGCTCGCGCCGAGCCGGCGCGTCGCCTCCGCGAACGCGCGGACGGTGGCCATCGCGTCGGCCTGCCCGTCGATCGCGCAGTGCACGCCGCCGCGGCAGCCCGCCGCGATCCCGGGCGCGAGCCGGCGCGCCGCCTCCGCGTCCACCAGCTCGACCGGGACGCCCTCGGCCCGCTGCTCGGCCACCCACGCCGGGGCGGCGCGCCACGTCGCGTCGTCGAGCGCGAGCCGCAGCCCGCCCCCGCGCCGGTAGCCGGTGGGCGCCTCCAGCTCGCGGTCGAGATCGGGCCAGCGGGCGAGGCTCGCCAGCGCCAGCGCGCGCTCGGCCGGATCGCGGCCCATCGCCCGCACGCCGGCGGCGCTGGCCCCCGAGGCCGCGGCGCCCACGCGCTCGCGCTCGAGCACGGTGACCTCCGTGCCCGGATCCGCGCGGCGGAGGTGAAAGGCCGCGCTCAGCCCCATCAGCCCGCCGCCCACGACGACGATCCGCCGCGCCATGACGCCGCAGTCTAGCACTCGCGCGCGCTACCCGGGCCGGACCCGGAAGTGGTAGAGTTTCGGCCAGACCCATGCGCGGACCCATCGTCTACGAAGCCCCGCGGCCTCCCGCCGCGCCTGGCGAGACCATCGTCACCAGCACCTGCGGCCACAACTGCGGGGGGCGCTGCGTGGTCAACGCGCACGTGCGCGACGGGCGCATCGTGCGCATCAGCACCGACCCGCGCAAGTGGACGCCCGAGGTGGCGCCGCTCCACGCCTGTGTGCGCGGCTTCGGCCAGCTCGAGCGCCTGAACCATCCGGATCGCGTGGTGCATCCGCTGCGGCGCGTGGGCCCGCGCGGCGCGGGACAGTTCGAGCGCATCGGCTGGGACGAGGCCCTCGACGAGGTCGCGGGCCAGATGCGCCGCATCCGGGACGCCCACGGCCCCGCCGCCATCCTCGACTGCTCGCGCACCGGCAGCCTCTCGATGCTGCACAGCCGGTCCACCGTCAAGCGGCTGCTCTACATGTTCGGCGGCTGCACCGAGCTCTGGACCAACATCTCCGCGGAGGCCGAGGTCTACGCGGTCCGCCAGACCTACGGAGCCAAGGCCGACTACAAGAGCGCGGGCCGCGAGCCCACCGACTACGTCAACTCGCGCCTGATCCTGATGTGGGGCTGGAGCCCGGCCGACGGCACCTTCGGCACCGGCACGCTCCAGTACCTGAAGCTCGCCAAGAAGCGCGGGGTCAAGATCATCTGCGTCGACCCGCGCCGCACCCGCACGTCGTGGGAGCTGGCCGACCAGCACGTGTTCATCAATCCCTCGACGGACGCCGCGGCGCTGATCGCGATGGCCTACGTCATCGTGACCGAGGGGCTGCACGACCAGGCCTACCTCGACCGCCACGTGCTGGGATTCGACGAAGCGCACCTGCCCCCCGGCGCGCTCGCGGGCGCCTCGTACCGCGCGTACCTGCTCGGCGAGACCGACGGGGTGCCGAAGACGCCCGAGTGGGCCGCCGCCATCACCGGGGTGCCGGCCGAGACCCTCCGCGCGCTCGCCGTCGAGTACGCGACGAGCAGGCCGGCCGCGCTCCAGACCGGCTACGCGCCGGGGCGCACGCTCCACGGCGAGCAGTTCCACCGCGCCGCCTACGCGCTGTGCGCGATGACTGGCAACGTGGGCATCCCGGGCGGCAACGCGGGCACCAGCAACGGGGCAACCGGGCGCGGCGGGATCCAGGGCCTGCCCACCGGCGAGAACCCGGTGGGCCGCGGCGTCTCCTCGCCGCTGCTCGCCGATCTGCTCGAGCGCGGCCGCGCGGGCGGCTACCCCGCCGACATCCGCATGATCTACTCCTGCGCGGGCGACCTCTTCAACCAGCTCCCGAACGTGCGGCGCATCGTGGCAGGCGTCGAGAAGCTCGACTTCGTGGTGGTGCAGGACCACTTCGTGACGCCGACCGCGCGCTATGCCGACATCGTGCTCCCCGCGACTACCTTCTGGGAGCGCAACGACGTCCACACCCCGTGGGCGGGGGCCGGCCACTACGCGATCTTCATGCAGCAGGCGATCGCCCCGGTGGGCGAGTGCCGCAACGATCTGGACATCTGCGCGGCGCTCGCCGAGCGCCTCGGCATCCAGGGCTACAACGACAAGACGGAAGAGGAGTGGCTGCGCGAGCTGACCCGGCACGCCATCGACGACTTCGACACCTTCCGCGCCAAGGGTCTCGCCCGCCTCCCCGCCCCGGAGGACGCGGTGGCGTTCGCTCGCGAAATCCGGGATCCGGAGGGGCACCCGTTCAGCACCCCGTCCGGCAAGATCGAGATCTACTCGATGGCCATCGCGGCCAACCCCGACCCCTACGGCCTCGGGGTCATCCCCGCGATCCCCACCTGGATCCCGGAGCCGGTCGACGCGCGGCACCCGCTGCGGCTCGTCACGCCCAAGTCGCGCGCGCGCACCCACTCGATCCACGACAACCAGGCGGTGCTCGCCCGCGCCGACCGCGACGACGTGTGGCTGCACCCGGCCGACGCGGCGGCCCGCGGCATCGCGGACGGACAGCGCGTGGCGGTGTTCAATGATCGCGGGCGCACCTTGATCCCGGCGCGGGTCACCGACCGGGTGGCCCCCGGCGTGGTGTCGATCAAGGAGGGCGCGTGGTTCGCCCTCGACGCGTCCGGGCAGGACACGCGCGGCTGCTCCAACCTGCTCACCCCGGACCGCTCCTCGCCCGCCGGGGCGACGCCGTTCAACTCCTGCTTCGTCGAGATCGAACCCGTCCCCTAGCAGCCGCCGCCAGCCGGCTGCTCAGCAGCCGGCTAGCGGGCGGGGATCAAGGTCAGCCGCACCCGCGTGGTCCAGTCCCGCACCACCCGCACCAGCACCGACGTGGGCTCGTAGCCCGGCGCCTGGAAGGTGAGCCGGTGGACCCCCGGACGGGCCTCGACCGGCGTGGCCTGCAGGTCGTTCGCGATGCCGACCGGCACCCCGTCGAGGCGCACCTCCGCGTTCGACGGCAGCGCGTTGATGTAGAGCGAGCCGCCCGGGCTGTAGCCCGCGTAGCCGTACTCCGAGTGGCCGAGATACGACATCTCGCCGGCGTCCGCCGGCGGGACGAGCCCGGCGGCGGATGCGGTGAGCAGGGTCACGGAAAGCAGGAAGCGTTTCACGGTGATTCTCCTCTCTCGAATGCCTCGCGATGCCCTCACCCGTCGATCACGCAGCGGAACGTGGAGAACACGTACGGATAGTGGGCCTGGAACCAGTTGCGGAAGCTCGGGCGCACGAGGTCGTCGGCGGTCGCCCAGGAGCCGCCCTTCAGCACGTAGTGCTTGCCGTCGAAGAAGTCGGCCGAGTAGCCCTCGTAGCCCGGGATGTAGGTGGTGAAGCCGGGCAGCCCGCCGAACACGGTGTTGGTCCACTCCCAGCCGTCGCCGATCAGGTCCTGCACGCCCCACGCGCTCGCGCCGTCCGGGTGCGTGCCCACCGGGGTGGGCGCCCAGTGGCGGAATCCGAAGTTCCCGTGCCGCTCGGTCGGCGGCGTGTCGCCCCACGGCCAGCGGCGTGCCTCGCCCCCCGGTGCGCCGAAGGCGGCGCGCTGGAACTCGGCCTCGGTCGGCAGTCGCTCGCCGCGCCAGCGCGCGAACGCGCGCGCCTCCGCGAGGCTCACGTAGACCGGCCAGTCCGCGACCGCCTCGAGCGGCACGCGCTCGAACAGGGTGAGATACGTCCAGCGGCCGTCGACCAGCTCCCACACCGCGGGATGCTCGACCGCGGCGTGCCCGCGCCACACCTGGTCCTCGTCGCCCCACAGCTCGGGGCGCTGGTAGCCGCCGTCCTCGACGAAGGCGAGGAACTGGCCGTTGGTGACCGGCGTCCCGTCAATGCGGAACGCGGGGACCGGAACCTCGAGCGCGCCGAACTCATTGTCCCAGCCGAACGGCAGCTCGTCGAAGTGGGCGCCCAGCGTGATGGAGCCGGCCGGGATCGCGATCTTCTCGGCGGGACGGCCGGGAGCGAGCACGAGCGGCGGCGCCCAGCTCGGCCGCACCTTCTGCGACTGCGGCAGCCTCTGCATCATGTAGAGCAGCGTCTCCTGGTGCATCTGCTCGTGCTCCGCGACCATCGCGAAGACGCGCCCCTCGCGCGCCATGAGGTGGGTCGTCGCGCGATCGGCCACCGCCGCGCCCGCGTCGAGGAGCGCGGCGCGGACGTGGTCGCGATATGCCTGCACCTCGGCGACCGCGGGCCAGGTGGCGGGCACCTCGGGATGGTCGTGACAGTGGGTCGGGTCGTCCACGTCGGGATCGATCCCGCGCGAGAACAGCTCGTCGAAGCCGGGGTTGAACGCGGCCCGGCCGAGCAGCTCACCGCCCACGTGATTCCAGGCGAAGGCGGGCAAGTGGCCGAGATAGAAGATGAACGGGTGGCGGAGCGCGATCGGCTGTGCCAGCCACGAGCCGGGCGCGAGGATCTCGAATATCCGATCCGTGCGGGCCCACGCCTCGGTCAGCCGGTCCGTCATGGTCTCGACCATTGGCTCCCTCCTTCCTGAACTGCACGCCGCGGGTTCTCACTACCGCTTGCATAGTGCCTGAGTGGCGGCTAGCTTGCAGCAGGGAGCTTGCCATGCGCTATCTCGTCGACGTTCACACGGATGAGCGGGACCGCCAGCGCCACCTCGAGGAGGACGTCCGCCGGGGGCTCACCGGTCGCCCGAAGTCCCTGCCTCCGAAGTACTTTTACGACCGGGCGGGCTCGCTGCTGTTCGAGCGGATCACCGAGCTGCCCGAGTACTATCCGACCCGCACCGAGTCGGCCTTGCTCGCGGAAATTCTGCCCGGCCTGACCGGGGAGTTTCTTCCCGACGACATCGTGGAGATCGGCGCGGGGTCGTCCGAGAAGACACGTCGGGTGCTCGACGCGGTGACCGCGGCCGGCCGCTCGGTGCGCTACGTCCCGCTCGACGTGGACCGCCTCACGCTCGAGGCGAGCGCGGAGCGGCTCCTGCGGGAGTACCCGAGCCTGACCGTCCACGCGGTGGTGGCCGACTTCGAGCGCGATCTCGCCCTGGTGCCGGCGCCGACCGGGCGTCGCCTCGCGATGTTCCTCGGCAGCACCATCGGCAATCTCGATGAGCCGGCGCAGCGGCGGCTGCTCGCAGATCTCCGGGCGCTCCTGCCCGATGCGGGCGATCGTCTCCTCCTGGGCGTCGACCTCGTGAAGGACGTCAAGATCCTGGAGGCGGCCTACGACGACTCGGCGGGGGTGACCCGCGAGTTCAATCGCAACATCCTGCGGGTGATCAACCGGAGCGTCGACGGCGACTTCGATCCCGACACCTTCCGGCACCGGGCGTTCTACAACGAGCGGGCCTCGCGCATCGAGATGCACCTCGTGGCCGACGCGGCCCAGACGGTGCGCCTCAAGCGCCTCGGCCTCACCGTGCGCTTCGGGCCCGGCGAGGGGATCTGGACCGAGAGCTCGTACAAGTTCAGCCGCCCCGGCGTCGAGGCGATGCTGGGCGACGTGGGCCTCCACCTCGCCCGCTGGCACGTGGACCCGGCCAACTACTTCGCGCTCGCCCTGATCCAGCCCGCCTGATGGCGCGGGGCGGTGGCGCGTACGCGCAGCCGACTCCGCGGCATCTCTACGTCCACGACGACCTGAGCGACGAGGTCGCGGCCGAGGCAGGCGCGAGCTCCGCGGCGGCCGTCCTCGCGCGAGAGCTGCTCGCCCTCGTGGCCGCCGACCGCGAGCGGGTGCGCGTGCTCACCCTCGCCGAGCAGGTGGAGCGCGTCGCGGCCCAGGGCCCTCACCCGCCCTTCGCGCAGGCCCTCGGGATCGGGGGCGCCGGGGAGCGCGTGGCGCACGCGCTGCACGCGCGGACCGGCTGGTTCCCGCGCGTCCGGCGCGTCGGCCTCACCCGCGTGGAGGACGGCGCGGGCGGCTACCGCCTGGTCAGCACCGAGGGCGCGAGCCTCGCGGCCCAGCTCGAGGACACGCGCGACTGCCCCACGCTCGCGGTGGTGGACGACACCGTATTCTCCGGGCTCAGCATGACCGGCCTGCTCGACGCGCTCGATCCCGCCACGCGCGCCCGCACCCGCGCCTTCTGCCTGCGCGGGGTCGCCGCCTCCGTCGAGAAGGTCGCCGCGCGCTGTCCGGTCACGGTGGGGGTCGCGGCACCCGGCCGGCTCCTCGACGAGGTGAGCTTCATCAACGCGAGCGGCCTCGTCCGGCGCCTGGCCATCCGCCGGCCCGGCCGGCCTCCCCTCGCCTTCTTCGACCGCCCCGCGTGGCTCCGCGCGTGGTTCCCCGCCCAGCACTCCGAGATCCTCGCGCTCTGCCGGCGCCTGAACGCGCTGCTCGAGCCCACGTCCGCCCTCAGGCGCGGAGCCCGCGCGGGATCACCGCGCGATCCAGCAGCTCGAACAGCGCGTGGAAGGCGAGCGCCATGAGCGCGGCGGGCGCGGCCCCCGCCAGGATGGTGACGGTGTCGTCGAGGGCCAGGCCCCGCACGATCAGCGTCCCGTAGCCGCCCCCGCCGATGAACGCGGCCAGGGTGGCGGTACCCACCGTGGTGACCACCGCGGTCTTGATCCCGGCCATGATCGCGATCGCGGAGAGCGGCAGCTCGACGCGCAGCAGCCGGCGCAGCCGCCCCAGGCGCAGCACCCAGGCGATCTCGAGCAGGGTGGGCTCGATGGCCATCATTCCCGCGTAGGTGTTGCGCGCGATCGGCAGGAGCGCGTAGAGCGAGAGCGCGATGAGGGCGGGCCCCTTGCCGATGCCGAAGAGCGGGATCATGAACATCAGCAGCGCCAGCGCGGGGACGGTCTGGAGCATCGCGATCACCGACAGCTCGACCTGGCCCGCGCGGCGGTAGCGCGCGGCGGCCACGCCCATCGGCACGCCCAGCATCACCGCCGCCCCCACCGAGATCAGCACCAGGAGCAGATGATCCCCGGTCAGCCCGGCCAGCTCGCGCAGCAGGGCGGGCCCGCGCCCGCCGCCCGCGGTGGGCGCGCCGCCGCCGA
>Ga0075433_10001469_pt1 | contig 17390 bp, 20 predicted proteins | sample RhiMethybrSRZTD2_FD_75299 | JGI IMG/M metagenome (GOLD analysis project Ga0075433, IMG submission 75299) | Populus rhizosphere microbial communities from Tennessee, USA - Rhizosphere MetaG P. TD hybrid SRZTD2 | ecosystem: Host-associated > Plants > Roots > Rhizosphere > Soil | place: USA... | reverse complement strand
TGCCGAGCGGTCGTGTGAAGACGCGGCGTTGGCCTGACCGTCCGAACTCTGCGACTCCAGCGGCATGATGCTGAGCAGCCTGCTGTGACGCCTACAGCGGGCGCAGCCGCCTTGCAGGCATCTTCTGCTGTGTTGGCCGCTACGGCGGCTGTGGTGCCTGTGAGCCGGATTATGAGGCAGGCGTCGTCGCTAATGCCTCGTGGTGTTGCTCCGCGGCGGGAAACCAATGTCACTGTGACTGTTGTTGGGTTGGAGTATCAGAACTCAGATGGTCGGCTCCGTGTTGAGTCGTTGACGTTTAGGGCGTCGGTGCCTGCTGGTTCCCGTTGGGGGCTCGCTTAGCTCACTTGCCACAGAATCGATTCTGAGCGCCTTTTAGGCCCTTTGCCTTATGTGGGTGTGGGTTTCGGGTTTTAGCGCCGTATAGAGGCTTGTAGGGCTTCGGGGTTATATCCAGCTTGTGGACGGTTGGCGCGCTTTTTCCTTACTTTACTGGGAGAATTGGTGTCAGTAAAGAGGAGTTGTTGGTGCTGAAAACCTGTGGCAATTGTGGCAATTATTTCGACACTGGCCAGTCTCGTGGTCGGCCACGTGAGTATTGCTGGATGTGTTTACCTAAAGGGGCGCGGTTCATTGCTGGGCCACCGAAACAAGAAACCCGCAGCGCCACCAGTAAAGGAGCCGTTTGACATGAATGAACTCGTGCCGTTGAGCATTCTTGCTCTTGATTTGGAGCCGCCGGCTGGCGGCTGGCATGCCTATTTAGCTGGTCGGGGTGTCGCGGTGGTTCGCGACAGCACTGGTCGTGAGGCGATTCACGCTGAGCATGCTCGCGAGTTGTTCACTGAGAAGCGTGAGGCTGCGGAGCGTGCTCGTGTTTGCGGGCACCCCAACAGTGATGTATGTCGACGAGCCTCGCCCAGCGTTTGAGGATGAGTCATGAGCGTCCTGTATGGCACGGAACGGTTACCACAGCCATATGAAGCTATTGGTGTTGTCTCCGTCGACGTTGCTAGTCGCACGCTAACGGTCAAGCTGAGTGATACCTGCGAACGGTTATACGAAGCTGTTGTGGCGGGAGGCTTACCAGGCGTTGCGACGCTCGGAAGAGAGCGGTATGCGGATCAGCCATCCGACTGTGTGGGCTAGCGCCCCAAAGGCTTACCAGGCTGCTTACGCCACGCCTGGTGACGCCCTCTTCGGCGGGCTGCTGCAGTTCAAGTTTCAGCCTGGTGACCAGGTTTATACCGAGCTGGTTAGCAAGCCTGGTTTAACGGCGTCGGTGTGGATTGACAAGTCGCAGAACCGTTTCATCAACGCGAATTTCAAGCATCGTAGGTGATGAGGAGTGTTCAGGTTTGGCGTCAAAGTCCCCCGCTCGGCGGCTTTTCCTCGATTTCACGCCGGTATCGGGAATCCAAGGTTGCCGAGGGGAGCGACTGATCACCGTTTCCTGTTGACACAGCCTGCGCCAGACCTGACCGAATGTGACAACTGAATAGCGGCGTTAACACCGCTCTGCCGCATGGTTCTAAGATCCAGCCAGTTGGTAGAGAGTGAAGGACGTAGAGCGGGCTTTAGACCCTTTCTCCGCACAGACACGTACCTGCGCCACACGCCTAGGGGCCTCCACAGAGCAAACCGGTGGAGGCCTCGAAGGCTTGTTAGCCCGAATTGTTCATGGTCGGCCTGTTTGGGGCGGTGTTGATCAACTGAAAAGTGCTCCTGGCTTGGGAGAATGAGGCTTGTCTAAGGTCTCGTCTGGGCAAGCTGAGGAGCACTTTCTAGGTGAAGCGTACTTCGTGGTGCCAGGGGTTGTCCGTCACCGCCGATGATGCGGGTGTGGTGCCGCTGGCTGGGTCGGTCGCGGTGCGGCTGCTGGCCGATCGGGTCGGCTTGACCGATGGCTTGTCGGCGGCGTTGGCCCGGCGGGGGTTCAGTCCTGGTCATGATCGCGGTCAGGTCTGGGTGGATGTGGCGGTGATGCTGACCGCCGGCGGTGAGGCCATCGCCGACATCGAGGCTCTTCGCCATCAAAGCGGGCTGTTCGGTCCGGTCGCGTCGGCGCCGACGGTGTGGCGGGTGTTGGATGAGGCCAGTCCAGCGGCGCTGAAGCGGGTCGAGAAGGCACGGGCGCGGACCCGCCGCCACGTGTGGAATCTGCTGCCGAGCGTGCCGGCGTCCAAGGTCGCCGGCACCGATCTGGCGGAGATGGTTGTGCTCGACGTGGACGCCACGCTGGTGGCGGCCCATTCGGAGAAGGAACAGGCGGCGGCAACGTTCAAGGGTGGCTTCGGGTTCCACCCGCTCGGCGTTTGGTGCGATAACACGACCGAGCTGCTGGCGGTCACGTTGCGACCAGGCAACGCCGGCAGCAACCACGCAGGGGACCACATCGATGTTCTGCGCCGTGCCGTCGACCAGATCCCAGCCGCTCATCGGCGACGTTTACTTATCCGAGCTGATGGGGCCGGTGCCACCCACGAGTTGTTGGACTGGCTTACCGAGCAAGGCCACCTCCGCGGCCGCCGGCTGGAGTACTCGGTCGGCTTCCCGACCAAGAACACCGCGTTGACCAGCGCCATCACCACGATCCCGGAGCAGGCGTGGACCCCGGCGATCGCCGCCGACGGTGAGGTCCGCGAGGGCGCCGACGTCGCCGAGGCCACCGGCCTGCTCGACTTGCGCCGCTGGCCGACCGGGATGCGGGTCATCGTCCGCCGGGAACGGCCGCACCCAGGCGCCCAATTGTCGCTGCTGGAAGAGGCCGACGGCTGGCGCTACCAAGCCTTCGCCACCAACACCCGGGTCGGGCAGCTGGCGTTCCTGGAAGCCCGGCACCGGGCCCACGCCCGCGTCGAGGACCGGATCAAGGCCGCCAAAGCCAGCGGCCTGGGCCAGTTCCCGTCACGGGAGTACGCCATCAATCAGGCCTGGCTGCAAACCGTCGCCGTTGCCGCCGATCTGACCGCCTGGCTGCGGCTGCTCGCCCTCGACGCTGACCTGGCCGCCACCGAACCCAAGGGGCTGCGGTTCCGGATGTTGCACGTCCCCGCACGCCTCGTCCGCAGCGGCCGGCGCCGGCACCTCCGGCTGCCCGGCCGCTGGCCCTGGGCCGACCAGATCGTCGAAGCGTTCCGCCGGATCATGATCATCCCCGCACCCACCTGAACCGTGCCGGCACCCGTCCATGCCAGTTCAGGAACCATCGGAGACCCGCTACCGGAGCGCCACCGGAGGACCGTCACGCCAGCCCGCAGAAATCAGCCGACCGCAACTCCCAAGATCAACAACGACCGAAATCAGAATGCATCATGAAAGACCGGGGTTAGGCCGCGAGCTGGTGGACGCGTTGAAAGGAGAGTCCCAGCATCGCGCCGATGTCGCGGAGCGGCACATTGTGAGCGACCAGGTCTTTAACGAGTGTCTTGGTCTTCACTGCCGCATCCTCTTCGAGGCGAGCGGCTTCGGCCTTCTCTTTGCTGATGGTGTCGATCGTTGACTCGACGTCGATGCCGTCGATGTCGAGAGACACGTCGACGGCGACCTCGCTGAGTCGAACGTCGAGAGTGACGGCGATAAGTTCCCTGGCCGCTTGCTCTACCTCGGTGAGGCGGCGGGCTTGGGTGATGCCGTCTATTTCTGGGACGCTGATCATCCACCAGTGTCCGTCTCTGGTGACCTCTACCTGGTACCTGTCCACGGTGATCGCGCTTCCTCTATGGCCTTCCTGGTGTTGCGAACCACGCCCGGTGAGATCTTGGAGTGGCCGTCAGGGACAGCTACGCCTTTGCCGCTTTCGTGCTGCCACCAGGTGTGGCTGCCGCTTTGCGGATAGGGCTGAAGCCGGCTGCGCGGAGCTCCTTGAGATCTTGCGGGTAGGTTCATCGGAAACCATGATGCGAGTCTATTGAACTAGACTCCATCACGTCAAACAGTGTAGACATCGTATTACATGATGTCCAATATACGCAACCTCTACACGTTGCAGGACCACGCAGGACACAGCAGCAGCACTAGCGGAATCGAACCTATCTTCGATACAGTGAGGCATGTCCACGAAAGACCAACTGTTGTCGGTAGCGCTCCACGGCACCGCCATGCGCTACGCCGCGGAGCAGCGCAACCTCGCCGAATCCATAGTTGAGCTTCGCGAGATGGCAGGCGGCCGCAACGACATCCTCGCTGAAGCGGCCGGAATCGAGGCCGGGTCTTGGTGTGCATCACCAGCAACCCACGTCGGACATGAGCTGATTTGTGCGGGCATGCTGATCCTCGCCGGTGGCGGCAACAGCACGCCGCTCGACTACCGCGAGCTAGAACGTTGGACGCGACTGGGTTACGAGCGTGGGATGAAATCACGCAAGGGTGAGCGGTAGAGATTTAGCCCATTTGCCCAGGATGGCAGTTTGGTCGGAAGCTTTCTTAACAACCGGGTCGAGTTTAATTGAAGCCTATGGTCCGGAAGCTGCTGCGCCCACTCGAGCTGGTTCTGCTTGCGGTGATCGGTGCGGTGGAATGGGTTATTGATTGGGTTGAGCACCAGAGCACAGCAATGAAGCTCGGTTTGGGCATGTTGTTGGGTGTGGCCGCCACAATGGCGGTTGCCGCAATCTATGCATGGTTGCGGTAATCGGCCTCTCGTAAGGTTTGCGGGACCGGTGTCCCTTGGAGGCGTTACAACCGCCTGCAGCATCTAGCGGAATCGAACCTGTGTTCGCTATCGTGATGTGTGTACCGCCTGCATAGGGGAATAGCGAAAGCCCCGGAGTTTCTTGCACGTCGGGGCTTTCACATCGGTAGGGTGTTGGGTTGCCCTGCCAGCGCCCGCGCCCCCCTCTGCTTCCTGTTATGAGGGTAATCGCTGGCAGGGTCTCGCCTGTTCTACAGCTTCCGCCACCTCTTGAGTGCGGCTAGCTCAACAACCGCGGCGGACAGTAGCCGCATAGCAGTGGCGACAACCTGATCAAACTATGCAGGTGTGCACACCGTGGGTTTCGGTGGCCAGGTGATCGCAATGATCGGCGGCTTGCCGGTTGGTTCTACGAGTTCGACGGTGAGCCGGTCTGAGCCGTGCAAGTTGCCGACGGATAGGTCGGTACGTTTGGGCATTGGGTGGACTCCTAGTTCCGTTAGGTGTTCGCCTAGGCCCTGGTCGGTGTCGAGTACCGACTGGGGCCGCTTGTTTGATCTTGGTTCAGTCCGCAGATAGTCCGCAGGACAGTGAGAAACGGCGGGTAACGTCCGTCATTGACGGTTGCTGAGATTGCTAGTCACAGCAGGTTTGATGGGTATCGCCCCAAGTGACGGGCGGACCGGAAACAGAGTCCCGCTTATTGACCGGCTCGTCCCTCACAATCCTGGTCCTGATGGTGACTTGCGACGATTCCTGGGTATGAGATCAGTGACCCCGGGTCTTGAGACTCCAGGAACCGCTGGGCCACAGCAATGCCTCTAGGAGGTGACAGCAGTGCCCCCGTGGCTATGGACCGTAATTGGAGTGTTGGTCGTCATTATCTTGGTGATCGTCATCCTGCAATTGATGTAGAACTCCGCCAACGCCCTCCGCTACCCCGAGCGGAGGGCTTTTGCAGCTCTCGGGCCAAGTTGGCACCCGGCGAGCCCTGCATCGCTACGATGCCGATTGACCGCGGCTGGATCCGTAGCCGCTAGTCGTACTCCGCTCCAAGCATCGATACGTCTCGCCAAACATCTCGGGGGGCCATCGTGAAGCAACGCCGATTTCGCTGTCTGCGCGCCTCTGCCGGCACCAGCGTTGCGATCGCCGCCTCGGTCATGGTCGTGATCATGACGGCTGGGCAAGCGTCAGCCGAGACGCCATCCCCTGTCCCGCAGCCCACTCCAACGCCGACGCTGGCAGCGAGTAAGCCAGCGCCATCGAGCACGCCGTCCACTAACGGCACCTTTCCCAACAGTGAGGGCAGCGACAGTGCGGGCGCCGTTGCTGTGAAAGCTGATGGCTCGCTGAGCCTGTCCGTCGAGTCAACCGGTGGCCCGGTTGCCGACCGCTTCTTCCAGGACATTGGTTCATACAGCTTCGCTGGCAGCGCCAGCGACCTCAATGATGGGACGGAGATTGAGATCTATCGTCGGAGCACAAGCTCCGGTTGGATCCTGCAAACGTCAACCCAGCTGAGCAATGGCGACTTCTCCGTCACGATGCCCGTCCGCGAACGTGGCACGTTCACGTTCATTGCAACCACCGGTGGCCTGCCGGGCAGCGGCGACGAAATCAGCAGCAATGAAGTCACCATTACCGTTGAGGACTCCAAGATCACACTTGGCGAGGCGGTGGCCAAGATCGACTCTCTGAAGAATCCGACAGTCAGCGGCGCCATTGTGCCGGCGCGGAGTGGCGTGGAAGTGCATATCGAGGTCAAGATCTCTGATAGCTACCAGTTGGCTGACACGACAACGACCGACTCCTCAGGCCGCTTTTCTCTCAGCTTGGGCTACGGCAACGGCTCGCTCGCGACATACCGAATCCGGGGTACCTACAAGGCCCCAAATCGAGATCGCCGGGAGGTGAGCAATAGCGAGACGTTCACCAGGATCGCGGTGATCAATGCGGTAGTCACCCAGACGACGCCTGCAGAAGTTGAAACGACGTACCACGCGGGCTGCCCGGTCGGACCGTCCGATCTGCGCACTGTCGCCATGAATTTCTACGGTCGGGATAAGAAGATGCACCGGGGCCTGCTTGTCGTCAGATCTGACCTCACGACGGAGGTGATCCGTAGCTTCAAGACCGCTCTCGGGCATCGTTTCAGGATCGCCAAGATGAAGAACCCGAATGTCTACGGCGGCAACGATCCTGTTCAAATGGAGGCGAACAACAGCAGCGCCTTCAATTGCCGTCAGGTGGTCGGGAATCCGTACAAGCTTTCGCCGCACTCCTATGGCACCTCGATCGATGTGAATCCGGTGCAAAATCCCTATCGCGATGTGAACGGCAAGTGGTGGCCAGAGAACGGCAAGCCTTACATCGATCGCAGTCCCGTTCGTGCGGGAATGCTGACCAAGTACTCCTATCTGACCGAGAAACTGCGCTCATACAACTTCTTCTGGGGCGGCTTGTGGTATCCCGGCAGGGACTATCAGCACTTTGAATATCGCGGATGAATGCGAGCACCATCTTCGGCACGGTTGGCGTCCTGCTGCGTCGCCCTGCTGAGCGCCGTGGCGCTCGTCGGCTGTTCTCCGCACACGGCTCCACCGGTTCCAGCAAACACCACATCCGGACCGTCACCGACCTCTGCGGCATCCTCACCGTCGTCGAGCTCTAGCGGCGCACTCAAGGAGCCGGCAACCACCAATACGCTGCCTCCACCGCCACCCCCGACGAGGCCCGCGCCATCGACGGCAGACGGTCTGTCCGCCAGATCTCTTCCGGTCCCTGCCGGATGGCGGAGTGCCGTACTGCCTGGCAGCGACGAGGAGGGATTTCAGGGAAACGGCACATGGGTGCATGCCCGCGATCCCCGCTACGCCGCGCAGGACGTGATTACCCTCGGATGCAGCTTGGTGACGCGCGACGATTACACCGATCCATCGGCGGCGCTCGAGGGCAACTACAAGAATCACTCCGGCGATCGTGGCATTGGTCTGGTGCTGGAATTTCGCGACGATCAAGCTGCCACCACATACTTCGATCTCTACCGAAAGCAGATCCAGGCCTGCACCAGAAAAGACCAACCGGTACGCACTGCGATCTTGACCGGCGTTGATGGGCTAGTCGATCGCCGCACCTACCCCGACAGCAAATGGACAGAAATAGCGGAACGGAACGGCAACCGGATCACGCTGATCATCCTCGCTGATCCCGGCCACTCCATCACGAAGGCATCTGCGCAACGAATCTTGGACCAGATCCAGGGATAAGACCTTTCGCGACGGGTGGCCATTCTTCACGCAGCCAAGCGTGGGCGATAGCGTGCATTCAGGCAGGCCTGTCTGCCAACGTCCACCGACTGACCGCGACCACGAATGCCGGTCGCGCACCGAGGAAGGTTGATCATGACCCAGACCGCCAGCACCGACTTTCCGGCTCTGGAAAGCGATCCCATCGAGAAGCTCGCGATCGACACCATCCGTACGCTGTGCATCGATGCTGTCCAGGCAGCCAACTCTGGCCACCCGGGCACGCCAATGGCTCTCGCGCCGGTGATGTATTCGGTCTGGAAAAAGCTGCGTTTCGACCCCGACCGTCCCATTTGGAGCAATCGGGATCGCTTCGTGCTGTCCGCCGGCCATGCCTCGACCTTGCTCTACTCCACCCTCCATCTGGCAGGAGTCAAGTCGGTCAATCCTCAATACGAGGTTCTCGGCGAGCTGGCCGTCCCGCTCGAGGACCTGAAGAAGTTCCGCCAACTCGATTCCAAATGCCCTGGACACCCCGAATACCGCTGGACTGCCGGCATTGAATGCACCACGGGTCCGCTTGGTACAGGCATCGCGACGAGCGTTGGCATGGCCATCGCCGGTCTCTGGCAGGGGGCCACATTCAACCGACCCGGCTTCGACTTGTTCAACTACAACGTCTATGCGATTGCCGGCGACGGCTGCTTGATGGAGGGCATTGGCGCCGAGGCGGCCTCGCTCGCGGGCCATCAGAAGCTGTCAAACCTGTGCTGGCTCTACGACAGCAACAAGATCACCATTGAGGGCAGCACCGATCTGGCCTTTACTGAGGACGTCGCGACCCGGTTCGAGGGCTATGGCTGGGCCATCCAGCACGTCGACGACGCCAATGATCTTGACGCGTTAGCTCGCGCGCTGGATGCGTTCGAGGCTGAGCAAGATCGGCCGACCTTGATCGTCGTCAAGAGCATCATCGGCTACGGGGCGCCCACAAAGCAGGGCAGCCACTCCGCACACGGTGAGCCCTTGGGCGTAGAGGAGGTCCGCGGCACTAAGCGGAACTACGGCTGGCCGGAGGACGAGACCTTCCTCGTTCCCGAAAAGGTGCGCAGTCATTTCGCCGACCTCGGCAAGCGTGGCGCCGAGCTGCGCGAGGAATGGGATGAACTCTTCGCTCGCTACGGCACCGAGTATTCCGAACTCGCCGACCATCTCGACAAGATGCAGCGCCGCCAGCTGCCTGAGAACTGGGATGCCGACCTGCCCGAATATCCCGCGGATCCCAAGGGCGTTGCCAGCCGAGACAGCAACCAGAAGGTCCTCAACATCGTTGCGCAGTCCGTACCCTGGCTCATCGGAGGCTCCTCGGATTTGGCGCCGTCCAATAAGTCTCGCCTCACCTTCGAGGGCGCCGGAGACTTCCAGCCGGACAATCGCGCTGGCCGCAACCTGCACTTCGGTGTCCGCGAGCACGCCGCCGGCGCGATCAGCAACGGGTTGTCGCTCAGCAAGATCAGGGCCTACCAGGCTGGATTCTTGATCTTCTCCGACTTCCAGCGTGGTGCACTGCGGCTGTCGGCGCTCATGGAACTGCCGGTCATCCACGTCTTTACCCACGACTCCATCGGTGTCGGAGAGGACGGCCCGACGCACCAGCCAGTTGAACATATGGCGTCGCTACGCGCGATGCCGGGCATGATCGACATGCGGCCGGCAGACGCCAACGAGGTCGTTGAAGCGTATCGCGCGATCATGCCGTTGCGACACGACCCGGTCGCAATGATCTTGTCTCGGCAGGCGCTGCCGACGCTTGATCGCAGCAAGTACGCCTCGGCAAGCGGAGTGGCTAAGGGCGCGTACGTGCTGGCCGGCGATCCGGACGAGATTCCCGACGTGATCTTGATAGCCACTGGGAGTGAGGTAGCGCTTGCCATCTCGGCGTACGAGCAGCTGGTCGAAGAGGGCATCAATGCCCGCGTGGTGAGCATGCCGTCCTGGGAACTGTTCGACCGACAGACAGCTGAATATCGGGATAGCGTGCTACCGCCTGAGGTGACCGGCCGCGTTGTGATTGAGCAGGCATCATCCTTCGGATGGGATCGCTGGGCGGGTACCAATGGCGAAATCATTGCGATGAGTACCTTCGGAGCTTCGGCCCCTCTCAAGGCCCTGCAGTCCAAGTTCGGGTTCACTCCCGAGGCGGTGGTCGCAGCGGCCAAGCGTCAGATCGGCCGCTGATCCGGCCGGGCGACCTCAAACGCCACTGCGCCCTTCGCATAGTCCGCCGATGTCAGGCGGACTGGCACCTCCTGGCCGAGGCGTAGCCGATCACCGATGAGCCGTGCCTCCACGGCGGGTTCCTCGATCATCACCGTGCCGTGTTGTTTGTCGCGATTGACTTCGATCACGGTGCCGGTGAAGGTTTGCCCAACCCTTTCGGCCAGCAGATAGACCTCGAGTAGATCGATGATCGCTCGCTCGTACTTCTTGGCCCGCCGTTCCGCAACAGCCATCTGCTCCGGGAGGTCGTCCAGGCGGCGTAAGACCCATGCTGGGACAGGTTGATCTGAGCACAGCGCAACGCAGATCTCTCCGGCGTAGCGATCCACGAGGCGTCGCAGCGGCGCCGTGGTGTGGGCGTAATCGCTGGCGAGAGCGGCATGATCGACATCTTCGGGAATGCCGCCGCTGAAGCTTCGATAGCCCGCTCCCCGGAACAGACGGGTAGCCGCGTTGAGCATCGCGGCCTGATCAGGTCTAGCTGGATTGAGGTTATGGACGAAGTCGGGATAGTTCATCTCTCGCGGCCAGACGATCCGAAGCGCCTTGGCGATCTGGCGCAGTCTGGACAGCGAGTAAGCATCCGCCGGCGGCATAGTTCGCACAATTCCGACTTGCCCGTACAGCATGATGTGCGCGGCGGCCATGCCAGTAAGCAGTGAGATTTGAGCATTCCAGCCCTCGACAGGCTGCGGTGCCCGGAAACGGAGCGTCCAGCTATTTCCATGACGCTGGATCTCTTGCTCCGGGATCTCGAGGCTGACACCCCCGCGATCACGTTCCCGGATCTCCCGCCACTGGCCGACCAGCTTGAGCAGCACGAGGGTCTGGCGAGGCATGCTGGCGTCGATCTCCTGCTGCGCCTCGGCATAGCTGAGCTGGGCTCGGCTGCGAACCTTGGCCCGTACTACCTCCGCTGACAGCGTCTGACCGCGATGGTCCAAGGTGATCGTCCACAGCAGCGCAGGTCGAACCTGATTCGGCAGCAGGCTCGCCGCGCCCTCGCTGAGCACCGATGGATGCAGTGGAGTCCGGTGGTCGGGCGCATAGAGTGTGGTGCCACGTCGATGCGTTTCGCGATCGACTGGGTCTCCAGGCCGGACAAATGCCGCTACATCGGCGATCGCGTACGAAACCACAAATTCGCCACTGGGCCCGCGGGCAATGTGCAATGCCTGATCAAGATCACGAGATCCCGCGGGATCGATCGTGATCAACTCCAGATCCGTGCGATCAAGATCAGGAAGGTGCGGCTCCGCGGCGGCCCTCTCGGCGGCAGCCTCGACCTCCGCCGGAAAGCCACTGGGCACCTCGGCGGCTACCCGAATCGCAGCCAAGCCCTCCGCGAGCTCCTTTGGCACAACCGGTGGCAGTCCGAGCTTGCGGGCTGGCATGACCGCAGCCTATATGTGCCCTGAGGCTCTCGAAGGGCACGCTCGCACGCTTCGACAAGCTCAGCGCGCATTTTGCCAGTCAGCCGGGGCGGTCAACGATGAACTGCCGGGGCACCGGGTCGCCATCCAAGGCGCGATTGACCAACGCGTCGGCCGCCTTGTTGAGTTCGCGCGGCACCCAGGTCCAGGTCACTGCTGCCGGCCGCAGCCGAGCTGCTTCGAGCGCGAGCACCTTCATGTCGGCGTGCTTCACCTTCCACCGGCCGGCCATCTGCTCGATCACCAGCTTGGAATCCATCCGCACCTCCAGCGGTGCAGTCGGGTCGAGCTCACGGGCCATTTCAAGTCCCGCGATCAAGCCGCGATATTCGGCAACATTGTTCGTGGCACGTCCGATGGTCAGGCCTTCGGCCGCCAGCACTTTCGATGTATCGCCGTCTCGTACCACAGCTCCATAGGCGGCTGGTCCCGGATTGCCGCGCGCACCGCCGTCAGCTTCAACGATCAAGCGACGCTCGGTTCTACCGCCTACGAATTCTTCTGTGTCATCGAAGAGACCGGGTCCACTGCGTTCGTTGGCGGATTGTTTGGCCATTACAAACCCGACCGTGCCAGGCCTGATTCGGGCGTACGGATAAGAATCCGACCGCATTCCTCGCAGCGCAAGACCTCGTCCTCCGCTGCGGCTGAGAACGCGCGCAGATCGGCGGCGTTGATCTCCAGCTGACAGCCGGTACAGCGGCGCTGGCGCAGTTCGGCAGCGCCGATTCCTGCATGGCTGGCACCGATTCTGTCGTAGAGAGCGAGTAGCTCGGCCGGTATCAGCGGCGCGATCTCAGTGCGCTCTGCTCGCAGCCCGCCCATTTCGGTGTCGAGCGCTGCCAATTGTCGATCACGTTCAGCAGTAGTCTCTACCAAGGTGTCATCAACACGGTCCATGCGCGCACGCAGCGTCTCACGACTCGCGGCCGCCGCCTCCAGCTGCTCCATCACCTCCAGCTCCGCATCTTCAAGATCACTGATCCTCTTCTTGAGGTGGCTGACCTCTTCCACCATTGAGGAGAGCGCCTTGGGATCGGCCACCGTACCGTTGGCAATCCGGGTCTGATTCCGAGTAAGTCGTTCTCGGACCGGCTCAAGATCATTTTCAACCTTTTCCTGCTCCAGTTCGAGGTCCGATATCGCCGTCTCGGTCGCTACCAGATCTGATGCCAACCCCGCCCGCTCACTTTGCAGCCTGGCGATCGCTGCATGCTGCGGCAGGGTCTGACGGCGATGGTTGAGCTGGGCAAGGGTGGTGTCGACGGTTTGCAGATCTAGCAAGCGCAGCTGCGCGCTCTTGTCAGCCCTAATCGCCCTCATCCTCCTAGAAAGCTGCGAGCGCTGCGTTGCTCGCGGCCACCACCCTACTGATCCGTTGCAGGCTCCAAGAGGCGCCGTTCCATGACCGTCGGCAAGGACAGTGTCCGATAGCCGACGTCGTCGAAGAGCACCGTGATTTCGTCGCCATCGAGGCTCATCACGACCCCTGGCCCGAAACTGCCGTGCCGTACTCGTTGCTCAACTATGAAGGGACTATCCGGCTCTGGTTCGTCCGTCGCCGTCCCGGCATGGCAGTTGTCACAGTCGCCACATCGCGTTGGGTCCGTCTCACCGAAGTACTGCAGGAGAAATTGCCGCCGGCAACGCAGGGTCTCCGCGTACCCGCGCATCATTTCGATACGTGACCTTTGCATCGAGCGGTACGCCTCCGCTCGAGCGATCACTTGCTCAACCGCGGAGGTATTCGAAGCAGGGATATCTCGCCCTTGTCCGGTTTCCGACAGCAGATTGAGGATTCGACCGACCTTTCGCGTGCTCAGTCCGGTCACCTCGGCCAACTCAGCTCTGGACGCATGAACCTGTCTCGCGAGCGCACCGAGCAACGCAGCGACATCGTTTTCCTTCGGAATCGAGGAGCTGAAGAATCGCGCCAGCCCCAGATCCTCTGGTCGATAGAAGAGAATGCCCAGGGCGGTCTGGCCGTCTCTGCCTGCCCTACCAACTTGCTGGTAGTACTCATCCGGGGATTCCGGCGCCTGCGCATGCAATACGAATCGGATATCCGGCTTGTCGATCCCCATGCCGAAGGCTGAGGTAGCGACCATGACGCCGGACTCGGCCATCATGAAGTTCTGCTGCACTTCCTCACGCCTGCGCTTCGGCAAGCCGGCATGGTACGAGGTTGCGTCGACACCGTGCCTTTGCAACTCATCGGCGTAGTGCTCGGCCGCCCTGCGGGTGGCGACATAGACAATCCCTGGGCTTCCGGTTGCGGTGACTGTGTCGGTGAGTCGAACTTCCTGATCCCGCTCGTCCAGGCAGCGAGCCACAGCCAGGTAGATGTTCTCCCGAGCCGTCCCGCCGACCACGACAACAGGATTCTCAAGCTGCAGCCGCACCATAATGTCTTCCCGCACCGGCGGGGCAGCAGTGGCTGTTAGAGCGATGACGCGCGCGCCGCGCAAACCCGTGAGCAACTCACCAAGCCGTAAGTAGTCCGGCCGGAAATCGTGGCCCCAGGATGACACGCAGTGCGCCTCGTCAATCGCAATCAGGCTTGGTCGCATGGCCGTGACAGCCGCCAACACCTCGTCGTTTGCAAGTTGCTCCGGCGCCAGAAAGAGAAACTCGACCTTTCCAGCCGCGGCCTCGGCCAATGCCGCCTCGCGCTCGGCCTTCGTCTCCGCTGAACTGACCCGGCGTGCAACCGTCTGCTGGCCGTATTCCTCGAGTCGGCTTGTCTGATCTTCCTGCAACGCCAGAAGCGGCGAAACCACCAAGGTCGGCCCCTTGAGCAGTACGGCAGGTAACTGATACGCCAGCGACTTACCACTACCGGTCGGCTGAACGAGCAATACGTCGTGCCCATCGAGCAATGCTCGGACGGCCTCGTACTGACCAGGTCGAAGCGACTTATGGCCGAAAACCCGCCGCGCGGTCTCAACAATCTGGTCAGCCACGGTGTCCCAGCCTGCACGACTGCTTGAACGATGTTGAAACCGGGATCCTCAGGGTCGGGCGTTCCACCGGTCGAGAGCTGGCGCACCCCTGTCCTCTCCGAGCACCGACACGGTGCCGGTGTCGAGCGGAAAGTGCACGCCCATGCTGAGGTCGAATCCGAGCCAGCGCATGGTCAGCGCCCGGAGCGCATGACCATGACCGAAGCAGATTGCCCGATCTACGCCGGAGTCGCGCACTCGGGCGACCACTCGGTCGAGCCGGCTGGCAACCTGAGCAGCTGTCTCGCCGCCGGGAACCTCGCCGTTCCAAATCGTCCAGCCCGGGACCGTTTCCCAGATCTCAGGGCTGGTCTTGCCCTCATAGTCGCCGTAGAACCATTCGGCAAGATCATTATCGATCTCGGGCTCGTGCTCACCGACGAAACCAGCCAGCTCCGCGGTTTCGCGCGCTCGTCTCCGGGGACTGCTGAGGACCAGCTGGAAATCTCGCGGTGACAGGTGACCGCGTAGAGCGCTGGCAAGCTTTTTGCCATTCTCTGTCAGCGGCAAGTCCGTGATCGACGTGTGACGGCCCGACCGACTCCACTCCGTCTCGCCATGGCGGACTAGAAACAGGCGTGTTGGCACGCCTCACCGTATCGCTCCCCCAGTCCGATCCCAGTAAGGATGCGCCACGATCACCGGGTGCAACAATTGCGGTCATGAGCGATCGTCGGCCCGAGCTGCCGAACCGCCAGGTCCCCTTCTCCGACGCCTTCAGAAAGTTCATCGTCGAGGGCTGGGCGCCGTCGCCCAAAAAGTTGCCAGAACAACTTGCCGCGGCAGTCCCGGCGCAGCAGCGTCGCGAACGTGTCAGTGCCCAGTTTCCAGGTGAGCGGTTGGTCATTCCAGCAGGCGGGCTGAAAGTGCGCTCCAACGACACTGATTACCGGTTTCGGCCGCACTCGGCCTTTGCTCACCTGACTGGTCTAGGCACCGATCGGGAACCGGATGCGGTATTGGTACTCGAGCCCACCGACGCTGGTCATGATGCAACGCTGTACTTCAGGCCTCGAGGCCCGCGAGACTCTGAGGAGTTTTATGCCGACAGTCGTTTCGGTGAGCTGTGGGTCGGTCGGCGCGCGTCACTGGAGGAGATGAGTGCCCTCTGTGGCATCCCGTGTGCCTCGATCTCCGAGCTTCCAGATCACCTGCAGAAGGACAGCGACACCATCCCGATGCGACTGCTGGGGTCAGACCTCGATCATGAAATCCGCAAGCTCATCGAAGAGATGCGCAGTACGCCGCAGGAAGCCGAAGTTGATCAGCGGCAGTCCACGATCGAGGCATCGGATCGTGAGTTTGAGACTGCGCTGAGCGAGCTGCGGCTGATCAAGGATACCTTTGAGATCGCCCAGATGCGTGAAGCCTGCCGACAGACGGCAATAGCGTTCGAGGCCGTTGTAGCGGCCATTCCGGAGGCTGTGCGACGTGGCCGCGGCGAACGGTGGATCGAGGGCATCGTCGGTCTGCATGCTCGGCACGTCGGTAACGCCGTCGGCTACGACACCATCGCTGCCGCTGGCGATCACGCCTGCACGCTGCACTGGATTCGCAATGACGGCGGGCTGCGTGACGGCGAGCTGCTGCTACTGGACGCAGGTATCGAGCTGGATTCCCTTTACACAGCAGACATAACGCGTACGTTGCCGATCAGTGGAAGCTTCAGCGATGAACAAAGGATGGTCTACGACGCCGTCTTTGAGGCACAGCAGGCAGGCATCGCTGCGGCGCGACCTGGTGTCAGCTTCTCCGAGGTCCACAAGGCTGCGATCGAGGTGATTGCACGGCATCTGGACGCCTGGGGGCTGCTGCCCGTCAGCGTAGAGGAATCACTCGGTGAGCAGGGCGGGCAGCATCGCCGTTGGATGGTGCATGGGACGTCCCACCACCTCGGCATCGATGTCCATGACTGCGCACAGGCTCGGGTTGAGAACTACCGGGAAGGCGTTCTGCAACCGGGCATGATCATCACAGTGGAGCCAGGGCTGTACTTCAAGTCTGATGACGAACTAGTTCCAGAGCCGTTGCGCGGCATCGGCGTACGGATCGAAGACGACATCTTGATCACGACCGAGGGAAATAAGAATCTCTCGGGCATGCTTCCCCAAACCAGCACCGAGGTAGAAGCCTGGATGGCCAAGATTCTGGCCAGAGCGGGATCGTAACTCATTCAAAAGCAGCGGCTCTTGCACCTGGCATGCCTTGCAGCATCTCCCGGGCTTGAGCAGCGACTTTGTGCTCGCAGAGCACCTCGTACTTGGTGGCGACCGTCTGAGTCACCGATGTGAAATCCCGCCGTCCGCGGCTCATCGCGTACGCCGCGGCGCTGAAACCAATGCCAAGGGCAACGCCGATCGCCAGGGAAACCAACAACAGCAGCAAGATGCTTGATGGTCGAGTGAAGATCAACATCACTAGCCCGACGAGCAGGCCAGTGGAAATACCTGACTGCAAGCCCTGGGTGATCACTGTCCCCCAGTTGCGCCGGCCAAGAACCCTCTCGACCGATTTCAAATCGGTACCGACGATGGCCAGGTTCTGCACCTCGAACTTCTGGTCCGACAAGAAGTCGACCGCCTTCTGTGCGTCTTCGTAAGTGCTGTAGATGCCGACCGACTGCGGGAACTGCAGCTCGAAGAGCGAGCCGAATTGCCGCGGCGGCATAGCCATCGTGTCCTCCTGAGGATTGGCTTCCCAATTTACTCGTCCGTGCCGTCGACTGGCTGTGCGTTGAATCTCGGAGCGAACATTCGCCCAGACTCCGGCCCCGGCCCTAGTCGCCGAAACCTAC
>Ga0075433_10001467_pt1 | contig 17396 bp, 14 predicted proteins | sample RhiMethybrSRZTD2_FD_75299 | JGI IMG/M metagenome (GOLD analysis project Ga0075433, IMG submission 75299) | Populus rhizosphere microbial communities from Tennessee, USA - Rhizosphere MetaG P. TD hybrid SRZTD2 | ecosystem: Host-associated > Plants > Roots > Rhizosphere > Soil | place: USA... | reverse complement strand
ATCGTGACCCTGCTGGCGCGCCTTGTGGATCGCCAGGAACGAGGCGTCCACCCGCGACGTCTGCCCCGCGCCGATCCCGATCGCGGCCTCGTCGCGGGCGAGCAGGATCGCGTTCGACTTGACCGCCCCCACGGCGCCCCAGGCGAAGCGCAGGTCGCGCCACTCGCGGTCGGTCGGCGGGCGCCGGGTCACGACCTTCCAACCGGTTTCATTCATCGCCTGCTCGATGCGGGTGCGCTGCTGCGTGAGAAACCCGCCGCGAATCCGCTTCCAGTCGAGGCCGACGGATTCGCCCGCCGGGAGCCGCACGACGCGCAGGTTCTTCTTCTCCTGGAACACCCGGACGGCGTCGTCTGCGAAGGCGGGCGCCACCACCACCTCCACGAACAGCTCCCGCATTGCCTCCGCCGCCGCGCGGTCCACTGCCCCAGTGAAGGCGATCACCGATCCGAACGCGGAGGTGCGATCGGTAGCGAGCGCACGCTCGTACGCTTCGCGCGCTGACGGGCCCAGGGCGATGCCACACGGCGTGGTGTGCTTGATGATGGCGCACGCGGCGCGATCCGCCGGCCCCGCGCTCCATGGGGCGACCGCCAGGAGCCCCGCGTCCAGGTCCAGCAGATTGTTGAACGACAGCTCCTTGCCGGAGAGCTGCTCCAAGTCGCGGATGCCAGGCTCCGACGTGGCGTACAGCGCCGCTGCCTGGTGCGGGTTCTCGCCGTAGCGCAGCTCCTGGCGGCGCTCCAGCGCGAGCGTGATCCGCTCGGGCCACCCAGGCGCATCCTTGGTGAGGTAGCCGTGGATCGCGGCGTCATAGGCGGCTGTGTGGGCGAAAACCTTTGCAGCAAGCTCGCGGCGCAACCCCAGGTCGACTGACCCCGGGCGCGAGCCCGGGGTTCCCGGTCGTTCCTTGTTCCCCGGGCTGGCGCCCGGGGTCAGCGGTGCCCTCTTGAGGGCCTCGAGCACGACCGGATAATCATCGGGATCCACGACGACGGTGACGTCGACGTGGTTCTTCGCGGCCGAGCGGAGCATCGAGGGGCCGCCGATATCGATCTGCTCGATTGCCTGCTCGAACGTCACGCCGGGCTTCGCAACCGTTTCGCGGAACGGATAGAGGTTGACGACCACCAGGTCGATCGGTGTGATGCCGTGCTGGGCCAGCGCAGCGCGGTCCGCGGGATGGGCGCGGCGGGCCAGCAGGCCGCCGTGCACCTTGGGGTGCAGCGTCTTCACGCGACCATCCATCATCTCGGGGAATCCGGTCACCTGCTCGATCGGGATCACGGGGACCCCCGCCTGGCGCAGCGCCTCGGCCGTGCCACCGGTGGACACGATCTCCCAGCCGAGCGCCACGAGCTCGCGGGCGAGCTCCACGACGCCGCGTTTGTCCGACACCGACAGCAGAGCGCGTGGCTTCACCAGGTCTCGGCCACGGCCCGGATCATGTCGGCGAGACTCACCACATCCTTCAAGTCGATGACTTCGGCGGGGGAGTGAGAGTAGCGCAGCGGCCAGCCGATCGGCACGTCCACCACGCCGTACGGGGTGAAGACCGATCCGTCGTTACCGCCGTTGGTGGTGCCGACCTGCAGCGCGATGCCGCGCGCCCGCGCGACCTGGACCAGCGAGTCCACGTAGGCGGGGGGCGTGACGGACGAGTTGTCGAGCGCCCGCGCCACGGCTCCCCGCCCGATCGGTGCCACGGCGAAATTGGGCAGCTCGAGCGGCGCGTCCGCGGACACGAAGGTATCGATCGCGTGCACGCGTCGTGGCGTCGTGCCGAGCGACGCGGCCGCCGCCTCCGCTCCCTCGAGCCCGATCTCCTCGCGTACGCTCCAGATGAAAATCACCTGATGCTTGAGCGCCGTCCGGTCCAGCCGTCGCAGCGCGAGCAGCTGCGCCGCCGAGCCGACGCGGTCGTCGAACGACCGGCCCGTGGCACGGGTGCCCGTGAGGCGCACATACTGCTTCGGCATGGTTACGGTCGCCCCGGGGCTCACGCCCCGGGCCATGGCTCTGGCGCGCGATCCCGCACCTACGTCGACGCGGAGCGGGGGAGGCGTGCGGCGCGTGAAACCGGAGTCACGCGGCAGGAACACGCCCGTCACGTCGCCCTGGGCCGTGTGCACCAGCGCGGGCTTCGCTTCGAATAAGGACGGGAGGAATCCGCCGCGGGTCTCGAGCTCCAACGTGCCGTCGTCGCGGATCCCGGTCACGCGGAAGCCGATCTCATCCATGTGGGCGACGAACACCACCACCGGATTGCCCTGGCCGACGCGCACCCACAGGTTGCCGGCGGTGTCGGTGGACGGCGTCGCCCACGGCGGCAGGAATCGCTTCACCACCTCCCGCACCGGGCCCTCGGCGCCGGAGACGCCGTAGGATTCGACGAGCGGGGCGAGGACGGATTGGGCCTCGGCGATACGAACGGAATCTTGGGCGGACACACGGTAGGGCAGGGCGGTAACGAGCGCCGCTGCCGCGACGAGCGCCCTCATCTCCCCTCCATCCATTGCACGATCTCCCGCACGAGCCTGTCCGCGTCGGCCAGGGCCACAGTCTCGACTGCCGTGTCGGCATTGCGCGCCGGCAGGGCCGCGGTCTTGATGTCCTCGAACGGCCCTTGCAAGGCCTTCACGCTCGCGAGGCCGGCGTCGTAGGCATACAGGCCCTGCACCGTGAACGCGACCACGACCGTGCCCCTCATGTTGGGCTTCGATTGCACCGCCGCGGCGAGCGCGGCACAGGCGGCGCGCCGTCCGGCGGCCGGCGCGGCCAGCAGGCGCTCACCATACAGCTGCGGCCGCTTGGCGAGCGACACGGGCGCGAGCACCCTGATCCCGAGCCCCTGCACCTCGGCCGCCGAGGTCGCACCCAGGTCCACATAGGCGTTATCCACGGTGAAGACCGGGTCGGCTGCCCCCCCGCCGGGCCCACCGCGGCCGCGTGTCAGGTGCGTCGACTTCACGCCGACGACGCCGGGCACGGCGCCGCGCACTCCGAAGACGGTCACGCGGTGCCCCTCGAGCTGCTGATCGTAGAGCGGAGAGGCCGTGCGGGCTCCTCCCCCCACGCGCCGCAGCAGCAGGAACCCGTCGGGCAGGATGTTGCCCACGACGTAACCGACTTCGTCGAGCGGGCAGGTGCAGAGCCGCTTGGGGGAGCCCTGACCGAGCGTGAGCGTCACGTTACCCGCCCGGTCGCGCACGCTGCCCGGGAACAGCGCTCGGAGTGAGTCGGCCATCGCCTGCTCGAGACCGGTCACGGCGGTCATGGAGGCGAACCGGAGCGCGAGGCGCTCGACATCCCCTTGGGCAGACAGCCGGACCGTCGGACTGGCGGACAGAAGCAGCACGAGCACCGCGGCCGTTCGTCTATCCCTCATCACCAAACCTCACGGAAGGTTGATCAGCGACCACGAACGCGGAACCCTTCGCGGAGAGCCGTACGGGTCTCTCCGGTACACCCAGCCGGGCCAGCTCCAGGACCACCTGCGGCAGCAACCGGTGCTCCACTTCGAGCACGCGGCCGGCGAGTGTGTCCGGCGTGTCGTCCGGACGGACCGGCACAGGCCACTGCGCGATGATCGGACCCCGGTCGTACTCCTCGTCCACGTAATGCACGGTCGCCCCGGAGAGCGCGACGCCGCTCGCGAGCACGGCTTCGTGGACCCGGCGGCCGTACATCCCGGGGCCGCCGAACGCGGGGAGCAACGCCGGATGGATATTAATCACGCGCCACCGCAGTCGCGCGACCGCCACGGGGGGAATGCGCTTCAGGTATCCCGCGAGCACGACGAGTCTCGCGTCCCCCGTGGCCGTCACGATCTCGGCGGGATTTGCGGGGTCCGTGAGTACGACCGTGGGGACCCCCGCGCGCCGCGCCCGTTCGAGCGCGCCCGCGGCGGCGCCGCTCGCGACGACGCGCGTTACCCGAGCTGTGCCAGAGTCGCGCAGCGCGTCGAGCAGCGCCTGGAGGTTGGTGCCGCCGCCCGAGACGAGCACGGCCACCGGAACCGGCGTCACCGATCGCAAGGGGCGAGCGAGCGCGGCTTCGATCCGGGGACGACCGTGAGCGTGAACGCTCCGGTGGCGAACCGTTCGCTGCTCGTCACCACGATGAAGTAATCTCCCTTGCGGGGCAGGCGTACGGTGAGCCGGGCGTTGCAGCGACCGCCCGAGTCGTCGTCCTGGGGCGCGGGGGCCTCGAAGCCGGGGCCGAGCAGGAACGCGTACGCGTCGAATGCGTCCGCTGCGAGATCGATCGTGACGGTCTGCCCGGCACGCCCCGCGAGCCGCCATTGCTGCGCGTAGGTGCTCTCCGCGGGAAGCAGTGGGTCGTGTCGCGTGAGCGAGTCGCGTACCGTGTCGCCCACGGCGATCATGCGCTCCCGCTGCGCGGCGAGCGCGCTCGCGGTGAGCGCGAGCACGACGACCAGTCTCCACGGCGCCATGGCGCCCAGCAATCTGCGGGCGCTAGCCGCCGCGCACAATCTCGGCGGCGGCGGTCGCGAGGTCCGCCACCACGGGGATGCGGAGGGCGCGGGCCTTCCCGACGTGCGTCGCGCCGCGGCCGGTCTCCACCAACAACGCGCGTCCACCGAGCGTATGCGCCGGCTCGACGTCGCTCAGGCGATCGCCCACCCATACGCACCGCGCGAGCTCGATGCCCAGCGCGGCCGCGGCCTCGCGGAACAGCAGCACGCCGGGCTTACGACACTCGCACGGTCCGGTGAAGTCGGGGTGGTGAGGACAGAAGTAGGCGCCGTCGAGGCGGGCGCCGTGCGCCGCCAACAGCTCGACCAGCCGGCGCTGCACGGCCGCGTAGGCGGCCGCGTCGTACAGGCCGCGCGCGATGCCCGACTGGTTGGAGACGGTGATCACGAGCCACCCCGCCTGGTTCAGCCGGTGAATCGCCTCGCCGGCGCCGGGCAGCAGGCGGACTTTTCCGGGCTGGTGCAGAAAGCCCGGGTCGTCCACGATGGTTCCGTCGCGGTCGAGGAAGACCGCCCGGCGCGCCGCCACGGCGTCGGCATCAGGCATCGAGCGCGGCCCGCACCGCGCGCGCCACGGTCTCCAGGTCGTCGGGGAAGATGGTGCGCGGATCGAGCACCACCCGATCCTCGGCGATGCGGGCGACGATCGGAGGCGTGCCTCCGCGCAACCTCGCGCCCAAGGTGTCAGGTGTCAGGTGTCGGGTGCCAGGATTGATGCGGACGAGCCAGGTCTTCAGCTTGGCTCCGGGGAACGATCCGCCGCCGACTTCCGACTCACCCTCGATCAGTGCCGCGGTCGCAGTCCCTCCACGCTTTCCCTCCACGGCGTCCCTCAACGCTTCTCCTCGACGCCGTATCTCGTCTACGTCTTCCGTGAGCATCCGAAGTACGGGTATCTCAACCCGGGCCCGCTCCGGATCCCGGTACAACGCGAGCGTTGCCTCGAGTGCCGCGAGGGTGAACTTGTCCGAACGAACCGCCCGCGCCAACGGATCCTGGCGGCATCGGGCGATCGCGTCCCGCGTGCCCAGCAGGATTCCAGCCTGCGGGCCGCCCAGCAGTTTGTCGCCCGAGAAGGCAACGGCATCCACGCCGCTCGCCAGGGCTTCCGTCACCGTGGGCTCGCCGGTCAGGCTCCAGGGCGAGAGGTCGGCCAGGAGTCCGCTGCCGAGATCGTACAGGCTCGCGGCGCCGCGGGCGCGGGCCACGCCCGCGATCTCCTGCGCGGAGACCTCGGCGGTGAACCCGGTCACTTGGAAGTTGGAGCGGTGGACCTTGAGCAGCAGTTTGGTGTGGCCCGTGACCGCGGCTTCATAGTCCTTGAGGTGCGTGCGGTTCGTGGTCCCCACCTCGACCAGCTTCGCGCCCGAGCGGGCCATAATGTCCGGGATCCGGAATGCGCCCCCGATCTCCACCAGCTCGCCCCGTGAGACCACCGCTTCGCCGTCGCGGGCCAACGCCGAGAGCGCGACGAGCAGCGCGCCGGCGGCGTTGTTCAGGACGATGGCATCTTCCGCGCCCGTCAGCTCGACCAGGAGGTCCCGACACAGCGCGTGGCGTGAGCCGCGGGCCCCCCGCGCGAGATCGTATTCGAGGTTCGAGTATCCCGCGGCGATGCGGGTCATCGCTTCGCGGGCGCCGCGCGCCAGCGGCGCCCGGCCGAGGTTGGTGTGCAGCACCACGCCGGTGGCGTTGATCACCGGCAGGAGCGACGGGGCGGCGAGCCGCTGGACTCGCGCGCCGACGGCGGCGCCCCAGCCTTCGGGTGGTGTGGTGCCGCCGTTGGCGCGTGCGTGCTCGATCGTGTCCCGCACCGCACGCACGACCAGGCTCCGGGGATGGGCCGTCAGGAGCCCAGCGACGTCGGGCTCGGCAAGCAGGGCGTCGACCGCGGGCAGTCGGCGCCGGGGGTCGCGGGGTTCGCTCATCGCGCCTTGACCTTGGTGGTGTCGCGCGGCGCCGGTTTCGGCACGGGGATCTCGATCAGCCCGACACCATCCCCGGCGATGCCGCTCAAGCTGACGGCCCCGCGCACCCGCACGAGGTACTTCGCACCGGGTGCGAGCAGCTGTGCGGTCTGTACGACGAGCCGGTCATAGGGGATGGGGCGTTGCGCCAGGAGCTTGCGGACGCGGGCGGTATCGACCCGCGCTGCCGTATCAGACGCGGCCCGAGCGACGCCCCCCGGAGCAGCGGGCGCCCGCTGGGCTGCTGCGGAGGGGGGCGCCGCTCGGGCGCGCGCGCTGTCCTTGCGGGCCGTGGTGTCCTGCAGCTGCTTGAGCGAATCGGCCACCGCGCGCGCCCGCGCCTGCAGCGAATCGAACTGCGCCGGTCGGTACAGGGCCCGCACGCCGACGGGCGTCGTGTCGGGGAGCGTGAACACGCGCACCGCGGCCGTGTCGGGAGGGGGGCGCGCAGGATCGAGCGGCTGCGAGAAGGTGATGCGGAGCGTGACCGAGTCCACCGGCTCGACGGTGCGAATTCGCGGGCCGACGGTGTCGTGCACGAACGCCCACAGCACGGCGCTCGCCGTCGAGTCCACGCTGAGCGTGACCGTGTCGAACGGCTCACGCCGGTCCTGGCGGCGATTGTTGTTCAGGTCCTGCACCGCCCACACGCGATAGCGCCCGGGGGGAATCTCCCGCAGCCGGAAGGTTCCGGCGGAGTCCGTGAGCGTGACGTACGCGGCGGTGTCGGGGAGCGGGGCGGCCCGGATCACGGCCTGGGTGAGCAGCCGCTGTTCGACCCACAGCACCGCGCTCCCGCTCAGCTCGGCCCGAGGGAGGGGGCCGCCGGTCGAGAACACGATCGTCGTGCCGGTCTTCGTGACGTTGCGCCGCAGGTCCGCGATGCCGGGCAATACCTCGAGGTGGTACACGCGGTTCGGCTTCCACCCCTCCTCCGGCTGGACGTGAATCGCGCTGCGGTGCCAGGATACCTTGACGTCCCCGGCGACCGGCGACAACACGATCTTCTGCGCCAGGCCGGTGATTGCGCCCGCTCCGCCCCCGCCCCCGCCCCCGCCCCCGGAGCTTCCCGGCATCTCGTCGATCACTTCGTCGAACTGGACGACGGCCTTGCCCCGGAAATCGGGCACGACCGCGCCCGATTCCGGGACGGTGCGCAGGATGGCGGCCGGTGTGGTGCGGGGCGGGCCGCCCGGCGGCGCGCCCTGGTTGGCGCAGCCGCACGCCAGGGCGCTCAGGAGCAGCCCAGCGCCTTGAGCTTGTCGGCCAGCACCTGCCGCTGGTCGCGCCACGCCCGCTCCTTCTCGCGCTCCTTGGCGACCACCAAGGCGGGCGCCCGCGCGACGAACTGTTGGTTGGTGAGCTTGGCGGCGAGCCCCGCCAGCTGCTGTTCGAGCCGGGTGAGCTCGCCCGCCAGGCGCCGACACTCCTGTTGCAGGTCGATCGCGCCTTCCAGCGCGACGTACACCTCGCTGCCGTCACCGAACACGGCATAGGCTCCGACACGTTTCGACCCGCCGTCGAACGAGAGCTCCTCGAGCTGCGCGAGCCGCCGGATCGTCTCGCTCTCCGCCTCGAACACCTTCCGATGGTCACGCCCGCGCGCGGTGATGCTGGCGCGGAGACGCGTCTTCGGTGGCACCTTGTACTCTGCGCGGATGCTGCGGATCCCTTCCACCACCTGCTTGACGCGCAGGAACTGCAGATCGAGCTCCGGGTCCACGAGCTCCGGTCGGAACGACGGCCACGCGGCGGCCGCGAGCAGCTCGTCCGGCTTTCGACCCGGCAGCTTCTGCCACAATTCTTCGGTGATGAACGGCACCACCGGGTGCAGCAGCCGCAGCGCCGTGTCGAAACAGTGGGCGAGGACCGCGTGAGCGGCGGCGGCGTCGCCCGCCGCGGCGAAGCGCGGCTTGACGGCCTCTACGTACCAGTCCGCGAGGTCGCCCCACACGAACTCGTAACACCGCTTGGCCGCCTCATCGAGCCGGAACTGCTCCAGCGATGCCGTCACCGCGGCGACGGTGTCGTTGGCACGCGCCAGGATCCAGCGATCGGCGAGCTGCAGGCGCTGCGCGTCCAGCGCCTCGAGCGGCTGCACCCGCTCCGGCAGCTGCGCCAGAATGAAGCGTCCGATGTTCCACAGCTTGTTCGCGAAGTTCCGGCCCGGCGCGAACGTCGTCTCCAGGTCGTTGGGGTCGAGCATCAGGTCCGACCCGAGCGACACGCCGGCGATGGCCGTCCAGCGCAGCGCGTCCGCGCCGTACAACTTGACCACGTCGAGCGGATCGATGCCGTTGCCGAGCGACTTGGACATCTTGCGGTGCTGGGTGTCGCGCACGATGCCGTGGAGGTACACGGTCTGGAACGGCCTGTCCGCCATGAAGTGGTAGCCCGCCATGATCATGCGGGCGACCCAGAAGAACAGGATGTCCGAGCCGCTGACCAGCGTATGCCCGGGGAAAAAGCGGGCCAGGTCGGGCGTCTGGTCCGGCCAGCCGAGCGTCGCGAAGGGCCACAGCCAGGACGAGAACCACGTGTCGAGCACGTCGGGGTCCTGCTCGACCGGACCGCCGCACTGGGGACAGGTCTTCGGGTCGTCGCGGTCGGCCCACTGATGGGCGCATTTCGTGCAGGTGAAAATCGGAATACGGTGACCCCACCACAACTGCCGTGAGATGTTCCAATCCCGGATGTTCTCCATCCAGTGCTCGTACGTCGCGCCCCACCGCTCGGGGACGAGGCGAATGGCCCCGGTCCGGTACGCCTCGAGCGCCGGCTGCGCGAGCGGCTGCATCTTCACGAACCACTGATCGGACAGACGCGGCTCCACCACCGAGTCGCAGCGGTAGCAGTGGCGCACCGCGTGCCGGTGCGGCTCGACCTTGTCGAGCAAGCCGCGTTCCTTGAGCAGGTCCACGATCTTCTCGCGCGCGTCGAAGCGGTCGAGCTCGGCGAGCGCCTTGGGCACGCGCGTCGGATGCTCCATGCGCCCATCCTCGGTCATCACGAGGGGCATCTCGAGCTTGTGCCGCAACCCGATCTCGAAGTCCGTGGCGTCGTGCGCCGGGGTCACCTTCACGAAGCCGGTCCCGAACCCGGGCTCGACCGCCTCATCGGCGATGATCGGCACCGGCAGATCGATGACCGGCAGCCGGGCGACCTTGCCCACGAACGCTTGGTGGCGCTTGTCCTTGGGATTCACCGCCACCGCCGTGTCGCCCAGCAGCGTTTCCGGGCGCGTGGTGGCCACGGTCAGGTAGGGCGTGGGACCGCCCTCCACGGGATAGCGGATGTAGTACAGCTTGCCGTCGATGTCCTTGGATTCCGCCTCCTCGTCGGACAACGCGGTGAGGCAGCGCGGGCACCAGTGGATGACCCGATGGCCGCGGTAGATGAGTCCCTCCTGCCACAGGCGCACGAACACCTCCCGCACCGCCCGCGAGTACGCCGGGTCGAACGTGAAGCGCGTGCGGGTCCAATCACACGACGCGCCGATCAGCTTGAGCTGCTCGAGAATGGTGGCGCCGGTCTCCTTCACGAAGGCCCATACCCGCGCGACGAACGCCTCGCGGCCGAGGTCGAAGCGGGTCTTCCCTTCCTTCGCGATGAGGCGCTCCACTACGTTCTGCGTGGCGATGCCGGCGTGGTCGGTGCCGGGGAGCCACAAAGCTTCGCGCCCGCGCATCCGCTCGAACCGGATGAGCACATCCTGCGTCACGTTGTTCAGCCCCTGGCCCATGTGCAGTACGGCGGTGACGTTGGGCGGGGGGATCACGATCACGTACGGCGGCTTGGGTGAGTCCACCCGGGCCGTGAACACGCCACGCTCGAGCCAGCGCTGGTACAGCGGACGCTCGACGGCGCGTGGGTCGTACTGCGGCGGCAGCTCGAAGCGCGACTCGGGCATTCATTAATATAGAAGCGGCGGAACCTCGTACGGTCCGACTGTCCGACCGTCCGCCGCCCTGCTAGAATACCGTCCCATGCCCGACGAATCTCCGGTCCTCGCCCCGAGCCGCATCGCGCGCTGGTTCGCGATCGCCGCGGTGATCGTGTTCACCGTCGTGCTCTATTTCCGCGACGGGCGCCGCGTGCCGCCCTTGACGGGCGCGCCCCCGGCCACCGGCCAGCCCGCCAACTGACCTGATGCCTCCCGAAATCCGCGTCACGCTCCCCGACGGGAGCGAGAAACGCGTCCCCGCCGGCTCCACCGGCGCCGACCTCGCGAAGGCGATCGGGCCGGGGCTCGCCAAGGCCGCCCTCGCGGTGCGGGTGAACGGTGACGTGTGGGATCTGACCCGCCCCCTGCCCGACGGGGCGAAGGTCGCGATCCTCACCGACAAGGACCCGCAGGCGCTCGACGTGCTGCGCCACTCCTCGGCCCACGTCCTGGCGACGGCCGTGCGGCAGCTGTTTCCCCAGGCGCAGATCGGCTTTGGCCCCCCGATCGAGGACGGTTTTTACTACGATTTCGCGGTGGAGCGGCCCTTCGGGCCGGACGATCTGGCGGCGATCGAGCAAAAGATGGCGGAGGTCGTGAAGGCCGATTACCCGTTTGTGCGCGAGGAGGTGGACCGCGCGGAAGCGAAGCGGCGCTTCAAGGACGACCCGCTCAAGCTTGAGCGCATCGAGGACCTGGGCCCGAACGAGGTGATTTCGGTCTACACTGACGGCCCGTTCGTAGACCTGTGCCGCGGACCCCACGTGCCGAGCACTGGCCGGATCAAGCACTTCAAGCTGCTGAACGCCGCCGGCGCGTATTGGCGCGGTGACGAGCGCCGCCAGATGCTGCAGCGCATCTACGGCACCGCCTGGTTCAGCAAGGACGACCTCGAGGGCTACGTGCGGCGCCTCGAGGAGGCTAAGAAGCGCGACCACCGGGTGCTGGGGAAGCAGCTCGATCTGTTCTCGATTCAGGAAGACGTGGGCCCGGGCCTCGTGTTCTGGCACCCGAAAGGCGCGATGATCCAGCACCAGCTGCGGCGCTTCATCGAGGACACGATCCTGGAGCGGGGCTATTCGCTGGTCTACACACCCAACGTGACCCGTGAGGAGCTGTTCCTGCGCTCCGGGCACCTCCCGCTGTATGCGGCGAACCAGTTCCCGCCCATGGCCGCGGGGGAGGGAGAGGCGGAATCCGTGCGCTACCGGGTGAAGCCGATGAACTGCCCGATGCACATCCTCATCTACGCCTCGCAGCAGCGCAGCTACCGCGACCTGCCGGTCCGCCTCGCCGAGATCGCCAACGTGTACCGCAACGAGCGATCGGGCACGCTGCATGGCATGCTGCGCGTGCGCGGGCTCACGATGGACGACGCCCACATCTTTCTCCGCGAGGACCAGATCGAGCAGGAGATTTTCCAGCTGCTCGATATCGTGGAACTGGTGCTCGGAAAGACCTTCGGGCTCTCTTACCGGCTCGACCTGGCGACCCGCCCCGAAAAGAAGCTGGGCACCGACGCGACCTGGGATGTGGCGGAGCGCGCACTCGAGCAGGCGCTAAAGCACCGCGGCGCCACCTACCGCATCGATCAGGGTGGCGGGGCGTTCTACGGACCGAAGATCGACGTCAAGTTCAACGACGCCATCGGCCGCGAGTGGCAGGGCGCTACGATCCAGCTCGATTTCGAGCAGCCCGAGCGCTTCGGTCTCGAGTACACGGGCGAGGACAACCGGCCGCACCGACCGGTCATGATCCACCGCGCGATCTTCGGCACGCTGGAGCGGTTCGTCGGGTTCCTGATCGAGCACTTCGCCGGGGCGTTCCCGCTCTGGCTCGCCCCGGAGCAGGTCCGCGTGTTGCCCATCTCGGATGCGCAGGCGCCTGCGGCGCGCGCGCTACACGAGCGGCTGCGCGCAGCGGGGATGCGCTCCCATCTCGACGAGCGCAACGAGACCCTCAACTACCGGATCCGCGACGGCGAGCTGCAGAAAATCCCGTACATGGCCGTGGTGGGGCAGCGCGAGGCCGAGGCCGGCGCGGTCGCGGTGCGGGGACGGGGAGCGGGGAACAAGCAAACAGTGCTGTCCATCGCCGACTTCGTGGCGAAGCTGCAAGACGAGGTTCGCACCCGGAGCCTGGTCCCGTTAGTTTGAGAAGATGCCCGACAGCACCACCCCCGTCATTGTCTCAGCCGTCCGCACGCCGATCGGCAAATACTTGGGCGGGCTGGCCCCACTCTCGGCTCCCAAACTCGGCGCGCTGGTGATCCGCGAGGCCGTGCGGCGCGCCGGAATTGAGGCCGGCGCCGTCGAGGAAGTGATCATGGGGAACGTGCTCCAGGGCGGCGTGGGCCAGGCGCCGGGCCGGCAGGCGGCGATCCACGCCGGCCTCCCGGGGACGGTTCCCGCGCTCACGATCAACAAGGTGTGCGGGTCGGGGCTCAAGGCCGTGATGCTCGCCGCCCAGGCGATCCGGGCGGGCGACGAGCAGTGCATCGTGGCGGGTGGAATGGAATCGATGTCGAACGCGCCGCACTACGTGTACGGGATGCGCGGTGGCATCAAGGCGGGCAACAGCCAGCTCGTGGACGGCATGATCCACGACGGGCTGTGGGACTCGTTCTCGAACACCCACATGGGCAACCTCGCCGAATACACCGCCAGGAAGGCCAATGTGTCGCGCGCGGACCAGGATGCCTTCGCGCTCGCGAGCCATCAGAAAGCTGTGGCGGCGATGGAGGCCTGCCGCTTCAAGGCGGAAACCGTCCCCGTCGAGATTCCCGGGAAGAAAGGGCCGACGGTGATCGAGAAGGACGAGGGTCCTCGCAAGGACAGCTCGCTCGACGCGCTGGCGGCGCTCAGGCCCTCCTTCGAGAAGGACGGCACGGTGACGCCGGGCAACGCGCCCGGGTTGAACGACGGCGCGAGCGCGCTGGTGGTCACGTCGCTGGCGTATGCGAAGGCGCATGGCCTCAAGCCGCTGGCCCGGGTCACCGCGTACGCGAGCGCCGGCGGCGAGCCCCGGGATTTGTTCTTCGCCCCCATCGTCGCGGTGCAGAATCTCATGGCGAAAGCCAAGACCAACATCGGCGACTATGATCTGATCGAGGCGAACGAGGCGTTCGCCGTCCAGGCGATTGCCGACGGGCGCGCCCTGGGCTGGGACTCAGACCGCGTGAACGTGAACGGGGGCGCCATCGCTCTCGGGCACCCCATCGGCGCCTCCGGCGCGCGCATCCTCACGACGCTGCTGTTCGCCTTGAAGGACCGAAAGCAAACGACCGGCCTCGCCACCCTGTGTCTCGGGGGCGGCAACGCCGTGGCCCTCAGCGTGGAGATGCTCTGATGCAGGCTCAGACCGCCGTCGTATCCGCTCCCTCGCTCACCGGCCGGCGTGTGCTCGCCGTCCTCCTGGGCGTCGCCGTCGTGGCGATCGCCGCACAGGTCGCGATTCCGCTTCCCGGCACACCGGTGCCGATGACGCTGCAGCCGCTGGCCGTACTGATCGTGGGCGGCATGCTCGGCCCCAGGCTCGGCGCCGGCTCGCTGCTCCTGTATCTCGCGCTCGGCGCCGCGGGCCTCCCGATCTTCACGCCGTTCGGCGCGCCGGGCGTGGCCCGGCTGTTCGGCCATACGGGGGGATACTTGCTCGCCTACCCGATCGCCGCTTACGCCGTCGGGATGCTCGCGGGCGACGGCCGCCGCTGGGTCAGGGTGGCGCTCGCGGTGCTCGTCGGGCTCGCGCTCATCCACCTCGGCGGGCTGGCCCAGCTGCTGATCATCACGCACAGCCTGCGCGACGCGGCGCGACTCGGCACGTGGCCGTTCCTGCTGGGCGACCTGGCGAAACTGGCCATCGCCGCTTTGGTGCTGCGGCCCACCGTGAGTCCGCTGCGCGCGCGCCTATGACGGCGCGCGTTTCGTCTGCGGCATGAGCCGTGTCGCGGTGGTGGGCGCCGGCACGATGGGGAACGGCATCGCGCACGTGTTCGCCCAGCACGGCTGGGACACCACGCTGATCGACGTCGCCCCCGGCCTGCTGGAGCGCGTGCTCGCCGTCATTCGCGCGAACTTCGAGCGACAGGTGAAGAAAGGGACCGTGACCGCGGAGCAGCGCGACGCGGCGCTGGCGCGCATCCGGACCTCGCTGAGTCTCGACTCGGTCGCGGACGCCGAGCTGGTGGTCGAAGCCGCGACCGAGCAGCCGGACGTCAAATTCAGGATTTTCCACGACCTCGACCGGCTGGCGCCGCCCGCGGCGATCCTCGCGAGCAATACGTCGTCCATTTCGATCACCACGATCGCCGCCCAGACCAAGCGCCCCGCCCAGGTCATCGGGATGCACTTCATGAACCCGGTCCCCGTAATGCCGCTGGTCGAGGTCATTCGCGGGCTCGAGACGCGCGAAGAGACCGTGGGGAACGTGGTGGAGGTCGTGAAGGGGCTGGACAAGACCCCGGTCGTGGTCAACGACGCACCGGGGTTCGTGTCGAACCGCGTCCTCATGCCGATGATCAACGAAGCGATCTTCTGCGTGATGGAGGGCGTGGCGACGCCGGAAGCGATCGACACGGTCATGAAGCTCGGCATGAACCATCCCCTGGGACCACTGGCGCTCGCCGACCTGATCGGGCTCGACGTGTGTCTCGCGATCCTCGAGGTGCTGCACCGCGACCTGGGGGACGACAAGTACCGGGCGGCGCCGCTGTTGCGCACCATGGTGGCGGCGGGGCGGCTGGGCCGGAAGAGCGGACGCGGCTTCTATGTCTACCGCGATTGAGCTGCCCGGCCTCTCCGAGACGCAGCGCCAGATCGTGGAGCTGGCGCGCGAATTCGCGCGCACCAAAATCGAGCCGTTCGCGGCGGAGTGGGATCGCCGGGCGCACTTCGCCCGCGAGGTGATCGACGAGCTCGGGCGCCTCGGATTCCTCGGCATGTGCGCGCCAGAGGAATACGATGGCATGGGGCTCGATACCGTCACCTACCTGCTTGCCCTCGAGGAGATCGCCGCCGCCGACGCGAGCATCGCCGTGTCGCTCTCGATCCACAACGCCATTCCCACGACGATGATCGCGCGCCACGGCAGCGCGGGGCAAAAAGACCGCTGGCTCCGACCGATGGCGCGCGGCGAGCTGTTGGCCGGATTTGCGTTGTCCGAGCCCGAATCGGGCTCCGACGCCGCGGCGCTCACCACGCGGGCCGCTCGCGACGGCGACCACTGGGTCCTGACGGGCGCGAAGGCCTGGGCCACGAACGGCGGGACGGCCGACGTGATGATCGTGATGGCCCGCTCCGAGCGCGGGATCTGCGCCTTTATTGTGCCCACCGACGCCGCCGGTTATCGTCCGGGGAACCCGGAGGACAAGATGGGCCTCCGCGCCTCGAACACCGTGGCGCTCGCGCTCGAGGACGTGCGGCTGCCGGCCGACCACCTCCTGGGGGCAGAAGCCGCGGGGTTCGGCTACGCGATGGAGGGCCTGGACGCCGGACGCCTGGGCATCGCGGTCCAGGCGGTCGGGATCGCGCGCCGGGCGCTCGAGCACTCGGTCGCCTACTGTGGCGAGCGCCGGCAGTTCGGCCGGCCGTTGCGGGAGTTCCAGGCGGTCCAGTTCAAGCTCGCCGACATGGCGACGCGGGTGGAAGCGGCACGCGCGCTGGCGCACGCCGCGGCCACCCGCCGGGACCGGGGCGAGGACGGCACCGTGGCGGCGAGCATGGCCAAGTTGTTCGCCTCCGAGGCTGCGATGTGGGTGACCACGCAGGCCGTGCAGCTGTTCGGCGGATACGGCTACATGCGCGATTTCCCCGTGGAGAAGTTGTTTCGGGACGCCAAGGTGACGGAGATTTATGAAGGCACCAGCGAAATCCAGCGGATCATCGTCGCCCGCGGCCTCTACCCCCGCGCTTGACGTCGGGCATGGCCCCGGCCGTGAGGCCGGGGCTTCCCAGGGCCTCGATCTCTTTGCCCTCCTCGCCGAGCACGAGCACGAGCAGGTCAGCGTCTATTACGATCCCTCCACCGGCTACCGCGGGATCATCGCGATTCATTCCACGGTGCTGGGGCCGGCATTGGGCGGCACGCGCTTCTGGAACTACCAGAGCGATCGCGACGCCCTGATCGACGCGCTCCGGTTGGCGCGCGGCATGACCTACAAGGCCGCCGTGGCGGGGCTCAACCTGGGCGGCGGGAAAAGCGTCATCATCGGCGACAACCGCACCACGCGGCGCGAAGCGTTGTTCCGGGCCCACGGACGTCACGTCGAATCGCTCAAGGGGCGCTACATCACGGCCGAAGACGTCGGGACCGGCACCAGCGACATGGAGTTCATCAAGGCCGAGACGAATCACGTCACTGGTCTGATCGGCCGGTCGGGGGACCCGTCTCCGGTCACCGCGTACGGCGTGTACCGCGGCATCAAGGCCTGCGTCCGCTACCGCTCCGGCTCGGACAGCCTGTCCGGGAAGACGGTCGCTTTGCAAGGATGCGGCTCCGTAGGCTATCATCTGGCGAAGCTGCTCTTCGCCGAGGGGTCCGAGATCACCTGCACCGACATCGACCCGCAGCGCGTGAAGCGCGTGGTGGAGGACTGCGGTGCCACGGCCGTCGCGCCGGACGCGATCTTCGACGTGCGGGCGAGCATCTTCGCCCCCTGCGCCCTCGGGGCGGTGATCAACGACGACACCGTCTCGCGCCTGCAGGTGGAGATCGTGGCGGGCGCGGCGAACAACCAGCTGGCCGAGGACCGGCATGGCGATCTGCTCGAGCGACGCGGGATCACGTACGCGCCCGACTACGTGATCAACGGAGGCGGCCTGATCAACGTGAATGCCGAGCTCCACGGCTGGGCCCCCGAGCGTGCGCGCTCCAAGGCGGGGGAAATCTACGACACCCTGCTGCGCGTGTTCGAGATCGCGCGCGAGGAGGGAGTACCCAGCTACCGGGCGGCGGACCGGCTGGCGGAGCAGCGGATAGCGGCGATCGCCAA
>Ga0075433_10001460_pt1 | contig 17477 bp, 21 predicted proteins | sample RhiMethybrSRZTD2_FD_75299 | JGI IMG/M metagenome (GOLD analysis project Ga0075433, IMG submission 75299) | Populus rhizosphere microbial communities from Tennessee, USA - Rhizosphere MetaG P. TD hybrid SRZTD2 | ecosystem: Host-associated > Plants > Roots > Rhizosphere > Soil | place: USA... | reverse complement strand
CGAAGCTGATCAATCACCGGCTCATTTGTATACCTGTGCGCGGGATAGAGAGCGCCGCGGTCGCACCTGGCCGAGGGTGGCCGGTGTGGATGGGTCGGGCAGGGGCTCGGCATGGTGATGCAGGTTCTAGTTCTAACTGTGCAGAATGCGGTGGAGTACCGCGACCTGGGCACAGCGACGAGCGCCGCCACATTCTTCCGAACCATCGGTAGCAGCATCGGCGTGGCAGTGTTCGGCGCCGTCTTCACAGCGCAGCTCACCACGCATCTTGCGATTGGAGTACCGCCGACGGCCACCGGAAGGTGCTCAGCGGCGGTGTTGAGTGGCCCATCGGGAACGCTGGCGCAGTGCCCGGCGGAGGTGGAGGCGTGGTTCGTCGGCGCGTATGCAACCGCGATTCATGTGGTGTTTTTGTCGGCCGTCCCGGTGGGGGCCGTTGCATTTGCCTTGGCATTCTTCTTGCCCGAGGTTCGACTGCGGACAGCGACTCGTACGGCAGACACCGGCGAAGCGTTCGGCATGCCTAGTGAGCGCACCTCGCTCCAGGAGCTACAAGTTGCGCTATCTCGACACCTCAGCCGCGAAAACCGACTGCGCGCCTATGAGCGGCTGGCTCGACGGGCGAATGTTGATCTTGAGCGGGGCGAGACCTGGATGCTCAGTCGCGTCTCCCAGGAGACCTCCCGTCCGATTGTTGCGATGGCCGAGGCATCGAAGACGCCCACAGAGCGGGTCAGGCATGTAGCGGCGGCGCTGGCTCAACGCGGCTACGTCACGATCGAGGCTCAGACGGTCATCGCCACAGAATCCGGACGGCAGGTGGCCGCGTCATTGGAGGCCGCGCAGGAGGAGGGCCTGAATGAATTGCTTGAGGGCTGGGCTCCGCATGATCACCCAGACGTGGAAGCCCTGGTCGCCGAGATTTCCAAGCGGCTGAACAGCGAGGACTCCGCAATGCTCCATCGCGCTCCCGCTCACCCAACTCTTCCGTCCCCACCTAGTCGGGCAGCACGTTTAGTCCACTCTGCGGGCTGTTTCAGCCGCGCACAGAAACCGCCTTGGCTGGATTTCTTGGTCGCCGCCCCCGTCAGCCGCTCCCAGACCAGCCCGCTCTATCTTCTTCCCAGAGGCATGTCAATCCAAACAACTGGCTGATCGAGCCAAGAGGTTACAACGGGGCTGTTCGAATAACTCGGACGCGTTGAAAGCTTAGCTGACTAGGGCAAATACTATGGAGGCGGGTGACGAGAATCGAACTCGCATGACCAGCTTGGAAGACGAACCCTTGAGGCTGTGATTAGGTGATTTCGTTACCTGCAAAGGAAAACGCTGACCACGGCTAGCCGTTAGTGACCGCAGTTGCGCGCGGTATTGGGCACGAATTGGGCACGCGACGAGTTGCTGTTCGATTTTGCGCGAACTGTTCGGGACTCTTGATGGTGAGGCCTCAGCAGAGGCAGCGCCAGCCTCGTTGAGGCACACGAGGCGCGCTCAAGGCGGTCAGATAGCCGATCGACACGGCTCTTGATCAACTAGACAGGGAGCACTAGAGTCTGGCCAGCAAGTCGGCCATGCCGGAACTGCCCGACCCATCGCTAGCGTGGGAGACCTATCTACTGTGGATCTGCGCGCGCTCACCGAGATGCTAGTTGACAAGATCGTCATCGATCCGTATCCACACAAGATCGACGAGGACGGCAGGCATCGCTAGCTCATTCAACGATCACCATCCGCATTGGACTGACCGCCGGAGAAGCGGTGACCGAGAACGGTGATCTCTTCGGGGAGGCCGTGCAGATGGCGGCGCACCTCTGCGCCCGATCCCGACTGGGTACCATCTTGATCTCGACTCCGGTGTACGACCTGGTACTGGACCACCACTCTTCCTTCGGCGTCGCAAGAATGTAACGCTGCGAGGGTTCAATCAGTCCATTCAGGCCTAGGAGGTGGGGGGAGCCTGACCGCTAGGTCAGACAGCGTTTCCTGGCTTTTCCCCCTTGGCCCTCATAGTCCGGAACCCGGAGAATTTCTCGGTACTGTCGCACCTCGTAGCCCGGCCCGTGCGCATGCGCGTAAGGGGGGTCGTCACCCGCTCAAAGGTCGAAGACATTCTGGGTACGCGGTCGCTTAGCCAAGCGGACATCTCTCCCGCTTCCCGACTAACTTGTTGCCTCCCAGAATCTCATCTTCCAGGACCGGCGTTCGAACGGCGCGCTTGGCACTACCCTGTAATGAGCGATAGGAGACTACACTCATGACGGACGGACGCTCGGTGCTGCGTATGTGGGCAGCACTCCTGATCGTCTATCTGGTATGGGGCTCGACCTACCTCGCGATCCGGGTTGTCGTGCAGGGCGGGCTCCCGCCGTTGCTAGGCATGGGCATTCGGTTCCTTCTGGCAGCGCCGCTGCTGGCTGGCTTCGTCGCGTTGCGAGGCGGTCTTGGGCGGCTGCGCATTACGCGCCGGGAACTTGTGGCCGCGGCGGCGGTTGGGACCTTGCTCGTTGCCATGGGGAATGGCATGGTCGCTGTCGCTGAGCAGACAGTGCCAAGCGGGCTTGCGGCTCTCCTCATCGCATCGGTGCCCTTGCTGCTGGTTACGCTGCGGTTGACCCGCCGCGATATGCCCAGGCCGCTGGTGTGGCTTGGTGTGATTATCGGGTTCATCGGAGTGGCGTTCTTGGGTCTGCAAGGCGGCGGTATGGCCGAGGTCAAGCGCTGGGGCGTCCTGCTGACGCTGTTGGCCGCGACCTGCTGGGGGATCGGCTCGTTCTATTCACGGTCTTGGGGAGTGCCGACCGATTCGCTGGTGGCAACTGTTTACGAGATGGCGCTGGGCGGAAGCGTGGCCGTCGCGCTGGGGCTGGCGCGAGGGGAAGGCATACCGCGACAGGTGGGGGCGCTGGCGGCATCAACCTGGGTTGCCTTCGGCTATCTCGTCGTCGTCGGATCGATGATCGCCTATACCGCCTACGCGTGGCTGCTGCAGAACGCACCGATCTCGCTGACATCGACTTACGCCTACGTCAATCCGGCAGTCGCGGTGGTGTTAGGGGCGGTGATCCTCTCCGAGCCTGTTACTGCTGTCATAGTCATTGGTGGCGGGCTGGCGATCTTGGGCGTCGCTCTCGTTGTGACCGCCGAGCCGCCGCGTACGGTCAAACCGGAGCCAGCCGTCACCCCGAGTCCTCCCTCAGCAACTGCCGTAGACCGAGCCTGAACGTGGCCCACCAAATGGGCCGGATGCGCGCCGTTGACAGCCGACAGCTTCCGTTACCTTCGTTGGCCCGGGTTGTCCTGGCTAACCGCGCGAAAGGCTCGGGCTAGTGGCCTGTCGCTGCAATACGTTTACGTTTGATTTTGGAGTTACTTCATCGGCAGTCTTGGTCCAGATAACCGAGTGTTTCGGTTATTCCAGCCGTCGATGGATTGTCTGATCGTGGACCTTCGACCAGGTTGAGCCATGACCCGGAGGTTGAGGTGAAGTGCACCTGGATCCTGGGGTTTGCTGCCAGCCAGTCTTGATCTGCGGTCACTAACGATCGGGTTGGTGAGTTTGCCGCCCCGGCGCCTGATTGAATTTAACGGCGGTGAGCCCGGGCAGGTCGAAGCTCTAACGCTTCTCACCGGCAGAAGCGATGACTGTGTCCAGTGTCGGTTGCTTCGGCAGGTTACGTCTACGGATGCCACGTGCGGGACCGCGGCGCTGGCGGAGCCACCAAGACGTCCATGTGCAAATGCGCTTTTACAAGGTGGCGGAGGCGTGGGCCGTCGATGAGCTCGATCCGATTGTTCTGCTCGGCTTTGATCCAGCATCCTGCCGTAAACCACGATGTGGTGACGAGAATGCCCCGGCCCGCGCCTTTCTCATCATGGCGCCAACCAGCTCACGGATGTGCCTTATACCAATGACCGCCAGATACCTCTTGGCTTGGACGATCGTGAGGCCACCAACCAGCGGGTCTCGGTTGGACCACTGCATCGACGCCCCCCGAACGTTGGGTAGTCCAACCTTCCAATCCGCTCGCTTCCAACAGCTGTCGAACAAAGTGCTCGAAGTCGGTTGGCGACATCTTGGTTAAGTCCGGCAGAGAATCAAGGCAGCCAACATCGACATTTTCAGCGAATGAGTAACGAGCAAGATCAAAATCACGGATCGGTGTGGCTGCTTCGACAAGGTGCGGATGGTGAGAGACGAGAGCGTTCAAATGATGCAGGCAGACGTCGGGGTTGGCACAGCGGATCTTGAAATCGGCCGGGGGTACGTGAAGCAGCTCCAGATCGTCTGGCGTGCCGCTCAATGCCTGGTCTGTGGCTTGGGTCTGGTGAAGCTCTCTCGCGAGGAGAAGTCGAGTGGCGAGTCATCAGTCGATGACGTAATCGGCGCGACGGTCGGCGTTGGATGCCCAGGCGGCACTGCGCAAGGAACGTACCGACCGGGAACGCGGGCTCGAAGGTCTTGCGGTCCCCGCGCTGACCGCGCTCGGTGAACGCGACGGAGCGGTCCGCGACACGGAGAGACGTGCGGGGGAGGCGCTGCAGACAATGATTGCCGCATGAGCATCCGCACCGAGCGCGCGAAATCCGCTAATAAATGTGCAACTTCCTCAGGAGCGCATGCGGGTCGTCGAGCGACTCGAACAAATCCTTGTTGTGCTTGATCATCTTGCTGCGCATGTAGACGCGAAGCCACTGCTTGTAGATGTACAGCTCATAGCGATCGAGCAGGTCTCTTCTTGGCAGGTGACGTTGCGCGATGAGCCCCGCGAGGAACATCGCACACTCGAAGCCAAGCGAGATCGACTGGAAGTACGGCGAGCCGATGGCCGAGTCGCCGGCGAGAAACACCGATGAGCTAGCAAAAGGATGGTCGGTGGTACCCGCTGTGAGCCATCGGCGATTCGTCGCGTGGCGCGCGCGATACAGATCCAGCGGTATCCGGAGAATCTCCAGGTCGCCGAGTAGCTCGCCGTGCGTTTCCTGCTTGATCTTGTCGATGAACCTGTCCATCGACTGGGCGATGCCGGGAAAGTTGCTGCGAAGCCACTCACCGTCGAATCGAGACGGCATCGCCTCGTACTCCTCGGCGCTGATATTGACAATGCCTGTGACGTGGCTGATGCTGCCGTCGTAGTGCGTGCGGTGCACCATCGGGATGAACTTGTAGTGCGGGTTCTCGATGTTCTTCTCGTACTTGCAGAACTCATTGCAGTCGTACGACTGCCCATACAGGAAGGTAATGACGAGCGCGTATTCGAGCCGGACTTTGAGCGTGTTCGCGCCTTCAGCCCCGTCGCCCGGGTGAGGAACCAGGTGATCTCTAAGCAGCGACCTGCTACCCGTGGCGTCGACCAGAACGTCTCCCGGCTGGAGCATCGCCATCGCCTCCTCCGCCGTCACCACCTCGGCCGTACGCTCAACCCCATTCAGCCCACGCGCATCGATCAGATTGCTGATGGAGTGCTCGATGAAGTTGAGCGGGCAGAAGCCCAGCGCCCAGCTCTTCAGGAGTGCAGCTAGGTCCGACGGAATGGACTTCCTGAACGCGAGGCCCAGGTCGAGCTCTTGTGGATCGAAGATGGCCGCGACACTGTCTCCGTCGATGGAATCAGCTCGGTAGCCCTCCACTGAGTCGGCAACGAGATAAGGTGCGAGCTGGACCATACGCGTTCGCGTGTACTCGCGGCGCTTTTCGTAAAGGCGTACGGAGACCCCCTCCATTGATTGAAGCAGTGCCGTGAGCAGCAGGCCCACGGGTCCTGCGCCGACCACGTGAACTAGCGGATTTGTCGGCAGTTGTTCGAGTGCAGCGGAGTCAGATGTAGGGAGCGACATTCGCCTCGTTCCTCGAGTTGCAGATCGGACACTCAAGCATGAACAGGACCACGCCGCGAAGCAACGTCCGGCTGTGCGCACGCACGAGGCACTTAGCTTTGTTATGGGTTTGCGCACCATTTGCGTCTATCTCCAGAAGTACGCACTGCCGATGTGTGTGGCCGAGGTGTCGCGGGTCACTCTCGTCGGCCATTAAGTGTGCTGAATCTGTGGAGTAAGTCATTCAAGCCGCGTCTTCAGGGATGACCGCTCGGCCAGCCGGAATTGCCGTACGGGAGTGCGATCTCTGTCAAACAAAGGAAACCGCGATGAGCAAGCAGGCCATGAGGTAGGCAGCCAAGCTGGCAGCATCCCAGGCGTACGCGAAGCGTCGTCGTGAACGGGCCCAGGTGACCGGCGCCTGGAGAAGCTGGGCATCGAGGTGCTGACGGCGCTCGCAGAACGAGATGCCACAATCGCCGCTACCGAGCAACGGGCCGGCGCCCTCTACAGGCGATGATCACCGACGAATCCTTGACCCTGTCGGAGGCGGTGCAATGGTGCGCCGGTGCAATCAGCCAAGGCGAAGCGGCCTGGCTTCGCCAGCGAAATGGGCAGGCCCAATACACCAGGCCTGAAGGGGACAGCACAACGGCTGCCAACATTCGATGACTCGGCTGATATGTGCCGACTTCGCGCTCGGCTCCCTGACTTCGGGCGGCATTGCATGCAGGGCACCGTGCGCTTAGTTCGGCACGCAGGTGAGCTGACATGGACGCAAGTCGACTCGGACTGTCCACGGTCATCGCATCACCCTCTGGTCAGGGAGGCGGTGCCGGCACGTGATTAGTAGATGATCATGGAGCGCTTGCTTAGCGTGCCAGAGGCGGCCGAGAGACTCGGCACGACCAGACGCTTTCCACGTCGGCTAATCGCCGAAAAGCGGATCCGATTCGTGCGATTGGGCCGGCATGTGCGCATTCCAGAGTGGCAATCGAGGAGTTCGTTGAAGCCGGGACGGTGCAGCCAATCACTTGGACCGAGGTGCCATGACCTCCCGCAAGCGTCATTTCGGGAGCATCCGGCGTCGTGAGTCTGGGAACTATCAGGCGCGATACCGAGGTCCGGACGGCCGAATGCACTCCGCGCCAATGACTTTTGCTCGGAAGTCCGACGCCGAACGCTGGCTTGCCTTGTTTGCAAGGAAAGGTGATCCGTGGCGAGTGGTCTTCCCCGGACGCGTGGAAGATCACAGTCGCAGAGTACGCCCGGGCGTGGGTCGCGGAGCGTCCGCTCCAGCCACGCACCCGCGAGCTGTACGAGTCGCAGCTGCGAAATCACATCGACCCCTACCTGGGCGCAAAGACGCTCGACAGGCTGACTCCGCAGGCGGTGCGGAGCTGGCGTCAGCAGCTTCTTAGCGAGGGGCGTTCGGTGATGGTCGCGGCGAAGTCGTATCGGTTGTTACGGGCCGTTCTGAATACGGCGCTCAAAGAGGACCAGCTCATCGCACAGAATCCGTGCCGAATCCCCGGCTATGACAAGGAGACAAGCACCGAGCGGTCAGTGGCCAGCATCCGGCAAGTCTTCGCCCTATCGCGATTGGTGGAGAGGCGCTATGCGGCGTTGGTGTTGCTTGCAGCATTCACTGGGTTGCGGTGGGGCGAGCTGGTAGCCCTGCGACGCTCCGACCTCGACCTGGAACGGGGAATTGTCACGGTCTCTCGGAAGTTCGCCGAGCTACAAGATGGACGCCGAGTGACAGGTCCACCGAAGTCGACCGCCGGCGTGCGCGCTGTCGCGCTGCCGGCGATGATCGTGGACGTAATGACGGCCGATCTGGTTGAGTTCCCAGCTGAACCCAGTGAGCTGGTCTTTCGGGGGCCACTGGGTGCGTCGCTAAGACGCAACAACTTCCACCGGTCGGTGCAGTGGAGCAAGATCGTTGTCGAGGCTGGCCTGCCCGCTGGATTCCACTTCCATGATCTCCGCCATACCGGCAACAATCTGGCCGCGGCGAGTGGCGCCAGCACTCGCGAGCTGACGTTCCGAATGGGCCACGGCAGCATGCGCGCCGCCCTGATCTACCAGCACGCGACGAGTCAGCGGGACCGCGAGATCGCCGATGCACTCCAGAAGCTGATCGAGCGGGAACCGACGGCGGTGTGGCCCGTGCGTGGCCCGAGGTTCTCACCGGGGCATGCCAGGACGCAGATCAGCGGTCTCCAAGAAGGCTCCGACTAGGGCTTTCGCTGTGGAGCGGGTGACGAGAATCGAACTCGCATGACCAGCTTGGAAGACGAGAACCGTGACGCTCTGGCTAGGTGCTTTCTTTATTGGCAAAGAGGAATGCTGACCATAATTGGCCGTGAGTGACCGCAGTTGCGCGGGGTATTGGGCACGAATTGGGCACGCAGCAAGGAATTGTTCGAATTAGCCCACGACCGAAAAGACCGCCTGCTTGCAAGTGACGGAATGAGGCTTGTTGAGCCTCGATTGGGGCGGGCTGAGCGCTCACGGGCCTCGCTGAGCTGGACGGAATTGCGGCTGCGTTGCTGTACCTTGCTGCTGTACTGGTGCGCTTCTTGGCACGGCCTGACGATTCGGCCCGAGCACTAACGTCGGTTACTTCTACCGTAGAGAAAGCGCTATGACTCAACCGCCTCAGCAGCCGCCGACACAGGTATTCGCCCAGCAACGCCGCAGCGGATGCGGCGCGCTCCTCGTCGCGCTCTTGGTGCTCGCCATCATCACTGCGATTGTGATCGTCCTAGGCGCATTCGGCGTGCTGGGCTGGATTTTCAGCTGACGATGGCAGCGCGGACATGCCGGCTCATCGTGAACTGCGATGGAGGCGGACTGGCATAACTGGAAACATCTGGATCGACATATAGACGAGCTTGGTGCGCCCTGGCCATGCGGTGAGGAAGCCGGTTGCCGCGTCAACGGATTTCGGTGAAGCAACCGAGCAACGGTGACTGCTCGGGTGGGGTGATCCGCCCCCGGTGGGGCCTCACGCCGTACCTGTCAGACCGGGGAACAGGTTTGCTCCGCGGCGCATAACCGTCCGGTAGGCCGTGGTCAAGCTGGCGGCGGGTGACAATGACGGTATGTTTCGGCGGTCGTGGTCGGCGGCTACTCATCGGTCACTGCGCCAACGTCCGGCGAGCGTGATTCGGCAGATGAACAACTGCGAGGAATAGGAGGAGAGCCAATGCAACGGCGACGAACGGCTGAAGAGCCGGCGCCACCGAGAACATACCGTCCTCTGCGCCAAATTGTCGTGTACTTGTGCATCACCTACGGGCTGACCCTCGCCATTGCGCTCGCACTACCGCACGCCGGGATCACGCCGCTGATTGCCATTGCCTTTCCGGTGATCGCGGTCGCACTCACCGTCGCCTTCACCGTTCCACGTGGTCAGCGACACGCGGTCTGGGCGGCGGTCGGATTCAACCCACGGAGAGGCCGGGGTCTGCTCATCGCCGTCCTCGGGCCGGCGGCGATCATCGCCCTCAGCTTCGGCGTCGCGGCCGCCTTCGGGGTAGTCCAATTTTCAGGCCTGCCTCCGGGCATCGGCAGGGGTGTTCTCAACGTCGCCTTAACCACGATCATTTTCGCGGTTGTCTTTCTCGGTGAGGAGATCGGTTGGCGGGGATTCCTGCTTTTTCGCTTGGCCGAACTTATGTCTGGGCGGCGGGCGGCTGTTGTGACTGGTGCCTTTCACGCGATCTTTCATCTGCCGCTGCTGGTGCTCACCACGACCTATCAGAGCGAGGGGAGGCGCTGGATCGTTGTACCGGTGGTGATGGTCACCCTGACCTTGGCTGGTGTCTGGTATGGGTGGCTGCGATTGTGGTCGGGAAGCATATGGCCGGTCAGTCTTTCTCACAGCGCCTTCAACAATCTGATGGAGACGGTCGCCGGCGTGGCGATCACGACTTCGCCGGCGATGATGGCGTACGTGACGACAGAGACCGGCGTGGCGACCATGATCATCATGGTGCTGGTCGCGGCCTACCTGCTGACCCGCCGGGCCGCAGACTTCGCCAAAGCCGAGCCAAAGTCCCCGCGGCCGACCACCATATCGCGCGCCGCCGTACGACGGGCAGGTCCGGACGACCCAGGCTAGATCAGCTGCGCATCCTGTGCATGCATTCTGTGATCTAACCGGCCCAAGATCGGCATGAGCCGCCCCATGATCGGCGTCACTGGCGCCCAGGCAGCTGGAAAGTGCGTCACTTGGTAGTCCTGGGTGTGCCGCCGTCAGTCCGGCGCCGACCGGCCGACCGGAGCTCCGGGCCCGCTTTCGCTGCCCGCCCTTGGCCAAATGGGCAGGTTCCGGTCCACGCTAGAGAGTGGGGTTCGCTCCGCCGTCATCATCCCAATGCGACAACGGCCCGGCCCGATGTTGATCTTCCGACTCATTGAGGATCGTCGCGGCCGACTTGACGTTGGACGGCAGGGCGGCCATCCGCATGGCGTGCCGGGCGGCCCGGTCGTCCCAATTCTGGTGGCACTACGAGCAGCTGAAGAACACCGGGGCGGTAGGCGGCCACACTCTTCAACAAGACCCGATGAGTATCGTCGCGCGGGAACGAAGCGAGGCTCACGAAAACCTCGGCCGCCTTGATCCGACGTGGCGCCGGGTCCCAGTCCACTGTGGAGTACACGACGCGGCAGATCCGGTCGAACGACGCGGGGAAATGGTCCACTAGGTCCAAGGCCTCAGCGCTCAGGTCACGGCTATGGGGCCACTAGGCACCATCCAGGGCACCCTTCCCGAGCGATGGAGAGAGCCGGAGGCGGAGTGGCCGGTTCACCGCCGACGATGGCGACCAAATCTGGGAACTGGGCAACTCAGTCGATAACGTCTCGACCTGCTCCGGGGATTGAACAACCACCTGTGCGATGGACATGATTTCCGCGTTTCCATCTGGTTCTCGGAAGGATCCCGGGTGGAGGCTCTCGGAACAAGTTACTCACAATTGTATCCCGGCCGCTGACTCCCGCTGACCAGCTAACAACGACGCCTGGCCTCGCAGAACGCCGACGTCAGCAGATCCCATGGCCCTCAGTTGTGGGGAGGCAGATGACCACTTCTGGGTTGCGTCCGCGTGCATGACTTCGCCGTCGAGCTGGACGCGAGTTGCCTTGGTCGTAGCGAAGTCCAGTGGCTGATGCTCGACTGCCTTCCTAGTCGCCCAGTCGCCGCTAGAAGGCCCATCAAGCGATGCGCCATCGTGTCGCTGGGAGCGTACGGGTTAGAGGGTGCGGCGTTGAGCGACCATGGGGCACAGGAAGGGGTCTTTGCCGCGTAGTCCCACGGTGTTGAGGTAGTCGATCACGATGCGGTAGGACTGCCAGAGCGTGGTGCGGGTGTAGGGGACACCTTGGGCGGCGCAGTACGCCGAAACGAGCGGCTGCGCTTTGCGTAGATAGGGGCGCGCCATGGAGGGGAACAGGTGGTGCTCGATCTGATAGTTCAGCCCACCCATGAAGACCGAGATCAGCGGTCCGCCGCTGACGTTGCGGCTCATCAGGACTTGGCGGCGCAGGAAATCCAGTTTCAATTTAGGCGACACCAGCGGCATGCCGACGTGGTTAGGCGCGAATGAAGAGCCCATGTAGAGGCCGAAGACGGCCAGCTGCACACCGAGGAACGCGAATGCTTTCTCCGGGGGAAGCAGGAGGAAGACCAGAGCAGCGAATCCTGCGAGTCGGAAGGTGATGAAGCTGATCTCGACCCAGCGACGCTGAATCTTGCCTCGGCTGAGAATACGGCTGATCCCGTCCTTGTGCAACGAGACGCCCTCGAGCAGCAAGATCGGAAAGAAGTACCAGCCTTGATGGGCCACCAACCACCTCATCAGCCGGCTACGGTGCCTGGTCGCTCGTTCGGGTGTGAAGGCGATCGCAGCCAACGCGATGTCGGGGTCGGCTCCCACCTTGTTCGGATTCGCGTGGTGGCGGTTGTGTTTGCTTTGCCACCAGCCGTAGCTCATCCCGACCAGCAGGTTCGCGATAATCAGGCTGACCCAGTCGTTCCACCGTCCGGATTTGAATATCTGTCGGTGCGCAGCGTCATGGCCCAAGAACGCGATCTGGGTCATCAAAACCGCGAGGACGCCGGCGTTGGCGAGCTGCCACCAGCTGTCGCCGATCCAGATGAAACCGACGACCCAGGCGGCCAGGATGAGAACTGCACCGATCAGCTTGGCCCAGTAGTAGCCGTAGCGGCGGCGCATCAGTCCCATCTCATGGATGCTGCGCGTCAACGCGGTAAAAGAACTGCCCGCCCTGTCATGGCCTGCCCTGTCACGGATGGGCGACGCCGGCGCGTCGGATCGCGAAGGCTCCACAGCCGATCGCAGGGTCGGCGATGGGCCCGAAGCCGGGTGTTCCTGGATGGCAGTGCGGGTTAGGAGGCTTGTCATTGCGGGGACCCAATTCAATAAAAGTCCCGGGTTCTGCCTGGGCGGCAGCACCGTGCTCGTGGAGTCGCGGTGTGTGGGTGAACGGCGGCTCCGGCCCCAGGCCGGCTGTCTAGTACAGCTTCTTCAGTCTAGCCGATGGACGCCGCCGCGACGATTCGGATGTGCTCCGAGGCGGTCCTAGCATGGTGGGGTCGGGTGCAGGGTCCTACCGGCGTAGACCCGACCTAGGCACGTGTGCGACAAAGCGACACGAAAGAAGAACGAGCGAGATGAGTGCGGACCAGTCACCGGAACCTGCCGCGGCCGAGGGCATCGCCCGTCGGAGCATGCCGGTTGGATACATGGATGACTTGCAGGAGAGTCTGGCCGGATTGGGGGAGCTGGCGACCGGCCTGCTGTCGTTGGAGGAATCGCTGACGCGGGTGGCACAGTTCGCGGTGCGGGCAATTCCCGGCGCCGAGGGGGCCGGTTTGACCTTGCTGGAGGAGAACCGGTCCGACACCATCGTGGCTACGGCCGACTTTGTGACTCAAGTCGACGACATTCAATACAGCCTCGGCCAGGGTCCATGCATAAGTGCCGCCGCCGATCAGCAGACTGTGATGTCGGGCTCTCTTGGCGGTGACCAACGCTGGCCACAGTTCGGATCTCGGGTCGCCCGCTTGGGCGTCCACAGCGTGGTGTCCTTGCCGCTGCTGACCAACGCCGGCGTGCTGGGCGCGATGAATGTTTATGCTCATCAGAAGAACGCGTTTCCAGCAGATGCCGGGCGTCTCGGGGAACTTTTCGCCGTGCCGGCGGCCATCGCAGTACAGAACGCCCAGGTTCTTGCCCAGACCAAGCGACTGGCCAGCCAGCTGCAGGCCGCCTTGAGCAGCCGTGGCGTCATCGAGCGCGCCATCGGCATCATGATGAGCCGGAGCGGCGGAACCGAATCCGAAGCCTTGGACCGGCTGCGCTCCTTGAGCCAACACCAGCACGAGAAGCTGCCTATCGTTGCCCAAACCATTGTCGACGAAGCGGTACGCCGGGCCAGAGCCCGACACACCAATCCGCTCCACTAAGGTCCAGGATTCCGGTTCGCTCAGACGCCGCGAGACACCGACGGCGACCGCCGGATAGGTGATCCGATCTTGCCGCTGTACAGTCAAAGATGCTACGACTTCATAGATTCGGGGATCCCGACCCGCATCTGAAGTCGAGCCATATCGGCTGGACGCTCCTGGTACGGCCGGTCCCGGCAGGAAGGTCGGCGCTCGGGCCGCCTCGGAGCCACTGTGGACACACCCACACTCCTCATCGACAACATCCATAATCTGTTTTCCGAGCTTGCCGTGCCCGATGGTATTGCTGAGCAGCCAGTCGAGCTCGAAAAGTCGCTGACGGCGCTCACCGAGGCTGTCAAAGGTGCCGCACCTTCGTACCGCGGACTGGCCCTCACTTTGGTCATCGACAAGCAGTCCGTCACGGTAATCTCAGCCGAGCCCGGTAACACCTCAGACATCGCGACTTCGTTACGTCTGTCGCTGGCCTGGGTGCCGTCGCTGAGCGCAGACAGTCGGATCACCTTCTACGCTTCCGTACCGGGCGCCTTCGTCGACCTAGCCGCCGATTTGGGCTTCGCCTTGCACAGCGACATTCGCCTTGACGAGGACATCCCCTCCGCTCTCGTCTCGCAGCTGACCGGGGTAGGCAAACTCTCCGCCATCAACAAGGCTGTCGGCGTCCTCATCAACCACGGCCGCACCCCTGACAGCGCGCAGCACGAGCTGCGCCACATGGCGGACGCAACTCCCAGCAGCATCCAGAAAGCCGCCGAGGCCGTGACCGAGAACCCGTCAAGCGCCCTTTGGGACCGATACGGATCCTTTGGACACCGCCGACACTGAATGGGGCCGGCGCGCGTCCGCCGGCTCACGTGCTGCGTATGTTGAGAACGGGATGAGCGGCTTTCGCCCACTGATCCGACAAGCCGTTCCTTTGCGGGCGACCGCTAAGGGTCCGCTTGCGGTACGCCGACGTGTCGTGCGTCACCCGCCTCTCGCAACGCGGCCCTTGGCGTCGGTGCGGACTGAAGTGGTACGGGAATTCTTCCTCACTGAGCATGGCCGGGAGCCGATGGATGCTCGGGAGCTGGCGGGGCAGATCGCCAAGGACTCGCGGCCGCGCGCGCAGACGGTTGCGGGTTATGACCTGACGTTCCCGCCGGTGAAGTCGGTTTCGACGTTGTGGGCGGTCGCCGACCTGGCGGGTGGCTGCGGTGATCGAACGGGCCCATCAGGCCGCGGTCGCGGACGCTTTGGCGTTCATCGAGGATCATGCCTTATTTGCACGGACCGGGCCACAAAGCATCCGGCAGGTCAACGTCCGGGGCCTGGTTGCCGCCGCGTTCACCCATCGCGACAGCCGGACGGGGGACCCCGCGATCCAGTTGCAGCAAGATCATGGCGGCCCGCCGACCCCGGTCGAGGCGCTGCATCTGGCGCAGCAGGCGACCCTAGAGACGCGGGACGCCAAGCACGAACCCCGCTCCCTGACCGAAGCAACGCGCGACGTGGTTGAGCGAGGCGGCAGCAGTGCTCGGGCTTTCCGCCGTCGCGCAGCACCTCGACGCCGCCCGAGCCGACATCTTGGCCTCCACCGCGTTCCCGAAGGCGGCGTGGCGGCAAATCTCGTCCAACAATCCCCAAGAACGGCTCAATCGAATCCGCCGCCGCACCGACGTCGTCGGCATCTCCCCCGATTGGACCGCGCTGATACGGCTCGTCGGCGTCGTCCTGGCCGAACAGCACGACGAATGGACCGAGCAACGCCGCTACCTTGGTCTCGACATCCTCGCCAAGAGCCGCCTCATCAAGATCACAAATCAGAACCCCCACAGAAGAGGAGGTGACCATCACCGCCATCACCGCATAGAGTCCAGAAACAAGATCGCGTAGACCGGCTCAATCACCACTCCAGCGGACGTGACCCCTCGTCCAGCTCACCCAGCTATGCAAAGGCGGCGGCGTTGCCTTTTGTTGGACGATGGACAACTCGAATTGGTGGGGCCAGCCTGTGTTCGGTACACAGGTTCGCTCATGGCTTCAGGCGTTCAGGGATCGGCTTGGCGGATGCCGTCGGGGTTGAGCTTTTCGACCGGGTTGTGCTGATCTACAACCCGATGAACCGGCGCGTCCCGTTGACGTTGGCCGAATTAATGTGGAGGGAGCTTGATAGCCGACTGCCTGATGTGCCGGTTGTGTTAGTGGCGACCGGGCATGCTGGGCATGCCCGTGAGCTGGCCAGCGCTGCCGCGGCGACGGGCCGGCCGTTAATCGTCGCGGTCAGCGGCGACGGCGTCTACAACGAGGTCGTGAACGGCGTCCTCGACGTGTCCGGAAATGAAGCATTGGCCGCTGTCGCGGCTGCCGGAAACGCCAACGACCACCGGCGCAGCACTCGACGGATGCCGCTGGTGGACGCGATCGTCGCCGCTCACATCACGGGCCGGGCCCGGCATCTGGATCTGTTGCGGCTGACGGTCCGTTCAGCTGACAGTGAGTGGAGTCAGTATGCGCATTCCTACATTGGGTTCGGGCTGACACCATTGATGGCGGTCGGGCTGAAACGGGACCGGAAAGGGACGATCGCTGAGCTGTTCTCGGTGCTGCGGACCTTCACCGAGCTCACGCCAGTGGAGATCGTCCGATCTGAGGGACAGCGGGAGCTATACGACAGTCTCGTGTTCGCCAACGTGGCACGGATGGCCAAGTACGGTCGGCTCAGCAGGTTCGGTCGCCCCGACGACGGACTGTTCGAGGTGGTGTCGCGTCGGCACGGTCGCCGATGGCAAATCGCCGCCATGGCGCTACGCGCGGTGACCATTGGGCTCGGAGCCCAGGCACACGTCAGCCGCGTCGAGTTCACGACGGTCAACGCTGTTCCCGCCCAGATCGACGGAGAAGTCCTTCAGCTGGAGTCCGACTCGGGGCTCACCATCGACTGTGTACCGCACGCCCTGAACACGGTCGGGTGAACCGACATCGGGGCTGACGGTGACTGATTCGGACACCCAAACTCATACCGCCCGCGCACCCGCGGGCGGGTCATAACGAGGCCCGGTGTCTAATGCATCCACAAAAGGTCCAGTGCTCCAGATTGGGCCGAGGTATCGGCGTATGGGCTGTAGCGGCAAACCCACAGTCGGAAAGCGCAGACACGCGCGACTAGGATTATTGGTCGGGCGCGTCCAGATGAGTCGTGGGTTTGCCCTTGGCGGGAAAGTGCGAAAGTAGGACCAGGCCAGGTCGTCAACGATCACCATACTGAACCCGAGCCCCACCAGGCCACTAGCGAAGGCAAGGCTCCTGAACCGTCCTGGAAATGCCGGAGGGTGCTAATCCAACACAGGAGGATTCAGCACATGAGAGCACCGAGGAAGTACGACCAGGAGTTCCGTGAGTGGGCGGTCCGGATCTATCGGGAACGGCTTGAGGAGCCGGGCGAGTCAAAGCGGGTGCCCGGCGGCATGTCGGCGCATTACTGGATTTGAATCCTGAGACGCTGCCGAACTGGGCCGATGAGCGCTTGCCGTCGCGCTGGCGCGCATCGAATCCGTGCAGACCCACGCCCCGGTCGCTCGTGCGCTGGCAAATTCGCCGTCGCTTGCAGCATGAGGCCGCCGCCCCGCCAACGGGTTTGTCTTGTCAGAACACATTTCGACAGCGGCGCTCGAGTTGCTCATCAGGCGCTGAATGACTAACCGAGTCGCGCGGATGTTTCCGCCGAACGCCTGATTCCTGCTCGGCGATGACTGAGACGCGCCCCAAGTCCCTCAGTTTGAGGTTCCGTCAACTACTGCGCGTCGTCCATCGACCTGATGGCATCCATCGACTCGATGGCGCGAGCGTTACGCATCTGGCCCGGCCCACAACGAGCGGAGCGGCGCGCACCGCCGCTTTGATCATTACCTGAGCCACATTCGACAGTCGACGTGGCAAGTTACGGCGGCGGGGCTGACTGCGTTCCGGCTGGAGGGGTAGGCGCTTCGGGACGACGACGCGGGTGCTGCGGCCTGGAAAGAGCTGCCCGCACAGGCCTGGCTGCCTTACGCCTCCGGTGCGACATGTACGATCCGGGTCCTGGCGAGCCAATTGGCGGCGGCGGCACGGTGGTGATGGGGACCTCTTCTTCCCCTGTGGTGGGCTGATCTTTGAGGCCGCCTTTTCGGTGGTCCCAAACGTC
>Ga0075433_10001458_pt1 | contig 17480 bp, 21 predicted proteins | sample RhiMethybrSRZTD2_FD_75299 | JGI IMG/M metagenome (GOLD analysis project Ga0075433, IMG submission 75299) | Populus rhizosphere microbial communities from Tennessee, USA - Rhizosphere MetaG P. TD hybrid SRZTD2 | ecosystem: Host-associated > Plants > Roots > Rhizosphere > Soil | place: USA... | reverse complement strand
CGCCGGGACCATCGCAAAGCCTTGGCCGGGCTCGAGGCCGAGGTCGTCGGCCGCGTAGACCGCGACGACGCCCGGCATCGCCGCCGCTTCACTCGTGTCGAGCGACTCGATCCGTGCGTGAGCCATCGTCGAGCGGACGAACGCCACGTGGAGCAGGCCTTCGACGGGCAGGTCGTCGAAGTATTCGGCATCACCGCGCAGGATCCGCGGATCTTCGGTGCGCCGGACGGGGTTGCCGAGGATCGATCCAGAAGTTGCCACGTCGGAAATCTATACAGTCGACTCATGGGGCGCCGCGCTGACACCGTCGTCATCAGGAACCGCCGCGCCCGGTACGACTACCTCGTGCTGGACTCGTTCGAGTGCGGCATCGTGCTCGCCGGCTCCGAGGTCAAATCGATCCGAGCCGGGCGCGCGAACCTCCAGGACGCCTACGCCAGGGTGGAGGACGGCGAGCTGTGGCTCCACGGCATGCACATCGCGCCGTACGAGTTCTCACGGGCCGAGCTCGACCCGACCCGCCGCCGCAAGCTGCTCGTGCACCGGAAGGAGATCGAGACGCTTGCCCGCGCCACCGGCGAGAAGGGCGTGACTCTCGTCCCGCTGCGCGTGTATTTCAAGGACGGCCGCGCCAAGGTCGAGCTTGCGGTCGCCAAGGGCAAGCGCGCCTACGACAAGCGTCGGACGATCGCGGAGCGCGACGCCAAGCGCGAGGCCGAGCGCGCGCTCAAGGGGTTGCGCGACTGACCGTATGACCCGACGCGACCGCGTCCGGGGAGACGAGGCCGACGAGTCGATCGCCGTCGAAGACCAGCATGTGACCGGTGCGACCGCGCGTGGGACGCACGGCGACGTCGGCGAGTCGGTCGTCGGGGTGGGCGTCGCGGACCGTCGCGACGGGCACCATGTAGTCCTGCACACGGCGCACGACCCCTTCGGCGGCGGGCGGCTCCGACCGCAGACGGTCGACGCTGACCAGGCCGGCGATCGTGCCGTCGAAGCGTTCGACCACGGCGACCGGGTCGTGGAGGTGGGGGGCATCCTCCTCGAGGAAGTCGGCCACCGTGATCCAGCCGCGCACCCGGGGCGGATCGGGGATCATCACATCTCGCACCCGCGCGTCGCCGAACGCGAGACGGGAACGCGCCATCTCCCCCTCGGCGCGTGCGGCGCTGACCAGGAACCAACCGATCAGGGCCGTCCACAACCCGCCGAAGCCGAGACCGGCGAACCAGCTCGCGGCGCCCGCACCCACGAGGAGCCAACCGAACACGACACCGACCTGGGCCGAGGTTGCGGCGGCGCGGTAGCGACTGCCGTGGCGGAACCAGAGCAGCGCCGAGAGGATGCGGCCACCGTCGAGCGGGGCGGCGGGGATCAGGTTGAACAGGGCCAGGATCCCGTTGATGAGCGCGAGCCACGCCAGCGCCGACCCGAGCAGACCGGGCGCGCCCAGCACGGACAGCGCGAGCGCGCCGACGCCGAACCCCGCTGCGAGGCCGACACTCGTCGCGGGCCCGGCCGCGGCGATGCGCAGCTCGGCGCCCGCCGTGGGCGACTCGCCTCCGAGCTTGGCGACCCCGCCCAACATCCAGAGGGTGATGCCTTCGACCTGGACGCCGTGCCGGCGCGCGACGAGCGAGTGCGCGATCTCGTGCGCGAGCACCGAGGCGAAGAACAATCCTGCGGTGACGAGCCCCACGACCCAGTAGGCGGCCGTGGGCTGGCCCGGGAACTCGGTCGGGAAGCGGTCGGCGGCGAGGCTCAAGGTGAGCAGGCCGGCGATCAGAAGGAGGCTGAAGTCGAGCCCCACCGGGATCCCGAAGATCCGGCCCAGGCGAATGCTGCTGCGTCCCATCACTGACAAGAACGATGCCGGACGCTGCCTTGTTCCGGCAAGGGTTTCGAAGACCCGCCGGTACACTGGGCGCTCACACCAAGGGGGTGACTGGCTTCGATTCTGAGGACCAACGCGGGTGAAGCGAGCCGACGTCCCCGGAGCGTCGTAAAAGAGCCGGGAAAACCAACAAATGCCGAGGATTCAAACCTCGCACTCGCTGCCTAGGAACTAGGTAGTGCGTCCGTTCCGGCCCAGCCGCTCGGCCGGACTGCGGGCGTCATTGAGAGCGGCTCACCGCCGGGACGGGCCTCGCGGCCCGGCGGGAAATCACAGCGAGGCTGGGGTCGCCGCAGGCCGCCGGTGAGCGGCAGTGACCCGAGAACCTTCTCACCGGCTGCGCTCGGAGAAGCCCCGCCGAGGACTCGGAAGACGCGGGTTCGAATCCCGCCACCTCCACGAGACCCTGGTGCCGAATCCCCTCGACACGATGGAAGAAGTTGACCCCCGGCCCTGAAGCTGCCCGGGTCACGTTGCGCTCCCGAGCGCGAGGTCGGCGGCGACCACGATGTCGCGGGCCGTCGTCCTCAGCGCGTTCGCGGTCGCAAGATCCGGGAGGCCCTCGCCGAACGCCGGAACGTCGACGACCGTCTCGAGCACGCCGGGCTCGGTGAAGTCGAGGTGCGCGCCGGCGCGTCGAAGGATGGCGCGCATGGGCTCGTTCTCGGCAAGGACGCGCGCCCGAAACCGGCGGACGCCGTTCTGTGCCGCCGCCACCGCCAGCGCGCCCACCAGGAGCGTGCCGAGACCCCGACCCTGGTAGTCGTCGACGACCGAGAACGCCACTTCGGCGGTGTCGGGAGCGGTGCGCTCGCGGATGTACCGCGCCGATGCCACACCCGACTCACCAGGGTCGTCGGCCGCCAGCGCCACCCACGCGAAGTGATCGAAGTAATCGACGTCGACGAGGTATTGGACGACCTTGTCGCTCAACGGTGGGGCGCTGAAGAAGCGCTTGTAGTGCGACTCGCGCGAGAACCCCGGCTGGGTGTCTGCGAGCTTGCCGCGATCGGTCGGCAGGATCGGTCGAATCCGGAGCCGAGCGCCGTCGCGAAGCGACACGTCGACGGGGCGGGTGTTGGCCGCCAGTCGCTGCCGCGCCGTGCGCCCGACCCGCTCGGCGACGCCGGGGACGTCGAGCAATGCTGCGAACGCTCTGGCATCACCGGCGTAGCCGGTCACTGGACCCGTCGCAGCGACGGTCGCCGACCGGGGCGCAGCCCGGAGGACGCTGAGCTCGCCGACGATGGCGCCGGGCCCGACCGTCGCCACCTGGTGGTCGCCGTCTCCGTCGTCCCGAAGCACGGCGGCTTCGCCCGTGGTCACGACGAGGAACGACTGCGCCAACTCACCTTGCCGGGCGAGGACGGCACCCGACGGCTCGTCGACCGGCGACAGCATCGACGCCAGCTCCGCCAACTCGCTGACATCGCACCCGCGGAAGAGCGCAAGGCCGGACAGGTCGTCTGCCGCGCCCGATGCCGCCACGGGGCTCAGTTCAGCGCGAATGCAGGAATGTCCGCGGCGGCGTCGAAGAGTCCCGGGTGCTGTCGATCTGGCCGCCTCCCGTTCGTCGTCGTGATGAACTGATTCGACGAGGAGGAATCATGCGATACGCACTGTTGATCTGCGGCGACGAGAAGGGCGCGGAGGCGAGGAGCCCCGAAGAGGCGTCGGCGACCCTGAACGAGTACATGGTGTTCGGCGAGGAGATGGGTAAGCGCGGCGTGCTCCAGGGAGGCGAGCGCCTCCGGCCCACCACCGACGCCACCACCGTCAGGGTGCGGGACGGCGAGGTCTTGACCTCGGACGGGCCGTTCGCCGAGACCAAGGAGCAGATGGGCGGGTTCTATCTCGTCGACTGCAAGGATCTCGACGAGGCCATCGACGTCGCGTCGAAGATCCCCGGCGCCCGGAACGGAAGCATCGAGGTGAGGCCGATCTGGGAGCTCTAGTCCCCGACGTGCAGGCCGCCGTCGCGAGCGCATTTCGCGACGAGTGGGGACGGGTCGTCGCCACCCTCATCCGGGTGACCGGCGACTGGGACGTCGCCGAGGAGTGCGCGCAGGACGCCTTCGCACTGGCGCTCGAACGGTGGCAGCGCGACGGCGTCCCGCGCAATCCGGGCGCCTGGCTCACGACCACGGCGCGCAACCGCGCCATCGACCGGATGCGCCGGGCGGCGACCGGAGCCAACAAGCTCCAGGAGGTGGCGGTGCTGTCCGCCGATCCCCCGAGCAACCACGACGAGAGCGGCGTCGGCGACGACCGGCTGCGCCTGATCTTCACCTGCTGCCACCCGGCGCTCGCGCTCGAAGCCCAGGTGGCGCTCACGCTGCGCACGCTCGTGGGCTTGACGACACCCGAGATCGCGCGGGCGTTCCTCGTGCCCGAGCCCACCATGGCGCAGCGGCTCGTCCGGGCCAAGCGCAAGATCCGCAACGCCGGCATCCCCTACCGCGTGCCGCCCGCGCACTTGCTCCCGGAGCGCACGGGCGCCGTCCTGGCGGTCATGTATCTCCTGTTCAACGAGGGCTACGCCGCGAGCGCGGGCGCCGACCTCGTGCGTCAGAGCCTCACGGACGAAGCCATTCGCCTCGCCCGCACGCTCACCCAGCTCATGCCGGACGAGCCCGAGGCGCTGGCCTTGCTCGCGCTGATGCTCCTCCACGACGCGCGTCGCGCGGGTCGTGTCGACGACGCCGGTGACCTCGTGCCGCTCGAGGAGCAGGACCGAACGCGTTGGGACCGGAACGCGATCGACGAGGGAGTCGAGCTGCTCGACGCCGCGCTGCGTCGCGGGCAGCCGGGGCCGTACCAGGTGCAGGCGGCGATCGCTGCGTGCCACGCGACGGCGCCGGACGCATCGGCGACCGACTGGCCCCAGATCGCCGCGCTGTACGGCGAGCTCGGGCGCATGACGCCGTCACCGGTCGTGGCCTTGAACCGGGCGGTGGCGGTGGCGATGGCCGACGGGCCCGAAGCGGGCCTGGCGCTGGTCGACGAGCTGGAAGCGTCCGGCGCCCTGCGCGGCTACCACCTGCTGCCCGCCACTCGCGCCGACCTGCTCCGCCGGCTCGGGCGCCGCAGCGAAGCCGGTGCCGAGTATCGCCGGGCGCTCGACCTCGTAGGTGCCGACGCCGAGCGCCGGTATCTCGAGCGCCGGCTGGCGGAGACGGAACGCGCCTGAGCTCTACGGCACGCCGATGAGGATGTTGCGAACCGAGTCGCTGAAGGCGTGGCTGAAGCCCGGGACGGCCAGGTTCCCGGACCGCCGCCAGAAGATGGACAGGAAGATCCCCATCGGGACCATGACGACGGGCAGTTGGAAGATCGCCTCGATGACGGGCGTGCCCACCGTCAACGGCAGGTGCCACCAGCTCCAGAGCAGGGACACGAAGATCGCCGAGAGGATGCCGTGCCGCTCACCTTGGTGGTGCACGTGCGAATCGAGCGCACCGCGGAACCACACCTCTTCCAGGACGAACACGGCCACCAGGTAGGTCCCGAGCGAGACGAAGAAGTCCCGTGTCGCCGGCGCGTCGAACGGCGAGCCGAACGGGTGGGCGGTCGTCGTGTTCGAGTAGATGTCGATCGCCGAGAGGATTCCGATGAGTCCGGCGGTGAGGAAGCACTTGGCGAGGTCAGCCCAGGTGGCGTCGGTGAACTGCCGCGCCGCGTACCCGGCGCCGATCGCGCCGACGAAGAGCACGACGTCGTAGCCGACGAACCCGGCGCCGTTGGTGTCTGCGAGGTCGCGAACCAGGAGATAGACGGGCACGATCATCAACACGACCGTGACCGGCACGAGAACGCTCCGGAAAGTCAACCGGGGGCCGTTTCGAACCCAAAGCTCCCGGAGCGGCCGCTTCCGGATGACGAGCTGGAACACGACCGTGATCGGGATGCCGATGAGCAGGTACACACACTGGCGATTCAAGGTCTTGCCGAGATCGAAGACGTATCCGACCGCGATCCATCCGGCGACGAACGCGAGCCCCTCGAGCATTCGTCGCGCCCGGCTCACGGGCTTCGTCGCCGCCGTCTCGCTGGACTCGCGCGCCATCGCCGCTAGCGATCCTCGGCGAGCTCGGACGGCCCGACGCGATTCTCGAGCCAGTCGTGCAGCGGTTTCGATGCCCGCAGGAAGCCCACCAGGCGGTCCTTGGCCTTCCGCGTCCCCAGCCACGCGCCGACCGGCCACTGCTTCCAGCTGATGAGGCCCTTGTACCGGAGCAGCTCGATGCGAGGATGGTCCTTCGGGTAACCCTTGGGCGCCGTCTTCAGCACGTCGTGGGCGTCGACCGTGATGCCGCTCCCGCGGAGCTTGGACACGATCTGCTCGAGCTGTCGTCCCGAGCGGTTGTCGGCCACGGCCCGCCGGTACCGGTCGAGCTGATCGGGCGCCGGCATGTACAAGCCGCGGCCTGCGCCCAGGCCCTCGGCGGAGAAGCTGATGTACCCGCCGTTCGCGAGGGTGGCCGCGATGGCGGTCTTGTACGGCGACTTGTCCTTGCTGAAGCGCACGTCGCGATACGGGCGGAAGATCCTGCCCTCCCCGTACTGGGGCGCGAGCTCGGCGAGGAGCTCGTCCATCGGGCCGCGCACCAGCTCCTCGTAGACGGCCTTGTTCTCCTGCCAGTACGTCTTGGAGTTGTCCGCCTCGAGGCCCTCGTAGAACTCGATCGCCTCTGCCGGCCAGCCCCGGAAAACCATCGGGCGGAATCTAGCCAGCCCGTGGCGGGCGCTTCCCGAGACGTTCGAGAACGGCGCGGCCGCGCGCGGACAGCCGGTACCCGATCTCGAGGCTCTCGGTGAGCCCGAGCTCCTTGAGCTTGCGGACGTCGCGCTTGAACGCCAACTTCTCCTGACCCCGCGTGGGCGCGAGGTCGCCGGCTCGCACCTCGGGGCGATCCCGGATCAGGCGCAACACGGCCACCGTCCAGGCGCCGTGCCGGCTGGCGGCGTCGAGGCGGGCGAGCCTCCGCTCCACATCGGCCAGCTCGTCGTCGGTCAGGGCGTCGCGACCGCGCAGCTCCACGCGCGGGTCCGGCCCGGCGAGGTGCAACGCGATCCGGTACACGCGCCCGTCGCGCTGCGAGGCGAGATCATCTCGCAAGGCCGTGCGTGACGAGAAACCCGCTCGGCGCGCATCGTCCTCGGTGATATCGGCGACGCGCACCTCGTCGACCGCGTCGACCACGAGAACGCCGATCGCGGTCCGGAGCTGACTCCCGGCGCGAACCCGCGCCCGCGCCCAACGCCGGAACGCGACGCTGATCGTCCCGTCGGCGATGCCGTCGAGGGTGGGGCGCTTGAACAGCACGGGTACGAGTCCGTCGACGACTACGGGCGGACCTCGGTGAGCCCTCCCTCACCCTGCTCGTAGCCTTTGCCGGTCGGCTGCATGAAACCCCATTCGTAGCCGTCCGGGTCCGTGACGCCGAACATCCGCACGCCGTACGGCTTGTCCTCGGGGGGCTTGACATCGACGCCGGCCGTCGTCACCCGCGCGTAATGGGTGTCGATGTCGTCGACCCAGATCAGGATGAGCTGCTCGGGGCCGTGGCCCTTCTCGTCCCAGTACCCGGGGTCGCGGCCGGAGAGCCAGAGCTGGGCGTCGCCGACGGTCATCTCGGCTTCCCGGACCCGTCCGTCGCCGTCGACGTAGCGAGAGACCTCTTCGAACCCGAAGACGCGCGCCAACCAGTCGAGGCTCGCGGCGGCGTCCTCGTAGTGCAGGTACGGCGTGATGCCCTGAAACTTCACCGTGCTCATCGCGGCTCCTTCTCGATGTAGTCGGCGAACCAGGCCAGCAGCACCGGCTCGCCCTTCTGCACGTTGGCGACGCCGGCGGCTGCGACCGCCGGCGGGAGCGCGTCCCAGCCGCGGTGCTCGAGCACCACGCGGGTCCCGCCCTCGATCGGCTGGAAGCGGATCTCCACCTCGGTGACGTGACCGCCGTCGTGGAGGAGGTAGTCGAGCAGGAGTCTTTTCCCGGGCTCCCACGCCTTGACGCGGCCGAAGTCGTAGCCCTCGCCGGTCTCCTTGTCCCACACCTCGATCCAGCGACCGCCGACGCCGGGCTCGAACCGGATCGCGACCGCGCGCTCGGGGTTCTTCCAGCTGTACGGGCCGCGCTGGTACCACGCGTCGATCTCCTCCGTGAACACCTCGAACGCGGTGACGGGATCGACCGCGACCTCGACGCTCGTCGTGACGGAGTCGGTCGAGCTCACCGCGACGCACCCTTCCGAGCACGACGCTCGGCGTGCGCCTTGAACGCACCGAGCTGCTCGCCCCAGAACGCCTCGACCTGGTCCAGCCACGCGTGCAACGCGACGAATGGCTCGTGACGCAGGCGATACACGCGCAAGCGCGCATCGTCGTCGACCCCGGCGGCCTCGACGAGGCCGGTCGCGCGGAGGACGCGCAGGTGCCGGCTCATGGCCGGCGCGCTCGTCTCGGCCGAGGCCGCGAGCTCGCCGGCCCGGCGTGGGCCGGTCCGCAGCAGGTCGACGACCCGTCGCCGGGTTGGATCGGCGAGCGCCGACAGCGTTGCGTCGAGATCCTTCATGACGAAGTCAATGCTCCCAGGCCGCCGGTCAGCGCGGCCGGTGCTGCGTGCTCTTGCCCCGCGTGATGTGCAGCGCGTCGCCGGGCTCGCGGACGATCGCCCGGTGCCACACGCCGCGCGGGACGATGCACGTCTGTCCCGCCTTGAGCTGCACCACGCGCTCCCCGTCCGGCTCGTCGAGCACAACGTCGACGGCACCCGACAGGAGGCACACGACCTCGTCGCCGGCCGGGTGCATCTCCCACATGTCCCAGTCCTCGGCGTTGTGGAACGTGCCCACGAGCCGCCCGCCCTGCAGCTCCGGGCGACGGTCGATCGTCGCCCAGAACTCGTCGTCAACCTCCACGGGGACGGCCGCCGGGCCGTCGTCCAGCTGCACGTACGTCGTGGCGAGGTCGAACGCCGGCCTGACGGTCTCCCGGATGTGCTCCATCCGCCCTCCTTCACCATCGGACGCGCTGTTACCGAGCAGCGCAACTATTTCCTATCACGTTAAGTATCCCGGGTCAAACGAGAAGGGCAGGCGGGCCATGATCGGGGGGTGAGCGAATCCGTCCGCGGGCGTCTGCTCGTCGCGACGCCCACGCTGTACGACCCGAACTTCTTCCGCTCGGTCGTGCTCGTGCTCGAGCACGGCGAGGACGGTGCCCTGGGAGTGGTGCTCAACCGGCCGAGCGAGACCGCAGTCGGTGAGAGCCTGCCGGGCTGGACCCCACTGGCGTCGAACCCCGGCGTCGTGTTCGTGGGCGGCCCGGTGTCGCCCGAGGCCGCCATCGGCGTCGCCCGCGCCGGTACCGCCGATCAGACCGAGGGGTGGTCGCCGCTGTTCGGACACCTCGGCACGGTCGACCTCGGACGCGACCCGATCGAGCTGCCCGTCGACGTCCAGAACCTGCGGGTCTTCGCCGGGTACGCGGGCTGGACGGAGGGGCAACTCGACGGTGAGCTCGACGCGGGTGGCTGGTTCGTCGTCGACGCCGCCCCCGACGACGTGTTCACCGCCGAGCCGGCTCGATTGTGGGTCTCGGTCCTGCGCCGCCAGGGTGGGCGGCTGGCCATGTTCGCCACCGCTCCCCCGCATCCCTCTTCGAACTGATGGCGCGCACGGTCATCGACGGCATGAACGTCATCGGGTCCCGTGCCGACGGTTGGTGGCGCGATCGCGACGCCGCCGCGTGGCGTCTGCTCCGCCGCCTGCAAGACGCGGCGACGCGTTCTGGCGATGCCCTCACGCTGGTGCTCGACGGCCGGCCGCCGGCGGATCTCGCCGAGGGTGAGCACGACGGTGTAGAGGTTCGGTATGCACGGCGCCGCGGCCGCGACGCGGCCGACGACCGTATCGTCGAGCTCGTCGCGGCCGACTCGGATCCGGCGAGCCTGCGCGTGGTGACGTCGGACCGCGACCTCGTCGGCCGGGTCACCGCGCTCGGCGCCACCACCGAAGGCGCGGGTACATTCCTCCGCCGGCTCGACGATCTCGGGGCGTGACGTCGACGATCAGTTCCCCGTGATCGCCAGGCAGGCTTGCTCGTCCTGGAAGAAGCCGAGCCGGAAGGCCTCCATTCGCTCGAACGAGGTCCCCCGCGCCGCCTGCTTGGCCTCGACGGGATCACCGAAGACGAGGAAGGACTGCACGACCTCGTCGAGGTCGCCGGGTGAGAGCGAGAACGCCGCTTGGCGCGACTCGGGCTGGCCCCGAGCTTGCACGGTGCCCTGCTGGTCGACGGGCACGCTTCCGACCCACGCGCCGCTGAAGCAGTCGGCTTGGAGGCCGACCTCCTTGCTGTCACCGGTGATGCCGAGACGCGACTGCATGGCCGAGGCCCAGGCGTTGCCGATGAGGACCGCGACACCGAAGTCGCCGATCTCGCCGTACACGCCGCGGACCAGGTCTCGGTCGTACGCGATGTAGTTGTCGGCGTCGCAGAAGAAGATCGTGTCCTTGTAGTCGCCGGCCTTGAGGTTCTGGCTGCTGCACTTCGGGAGGGACTTCTTGTCCCTGGCGTTGAAGGAGATCACGTCGCTCACGCTCTGGTACGGCTGACCTCCGAACGTGAACTGCCCCCAGTACAAGTCGAGGTCCTGTTTCGTCGTCGGGAGCACGTCCTTGAACGGGAGGTCGCCCCCTTGCGCGACGTCCAGGGCGCTCGTGAACGGCAGCTCGACGATCGTCGGCGGGTTCGACGTGTACTCGGCACAGCGTTGCGTGCCGCCCTCGACGCCCTGCTGGAACGCGTTGACCCGGTCGAAGCCCGACCCGTGCGAGCCCTGGTTCGTGGGGTCGCCGCCGATCGGGTCACTGAACTCGAGCATGCCGGCGAGGCCCTTGTCGAGATCGCCGGGGTCGAGCTTGAGCAGCTTGCTGTCACCGTTGTCGACGTGCTCCACCCACGCGCCGGCGAAGCAGTCGGCCTGCTGCTCGGCCAGCACGGTGGCCGGGAACTCCGTCCCCGTCTGCGTCTGGATGACATGACCCCACTCGTGCGACAGCACCTGCGCGAGTGCGAACGCGCCGAACTTCTTGTACAGGCCCGGAAAGAGGTCCTGGTTGTCGTAGTTGACGGTCATGTCGAGCGGACAATGGAACGCGTTGTGCTTGAAGTCCTTGTACGTGGCGCCGCCGCGCGCGCACTCGGTGATCGACGACATGTCGGTCCTCGCCGTGTACGCGTGGATGTGACTCGCAGGGAGCACCGCGTACCGGACGCCGTACACGGCCGGCATCTGCTGCGACCAGAACTCTTGGATGTCCTGGATCGACGTCTTGAGGATCTTGTCGTACGGCTGCGCCGTAGGCCGGCTCGCCGTCGCCGTTCCGACACCGACCGCGCTCGCCGCGACCACCACCGCCACTCCGGCGAGCAGCGCCACCCACCTTCTGAACACCGGGACCCCCCTGCCGCAACCGGCCGACAGTCTGCCAAATCTGAACGGGACACTCGGGCACCACCCCGGCGCTTGGTGTACTGGAGTCATGGCGGACGCCCTGCCCATCGCGGTCGAGCGCGGCGACGTCGACGAGCTCGTCCGGTTGGTCGATTCCTTGTGCGCGAGCCGCGAGTGGGAACGGCTCGTGGAGCTGCGCAACCGCTGCGCGCAGGCGATCGCGCGCGGGCGGCAGCTGTGGCCGGTCGCCGCCCACGCCGAGTACCGCCTCGCCCTCGAGGCCCCGGGTCGATTCGCGGCCGTCGTCCTGGTCGAGGGGGCCGGACGCTTTGCCCCCGGCCCCCTGCCCGAGGTGGCGGCATCGACGCACGAGTGGTCGGACCTCGCGCCGCACGCTCCGTCCGGGCCGCCGGCGGTGCTCGCCGCGCACGAACGCGTCGTCCGCGGCGAGGACCTGACCGGCGAGACGCTCCCGGGCCCCCCGGTGCTGGACCTCCCCCTGCGCCTTGCCGGATGGGAGCCCGAGTACTACCTCGCGCACTACCGACACGACGGAGTCGACCTGCCCGGGCCGCGCTCGCCGGCCCTCGAGGCGGTCGACGTGCCGTCGCCGGCGCCGACGGGTAGTCACGACCCGGCGACGGATGCGCTCCTCGACGCGGTGCGAGCCTGGACGGAGGGGTCGGAAGGCCGCGCCGAGGCCGTCGCGGTGCGCGGCGACGCGCTCGACGCCATCGCGGGGCTCGGACGCGATCGCGTGCGCTTCGCGGAGCTCTCTCCTTCCACCGCCCTGCGAACGCTCGCGTGGGCGGGCGCAAGCGGCGGTGCGCACGCCCGCCGGCCCGGCGCCGCGGCCGGACGGTTCGCCGCATGGTGGGCCGGCGCCGCGCTCACCGGCCTCCTCGACGAATGGCCCGTCGACGCCGCCGCGCTCGGAGACGCCTTGACGCGGTTGCACTGGTACGCGTGGGACACCGGCGGCGCCGCAACCGGCTGGGAATTGCACCTTGCGATCGAAGACCCGTCGTCCGCTCGCAGCTGGGCCGTGGCCGCGATCGACCGGGCATGACGCGCGCTCGCGACCCCTAGATTTGGCGGCGTGGACGCACTCCGGTTCTTCGGGCTCGCGCGCACCGACGACGCCGACGTCTGGCAGCTGCCCGTCGTGCCGGCGTTGTGCTCGGGACGCGGCACGCTGTTCGGGGGGGCCGGTCTCGGCGCCGCCATCGAAGCTCTCGAGCGCACGACCGGCCGGCCGTTGGTGTGGGCGACCGCCCAGTACCTTTCCTACGCCCGACCGCCGTCGGTCGTGGACATCGCCATCACCGAGATCGTGCGGGGCCACCGCTCCTCCCAGGCGCGCGCGGTCGCCAGGGTCGACGGCGAGGAGATCTTCACCGTGAACAGCGCGCTGGGCGCCCGCGACTTCCCGCTGTCGGGCTCGTGGGCGATCCGCCCCGAAGTGCCGCCACCGGGCGCGAGCCCGCCTCGCGACCGACTGCCGCGCCACGAGGGGACGATCATGGACCGCCTCGAGACGAGGATCGCCGCCGGTCGCTCCATCTACGAACTCCCCGGGCCGGCCGGCGACGGACGGGCGTCGCTCTGGGTGCACCTCCCGTCGCTCGACATGTCGGCGGCGGCGCTCGCGATCGTCGGGGACTTCGTCCCGTTCGGAGTCGGGCAGGCGCTCGGCGCCCGCGCCGGTGGCAACAGCCTCGACAACACGCTGCGCGTCGTCACGCGCCACCCGACCGAGTGGATCCTGGCCGACGTGCGCGTCCATGCGGTCGAGCACGGGTTCGGCCACGGCCTCGTGCACCTGTGGGCCGAGGACGGCACGCTGCTCGCCACGGCGAGCCAGTCGGCGATCGTGCGCGAGCACCGTGACTGGGGCGAGGATGATGCGGCCGCGGCGAGGGGCGCCGGGGCGGCACCGAACGAGGGGGAAGGCACATGAGCGTCCCGCAGCGCCACGGCATCACGGTGCCGTTCGACGGCGTCCCGTTGCACGCGCACCGGGAGTGGTTCGAGGAGATCGCCGCGCTCGGCTACACCGACCTGTGGTCGGCCGAGTCCGGCGGCGCCGACGCCTTCACGCCGCTGGCCCTGGCGGCCGCGTGGACGCCGTCCCTGCGGCTCGGCACGGCCATCGTCCCGGCATATACGCGTGGCGCGGCGACGCTCGCCGAGACCGTCGCCAGCATGGTGCAGGCCGCGCCGGGACGGTTCGCGCTCGGAATCGGCACGTCGTCCAACGTCATCGTCGAGAACTGGAACGGCATCCCGTTCGAGGAGCCGTACCGGCGCGTGCGCGACACGATCCGCTTCCTCCGCACCGCGCTCGCCGGCGAGAAGGTCACGCACGAGTACGACACGTTCGCGGTGAAGGGGTTCCGGCTCGGCATCCGCGTCGACGAGGTCCCCCCGATCCTCGTGGCCGCGTTGCGCCCGGGCATGCTCCGCCTCGCCGGGCGCGAAGGCGACGGCGCCATCATCAACTGGCTGTCCGCCGACGACGTCAAGACCGTGGTGCCGCACGTCGGGGAGGACAAGGAGATCGTCGCCCGCATCTTCGTACTGCCGACGGACGACGAAGAGGTCGTCCGCTACATCGGCAAGCGCGCCATCGCCGCTTACATCAACGTCCCGGTCTATGCCGCCTTCCACGCCTGGCTCGGTCGGGGCGAGACCCTCCAGCCCATGTGGGACGCCTGGAAGGCGGGCGACCGCGAAGCCGCGACCGCCGCGATCCCCGACGAGCTCGTCGACGCCTTGATCGTCCACGGCACGCCGGCGCAGATCCGCGAGCACCTGGACCGTTATGCCGCCAACGGCGTCACGACCCCGGCGCCTGCGTTTCTCGCCGCGCCGGACGATGCCCGCCGCGCGCTTCGGGAGGCCGCGCCGAACGCGTCGTAGCTCCTCGAGACGTCGCGCCGGCGTCAGGCGACTTGCTTGAGCTTCAACTCTTCGTGACGGACCGTCGCCTGCCGGCATCGGATGAGCGCGCGGGTCACCCACCAGCCGGGATCGATCTCACCGGGAGCGAGCGCGAACCGCGCCGAGGTGGGAGCGGCGTGGTGGTTGTTGTGCAGCCCCTCGCCGCCGGTGAAGAGCGCGAGCCATTGCGAGTTCCCGGCCGGGTTGTCGTACGGACGCCGGCCGCGCGTGTGGCCGACGGCATTGATCGCTCCGCTGAGCATCACGTAGCTCACCGCGTGCACCGCAGCCGCCAGCAAACCAGTCGCCCATCCGAACGTCACGCACAGGATCCCGATACCGATCGCGAGTCCGAGAATGCCGTGGTTGAAGAACCAGCGGTCGAGTCGATCCTGGGGCACGTCGCGCGCGTACTTTCGCACGGTGAGCTCGTCACGCGCGACTCGCCGGTACAAGCCGGCGTTGGCGAGTTGCACACGCCAGAAGCCGAGGACGCGCGGGCTGTGCGGATCCTCCGGCGTGTCCGATGTCGCATGGTGGCGACGATGCACCGCGACCCACTCCCGTGGTCGCATGCCGGTGGTGATCCAGAGGATGACCCGACAGAAGAGCGCCGACGGCGCGCGCAGGGTGAGCGCGCGGTGGGCGAGGGTGCGGTGCAGGTACACGGTCGTCGTGACGATCGAGATCTGCGTCACGACGAGGCCCGCCAGCACGGCAATGGGCACGTTCACAGATGGCTCCTCGCGGTCTGAAGATCCGCCCTCAACACGGGCATGCTACCCTACCTACCGGTAGGTAGACGCAACGCGTGCCGGGTCCACCGGACGTCCGCCACGCAGCTGTCCCCGTCGACCGGGTGGTGACGGCGTACCCTCCGCGCCCGGCATGGAGACCGTCGCGATGGAAAACAGCCAGGGCACGAAGTCCCTCATTCTCGAGGTCGCTCTCGACCGGTTCGCCGAGCACGGATACACCGGCACGAGCCTGAACGACATCGCCGACAAGGTCGGCATCAGGCGCCCGAGCCTCCTGCACCACTTCCCGTCCAAGGACGCGCTCTACCGCGCCGTCCTCCTCGACGCCTTCGCCGACTGGTTCGCCCTGGTCGACGAGGCGATCGCCGGACCCCAGAAGCAGGGGTGGCCGCAGGTCGAGCGGGTGCTCCGGGCCGCCTTCCTGTTCTTCGAGGAGCGGCCCGAGTTCGTGCGCCTGGCACGGTGGGAGGCGCTCGAGGGCGGCCCCATGCTGTCGGCGGAGCTCGGAACGATGTTGCAGCCGCTGTTCGAGCGGGGAACCGAGTTTCTCGAGCGCGAGATGGATGCCGGCCGGTTGCGACGCTACGACGCGCGGCAGCTGCTCCTCACGGGCTACGGCGCGGTGCTCTCGTATCTCTCCGACGCGCCGTTGATCACGTCGTTGCTCGGCGCCGATCCCTTGAGCCCCGCGATGCTCGCCAAGCGGCGCGAGCACGTCATCGACGTGCTGCGCAACGCGTTGGAGCCCTAGCCAAAGCTCGCGTGCTTGCGGAAGCGCTCGAACAACGGCGCGTCGCCGAACACGTCGGCGGCGTCCATGGTCTTACGCCCCATCAGTACGAGCAGCACGTCGGACGCGGGACCGCGCACGGCGACGTCGCCCTTCGCGTGCTCGCGCGTGAGGTGAATCCCGTCGGGGCCGAGTCGTACCAGCCACTCCCCCGGCGTGTCGATGGTGTGGAGATGGATCGACCCGGCCTCGGGGAAGCGTCGACCACGGAAGGCGCCCAGGATGCCGAGGTACTCGTCGATGCCGTCGGCTGCGAGCTCGGGCTCGACTGCGTCCGCCGCAACGCCCGCGTTCTGGGCGTCCCAGCGGTGCATGGCGGTCTCCTGCGTCGTGCGCCGGGCCCAGAAGCCGACGCTGCGGTCGAAGGGCACCCATGTCCAGCACGGTTTCGCCGGGTCCGTGGCCGCGAGCTTGGTCGCGAGCATCTCGGCGCCCGCCTCCAGCCAGTCGGGGATCGCCTCGTCGCCCGGGGGCTCCTCGCGCTGTTTGAATGCGTTGCCGTCGGGAGGCTGGTCGAGGTTTCCCGCCACCCAACGATGGTGGGAGCCGAGATGGTGGGCGAGGTCACGCACGTTCCACTCCGGACACGACGGCACCCTCGTCTCCATCGGTGTTTCGCGCGCGGCCTGCGCCGCCGCACCGCCGTTCCATCGCAGCGCCGAGATGTAGTCGCCGTACTCCACGCTTGGACGCTATAGCCCGAGCGAGGGCTCGAGCTCGACGCGTTCCACGAGCTCGGGACCGTCGTTCTCGGCGCTGTTGACCGCGGTACCGACCGGGTACGCGACAAGGAGATCGTCGGACGCCGGCTGCAGGAGACGCGCCAGCCCGTCGACATTGCCGGCGTCCGGGTCGAGCCAGCGGTCCCAATCGCGCTCCTCCAGGACGACCGGCATGCGGTCGTGGAGCGGCGCGACCGTGTCGTTCGCGCCCGTGGTCACGATCGTGCAGGACCGCAGCCACTCACCGTCGGCGTCGACACGCTTCTGATTGTCGCCGTCGCAAGCTCCGGCTGTGCGGCGAGGGTCGGCAAAGCCGCCCTCGCCGCGGTCCCGCCACGCCGCCCACAGCCCGGCGAACGCCATCGGCTCGCCGTCCCGCCGGTGAATGAACATGGGCTGCTTGCGCGACCCTCGCCGCTGCCACTCGTAGAAGCCCTCGGCCGGCACGAGACAGCGGTGGCGCCGGAAGGCCCGTTCGTAGGCGGGCTTGTCCGCCAATGACTCGGCGCGGGCGTTGATCATGCGGTCGCCGACCTTGGGGTCCTTCGCCCACGACGGGATCAGCCCCCACCGCAGGTCCGACAGGTACCGGCGACGGCCGCGGCTCTCGCTCTGGTCGCCGTCGCCGTCGGATCGATCGCGGACGGCGTACACGGTCGCCCGAGGGGCGACGTTGTAGCTCGGCTCGTGCCGCGCTGCCGCCGGCTCGTCGACGCCGAAGCGTGCCACGAGCAGCTCGGGCGACGACGCCTGCACGAACCGTCCGCACATGGGGCTGACGGTACCGAAGCCCGGGGGCTCGATCGGGCAGTGCCACGGGTCACGTTGATTCCGGCGGCCCGGTCCTTCACAATGAGACCGAACGGTCGGTTTTCGAGAGGGACGGATGACCACCACCACTCCCCGG
>Ga0075433_10001455_pt1 | contig 17491 bp, 13 predicted proteins | sample RhiMethybrSRZTD2_FD_75299 | JGI IMG/M metagenome (GOLD analysis project Ga0075433, IMG submission 75299) | Populus rhizosphere microbial communities from Tennessee, USA - Rhizosphere MetaG P. TD hybrid SRZTD2 | ecosystem: Host-associated > Plants > Roots > Rhizosphere > Soil | place: USA... | reverse complement strand
TGCCGGCAAGTCGTTCAAGCACCGGGACCAGATCCGGGTGCTCGGCGCCCCGCGCCGCCTCGGTTGCGCCCAGCGCCCACTGGTAGAGCGCTAGAGCCTCCGCCAGGCGACCTTGCAGGCGGTAGAGGTTGGCGAGCCCGTTGCGCGCGGCCAACAGGTCCCAAGGTTCCGGGCCAGCCGCCCGCTCCAGCACGCTCGCGGCACGCTGAAACAGCGCCTCGGCCTCGGCGTAGCGCCGCAGGCGGACATAAAGGGCGGCGAGGTCTTTCAGCGTCTTGCCAACAGAAACGTGCTCGGCGCCGAACGCCTGCTCCTCAACGGCGAGCTTGCGCTTGTAGAAGGGCTCAGCCTCCGGATACTGCCGCAGCATCTCGTGCAGGAGGGCGACGTTGCCCAACAATTTGGCAAGGCGCGGGTTGTCGGCAGAAAAGCGCTGCTCGGCCAGCGCCAGCGCCTCTTGCGCAAGCCCCATGGCAGCTTGGTAGTTGCGCTCCTGGTAGAGTTGCGCGGCGCGGCGATTGAGGCCGTCGATGTCATCATCCGGGCTTTGCGCCCAGCCGGGGCAGCCTCCCACCCCCATGCCGATCCCAAGGAGCAAAACGCAAATCCATAAAGAAAAACGCCGAGTGCGCATCTGGGCATCCCTCTTGCTTCGAACCGCACGCGGAAGCTATGCGACGCGCAAATGGCAGGGCCATGACGTTCGCGTCCGGCCCACCGTAAAGGCGGGTCTCCGTCCCCGATTGCGTCTCAGCGCTTGCGCCAAACCTGCAGCTTGGCGAAGACGTGCTCCTCGAGAATGAGGTGCAGGAGCTTGACGGCCAGCGCGGTTGCCACGATCAGCGTCGCCATGGCCGCCGCGGCCGCTGTGGCGCCGGCCTCATCCATGTGCACAATCGAGATCGAGGCCAGCTTGCTGGATGCGCCGTAAAGAAAAACCACCGCCGAAACCGTGGTCAGCGCATTGACGAACAGATAGATGGCGATATCAAGGATGGCCGGCAGGCAGATCGGCACCGTCACGCGCGCGAATGTTCGGTAAAACGGCACCTTGAGCGAGGCAGAGACCGCCTCGAACTCGCTATCGAGTTGCTTGAGCGCGGTGAGCGCAGTGACGTGGGCGGTGGTGTAGAAGTGGGCGATGCTGTTGATGGCGAGCAGGAGAATGCTGCCATAGAGGATGCCCAAAGGGTTCCAGCGGGCGTTGATGAAGAAGACATAGCCCAGGCCCAACACCAAACCGGGCACCGCCATCGGCAGCATGGCGATGAGATGGGCGAGTGTGCGCAGACCCCGCAAGCCCCGGCCCTTTTCGAGCAGGTAGGCGCCACAAAAGATGACAGTTGTACCGGCGACGGCGGTGAGCGCCGCCATTTCCAGGGACGCGAAATAGGGCCCCGCAGCGTTCGGCTCAAAGGTCTCGAAATCATAGTTCTTGAAGGTGAGCGATAGATTGTAGGGCCAGTAGGTGACGAACGACCCCCAGACCGCCACGGCCAACACGGCCGTGATCATTCCCCCGACCAGCCCGCAGTAGGCCAGCGTTGCCAAATCCTTGGCCGTATTGGCCCGGGGCTCGAAGGGGACCGCCCGCGCCGAGAGCAGGGCCACTTGCCGGCGCTGGACCTGCCGGTCGAGCATAAAGGCAAGCACGGCCGGCACCAGCAGCAGGAAGCCGACCACCGCTCCCATCTCGAAGTTCTGTTGCCCAACCACTTGTTTATAGGCATCGGTGGCCAGCACGTTGAATTGCCCGCCGATCACCTTGGCAATGCCGAAATCGGTAATGACGAGCGTGAAGACAACGAACACAGCCGAGATGAGGCCGTAGCGGACGCCGGGTAGCGTAATGGTGCGGAACACCCGCCAGCGTCCGGTGCCCATCGCCGCGGCGGCCTCGTAGAGGCGCCCGTCGGCAAGGGAAAAGGCGGTCAGCAGGATCATCAGGGCATGCGGAAAGCAGTAGAAGACCTGCGCCAGCACGATGCCGAAGGGGCCATAGATGCTGGCACCGTTGAGCCAACTCTTGAGGAACCCCTGGTTGCCGAAAATATAGATGAGCGAGATGGCGGGCAGCAGCGACGGCGCGAACAGGGGTAGCAGCGCGAGCGCCACAAATAGCCGCTTGACGGGCACGCAGGTCCGGGTGAGCCCGTAGGCGTAAAGAAAAGCCAACGGCACGACGATCGCCGTCGACAGCACCGCCACCGCCAGGCTGTTCCACAGCGAGGCCACCAGCGTCGGCGTCATGAAGTAGCGCTGGTAGTTGGCAAGCCCGATAAGGCGTCCCGTACTGTCCTGAAAGCTCTTCAAGAGCAGGGTTGCGAGCGGCAAGGCAATGAACAGCAGCAGGAGCGCCGTGAGCAAGACGATGCCGGCGCGCATCAAGAGCTCCTCGCCGGACACCCGGCGCGGGAGCGCTGGCATCGCCCGCTGGGCCGCCGCCGCTGTCATGCTGCTGCCCCGGCGAAGATCCGCAAGGCCTCGGGGGGCAAGGAGATCGTCAGGCTCTGCCCGACGTGAATATCGAGGTCGCGCATGGCGTTGATGGAAAAATCGGAACGCAATACCAAGCCTGGATCGCTCTCAACGTGGAGCGTCGCGCGCCAGAACGCGCCGAGAAAGTCGAGCAAAACGACGCGCACCACCAGGCTATTGGGCGCGCCGGGTCCGAGCCCGCGGATGCGCACGTCCTCAGGCCGCAAGCCCAGCCGCACCCGCTCGCCCGGGCCGTGCATCTGCGTGTGCGCACACGTCAACGTCAGCGCGCCGACCCGGATACGGTCGGCGCCGAGGATGGTGGCATCCAACATATTCGTCTCGCCGACGAAGTCGGCGACAAAGGCCGTGGCCGGCTCATTGTAGATCTCGGTCGGGGTGCCAATCTGCTCGACGCGGCCCTGGTTCATGACCACGATCTCGTCCGCCAGCGCCAGCGCCTCCTCCTGATCGTGCGTGACCATGACCGTGGTGACGCCCAGGCGGCGCTGCAGCGCCTTGATCTCCTCGCGCAGGCGCACGCGCACGCGTGCGTCCAGCGCGGAGAGCGGCTCGTCGAGCAGCAGGAGGGAGGGCGAGGCGGCGAGCGCGCGGGCGAGCGCAACGCGCTGCTGCTGACCACCCGAGAGTTGTATGGGGTATTTGGCGCCGTGCTCGGTCAACCCGACGAGGCTCAGCAATTCGGCCACGCGCGCCTTGATCTCGGCACGCCGCTTGCGCCGATTGACGAGCCCATAGCCGACATTCTGGGCCACCGTCAGGTTGGGAAAGAGGGCGTAGGACTGGAAGACGATGCCGAAGTCGCGCTGCGCCGGCGGCAGCTGGCTGACGTCCCGCCCGCCGATCATGATACTGCCGGCGTCCTGCGTCTCGAGGCCGGCGATCACGCGCAAGAGCGTGGTCTTACCGCAGCCAGAGGGCCCGAGAAAGCAGACGAGCTTTCCCGCCGCCACCGAGAGCGAGACGTCCTCGAGCGCGCTGAAGCTGCCAAAGCGTTTGGCTATGCCCATCACGCTCAGGTGCGGCGGGCCGGCGATGCCGGCCTTTGTCTTGGCCGGCCCCCAATCCTCGGCGCGTTGGACGCTTGGCATGGGACGGCTCACACCGCTGGCGCGAAGCTCTCAGTTCTTCGGGGCCGCCTTGGCGTCGTAGCGCTTCGACCACTCCGCCAAAACGCGCTCGCGATCATCGGCCATCTTTTGGAAGTCGATCTTGGCCATGCGCGCCTCGGCCTCGGCGGGATAGTTCTTGGGTACGTTCTTCACCTCAGGGTGCGCCACGATCGCGTAATACTTGGAATAAAGCTCATTGGCCGGCTTGCTGGCTGCCCAGTCCGCCACCGCTTTGGCAAGGTCGAGTTTTTTGCTGCCCTTGACGATGGCATAGGCTTCCATGTCCCAGCCGACGCCCTCCACGGGGGCAATGACCTCCAAGGGTGCGCCTGCCGTCTTCTCCCGCGCCCCGCGCATATCGAGCGCAATCCCGGCCACGCGCTCGCCCTTAGCCGCCTGGACGCACGGCGCGCTGCCCGAATGGGTATAGACGGCAATGTTCTGGTGCAGGGCGTCCATGAAGGCCCAGGCCTCGGCCTCGCCCATCAGCTGCAGCCAGGCCGCCACGGTTAGGTAACCCGTTCCCGAGGAGGCCGGGTGCGGCATCACCAACTTGTCCTTGTATTTGGGATTGGTCAGGTCCTTCCACGACTTGGGTGCGGTCAAGCCTAGCTTGTCGGCCTCCGCCGTGTTGAAGCAGATGATGCCGACGTAGGCGTCGTGCGCGGTCCAGGTGCCGTCCGGCGAGCGGAAGCCGGGGCGTAGCGCGTCTGCCCCCTTGGGCACATAGGCCTCCAGCAGACCCGCCTTCTTGAACGCCAGCAGGCTTGAGGCGGCGAGGCCCATGACCATGTCGGCCTTGGGATTGTCCTTTTCGGCCAGGAAACGGGCGGTAATAACGCCTGTGGAGTCGCGCACCCATTCGATGTCGACGCTTGGCACCGCCTTTTCGATTTCCGTCTTGAAGGGCGCGAGCTGATCATTTTCAAGCGCGGTATAAACCGTCAACTTGGTCTTCTGCGCCAGGGCAGGCGCGGCCAGCATGCCGGCCAATAGGGCGCCTACGCCCGCCACTTTTAAGAGTTTCGCAAACATCGAACCATACTCCCCCAGTGTTCCTAGCCCGCGCCGTCATGCCGGCCAGGGCAGCGAATAGGTCTTGACGTTGGTGTAGCTTTTCATGGCCTCCCAGACGCCTTCCTTGTAGCCGAGGCCCGAATCCTTGATGCCTCCGAACGGGCTCATCTCGATGCGATAGCCCGGCACTTCCCAGACATTGACGGTGCCCACCTCCAGTTCGTTGATGAAGCGCGTGATGTAGTCGAGCCGGTTCGTGCACACGCCCGAGGACAGCCCGTACGCCGTGTCGTTGGCGATCGCAATCACCGCGGCAATGTCGTTGGGGCAGCGGATGATTGGGATTACCGGACCGAAGGTCTCCTGGTGCACGAGCTCGCAGCGATAAGGAACATGATCGACAACGGTCGCCGGGTATAGCGCCCCCTGGCGCTTGTTGCCGAGCAAGAGCTTGGCACCCTTGGCGACCGCGTCATTGACGCGCTCTTCGAATTGGCGCGCCGCACTTTCGCGAATGACAGTGCCGATGTCGGTATCGGGATCCAAGGGATCGCCGCATTTCAGCTGGCGCGCCTTGGCCAAAACCCGCTCCACAAACGCGTCGGCGACCGCCTCCACCACCAGGATGCGTTTGACAGCCGTGCAGCGCTGGCCGGAGTTTTTGGTGGCGCCCTGCACCGCCAGCTCGGCCGCCTTTTCGAGGTCGGCATCTTCCATAACGATCAAGGGATCGTTGCCCCCGAGTTCCAGAATGAGCCGCTTATAGCCAGCCTTTTCGGCGATGTACTTGCCGACCTTGACGCTGCCGGTAAAGGTGACGATGTCGGCGCGTGGATCGGTGATCATGGCATCGCCCATGCTGGCGGGATTTCCGGTCACAATCGACAGCATCTCGGGCGGCAGCCCCGCCTCGTAAATGAGGTCGGCCAGCACCAGCGCGGTCAGCGGTGTGAGCTCGGTCGGCTTGGCCACCACACGATTGTTGGTGGCAATTGCCGGGGCGATTTTGTGGCTGATCATATTGAGGGGATGATTGAACGGGGTGATCGCCGAGATTACACCCCGCACGGGCGCGCGCGAGGTATAGATGCGCCGGGCCTTGCCGTGCTGGGTGATATCACAGGCATAGACCTCGCTGTCGTCGCGGATCGCCAGCTGCCCGGCGAGCCCGTAGACGTCACAGGCACGACCGACCTCGTAAAGCGCATCCTTGAGGCAGAGGCCAGACTCCATGCTGATCAGGGTGGCGATGGCCTCGCGCCGCTCCGCCAAAAGTTCCGCCGTGCGCAGTAGGATTTTTTGGCGTTCCCAGCGGGTGAGCCTGGGCTTGTAGGCCTCGCCCAGCCGGAAGGCTTCGGCGACCTGCGCCGGGGTAGCCGCGGGGACCGTACCGACGACCTCGCCCGTAAAGGGATTGCGCACCTCGATGCGCTCCTGCGCCTCGACGCGCCTGCCCGCAATGCGCATGTCTTCGTGGAACTTGCAGGGTAGCTTCGGCTTGGAAACTCGATCCTGCATGAGGGGCCTGCTCCCTGGTCTAGTTCAAAGTCACGCAGTTCAAGGCGAGGTCGAAGGCATCGTAATTGCGCAAGACCCGGCCAGGCGCAATGGAAAGCCGCCGGTTTGACAGCACGGGCACGCGCTGCTCCGTCAGCCCACCGTGCGAGCGCAGCGGCTCGTCGAGACCTGAGAGGTCGTGCAGTTCCGGCGCGGTACCGAGGGCCTTCTGACGGGCAGAGATGACGACAATGTCGCCGATCCGATCCGGCGGCAATTCGAAACGACGACACGCCTCCTCGCGCGGCACGGCGAGGTCGACGCCCGGGATAGCCTCGAGTTTGCCAAGCAGGTCGCGCGCGTCGGCGTCCCGCGGCAGATAAACGGTGGCAAACGAGCCGAGCGCGCCGTGATGCACCACATAGGGATCGGTGATGGGCAGAATGACGCGTGCCCGGTCCCGTCCCAGCCAGGTATCGAACAGGGTTTTGAGGTAGATGACGTCGGGCGTTCCGTCCTGCCTGTGCTTGTCGTTCATGCCGTGATCCGCCGTGGCCACGATCACGGCGCCTTGCCGGTCGAGATCCGCCAGATAGCCGTCGATCATGGCGTAGAAATCATTCGCGAGCGGCGTCCCAGGGCCGGCCTTGTGCTGCACATAGTCGGTGGTGGACAAATACATAAGGTCGGGGCGCACTTCCGCCATGAGCCTGACGCCGGCGGCGAACACGAATTCCGACAGCGCGGCCGAGTAGACGTTCGGCAGCGGCCGCCCCACGAAGGTGAGCGCGTCATCGATGCCGTTGAGCTCACGCGATACAACGTCGGCGCGCTCGGCAGAAAAGGCAATGGCGCGCCCGCCGGCATAGGTGAGCCCATGCGACAACAGCAGGCGGAGCTTGTCCTTGGCGGTGACCATCGCCACCTTCGCGCCGGCGTCATGGAAGGCCTTGAGGATGGTCGGGGCGCGCAGGAAGCGCGGATCGTTCATCATCACTTCCTTATCGGTCGCCGGATCATAGAAGAAATTACCGGCGATGCCGTGCACGGCGGGCGGGCGGCCCGTGATGATGGAAAGATTGTTGGGGTTGGTGAAACTCGGGATCACGCTTTCAGCTTTGAGGTTGGCCCCGCGCTCCAGGAAGCGCGCGAAGGTCGGCGCGCGCCCTGCCGCAATGGTTTGTTCGATGTAGCCGGGTTCGGAGCCGTCGAGGCAGATGACAACGGTGGGCGCCGCCGGCATCGCATAGGCGCGGCCGTTGCAGGTCACAGGCTCCGCAGTCCGTTGGGTCATCGCGTTGATCTCGTCATGGAGTGGTGCCCAGCTCGCCCACGCCGAGCTCCGCCAGGACCTCGGCAATGGCTCCAAGCGCGCCGCGCATATGCTCGGCGTTGAGCCTGCCGATGCAGCCAATGCGAAAACTGTCGGCCACGGTTAGCTTCCCCGGATAGATCACGTAGCCGCGTTCCTTGAGCTTGTCATAGAAGCGGGGGAAAACGAACTTGGCATGCTTAGGCATATGGAATGTGACAATGATGGGGGCCTGCAGGTCCTGCCGCAGCAAAGGGCGAAATCCCATGGCGCGCATGCCCGCGATCAGGACCCGGCAATTCTCCGCGTAGCGCGCACCCCGACCCGCCTGGCCGCCCTCGGCCCAGAATTCCTGCAACGCCTGATGAAAGGCAACGATGACGTGGATCGGCGGGGTAAACCGGTATTGGCCGGTCTTGGCCAGAGCCTGCCACTGGTCGTGCAAGTCGAGCACCAGGGTCGTCGCATTGCCCTTGGTCTCGGCGAGCGCGGGCTCGCGGCAGAGCACGAAACCTAGGCCGGGCACGCCCTCGATGCACTTGTTGGAGGAGGCGGCCACGGCATCAAAGCGCGTCAGCTTCGCGTCGAGCGGTATGGCGCCAAAGGCGCTCATGGCATCGATGATAAGGCGCCGGCCGTGCCGCTCCGCCAGGGCGGCGATCTCAGGAATCGGGTTTAGAATGCCGCTGGTGGTCTCGCACTGCACGGCAAACAGGTGACTGATGCTACGATCGGCGTTGAGCTGCCGGTCGATGGCGGCCAGATCGGGCGGGGTATCCTCCGCCGTCTCGTGCACAAGGTGGTCGCGCCCGGCGATCTCGCAAATTTTGCGGGCGCGCTGGCCGTAGGCCCCATTGACGAGAAGCAGAACCTTGCCCGTGCGCGGCACAAAACTGGTCAGCATGGCCTCGACCGCGAAGGTTCCCGAGCCTTGCACGGGCACGGTGACGTGTGTATCAGCGCCGTTGATGATCTGGGCTAGGCGCTCCAGGACTTGGGCGTTGAGGGCGAGGAAGGTTGCATCGCGTGAGCCCCAGTCGTGCAGCATCGCCCGCTTCACGCTCAAGGACGTGGTCAGCGGCCCGGGGGTCAACAGGAGCGGATCGCCGGTCTCGGACGCGCCGCGAACAAAGGCTTCGGCCATGGCTCGTCCCTTTAAGTTTTGGCGTTTCCCGCTGCCACACTGGCAAAGGCTAGACGTCCGCACGAGCTTAAGCAAACAGAAGCCTGCGCGGCGGACGGGGCCCGCGGCCGCCTTTTGGCCGCTCAAGGGAAGCGAGCCGGTCGCCGTGCCCCGGCGGTGCGGCCGTGGGCCTTCCGGCCGATGCCGTGCCGGCAAATGTCATGGGCATGACAGCCGGGGCCGCGCGCGTGCCTAAAACTTGGGCTCGAAGGCCAGATAGAAAAAGGCACCCGTATTCAACGACCCTAAACACGAGGGGTCCGCCGGCCCCGATCACCAGCTGGGCGTCAACGGTGAAATTGAACGCCTGCCTAACCCCCGGCAGCAGCATGAATTCGAACTCACGTTGCAAGCGGTTGAGGCTGTTGACGCTTTCGCCCCAATCGGCGATCGCCTTGACGAGGAGGTTGGTGTCGCGCGTGACGGCACAAACGGCGCTGCCCCCAAGCGGTAGGTCGTGGACTGCTGTCCCGCCACGTCGAAAAACGACCTGAGCCGGGCATTGCCGTGCACGGTTACGCGATCGCTCACGATCTTGCTGATGGGCAGCAAGAGCTCGTAGCCGTAGGATTTTTCGCGCGCCTCGCGCAGCCCGTCCGCCTAGATCCGGTTTTTCCGACGGCAGCAAGCAGCCGGCTCGGCCGCGCCGGCAGCGCGCGACCGTGCGCACTGCGCCACGGCGCTGGTCGCCCTTGACGCTCGACTCGGCGCTAAGGTACGGTCTCCTATACAAATGAAATTTCGCAGAGCGGTCGCGACCCCGGGCTCAAGCGCTTCGGCGTGGCGCTCTAGCAAGCCGTTGCCGAGGCCGAACGAGGAGCATGCAAACATGGGAATGGATCGGTTTGGTAATCAGCATGCCCCCAATCTCTCCTATGCGCGCGGCGCCATCCTGGCCAGCACCGCCGATGATTTCCGCAAACTGCAGCACGCCTGGCGCCTGATGCGCGAGCGTGGGCCGGAGAGCATTTTTATTTTTACGGGTCTCGAGCACTCGCTTCCGATGCAACAGGAGGATCTGTTGTTCGCCGACGATGAGGTCGGCCCCTCGCTCCACTTCGAGCGCTTGAAGGCGCTGGCGCTCGAGCACTTGGGCGGCTCTGCCGACGAGCACGATGTCGCCCCCTTCAACCGGCTGACCGGGGCGACCATGGCGACCCACCTGACCCTCGTCAAACCCGGGGACGCAGTGATCGGCGTCTCCGCCAGCCACAGTCATCCCTCGGTGATTAGGGCGGCCAATCACGTGGGCTCCCGCTTTACCGATACCGCCGGTCTTGCCGCCTTCAAGGAGGCGTTGCAGCGCGAGCCAAAGGTTGCCCTGGTGGTGCTGACGCGGCTCGCCGTCACCTACGACCTGTTGCCGCTCGAGAGCATCGCCACCATTGTCCGCTTGGCGCATGCAAAGGGGGCCCTTGTCTATGTGGACGATGCGGGCGGCGCCCGCGTTGGTCCGGCCGCCTTCGATCAGCCGCGCATGTTGGAGCTCGAGGTCGATGTGGGCGCCACCGGCCTCGATAAATATGGCACCGTGGGACCGCGCTTTGGCTTGCTCGCTGGGCGTAAGGAGCTGGTCGAGCGCATTCGAGCAAAGGGCTTCGAGTTCGGCCTCGAGTGCCGGCAGATGCTTTATCCGGCGGTGGTGCGCACCCTTGAGCAGTACAGTCCGCAACGCGTGCGCGACCTGATCGCGGCCACCCAGCGCGTCAGCGCGGAGTTGCGGCCCATGATCGGCAACCGTCTGCGCGAGACCCCGACCACGGCGCAGATCAGCGCCGACGACATCTTGGAAATCGCCATGGAGCGCGGGGAACTGAAAAAAGCGCCGATCGTGCCCTTCGAGGCGACGGCGGCGCTGTGTATGCTGCTCTTGCGCGACTACAACATGCTCACCGTGCACTTTGTCGGCGTGCCGCCGGGTGGCGCGGACCTGTTGATCAAGTTCTTGCCTCCCGAGACGTTGGCACGCTTCGGCGGGCCCAAGAAGTTTGCGCAAACGCTTGACGCCTCGCTGACCAAACTGGGCAAAATGCTGCGCAAGCCCGAGAGCGTACGGGAGCTGTTGCTGGGCACAAACGCGGAGACGGCGGTGCGCGGCTAGGTGCTTTCTTAAAGGGAGGCAGTGATGACGGAAGCTTGGCACAAAGTCTTGGCTTGCGTGGCAAGATCGCTCACCCCGCTGGTCGCCGCCCTGGCTCTAATCGCTTCGGTGTGTGCCGGCAGCGCCCAGGAGCGCTCGCGCCTGGATGAGGTTTTGCAGCGGGGCTCACTGATCGTGGTGACGCTCGGCACGGTACCGCCCTTTGCCTTCAAGGATGACAAGGGCGAGCTCGTCGGCTTCGATATCGACGTGGCGCGGCTCGCCGCCAATGCGCTCTTCCGCGACCCCAACAAAATCGAATTTGTCGTGGTCACCAGCGATGGTCGCTGGCCCGCCATTGAAAGCGGCCGGGCGGACATGGGCGTGGGGGGCACCACCGTCTATCCGGACCGTGCCATCCGCGTAGCCTTTACCCGAGCCTTCATCGATTCCGGCATTTCGATCATGGTGGCCAAGTCGGCCGGCATCAAATCGCTGCAGGATCTGAACCAGGAGAAATACACCGTCGCCAACCTCAACAATCCGCAGATGGCCGATCGCGCGGCGGCGCTTTTCCCGAAGGCCAAGATCATCACCTTCGATACGCCGTCCGGCGAATTCCTGGCGGTCAAGAGCGGGCGTGCCCATGCCTTGCAGATCGACACGCCAACCGCGGACTATTTCGCCGCAACCAGCGCCACGGATTTCGAGGTGTTGCCGACCCTGCTCACGGCTTCGCAGAACAATGCCATCTATTTGAAGCCCGGCGACTTCAAGTGGTGGCTCTGGCTCGACACCTTCGTATCGGAACTGCGTACCGGCTCACTTTATCCAAAGTACGCGGAAATCTACCAGAAGTGGTTCAAGAAGGACCCGCCGCCGCAGAAGTTCTACCTGTCGCCAGCCCGCTAACGGCCGGCCCCTATGGGCCAATACCGGGCCTGGCTGGAAGCCTATGGCACCGCCTATCTGGAGGCGGCGGCCTGGACGCTCTCGCTCGCCGTCCTGTCCTTCATCGCCGCGCTGATCTGGGGCGCGGTTTTGTTTTTCCTGCGCCTCAGCGGCGGGACCTGGGTAGCGCGCAGCGTCGATGCCTACGTACAGGTTTTGCGCAACACGCCCGTGCTGCTGCCGATCTATCTCATCTATTTCGGCTTTCCCCTGCTCGGCGTGCTCTGGCCCGCCGCGGTCTGCGGCGGCGTCGCCCTGGTGCTCCAGAACGGCGCTTACATCTGCGAAATCTTCCGCGGCGGCTATAAGGCCATCGAGTGGGTGCAGCACGACGCCGCCAAAAGCTTGGGTCTGTTGCCGTGGACCCACTTTCGCAAGGTAACCCTGCCGCAAATTCTGGTGCATTCGATCCCGGCGCTCGGCAACCAAGCCGTGCTGCTGCTGAAGGACACCTCGCTGCTCTCGGCGATTACCGTGATCGAGTTGACCATGCAGTCGAAGGTCCTGACGGAGCGCACCGGCACGGCCTATGCGCCGTTCCTCGTCGCGGCGGTGTTCTATCTCGCCATGGTGTGGGCCCTCGAGGTGCTGACGCAGCTGGCGCTCAGGAGCGTGCGGTGGCGATGACATTGTCAGATCTGTGGGTTATGACGCAGGCGGCGAGCCTCTCGCTCCTGCTTGCGTTGGCCTCGATCGCCTTGGGCACCGCGCTGGCATTGCTGTTGACGCCGCTCGCCTTTGCGCCCTGGGCCATCGCCCGCATGCTCTATCGGCTTTTCATTTTTGTGGTGCGCGGCACGCCCGTGTTGTTGCTTGCCCTGTTGATCTTCTACGCGCTGGCCGCCTTTTGGGGCCGCATCAGCCCCTACACGGCAGGCGTGATCGTTTTGACGCTCTATCTCGCGGCCCTTTTCGCCGAGGTCTTTCGCGGTGGTGTGCTCGCCATTCCGCGCCCCTTGTGGGATTGCTGCAAGAGCCTCGGTCTGCCGCGGCTCTCGATCCTGCGGCGCGTGGTGGGCCCGCTGGTGGCGCGCTATACGCTGCCGCCCTATCTCAACGTCTGCGTGATGGCCGTCAAGGCGTCCTCGGTGCTGTCGATCATCAGCGTCTGGGAGCTGACGCTGGCCTCGCGCGAGATCATCGAGCGCACCCTCGACGTTTATCGCGTGTTGGCCGTTGCGGCGATCCTCTATTTTCTCATGTGCTTTGCCATCGACCGCCTGGGCCGGCGCCTCGAAATCCGCCTCGCGGCCAGGGGTTTTGCGGGGGAGCGCCTGTGATCGAAATCCGCGGCATCCGCAAGGCCTTCGGCCCGGTGGCGGTCCTGAACGGCATCGACCTGTCAATCGCCAAAGGCGAGATCGTCGCCTTGATCGGCCGCAGCGGCTGCGGCAAGACCACGCTTTTGCGCTGCATCAACTTCCTCGAGGACTACGATGCCGGCGAAATCAAGCTGGACGGGGAGGTCCTCTGGTACCGGCAGCTCGAGACCGGCGAGCGGCGCCGTCACAGCGAACGGGATTTGGCGCGCCAGCGCCAGCGCATGGGCATCGTCTTCCAGCAGTTCAATCTATTCCCACACATGACGGCGTTGGAGAACGTCTGCCTGGGTCCCCGTTTCGGACAAAAACTGCCAGGTCCTACCGCCGAGCTGAGGGCGCGGGAGCACCTGGCACGCGTCGGGCTCGCCGACCGGGTCAACAGCTATCCCGCCCAACTCTCCGGCGGCCAGCAGCAGCGCGTTGCCATTGCCCGCGCCTTGGCCATGAAACCGCAGGTGCTCCTGCTCGACGAGATTACCTCGGCCCTCGACCCCGAGTTGGTGGCCGAGGTCGAAGACGTCATTCGCGCCCTGACGCAGGAAGGCATCGCCATGGTGCTGGTCACACATGCCATCGCATTTGCCCGCGAGATCGCGCACCGCATCGCCTACCTCGCGGAAGGCCAAATTATGGAGATCGGCACGGCCCGAGACATGCTTGACCGACCCCGGGATCCCGGCCTGCAGGACTTCCTGCGCCGCATCCGCTAGGCCCGTGACGGTTTGGCCCGGGTCTTCCGCCTCGCCCGCGGTCGCTCCAATTTGAGCGTGTAATAATAGCGATCGGGCCGCAGATGCGACCAGAACACGACGACGCTCTTGTCGCGCTGATCGCAGAAATGCCGCACCATAAATAAGAGCGGCGCACCGACGGCGACCGCGAGCAGACGCGCCACATAAGGATCGGCCGCCACCGCCTCGACTTGTTGCTGTTCCTCCCAGATCTTGAGGCGCAGCCGATCGCGCAGCTCGTGCACGATGGCGGTATTGCGCAAGTCGAGCTTGGCCACCCTGCGCCCGATGTCGAGCGGCAAAAACGCCTCTTCGTAGGAGAACGGCTCCCTTTCGAAATGCCGCAAGCGGCCAATGTGGAAAGCCTCCGCGTTGGGCGCCAGACCCATCATTGCCACCACGCTTGCCGGCGGCGAGGTCGCCTTGGCGTTGAGCACGGTTGCGCCCGTGTCGAACTTCAGCTCGGAAAAGTCCTCGCTGAGCCCCGTCAGGCGCCGCTCGCGCCCGGGGGCCGGGCGCTTGGCCACAAAGGTGCCGTTCCGGCGCCGGCGCACAATTAAGCCATCTTGCTCGAGCCCGCGCAGGGCCTCCCGCACGGTTTCCCGCGCCACGCCGAACTCGGTGCTCAAGGCGTTCTCGGTGGGCAGGCGATCGCCCGGCAACAGATCGCGCGCCAGCCGGCGCATCAGCAGCTCACGAATCTGCAGGTATTTTGGATAGGGTGTAAAAAAAGAATGGCTCACGGTGGCCCCAACGTGGGCGGCGCCTGGGGCCCACCGTGCGGCCGAACGCCCGAGCCGTCAACCCTCGACTGGGCCACTGCGCGCCCACGCCACGGTGATGGGCCGGGCCCGCGTGGCTCTGGTGCAGGCAAGCGCTCTGCCAACTTCGCCCGCCCCCAGCGCTACCCCTTGTCAGCGTTGGCAAAGAACGGTGGCTGAGGATCGATCCTGGCGCGGAGGACATCTTGGCCTTCGCCTGCCATGGCCCAGTTGATAAAGGCTCGGCCCTAGCCCGTGTTGGCGCGAGGATGCTTTGGGGGTCTTGAGAGTAGCCTTGGTGTTGGGGCGATCCAACTGGCGCCGCCCAACACGAGATAGCCGCCCAGCACCCCGGCCGCGGTCAAGGCTGCCATGCGGGACGGGCAACCGAACGCGGTTGCCGGCGCAGCCGTGGAGGGCCTAGCCTGCCCTGGAGGAGCCTCTGGCAACGGTGATCCCCTTGGTGGCAAGCAACGCGCGCGCTTTCGTCCTCATGACGTCGCTGCTTATCTCGCTCATCACCGCACCCATCGCCGCTGAGGCTCAATTGCGCGGGCACGGTGGACCGGTGCGCGCGCTCGCCCAATCGCGGGACGGGACGGAGCTGTTGTCGGGGAGCTTCGATGCAACCGCTATCCGCTGGTCGCTCGCGACCGGCGCGGCGCAACAGGTGCTCAGATTCCACGACGGCGCTGTCAACGCCGTGGCCGCGCTCGACGACGGGCGTTTCGCCAGCAGCGGTGAGGACGGCCGGATCGCCGTGTGGCAGAGGGGCCAAGCCACCCCGGTGCTGGTGCTGTCGGGCCATAGTGGACCTGTGGTGCAGCTTGCCGTCGCGCCTGACGGCAAGACGCTGGCTTCCGCCAGCTGGGACGGCACGGCGCGCCTCTGGCCCCTGGCGGGCGGTCCGCCGCGGGTTCTTGAAGGGCATAACCAGAATGTCAACGGCGTCGCCTTCACCCCGGATGGGCGCGCCCTTGTTAGCGTCGGCTACGATGGGACCTTGCGGCTGTGGCCGCTCGCCGATGCGGGCCCCGCCCGGATCCTCACCCTGCCCTCGCCGCTCAATGCGGTCGTGGTGGGCAGCCGCGGGACCATCATCGCCGCCGGGGCCACCGGCAAAGTCTTCTTTCTCTCCCCCGAGGGCAATCTGGAAGGCGAGCTCGAAGCCGCGGCCGCTCCGCTCATTGCCCTTGCCATTGCGCCGGATGCTGGGCGCATCGCCGCCTCGAGCATTAAGGGCGCCGTGGCGATCATCGATGCGGCAAGCCGCCGGGTGGAGAAGACGCTGGTCGGGCCCGGGCTCCCGGCCTGGTCCGTTCTCTTTCTTGCCGATGGGCGCACGTTGCTGACCGGCGGCGGCGATCGCGTCATCCGGCGCTGGAATGTGGAGACCGGCGAGCACGTGGGCGAAGTGGCGCTCACCGAGCCGGCCGATACGCTGGCGGGCTTCGAGGCGGAGCCCGGAGCGCAGGTCTTTCGCGCCTGCGTGGCCTGTCACACGCTGAAGGCACAGGACGGGCCGCGTGCCGGCCCGACGCTCGCCGGCCTGTTCGGCCGCCGCATTGCGACCCTGCCGGGCTACGATTTTTCCCCGGCGCTGAAAAAACTCAATATCGTCTGGACGCCCGACACCCTATCCAAGCTGTTCGAGCTGGGCCCGGCGGCCTATACGCCGGGCAGCAAGATGCCCGAACAGAAGGTCGGCACGGAGGAGCGAACTGACCTCATCCGCTTTCTCGAGAAAGCGACACGGGATTAGACGCCGCTGCCACTGCCTCGCCGCGCTCAGCCCTTTTCGCGCTCCTTTAAATAGTCCTCGGTGGTGCGCACGGGCTTGCGTGGCGGCGAGCCATAGGGATCAAAATCCTGTTCGGAGACGACGGCGACGCGGCAATCGTCGCACATTTTGACCACGTCAAGCCGCTGCGGCGCGCCGGTATACATCCAATGCTTGCCTTCGAGCTTGGCCGCCACGCGCTCGATCGTGCTCTTGACGCCGAACGGCTTGCCGCAGCGGATGCAGGCAAAGGGGGGTTCCTCCTTGAGGATGCGGGCGGCCGCAGTGGCCGCGCGAAAATCGATCTGCGGCTTGAGCGTGATCACCTTTTCGGGACACGTGGCCTGGCACAGCCCGCACTGCACGCAGGCGTCTTCGGCAAAGCGCAACAGCGGCCGCTCCGGATCATCGCCGAGCGCTCCCGTGGGGCAAGCGGAGACGCAGGCGAGGCATAGCGTGCAGCCCTCAACTTTGAGTTCGACCGCACCGAACGGTGCCTGCGCGGGCAAGGCCAACACAGGGACAGGGGACGGCGCCACGGCATGCAGTTCGCGCAGCGCCTGGCGTAGCACGCTGCGTTTTCCTCCCACTGGCAGGAAGCTCGCCGCCGCCCGCGCCCCGCGCCCGGTGACAATGCCGGCGAGGGCCGCTTGCAGGGCCTCCGGATCGTCCGTCTCGATGCTCGCCACGCCGCCGGCGGCAAAGCCGAGGCCAACCAGAATGGTTTGCGAGAGCTCGATCATTTGCGTAAGACCCGCCACGTCGTGGGTCGGCCGCCCCCGCAGCAGAAAGCGCACGGCCGCGGCCCCATAGGCAAAAGCCGCCGCGATCGTTTCCACGCCGACTTGCGTCACCTCGTTGACGGCGAGCGGTAGCACGTGGGCGGCAAGCCCGTCGCCGTCATGGGCGAGCGCGCTCAATATGTCTGCCCCGTGTGCGTTGTCGTGGATGAGCAAAACCGCGCCCTCGCCACCCGCGTGGGCGTAGGTGGTCAAAAGCGCGCGCAGCTTGCGCAGCAAAGCATCGGCCGGTGGCAGGGCGTAGGCTGCCGCCCCGGTCGGACAGACCGCCGCACATTGCCCGCACCCTGCGCAGCGCACGGCGTCCACGACGACATGGTTGCCGGCGGGTGCAATGGCTCCGGTCGGGCAGAGATTGAGGCAGCGGCTGCAGCCAACGATGCGCGAGCGGGCGTGGGCACACAGGTCGGCGTTGAAGTCCACGTAGCGCGGCTTCTCGAACGTAC